>Ga0182030_10017713_pt1 | contig 13718 bp, 9 predicted proteins | sample 812S3MmetaG_FD_121299 | JGI IMG/M metagenome (GOLD analysis project Ga0182030, IMG submission 121299) | Permafrost microbial communities from Stordalen Mire, Sweden - 812S3M metaG (Illumina Assembly) | ecosystem: Environmental > Terrestrial > Soil > Wetlands > Permafrost | place: Sweden... | reverse complement strand
TCGATCTCGCCCGTAGCGTTGGCGAGAGAGTTCCCGAATCTCGGTCCCATCGGAAAGGGTGGGCGGTGCCGGTCGAGTGATGCCGGTGGCGGCCGGAGCGACCCTGGCGCCCACCGACAGCGTGGCAACCACTTCGCGAGATCCGAGCCCCATCAGGTCCTGTGCGGTGAGCCTCGGTGCGGTCTCCTGCGCAAGGCGCCTGGCATCCGAGGCTGAGGGTTGGAAGATGACGCGCGAGCGGGCGTTGGCAAGTACGGCCTCCCGGACGTCGGTCGTCAGCTGCCCAAAATTCTGATTTGCGAGCGTAAGCCCAAGTCCGAGCGCGCGTGCCTGTGCCAGAAGATCCGGGATCGGAGTCGGCAAATTGAGGAAGTCTTGAAATTCGTCGATGTAACAGAAGACGGGTCGACGAGAACTCGGCGGCAGCCCGGCCCGTCGTTGGACGGCCTGCCACAGCCGAGCGATCAGGAGGCTCCCTACCAAGGCGGCGGCGTCCTCGCCCAGGAGGCCCTTGGCGAGCGGCACCAGGAGGATCTTGCCCGATGAGAGCACATCGTCGAAGTCGAGGAGGGGCTGTGCTTGGCCCAGCACATTGCGCAGCCGTGGGCGCACCAGGACGCTCCTGAGCTTGTTGAGCACGGGTCCCGTCTGTTGGGCCCTCTCTGCGTCGGAGAGAGCGTCGAAGGCCGTCCAGAAGGGCCCAAGGCCGATGGGATCATCGATGTGACCCACCACAGTGCGCCGGAATGCAGCATCAGTGAGAAGCAGGGGAACCTCGGCCAGCGTCATGCCCGGAACACCGACAAGCGTCAGAAGGGCGGCACGAAGGATGTCGTCAGTGCGTGGGCCCCAGCTGGAGGCATAGAGGCGATGGAAGGTACCGAGCACCTGTTCAGCTACGAGGTCCGGAGCGTCACCACCATCGGCAAGAAGGTTGATACCGACCGGTCGATCGTCGTCAGTGGGGTCAAGGATGACGACGTCGTCGGCCCGGTGCGGAGGTACCCGTCGGACAATTTCTTCTATGAGGTCGCTCTTGGGATCGACCACGATGCAGCCGCGCCCGGCTTCCATGTCCTGGACGACCAGATTCAGGATGACCGTGGACTTTCCTGAGCCAGTTGGTCCAAGGAGCAACAGGTGTTTACAGCCGTCCTCCACGGAGGTCGCCAAGGGCCGTCCGACCGTGCTGGGATAGTTGGAGACCGCCATCACCCGGCCTTCCCCTGGAGCCTCCGAGTCGGGAGCCTGCGGTCGGCATCCTCCGATGGAGAGTCCTGGGAAGTTGGCTCCGGCAACTGGCAACGCCAGGAGGCCTGAGAGCTCGGCGGAGTTCACGTGGCATCGGGATCCGCCGCCTATCCGGGTCCGGGCCATTGATCGGGCCGTGGCGGAACTGGGCCTGCGCAGTCGCCGCAGGGTCGCCTCCGGTGAATTGGCAGCATGAAATGCCCCGGTAAGGCGCGCAAGAAGTTGGCGGTCGCGTGCTCCGGAAGGGCTCGAAACTCCAAGGCGCAGGTTCACTGAGAAGAGCGGCCTTGAGTACTTCGCCTGCACTGATTTGGAAGCCGTCGCCTTCGACGGTTCGGTCGATGTTGACCACCATGACCACGGTTGCTTCGGTGCGTGAGATCCGAGAGGCGTGACGATGATTTGGACGACCATCGTTTCCCCGGCACCGAGGGGCTGAAGAGCGGCCAGGATCGCATTGCTCGTGCCACCCGAGGTGTCGACCTTGAGCTGAGAATCGTGAGGAGATGTCACAAGTTCTCCGGCCAGCGACGGCACTTCAACGACATATTCGCTGTCAGGGACGGCGGTCACGTTGGAGAGGGCACCCTGGAGGTGGGCGAGCACCACGCCGCTTTGATTCGGGTCCAGCAGCAGCCGATGGACAATCCCGTGCTCGGTGGAGGTGATCGAGAAGCCCAGTGCACGAATCTCTACGTGGCGCCGCCAGCCGGAGGCTCTGATGCCTGAAAGGCCGGCAAGGAACTGCTCGATCTCGGCGATGGCGAGATCACCAGAGATACGGAGCCGGTAGGCGTCAAGGCCGGAGGACCAGCGTGCGGCGTCCCGACTTCGGAGACTGACGATCGCCAACGACGGGGAGAGGCCCGCGACGCCAAGACCTGCGAGTGCCAGGGTGGGTTCAGTCATCTTGAACCTCCGAGTCGTCACCGCCTGTGGATTGCTCGGGATCCGAAGCAGCTGCCTCCCGCGCTAGCTGCTCGGCGAAGGCGAGGAGGGCGAGTACGTACATGCGGTGATCAATGCGCCGACGCCACACCGGCACGATCTGGAATCTGCTGCTTCGCTTCACCCGTGCTCCTCCTTCCTTTCACGCCGGACAACTGTCCGCGATGGTTAATTGGGCGGGCATGAGAATCGATCTCATTGACCCCTGTTGTCGTTGTACCGCGGACAGAAGTCCGGTCCCACGTGTGAACTTCTAGAAATTGGGGCCTCCGAACGACAAAGTCCTGGCGGATGCGCCAACCGTTCGCTACCTCCTCGAGGTCGCCACGAGTAGGACCGTGACCACGACACCTAGAACGATGAGAAGTGGCACGAGCGGAGCGATCAGCCAACTCGCAAGCCGGAGGCCGAGGCAGAGGAGAATGACCGTGATGAGCGCCTCGCGGATGCGGGGTCTGTACTTCTCCTTCATCAGCGCTCGCCTCGCATTTGGCGCCCGAACTCCTCCCACATCCGTCCCTCGGCCTGACGCCGCTCGTAGGCGAGATTGCTCACGGCATTTCGTCGAGCGACCTCAATCTCGGCGGCTTGACGCCGCAGGACACGACCGCGCTGCCCCATCAGGTAGATGAGAGACCCAAGGACCGCCAGTCCGAACAGTGCGACTGTCACCGGCCACGCCCACACGGCGAGCTCCATGACGAGGATGAGGATCCAGAGGGCTACGACGTATCCCATTACCAGCCCCCTACCTGGCCGATAATGCGCTCGGCCACGCGAGCGTGTGCATTGCGGATCCGCTCAAGATTCCCGTCGGCAAGGGGAGCGGCCTTGATCATGGCCTCATGGACCACGGCAAGACTGGTGACGTCCTGGGATGCCATGTCGGATAGTTGGTAGGCGGCCTCCATCTTCAGGGCCGCAATCTGGGCGGTCGACCTCACCGCCACAAGCGCCTGCTTCTGCTGCCGCGTCGTGTAGGGAGAGAGGGCCTGCGTAGTTGCAGGAACCAGGTGATTGGATGACATTGGTGCTCCTTGGGGTAGCTCTCGTCGAGGGCGGCTCGACGAGCCGCCGACACCTAGGATGAATTTCGATGCCGGACACAACCCGGACAACTGGGAAATCCGACATGGAGGATCTCGGCCGCGAGCTGGTCTTGATCGCTATGGCTGGACTCTCCGAAGAACGACTGGTCAAGCGTCACCTGGATCTACCGATCGCCTTCGGGCTGAACCGGGTCGTGGCTGCCGGTGACAACCTCACGGCGCAGGCTGGCGAAGTTGTCCAGGTAGTGATTGAGGGCGCCAGACTTGTCGACGGGGCGCACCTCGGTGCCATGACTGCGGCCCTGTTCGGGGTTGAGCGGCGTTATCGGGACCTTCCCTACGAGACTCGTCGGGGCATGGCGAAGGAGATCTGGGATCCCGAAGGCGTCAAACAAGATGGCAGCTGGACCCGGCGTCCACTTGAGGACATCAAGAAGGAACTTGCAGCCACCATTCTCAGGATTGATTCGGCATGGGAACAAGATCCTGTTCATGAGCCTGGGCGCATCGCACTGGGTACGGGTACCTTGCGTGATCAGAGGCACAGCGCCGGCCTCGAAAGACTCTCAGTCCGTGCCGAAACCTGGCTCACCGGGCAGGGACAGCGTCCCTACCAAACGGACTGGACCTACAGGGATAAGGGGACAAGAGCTGGGATCGACTCCTATCGACTCTTTCGGCGGGCGACCACGACTCTGAAAGTCGAGCCGGTCAGTGAGAACGTCGAATCGGTGGTCGAGCGGGGAACCGATGCAAATGGGTTCACCATCTGGCTCGCGACCTTTGCGAATCCGCTTGAATTGGGTGAGGAAATCCTGTGGTGCACTCGAACGGTGTTCGACGGCAGACAGCTCAATCAGGTCGAGGAAGCCGAGTGGCTTGCGATATCGGTCTCGCACTCGGGGTCGGTCGGTTCGATACGCAGGGGTGAGTTCATCGCTCACTTCGACCAGCGTTACCCCGTCAAGAGAGTGGTGAGCTTTGTCACGCCCAAGGGATCCCTCCCTGACCTGCTCGGCCCGACTGATGATCTGCCGATGAGTCGGGACGGAACTGCCCGTGCCCTCTTCACGGATCTGCAAGCGTGGTCCACTTACGGCATCTTCTGGTGGCCAAATCAGGACGCCGAGCATCCAGGTGTGTAGGCGATTGTCTTGGGGGGTCAGATCGAGAAGGGTGGCCAACTACTGAATGAAGGGTCTCGAGTTTCAATCCTCCATGGGGATGTCGCGCCCCTGATCTAGCGTGCCAAGGAGCCTCCGGGCATTGCCCTGGCGGACGCACTTCCCTATCATGGGAAACGAACGTATGTTCGTAAAGGCAATCCGATCTAACACGAGAAGCGAAAATGGAAATCAAGCCATCTCCGGACGCACTGAAGTTGACGAGTCTCGTCACCGAGTCCGCTTCCGACCCGATTCTGATCTACGACGATCACGCGGCCCTCTGCATGGGGATCGTTGATCGGAGCACCGCGCACCTGCTCGGCAACGAGTGGGACCTTCCTGGTGTCTATGTACTTCTCGACCCCATCGAACACGATGGAGGCTGGGGGACGTATGTAGGCAAGGCACCGGCCGGATTGCGTTCACGACTTCTCAGTCACCTGAAGAACAAAGATCACTGGTCGCGAGCGGTCCTGATCTGCCGGGACACGACTCATGGGCTCAACTCCGCCCAGATCGGTTGGTTAGAGGGTCGCCTGTATGACTTCCTCAAAGCAGCTGATGCAACCAAGATGCACAACGGGAACCGTCCGAGCGATGAGACGCTTCCTCCCTACGAGCGAACGATGCTGGAGGCCTGCGTCATTCCGGTCTCCCGGACTCTGCGACTCCTCGGCTATGACGCATCAGCACCGGGCGACGAACCCTCGGTGAAGGCCCATCAATCGAAGAACTTCTACGGCGTGACCTTGAAGCAACTTATCGATCAAGGTGTGGTGGACGCGGACTCGCAACTGACGTCCCTCAATAATGCGTGGCCGGCAAGTGCCGTCGTCAACAAGGTGGGTTCGGTCACCGTGGACGGGGTCGAGTACCCCACGCCGTCGGCGGCTGCTTCCGCAGTTCGGGGCGGCGCCGCCAATGGATGGGAGTTCTGGGGTGTCGAGGGGCCGTTGGGTCCGAAGCCTCTGTCAGTGCTGCGCTCCGAGTTCATGGAGTCGAAGTCAGGGGTGCCGAGTGAGTAGTCGAGGAGCGACACCATGGTCCTGAGGAAGTCAGATCTCTATAGCTCCCTGTGGAAGAGCTGCGACGAATTGCGTGGCGGCATGGATGCCTCGCAGTACAAGGACTACATCCTGACGCTCCTGTTTGTGAAGTACGTCTCGGACAAGGCCAAGGGTGACAAGGAGAGCCTGATTGACGTACCGACCGGGGGCTCCTTCGACGACATGGTTGCCCTCAAGGGCGACAAGGAGATCGGCGACAAGATCAACAAGATCATCGCCAAGCTGGCAGAGGCCAACGACCTCCAGAAGGTGATCGACCAGGCCGACTTCAACGACGAAGAGAAGCTCGGCAAGGGCAAGGAGATGCAGGACCGGCTGACGAAGCTGGTTTCAATCTTCGCCGACCTCGACTTCCGCGGCAGCCGAGCCGAGGGCGACGACCTGCTCGGCGATGCCTACGAGTACCTGATGCGCCACTTTGCCACCGAGTCCGGAAAAAGCAAGGGGCAGTTCTACACGCCGGCCGAAGTCTCACGGATTCTCGCCAAGGTTGTTGGCATTGGCCCTGGCACCAAGCAGGATCAGACCGTCTACGACCCCACCTGTGGCTCGGGTTCGCTGCTCCTCAAGGTGGCCGATGAGGCTCCTCACGGCATCACGATCTACGGCCAGGAGAAGGACAACGCCACCTGGGCGCTGTCCAAGATGAACATGATCTTGCATGGTAACGAGATCGCCGACATCCGCAAGGGCGACACGATCACCAGCCCACAGCTTCTCAACGGCGCTCAGCTCCGAACCTTTGATTTCGCCGTCGCCAATCCACCCTTCTCAGTGAAGTCTTGGAGCAACGGCCTGGAGAACGATTACGGCCGTTTTGAGTTCGGAATGCGGCCCGAAAGAAATGGGGATTATGCATTTCTTCTTCATGTACTGAAGTCGCTCAAGAGCGCCGGCAAGGCGGCGGTCATTCTGCCGCACGGTGTCCTCTTTAGGGGCGGCGCCGAATCGACGATCCGAAAGACACTCGTCCAGCGGGGCTACATCAAGGGAATCATCGGGTTGCCTGCGAACCTCTTCTACGGGACAGGAATCGCGGCGTGCATCGTGGTCCTTGATAAGGAAGATGCCCACGCTCGCACCGGAATTTTCATGATCGACGCATCTAAGGGGTTCATCAAGGATGGCCCCAAGAACCGACTTCGCAGCCAAGACCTGCACAAGATCGTCGATGTCTTCAACAAGCAGATAGAGACTGATCGCTATTCGCGCATGGTGCCCCTCGCCGAGATCGCCGATCCGAAGAACGATTTCAATCTCAACATCCCTCGGTATATCGATTCAACTGAACCCGAAGATCTCCAGGACCTCCACGCCCATCTCCACGGCGGAATCCCAGACAACGACCTCGACGCTCTTGCCGACTACTGGGAGGCCCTCCCACAACTCCGTGGCCAACTCTTTCAGCCGAACCGTCCTGGATACAGCGACCTCACCATCGACGTCAGCGAGGTGCAACAGGCCATTCGTGACTCCCCCGAGTTTCAGAAGTTCGCCGATGGTGCCCGCGACATCACCACCAAGTGGTTTGACGCTAATCGCGAGACCTTCGCGAACATTGATTCCGATACTCGTCCAAATGTCCTGATCAGCACCACCAGCGAAGACCTACTCGCCCGCTTCAAGTCCATGCCTTTGCTGGATGCCTACGGCGTCTACGAAGAGTTCATGTCCTATTGGCACAGCATCATGCACGACGATGTGTTCCTTATCATGAACGAGGGTTGGCTAGTTGCAGCCGAGCCTCGCATGGCAATCGATGATAAAGATCGTAACCTAACTGAGACGCCGGATCTTGTAATCGGTTCGGGGCGAAGTGCGAATAAGTACAAGACCGACCTCATTCCGCCCGACCTCATGGTTGCGCGCTATTTCTCGGACAAACACACTGAGCTTGAAAGCCTTATTGCCAAAGCGGATGACGCTACCCGAGCCGTTGAAGAGTATGTAGAAGAGCATGCCACTGAAGATGGTCTTCTCTCCGCAGCGATGGACGACGACAAGTTGAACAAGGCGCTTGCGACGGCCCGCCTCAAAGAGGCGAAGCATGAGGCCTCTGATCCTGACGAGATTGCGGCCTTGGTCCACCTAATAGCCCTATTCAATGCTGAGGCTGGTGCCAAGAAAGCCGTCAAGGAGGGCCAGGCCACTCTGGATCTCGCCATACTCAAGAAGTACAGCGATCTATCCAAGTCTGATGTCATGGACATCGTCCTCGACGATAAATGGCGTGATGCGGTGTGTGGGCGGGTGAACTCTCAAGTCAACTCGTTAACACTTGCTCTCGTCGCTCGAATTCAGGAGCTTGGTGATCGCTATGCCGAGACTCTGGGTGTGCTTGATACCCACCTAGCGGAGCTTGAGGCTGTCGTGGCAGCACATCTTGAGCAAATGGGGGTCCAATGATGATACTCCCGAAGGGTTGGATCACCTCCACTGTCGGTAATTGTGCAACCTTCCTAACTGGCTTTCCATTCGCGAGCGCTCGCTATTCCGACTCCGGAGTGCGATTGGTCCGCGGTTCGAATGTCAAACGCGGTGTTCTTGATTGGGGGCTTGATATCACGAGATACTGGCCCTCAAAAGAGTCGGGACTAAGCGCGTTTGAGTTAGCGAATGGAGACCTTGTCGTCGCGATGGATGGAGCGCTTGTTGGTCGAAGTTATGCAAGAATATCGCCTTCCGATCAACCCGCGTATCTCGTTCAACGAGTTGCACGACTTCGCGGCTTGTCAATCGATCAGGAGCTCTTGGCGCAGTGGATCGGATCGGATCGATTTGTGCAACATGTTGACTCTGTTAAGACTCACACAGCTATTCCCCACATAAGTCCTCGAGACATCCGGGACTTTGAAATCTGCCTACCAAGTAGTGTCATTGAACAGAAGCGCATAGCTGAAGCTTTGGCGGACGCCGATGACCTCATCAGCACATTGAGTCGAGTGATTGCCAAAAAGCAAGGCATTGGGAAGGGCATGATGCAGCAGCTCCTCACGGGCTCGATCCGGCTGCCTGGATTCACTGGGGCGTGGGACGAAGCCCGGTTCGGCGACGTATTGGCCGTTCGCCACGGCAAGAGCCAAAAGGGCGTCGAATCCAACGACGGTGAGTTTCCGATCCTTGCTAGCGGTGGTCAGATCGGATGGGCCCACTCACCGCTCTACAGCAAACCCTCGGTGCTCATTGGCAGGAAGGGCACTATCGACAGACCTCAGTACCAAGCGCGCCCCTTCTGGACAGTGGATACGCTTTTTTACACTGAGATCTCGCCCGCAGCTGACCCTCGGTACCTCTACTACGTGTTTTTGACTGTGGACTGGCGATCTATGAATGAGGCATCTGGTGTTCCGAGTCTGAGCGCGAGCAGAGTCGAGAGCGTTGTTGTCCAACTCCCAACCATCGATGAACAGCGAGCGATCCGGGCGGTGCTTGATGACGCTGACGCTGAGGTCGCGTTGCTCAGGGCACGATTGGTGAAGGCCAAGAACATCAAGAAGGGGATGATGCAGGAGGTGCTCACTGGCCGCACTCGATTCCCCGTTTCGGAGGCGGCGGCATGAGTGACGTTGGCCAGATCGAACGCAAGGCTCAGGACAGGGTAATCAGACTGTTCCAGGATCAACTTGGCTACGAGTACCTCGGCAATTGGGAATACCGGGAGGCCAACTCCAACGTTGAGGTTGACCTGCTCGCTGAGAACCTTAAGGTTCGAGGCTACGACGATAATGTGATCAGCAAGGCCTTGTTGAAGCTGACGAGCGATGCCTCCCTCGGTGGAGGCCGTGATCTCTACGAAGCCAACCAAGACGTCTACCGACTCCTTCGCTATGGCGTACACGTCAAGCCGGGGATCGGTGAGAACACCAAGACCGTGTGGCTCATCGACTGGGCCAACCCCGAGGTCAACCACTTCGCAGTTGCGGAGGAAGTCACTGTCGCGGGCAACCATACGAAGCGCCCCGACCTGGTTCTTTACGTCAATGGTATCGCCCTCGGAACGATCGAGCTGAAGCGGTCGAAGGTCGCAGTCTCCGAAGGGATCCGCCAGACCATCGGGAATCAGAAGCCAGAGTTCATCCGGTCGTTCTTCACAACGGTGCAACTTGTGATGGCCGGCAACGACGTCGAGGGGCTGCGCTACGGCGTCATCGACACCCCTGAGAAGTATTGGTTGAGTTGGCGCGAGGCGTCTGATCTCGAGGAGCCGCTCGATCGGGGCCTCACACAACTCTGCTCAAAGAAGCGATTCCTCGAAATCATCCATGACTTCATGGTCTTTGACTCCGGTGTGAAGAAGACCTGCCGCCACAACCAGTACTTCGGCGTCAAGGCTTCGCAGGAGCGAGTTGCCAAGCGTGAGGGCGGCATCATCTGGCACACCCAGGGCTCCGGCAAATCACTGACGATGGTGTGGTTGGCCAAATGGCTCCGCGAGAACCAGCCCGATGCCCGTGTCCTCCTGATTACTGACCGCACTGAACTCGACGAACAGATCGAAGGCGTCTTCAATGGCGTCAATGAGGAGATCTACCGCACTAGGAGCGGAACCGACCTCCTCTCGACGCTCAACCAAAGCGACCAGTGGCTGATCGGTTCCTTGATCCACAAGTTTGGCGGTGCGGATGATGACGACGCTCGTGACGAGGCCGATGCAGACTTCATCAAGGAGTTGAAAGCCAAGCTCCCAACCGACTTCAAGGCCAAGGGCAATCTCTTCGTCTTTGTCGACGAGGCGCACCGAACCCAGTCGGGCAAGATGCACGATGCCATGAAGCTGCTCCTCCCTGGAGCGATGTTCATCGGATTTACCGGCACGCCACTCCTCAAGCGGGACAAGGAAACGAGTATCGAGACTTTCGGCTCGTTCATCCATACCTACAAGTTCGATGAGGCAGTCGAAGACGGAGTCGTGCTCGATCTCCGATACGAAGCCCGCACCATCGACCAGGACTTGATGGCCCCCGACAAGGTCGACAAGTGGTTTGAGGCCAAGACGAAGGGGATGACGGATCTCTCCAAGGCTGAGCTGAAGAAGCGTTGGGGCACGATGCAGAAGGTCGTGAGCGCTGAGCCGCGAGCACGTCAGATCGTCAATGACATCTTGCTGGACATGGATACCAAGCCACGGCTTATGGATGGACGAGGAAACGCCATGCTCGTTGGCTCCTCGATCTACCAGGCGTGCAAGTTCTACGAGTTGTTTTGCCAGGCTGGTTTCAAGGGCAAGTGCGCAATCGTCACGAGCTACGAGCCCCAGGCCGGCGACATCTCCAAGGAGGACTCCGGTGAGGGGGCCACGGAGAGATTGCGCCAGTACGACATCTATCGACAGATGTTGGCCGATCACTTCAATGAGCCTGCCGATCAGGCGGTCAACAAGGTGGAGTTGTTCGAGAAGCAGGTGAAGGAGAAGTTCGTTCACGAACCGGGACAGATGAGACTGCTGATCGTGGTCGACAAGTTGCTGACCGGTTTCGACGCCCCCAGCGCTACCTATCTCTACATCGACAAGAAGATGCAGGACCACGGCCTCTTCCAGGCCATCTGCCGCGTGAACCGCTTGGACGGAGATGACAAGGACTACGGCTACATCGTCGACTATCGCGATCTCTTCAACTCCCTTGAGACCGCTATCACCGACTACACCAGCGGAGCGCTCGACGGCTACGAGGCGAAAGACATCGAGGGCCTCCTCTCCAACCGTATCGAGAGGGCTCGTGAGGACCTCGACGATGCCCTGGAGAAGATCCGGGCACTCTGCGAGCCTGTCGAACCACCCAAGAACACCTTGCAGTACCAGAAGTACTTCTGCGCTGCGGAGCAGGGGAGTGCTGAGCAGCTCAAGGCCAACGAGCCCAAGAGGGTGGAGTTGTATAAGACAGTGGCGGCGCTGGTCCGCAACTACGGCAATCTGGCCAACGAGATGGGAGCGGCGGGCTATTCGGATGCTGAGGCCGCGGCCATTAAGGCCGAAGTAGCTCACTTTGCCAACGTGCGAGACGAGGTGAAGCTCGGTGCAGGAGAGGACGTGGACTTCAAGCAGTACGAGGCGGGCATGCGCCACCTCCTCGATACATACATTCAGGCCAAGCCATCAGAGACACTCTCGAACTTTGAGGACACAGGCCTCATTGATCTGATCGTCAAGCTAGGTGCAGGTGCGCTCGACAAGCTACCGGACGGGATCAAGAAGGATCCGGAGGCCGTGGCAGAGACAATCACTAACAACATGCGCAAAGTGATCGTTGACGAGCGGCCGATGAATCCGAAGTACTACGACCGAATGTCCGAACTGCTCGATGCGTTGCTTGATGAGCGGCGTAAGGGCGCACTCGACTACAAGGCCTACTTGGAGAAGCTGCTACAACAGGCCGCCGACCTCGGCAAGGGCGAAGGAACTGGCGTCGAGTATCCAGTCTGGGCCAATAACGGCGCCCGCCGTGCGCTATTCGACTTCTTCGACTCTGACGAACAAGCGGCGACCGCAGTTGATCAAGCAGTCCGACATTCGAAGCCTGATTCATGGGTCGGCAATAGCTTGAAGGAGAAGAAGGTCAAGCTGGCGATCCAGAGCGTGCTGCCCGAGGACTTCGACCGCCTCGACGAACTAACTGATTTGGTGAAGGCGCGAAATGAGTACCAGTAGTGCATACCTGACCGTAGGCGGCATCGACGTGGACGTCGTGTTCAAGGAGATCAAGAATCTTCACATTGCTGTCTACCCACCCATGGGGCGAGTTCGGGTTGCTGCGCCAAATAAGCTTGATGACGACCAAGTGCGCCTGGCGGTCGTCAATCGCCTGAGTTGGATCAAGCGGCAACGTCAACAGCTGCGAGCAGCTCAGCGCCAAACGGTCCGCGAGATGACCACGGGTGAATCGCACTACGTCTGGGGTAGTCGACTCCGCCTGAAAGTGGTTGAACGTCCAGGTCGCGCGCACTTTGAGGTCGACGGCAATCGACTGGTCCTCTACGTCCCTGTTGGCACTGAATCGGCTCGCAAGCGTGAACTGCTCGATCGGTGGTACCGAGATCAACTTCGACGAGCCATTCCTGGCGTGATCGAGAAGTGGGAACCTAAGGTCCAGGTCACGGTTCCGAAGTGGACTATCAGGCGCATGAAGACCAAGTGGGGTTCCTGTAACCGAGAGACAGGGCACATCTGGTTCAACGTTGAGTTGGCGAAGAAGCACCCCGACTGCTTGGAGTACCTAGCCGTTCACGAGATGACTCACATTCTTGAGCGCGGGCATGGTGAGCGCTTCGCGAATCTGATGGACAAGCAGATGCCCGACTGGCGAGCGCGTCGAGACTTGCTGAACGAGGCGCCGCTCGGTCATGAGCAATGGGTGAGGCCATGATGATCGGAACCCAAAGTCAATCACCGGAACCCCGAAAGCGAACCTGGAGCTATGGATTTGTCTCTGGTAGATCTCATGGCCGCGATAGATCTGAAAGGGAGTCTTCCTGATGGCCACGACCATACCCAGCTCGTTTCAGAGACTTCGATCGAACCTTGAGATCACTAGTCTTCAGCAGGCAACGGTTTCGACACGACAACAGAATGTTAGAGACGCTGTAGCCCGAGGCATGACCGTTTTGGACTCCTTCCTGACCGGCTCGTACAAGCGCCACACCATGATAAGTCCGCTGAAGGAAGCCGACGTCGACGTGTTCGTGGTGCTTGATGCCTCGCACTACGCGGTTGGAGGACAAGCAAACCTACTCGATCGCGTTCGGGACGTTCTCCTTGAGACATATCCGACTACGCCCAAGATCAGCCGAAATGGTCAAGCAGTCACGATTACGTTCACGGACTTCGTCGTCGACGTCGTGCCGGCCTTCCATCGTCAAGGGGGCGGGTATCTCATTCCCGACTCGGTCAATGGTCGGTGGACATCGACGAATCCGAAGGTCCATGAAACGTTCATCACGACTAGCAATACGCTACATGGCGGAAATCTGGTCCCAATGATCAAAATGATCAAATCGTGGAACCGCAATACAGGTAGCCGTATTAAGTCATTCTACCTGGAACTCCTAGTCCAAAAGGCACTCGACGGCGTGACAATCAGCAATGATTGGAGCGGTTGCAGGTTTGTCTTCGACAAGGGACGTGAACTGATTAAGTTCAAGATTGTCGACCCCGCTGGACTCGACAATACGCAGGTCAACGGCCTTGCCCTTGGAACTGTCGAACAGGCAGTAAGCGGATTCACCACTGCGTACAATCGGGC
>Ga0182030_10017712_pt1 | contig 13719 bp, 12 predicted proteins | sample 812S3MmetaG_FD_121299 | JGI IMG/M metagenome (GOLD analysis project Ga0182030, IMG submission 121299) | Permafrost microbial communities from Stordalen Mire, Sweden - 812S3M metaG (Illumina Assembly) | ecosystem: Environmental > Terrestrial > Soil > Wetlands > Permafrost | place: Sweden... | reverse complement strand
TGGGGGCACGGACCACGCACGCCGCGGGCGCCACTTTCGGACGGCAGCGACTGGTAGATCGAGTCAAGCTTGTTTTGGCGAGCGATCTGGCGCGACGCTGGACGTTGGCCGAAATTGCTGCTGAGGTACGTGGCTCACCAGTCTATCTCACGCAAGTCTTCCAGCAAGTGGAAGGGGTCCCTCTCTACCGCTATCAATTGAACTTAAGGCTGGCGCGGGCGCTGGACCTTCTAGCCCACAATGACGACCTAACGGACCTAAGCCTGGAGCTGGGCTTTTCCAGTCACAGCCATTTCAGCGCTGCGTTCCGTGAGGCTTATGGGCGCTCTCCGTCCGAGTTCAGGCAATCCGCACTCCATCGCTAAGACCTGTTGTCGTGGTTCACTGAAGATTCTGACAGCGCTCCGCTCCTCAAGCGTGCCCTACTGGTCACATGCGCGAAAAGATGTGGAGCGGGTGATGTGCGGTCGACACTGCCTTCGGCGCTCGGGACATCGGCGCGATGGATCATTGCGAGGGGGGATTAACGATGGCGATCAACATGGATGACGGTGTGCGGCTTCGCAGTACGCCTAGAAATAATCGTTGAGTTAGGGAATCCGAGCGGTGTCGTGTCTCATCTTGATTAGGAGTGGTCGGATTGGTGGGGGCCGAGTGATAGAGCCGCGTGTGATCATCGTCGGCGGTGGCTTCGGAGGACTCTCTGCCGCTCGTGTTTTACATGGTGCCGCGGTCCGCGTAACGCTGATTGATAAACGAAATTATCATCTCTTTCGCCCCATGCTCTACCAAGTTGCTACGGGGCTTCTTTCGGCAGATGAGATTTCGGGGCCGTTGCGTTCAATCCTCAGTCGTCAGGAAAATGTTGACGTCTTGCTGGATGAAGTCACCGGCATCAGTCCAAAGCAACGGATCATTCATCTCAAACACAGAGACTTAGCATACGATTTTCTCATCCTGGCGACTGGCATCCAGTACAACTATTTCGGGCACGACGAATGGCGTCGGTTCGCACCCGGCCTCGAATCACTCGATGACGCCGACGTGATTCGAAGCAAGATTCTGCTTGCTTTTGAGCGGGCGGAAGCATTGGGTTCGACACCCAATGCACTCGAAGAGGTCCCGTCTGAGGAAATTCGTCGCCTCCTGACGTTTGCACTCGTTGCGCCGGGACGGTTGGGGTCGAGATGGCGGGCACGCTCGCCGAAATGTCACGCATGGCTTTGGCGCATGACTTTCGGCACATAGATCCCAGAACAGCTCGTATTCTTCTCTATGAGGCTGCGCCTCGCATTCTGCCGACATATCCTGAGATTCTTTCGCTGAAGGCGCAACGACACTTGGAGAGCTTAGGTGTTGAGGTGTTCGCCAATGCTCGTGTTACAAGCGTCGATTCGGATGGGATTGTCGTCAGCGGACAGAGAGTTCCGGCGGGGACTGTACTCTGGGGAGCCGGTGTCGTTGCGTCTCCGGCGGCGCATTGGCTAAGCGCGGAGACCGACAAGTCCGGGAAGGTCATGGTGGAACCGGATTTGTCCGTACCCGATCATCCGGAGATTTTTGTAATCGGCGACACCGCTCACCTCGTTGCTCCGGTTCGAAATTTATTTGGCATCAAATCACGAACGCCGATGCTCATGCCTGGAGTAGCTCAGCCCGCTATACAGGAAGGCAAGTACGTCGCGGACGTTATCCGACGCCGTGTGACCGAGCGTGCACAACCGAAACCCTTCTGGTATTGGGACAAGGGTGATCTCGCGATCGTCGGTCGAACCTACGCCGTCGCCGACCTGCGCTTCGGCCGGTTTGCCGGTTTCGCTGGATGGTTACTATGGGCGGGCGTCCATATTTATTTTCTGATTGGATTTGCCAATCGTCTATTTGTGCTGCTGCAGTGGGGCCTTGATTTCCTGACGAAACGTCGTCGAGTGCGAGTCTTGTCAGAGGACCCTCAATCGGCGGAGAACTTGATCGATCCGGCAGCTTGATCACTGAAGCCGGTTTAGTGCAGATTGCGGAACTAGTGCCATTGGATGGGTGACAGGCGAAAGGGAAGCAATATAGCGTGCGGGTTTCCCAGTCTTGCCGTTCGTGACGGTGCCGGTGAGTGTTTGGGCTCCGGCGAATGAGGAGAGCAGAAGAATCGTCAGAATCGCTGGAACTTTCGGGTAACGACCTTTCAAAGTTGGGCCTCCGAGATGTGGGTTTCGTTTTCTCGTGCAGCATTTCGGAGAATGCGCGAACCCTAACGTGCTGTCGCCGCAGCCTCAGCGAGTTGTTTTCCGGAATCCGCAGTGTGTTTCACTTCCTGGCTCGTATCCAGACTCAGGTCCCGTGCTCCAAATCCAACGCCGATCTTCTTCAGAAAATCGTTCGGAGGGGTGCCGCCGGCAAAAATCCAGACAAAGTCGTTTTCAATTTCCCGCCGCATACCGTCCACATCCAACACCACGGAAGTTTGCGTGAATTCCACCGGTTTTGAGTTGAACAGTACGTTCACTTTCCCTTTGCGTATGGAGTCTTCGATCCGTTGAGAATTGCGTTCCTTGATGCGGGCGAAAGCGGCTTGGCGGTAGGAGAGTGTCACTTTATTTCCGGCCTGAAAGGCCAGTCCCATGGCCGCCTCAACCGCGCTGTCGCCGCCTCCGATTACCAAGATTTGCTTATTGGCGTAATGATCCGCTTCGATCAAGCGGTACATCACTTTGGGCAGTTCTTCGCCTTTCACCCCCAGTTTTCGCGGAGTGCCTGTGCGTCCCAGCGCTAGAACCACGGCGCGGGCACGGTATTGGTTGTTCACGGTCACGACTGTAAACACGCCGTCCGCGCCTTTCTTGATGTCCTCGACTTTTTCGCCGGTGCGCACGTTAAAATCCGCGCGGTTCAGAACCACATCCCAGAAAGCAAGCAGAGCCTCCTTGGAGAGTTCAGTCTTCTTGAACTTCCCGTACATCGGAAATTCCACGGGACTTGTCATCACCAGCTTCTGCCGCGGATACTTCGCAACCGTGCCACCAACCTCGTCTCGCTCCAACGTGACATAGTTGAGTTTGTGCTCGATGGCCCGGAGCGAGGCGCTGATCCCCGCCGGTCCGGCCCCGACGATCAACACATCGAATACATCGGACGCGGTTTGGGCCGTTCCGTGGGCGGTAATCCGAGCGGCGATCGTATCCACGCAATCGCGGCCCTGGTTGACGGCGTTCTTGATCAGAGCCAGACCGCCCAGTTCGCCAACAATAAAAAGATTTTCGAGGCTCGTCTCATACTCCGGCGTTAAGCGCGGCATATCCGCGGCCATGGCCGGGCTGGCAAGCACCATCGTGATCGCACCTACGGGACAAGCGTCGGCGCAGAGCGCATGGCCAATGCATTTGTGACCGTTTACGATCGCCGCCTTGCCTCCAATCATGGCAAGCACGTCGCCCTCCGGGCAGACGGAGGTGCATCCGCCGCAACCCAGGCACCATGCGGTATCAATATGAGGATGTTGCGATTTGGGCCCGTCGGAAAATAGGGTCCCCTTGGCGGCCGAGGCACGCGCCTGTTCCTCTTGTTTCTTGAGACTCTTTAAATAGCCGCGCACGAAAAAGATTCCTACGATGGCGGCGATTGCTAATGCGACGAGCGTATCCATTAAAAGCGCTCCATGCCAAGGTGGCGCATCAGAAATATCCCATCATCACAACCAGCACGATGTGGACGATCGCGAGTAGCGCAAATGTATAGCTGAACGGCCTGTGTACGACGTGCCAGAGATGGAACACCTTCTGAGAGCAGGAAAGAAACAGCACGCGCTTAGCGAGGGCCGCCTCTTCGCGCGCAACCGCAACCGCCCGCTCCAGATCGGGATGACTTGTCTTTCGCAAACCGCCCAGCGTGAAAAGCTGTTCGGCGAAGCCGAGGTGCTTTCTTCTCAAGGTGGCGATCTTGAAGATGCGGCTTAGATCGAGCAGCATCATGTAGACCAACGCTACGACGGTCGGCAATTTCTGTACCCGTTCCGCGGAAGGCAGACTGAGCAACGCTCTCAAATCGGACTGAGGAAGAATCTTCTGTTTCGCCAGTTGTTCTCCCAGCTTGGCCTGGATGTCCTGCACTTCTTTCAGCGAAAGCTCGGCTGCATTCAAGCTTCTTGGAATCTGCCCGTAGAGATAGCGTCCGACGACTCCGCTGAGGGAAACGGCGAGCATGATCCAAAACGCGATGCCGGCAAAGCCACGGAACTTGAACGCCGCGTGCAAGGCAATGACGAAGGGCGCCGCAAGTCCCAAAAGCACGTGGTTGTCCATCCAGTGCCGCGAACTCCCCTGCCGCCCCAGCCAGGCCCAGCGCTTGCGCAGGGGATAGAGAAAGATACAGAGGAACATCCCCAGCCCCAACATGCCGAGTTTGACTCCGATCACTCCGCTGGGCTTCAGCAAGACGTGTTTGGGAGAAAATGGCCGCTCGGTGGAACTGAGCGTGTAGTAGTTGAAGCCGTATGCGAAAATCCCGGCGACGAGCGCAATGGCAATCAGGTATCCCAGGAACAGGCGGACCTGATGACCTCGTTCGGTGTCGACCGCGGGTTTTGCCGTGGCGATGGCGAGACGAGCGTTGGCTGCGGCTGTGGCGTTAGTGCTCATTTTGTGGCGACCTGCTCCTCGGTGCTGACTTCGAACCTCTTGTAATTCGTGAATTCATGCGTGTTCCGCCAGTGCTGACGGGGCGTTTCTACTTCGACGATTGCCCGCGACGGAAACCAATACGTTTTCTCAGGGTCATGAAAGGGAACCGGGACAAACTCCACATCCGTTTGGAGGGTGTTCAGTCCCACATCCACCATGGTGTTGTCGATCCCAGCGGAAATCCTGGCGATGACAGCAGTGTCCGTATCGATCCAAGCGGTGCCAGAAAGTTCCAACGGATATTCCCGTCCGCGCAGCGCCAGCGCCGCTGGCGTGCGCGTGCCCCGAATATGCCGGAAGGCAACTCTGGTCAGCCGATGGCCATTCACCACTTCCTTCCCGGCTGTGTTGAACTCGAAACTGTTGGCGTAGAGCGGATGGAAAACGAGAAACAGCGTCGCAAAGCCGTTGCTCACCAGCAGGGAACGATTCTTCTTGTCCGACCTGGCTTGGTGTACTGGCAGCCGCGACTCCGTCAGGTTCAACTCGCCGCCCGTGTTGCTCAGCATCACCAGATAGTCGTAGGTGGATTCTTCCTTGAGATCGATCTTGTCTTTGCCGTCCCTGAATTTTTCCTGGACCACTTTTTCTGTGCACCGCACGTCGGAGAATCGGTCGAGATACTCCGACATTTGCTCGCGCGTGCGCTGCAGCAGGTCCGGCAGTTTGCTGGTGGCCGAAGAACCCGGGGCATCGCTTCCCAGGCAGAAGCCGCACGTCAAGACAACCAGTGCCAGACGCACGAACCGCTTCGCGATTTGGGTTTGTCCGATCATTGTTTGTTTGGTCATTTTCCGTTTGATCATTGGCGAGCCTTGTTCTTCGAATCGAACCGGTAGCCAATCGAGAACAGCCACTGCTCGTAATTCAGCTGCCCGCGGTTGACGGTGAAATTTCCCTGGATGTAGTAGTGCGGCCCCAGATTCGTTTCCCAGGTGCTGGTAAGAAAGCGCGAGCGGCTAGCCGTGGTCACCGCCGAACTGAAATCCTGTTGCCCCGCCAGGAATTCTAGACGCAGGTTTTCGGTCATCTGGCGGGAGAGCGAGATTGATTCATAGGACCCGCTTCCGAACGAACTGTTAAAACGCGCATAGTTCGCCGAGGCGCGCAGTTGCAACAACGGCAGCCGGTTGAAGGTGACACCGAACATCTCGTTGAGCGACGGGCTCGTGTCCCCGGTGCGATTACTTCTTCCGAGAGTTGTGGAAAGGAATACTTGCCGCGCGACCTCGACTCGTGCTCCCGCGCTGAAGCCTTGAAACAGAAACTTGTCCAGCAGAGTGGTGCCAATCAAGGATGGATCAAAGGTCGGAACGTCGCGAAAGTAGTTGTGATTGAAATCTAGCTCCACGCGCGGGTGAGCCTGCACGCGCACCGTGAAAAAACTGCGCCCAAGTCCCGGACCCGGCGCAGGTGTCGCCGGAGTTCCGGCAGGACTATCGAATTGCGCCGCCTCATACACCGCAAAGCGCCGGCTGTAGGAGACTGTGTCTTCAAAAAATACAAAGGGACGGTTCATCGTCCAGTTGACCATGTTGATGCCCGCACCCGAGGTGCTGCTGTAGTGCCAAGCACTATATTCACCGCCGTCAAAATTGATGAAGCCGCCGGCGATTACACGATTCGCGCTGTAATCCCATGAAGTCGGGTCGGGCGTCGAACCGCCAAAGACTCCCACGGTGGCGCCCTTCGAGAGCCGGGTTCCAAGATATCCGCCGTCGATCGTATCCAGACTGGAAGCCCAAGGCAGATAAAGGCGCCCGAATCCAGCCACCAGATTAGAGTTTGGATTGTCGTAGGTCATGCTCAGGTGATAGGTGTGGTTGATCAGGTCCTGCACTGTTTGAATGCCGGCCGCGTTTTGCGAGGTGAACCGGCCGCGGTAATACCCGCTCAAATTCCAGTGGGTACCCCCGATGCGCGTGATGTCGCCGCGAAACGCGAACCCCAGATTCGAACTGGTCATGGTCGAAGTTCCCTGGCTCATGGTGGTGATGTAATCGAGCCCGATTCGTCCGCGCGCGCGATTCACCGAAGGCAGCGGAGGACGCGGCACCTCTTCGCGCGCTTCTTCGTCCAGGGTGTCGCCTTCGCTGAAGGAAACCACCGCCGGGTATTGCCGCGTCGAACTCAATGCGCGCTGCGCTACCAGGGCTCCAGCATCGGCGCTCGAAAGGTAGGCCAGGTCCCCAGCCTTCACGGGACGCCTGGAAGTGTGAATGTCTGTCACGGCCGAAGTTTCCGCGACCCCACTCACTTCCAACTCAGCCACCACCTGTGGATCGTCGGCGTTGGCGCTGTCCCCTTGCCGTGCGGGCAATTTCGTGTCTTTCACCTCCAGCTTCATGCCTTCGGCCAGACCCTGGGCGCGCCCGCCTTCGAGGTAAGCAATGCCCTCGGCGACATACTTCACTCTGAAAACGGTGTGCAGATTCGGATCGTCGCTACGGGCGAGGATCATCGCCGCGCCGCCAGCCGCCAGCTCGGGTGCGGCAGAATCAGCGGAGATCGTCTCCACCGCGTGATCGCTGCTTACTGCCGCTGCTTTTGCCCCGGGCTCTGTGCCACTCGCGGCGGCCCGGGCAGTGGTTGAGTTGACCGCGTTGGCGCTGACCGAAGGAAAGCCTAAGGCTGTAACCGAGCCCTCGCGCGGCTGGGAGTCTGCGGCGGCTTGCGCCCCGGAGAATGGCGGAGCCGTGGATGCGGAAGCATCCTGGGCATCCTCCGGACGAGGACGCGAAACGGAAGCCGGTGCTGGAGCCGGGTCCGGCAGCGGGAGGGAAGCAGACGGAGCGGCCGGCGCCTTCCGCCGGAGAATGCCACGCAATCCTAAAGAAACAGGCGGCGCGGGCGCGTTGGAGCGGCCCGTATTCGCGCTCAGCACCGGACCGACCGTGACAATGATCGTGTTTCCTTCTGCCTTCATCGTGTAAGCATGTGCATGGTCGAGATCAATAACGACGCGCGTCACCGGCGGAACGGCGCTGTGCTGCGCCGTGCGCACCCTGCGTAGGCCATCTAAGTTGACTTCTTTTTGTTCATCTCTGTTGGCGATGGTGTCGAGGAAGTCGAGCAGAATCCGGTCAGGATTTATAGCTGTTTCAATCGAGGGCCTAACGGGGGCACTCAGAGTTACTTCCACGCGCACGTTGCCGCCATCCCGCGCCACCCTAATATTCTGCAGGGTCGCGGTCCCGGTTGGACTCTGCGCCGTGGCGCCAGACACCAGGAGTATCCCGATTGCGAGATGTTCGCAAATTGCGTTCATGTCCATTCAGCACTCGCTGGCGCTCCGGCCAGGTCCCGCGCTACTTTCCCGAATGTGACGATTCAGCGCGCGCCGACCCTTCGGGCTTCGCTTATCACCCGCCGTGACCGCTCTGATGGCACTGATAGCAGTTCACGCTGTTGTACACATATCCTCTGACGCCTTGGTGGTTTTGATCCGTCTCGGCTTTCGCGTGGCAATTGGTGCACTGGAAAATCGAGTAGTCATTCGAATTCGTGTGGCACGTCGCGCACACGCCGTTGGCGTTGCCATGGTTGATCGGGAACGGCGTGTACTGCGCGTGATTGAAGGTCGCATTCTGCCAGTTCGTGGTGTTGTGGCAGTTCTGGCACGTCGTCGGGAAAAACTGCGGCTGGGCCGCGTGCCCCGGATTCGAGGTGTTGTTGTAATCGCTCTGATGGCAGCCGATGCAGGCCGTCGGCAGCGTGGTGTAGTTATTGTTGACGTGGCAGTCGGAGCAGGTCCGCGGGGGCACCGTGTGCGATCCCGTCAGTGGAAAGGGCGTGTTGTTGTGATTGAAAGTCGCATCCGTCCAGGCAGTCGTGTCATGGCAAAGCTCGCAAGTCGTCGGGAAGCCGGTATGCGGCACGGGACTGTTTGCCCCGGTGAAATCGGCCTGGTGGCACGTAATGCAGAGCGTGCTGTTCAGGGTGTAGTTGTTGTTCACGTGGCAGTCGGTGCAGGCGCGCGGGGGGACTGTATGAGATCCCGTCAGTGGGAACCCGGTTTGCGAATGATCGAACTTGCCATCGGTCCACTGGATTGTGTCATGGCAGTTCTCGCAAGTCGTCGGGAAGCCGGTGTGCGGCACCGGACTTTTCGCGTTGTTGTAGTCGTTCTGGTGGCAACCGATGCAGGTGGTCGGCAGCGAGGTGTAGTTGTTGTTGACGTGGCAGTCAGCGCATGCTCGCGGGGGCACCGTATGCGATCCGGTCAGGGGAAACGGCGTGTTGTTGTGATTGAATGTCGCGTCCGTCCAGGCGGTCGTGTCGTGGCACATCTCGCAAGTCGTCGGGAAGCCGGCGTGCGGCACCGGACTGTTTGCTCCGTTGAAATCCTTCTGGTGGCAAGTAATGCAGAGCGTGCTGTTCAGCTGGTAGTTGTTGTTGACGTGGCAATCCGCGCACGCCCGTGGGGGCACGGTGTGCGAACCGGTCAGTGGGAAGCCGGTTTGCGAGTGATCGAATTTGGCATCCGTCCACTGCACGGTGTCATGACACTGTTGGCAAGTCGTCGGGAAACCCGCGTGCGGTACCGGGCTAGTCGCGTTGTCGAAATCCTTCTGATGGCACGAAATGCAAGCCGTGTTCGTGATGTTGTAGTTGGTGGTGCCATGGCAGTCCGCGCACGTCCGTGGGGGCACGGTGTGCGAACCGGTCAGTGGGAACGCGGATTTGGAGTGGTCAAACGTTGCCGGCTGCCACGCTGAAGTTGTGTGACAAATCTGACAGCTTTGCGAAAAGCCTCCCGCCACATGGTCCGGGTCCTTGGCGCCAGTGAAATCGGCTTGGTGGCAAGTTATACAGGCCCCACTCGTCAGGTTGTAGCCGCCGTTTTTCTGGTTGTGGCAATCGGCGCACTGCCGCGGGGGCACCGTATGCATTCCCGTCAAGGTGAAACCGGTCACGCTGTGGTCGAACTTCCCGTCCGTCCACGTAATGGTGTCGTGACACGTTTGACAGTTCGTGGAGAAACCCTGGTGCGGCACAGGGCTGGTCGCGTTGTTGTAATCGGTCTGATGGCACGAAATGCATGTCGTACTCGTCAGGTTGTAGTTGTTGTTGACGTGGCAATCGGTACATGCTCTGGGCGGAACCGCGTGTCCGCCGGTCAGCGGAAATCCCACCGAATTGTGATCAAACTTCGCATTCAGCCAGTTATCCGTGCTGTGGCACTGTTCGCAGGTAGTCGAGAAAGCGAGAGTGATGTGATTCGGGGACGTCGTATTCTTGAAGTCTGCCGCATGGCAGGAATAGCACATCGTGGACATGGTCTGGAATCGGCTGTTGGCCGCGTTCTTGTGGCAGGAGTCGCAATCCACGGCCGCGTGAGCGCCCGTCAGCGGGAAGCGATTGTCGTGTTGCTCAATCTCCTTGATCGATACTCCCCATCCCCGGACGCTGTGGCATTGCTCGCAGTTTGCGCCCAGTTGGCGTTTATGAATATCGGCGTGGCAGTCCTGGCAGCGGTGGCCCACGTTGTTGAACACCGGCTTTACATGGCATTGCGTGCAGGCCACATTCTGGTGCAGGCCGCGCAGCGGGTAACGGGTCTGGTTGTGATTAAACTCGGGAACGGTGCGAATTGGCTTCCAGCCCTGAGCGGTATGGCAGTTCTGGCAGGGAACATTCAGATTGCCATGTGGGCTATGGGTTTCGGGCGCGCTCTGGTTCGTCCCGCTCACGAGCGAGCTTAAGGTAAGCAATAGCCCTGCTGCCAGGCTCGTGAAGTGTCCTGCAGTCAACGTTCCCACCCTAGTTTTGGACTTGCCCCAATACCCCTAAGAAGCCGGAAAATACCGCTACGCCAGCAATCCTGCGTCCACAGAGCTTAGCCATTTGTGCATGGCGAGCAAAGTTACGCGAGTCGATGTTCAGGAGTCGTATGACCCCGATGCCCAAATTCCCGTGCCGGCCAGGCATGCACTTGTGAGTGGGGTAAGTTCTTCAGGGCGAGGGTATTTATTACGTCCATGGAACTGCTGCGTAGGAGATGAACTAGCTTTTGCCGGGAGGCAGAGTATCCGGCCCGTGGCAACCCTCACACCGCTTGGGTGTCGGCTGGTAAAAGAGGACCTTCCTATCCCCGACGATTCGAATCTCTTTGTGGCATCCAACACAGCGAACGTTCTTGTGCAGACCTTGCAAGGCAAACGAAGTCCGCTTGTCGTGGTCGAAAAGCGACGGCTTCCACTTCGCACTGTTGTGACAATCCACGCAAGCAGTCACGCCATTCTTCTCAAACTGCTTGTCATGAATGTCCTCGTGGCAGTCCTCGCACTTGACGGGCGCAGCCGTGAAGTCAGCGGCGATGAGCTTGGTTTCCAGGTTGGGCGGCTTGTGGCAGTCGATGCAGGCCGTAGCCTTGTGCGCGCCCAGGAGCGGGAACGACGTATTCGAGTGGTCGAAGCGCGAGAGTTCCTTCCACGATTTGGTGGAGTGGCAAGCCTCGCAACCGGCGGCCGTTCCGTCGGTGCGAAGCTGCTGCATGCGTTTCGCAAACTGTCCTCTGTGCGGGTCTCGGTGGCAGGTCGTGCAGGAAAGATTCTTCCAGTGATAAAAGACGACCGGCCTGGGCGCACCTTCCGTATGCGCCAGCGCTTGGTCATTGTGGCAATCTCCGCAGGGAACGGCGACGTGTCCGCCGGCTAGAACAAAATGCGTCTCTTGGTGGCGGGCCAGCGTGAACGTCGAGGGTTTGTACCCCTGCAGCGTGTGGCATCGCTCGCAGGCATTGAGGTACGGAGCTCCGGCGAACTGCCCATCGTGCTCGTCTTTGTGGCAATCGGTGCAACGCGCAAACTTAACCTTGAACAGTGTGTCTTTGCCCTTGGGAATATGACACTTGGCGCATTCGACGGCGAAGTGTTTGCCTTCGAGAGGATAGGCCGAGGTCGAGTGATCTTTCGCCGTAAACGTCGACGGTTTGAAGCCATCTACAGAGTGGCAAGCCGCGCACTCCGCTCCCCCCGGTCGCTTGGCGAACTGGCCGTTGTGCGGATCGGGCTGGTGACAATCCATGCACTTTGCGAACGCAACCGGCTTTTTGAAATCTCCGCCAGCGTGACAGAGTGCGCAATCCACGGTCGCGTGTTTGCCCTGGAGCGGATACTTCGTTTTCGAGTGATCAAAGTTCTTACCCACCGCAGCCAAAGAAATTCTTTTCCAGCTTTCGGTGCCGTGGCAGGACTCACAGCCTTGAGGGAAGCTTCCGTGGTGTGGATCGGCGTGGCAATCCGAACATTTGGCAAACGGTATCCCGGTGTAACGCGGTTGGCCGTTGGCTGCCGCCGTGTGGCACTTTTCACACTTCACCTGCCCGTGTAATCCAGTCAGCGGATAGCGCGTCCTGGAGTGATCAAACTGGGCCACGTTGACCGTCTTCCAGTCGCTGAAGTTGTGGCACTGGATACAATTCGCGCCCAGCCGTCCCTTGTGCGGGTCCTCGTGACACGCGACGCAGGCCTGCGGTACACCCAAAAAGCTGCGCGACAGGTTCTTCATCTTGATCGCGGCGCGCTCCGCGGGGGCGATGTGGTCGGCGCTATGGCAGCGAGCGCACGCCACTCCGGCATGCTTGCCCTCGAGAACGTAGCCGGTGAGTTTGTGATCGAAGGTTTTGGGATCCCACTTGATGAGCGGAAAATCCTCTCCGTTATGCTCGGAGTGGCACCGGGCACATTCTTTGCTGGATCCTTGCGGGATGTTATAGGTAGCGTGCAGACCTTTGTGCGTGGCCACGCGCGTCCCAATTTCAGCGTGGCATTCGACGCACTTCAAAGTCGCTCCGGCGCCGAATTTATGACAAGCGGCACAGTTGGTTGTGCCGGTAAGAGACTGATGTGAGCGCGAAAGCGGGCCTGGAGAGATCTGCGCATATGCTGCCGTCAAGAGCCACAGCGAACAAAATGCGGGTAGGGCTTTGAGCAAACATTGTGTCAATCTCTCCAGTGCAAAATGCGCGTAATACTTTTCATGAACTGATCGCGCAGCATTGTATAGGCCGCAACATGCCGCCTCCAGCATGAAAAGAAATCGTTTGCACCTTGTTGCCCAACGGCTCGACATGATTCGTCGAAGCTTAGCACGAGGTTTGTGATGCAAGAGTCTCCCGGAAGTACATGTTGGGCACACGATTGTTGGGCATATCGGTTCTAACCGCCAATTTCTTGGGTAGCAGCCCGGATGACGTTTGTACAGCAACTAGAATCTTCGATTCCGCGCTGATCCCTCACGCCCTTATGCACGGAGAGTACGGCACGTGGTTGGATTCAGAGGTGCGAGACGTTCATCTCGCTACCTTTACAGCGTGGGAGGATGATAAGGTTCGGCAGGCGTGGTTCCGACTGCTGATGAGTGGCCATGGCGAAGCAAAGTCTATACCGCTTTCGGATCGGTTCTGATGTGGACCAGAAACGATGCCAGGCCGTGACGCAGATTAGGGAAGCCAAATCGGTGTGGATCATCATCGGCAAGCCCACTTTGCCGCATGTCCACGTGCGGCGTACCTGGATGACGACGTCAGCAAAACTCAGGTCTTGCCATTGCAGGCCGAGGCACTCTGAGATGGGCACACCCTTGCTAGCTGGCGTTGATGCGAGCCACGGAATTCCGAATCCGCAATTCCGTTTGCAGCACTATTTCTTGTGGACGATCTTTCAACCCGTTCATACGGTCAAGCAACAGCCGCGCGGCCGTATAGCCTAACTGATAACCCGGTTGATAGACCGCAGTCAGGGCTGGGTCGGTCAGCTCAGTCAAATCAAGTCCATCGAAGCTGATGAGGGAAACATCGGCTGGGCACGCCAGCCGTGACTCGCGAACAGCGGACAGGGCGCCCATCGCCATCAGGTCATTGGCAGCGAAGATCGCGGTCGGACACGGCAGCAGTCGCAGCAATCGCAACGCCGATGAGTAACCGCTGGTGCGGTCGAACAAGGCTTCCTGTATGTACTCGGGAGCAATTGGAACCTTGGCCTCGGCGAGCGCCTTCATGAATCCTCGAAGACGGTCTCCGGCGTTTGTGAGATGAGAGGGGCCG
>Ga0182030_10017710_pt1 | contig 13720 bp, 12 predicted proteins | sample 812S3MmetaG_FD_121299 | JGI IMG/M metagenome (GOLD analysis project Ga0182030, IMG submission 121299) | Permafrost microbial communities from Stordalen Mire, Sweden - 812S3M metaG (Illumina Assembly) | ecosystem: Environmental > Terrestrial > Soil > Wetlands > Permafrost | place: Sweden... | reverse complement strand
TTCCCCTCCTATGCGCTCGGCGCGGTGATCGCGGGACAGCTGAACGAGGCGCTGCGCAATGAGCGGCCGTCGCTCGACGCGGAAATCGCCGCGGGCCAGTTCGGCGGCGTGCGGGACTGGCTCCGGGACAATGTGCACGGCGTCGGCGCACGGCTGCCCATCCAGGAATTGATGCAGCAGGCGACGGGCAAGCCGCTGACGGCGTCGGCGTATCTGCGGTATCTGGAAATGAAGTACCTCGAGGTTCCATGATTCGTCCCTCGAACAATTTCAAGAAGCTGCAGGCGGAACTGCGCGGTCTGGTGGGCAAGGCGATCGGCGATTACGGCATGATCGCCGATGGGGATCGCGTGATGGTGTGCCTCTCGGGCGGCAAGGATTCGTATACGCTGCTCGACATCCTCCTGAGCCTCCAGCGCAGCGCGCCGCTGTCCTTCGAACTCGTCGCGGTCAACCTGGACCAGAAGCAGCCAGGGTTCCCCGCCGACGTGCTGCCCCGCTACCTGAGCGGATTGAACGTACCCTTTCACATCATCGAACAGGATACGTATTCGGTGGTGAAGCGAGTCATTCCCGCGGGCAAGACGTCCTGCGGCCTGTGTTCACGCCTGCGGCGCGGCGCCCTGTACCGGCATGCCGCGGAGAACGGCTTCACCAAAATCGCCCTCGGGCATCATCGCGACGACATCGTCGAAACGCTGTTTTTGAACATGTTTTTCGGCGGCCGGTTGAAGTCCATGCCGCCCAAGCTCCTGAGCGAGGACCGGCGCCAGGTGGTGATACGGCCGCTGGCCTACGTGCCGGAGCGGGCGATCGTGCGATACGCGGCGGCACGCGAATTTCCGATCATTCCGTGCACGCTGTGCGGGTCCCAGCAGAACCTGCAGAGGACCGCGGTCAAGGACATGCTGCGGGACTGGGAGGAGAAATTCCCCGGCAGGGTGGAGTCGCTCTTCTCCAGCATCTGCAACGTGGCCCCATCACAGCTCGCCGATCCGGCATTGTTCGATTTCGCCGGGCTGGAGGCGCTGCGCACCCCTTCTGCGCTCAATTCCAGTTGCGCCGTCCCGGAATCAGCCGACGCAACAGCCAGCCGCCGAAACCCTGTCCCGACTTCGCCCTGACGTAGGCGGTGCGCACGAGGCGCGAGCGAAGCCGTCCGCTGTGTTCGCTGGCGGAATAACTCCACACCTCCCGCGGCCCCCAACGGGTCTTGGACACATCGTTGCCGGGCGACAGGTTGACGGTGTCGAGCCCCAGGGCGATCGAGTATTTGATCGCCTCCGCGACGGTGGTCGTCATGACCCCGTAGCGTGACCAGGCCGGGTCGAAACCCGAGTAGTAGAGATAAAGGCTGCCGCCGATCACGAATCCGATTCGCGAGGCGACGATCCGTCCGCCCACCTCGAGCTCAAAAATGCGCGCCACGCCGCGGGCCGCCAGTGCGTCGCAGACCTCGAGCAGGAAGCGGCGCAGCCCCTCACCCGCAAACCGGTTGGGATGCGGCACCGTGCCCGTCATCGCGGCGCGCAGTGTGTGCAGCACGAACAGCCTGTCCAGCGCCACGGCGACGTCGCGCGGATTCGTGGCCACGACCAGCCGGAAGTCGTGCCCGTCGCGCTTCAGCGAGTTGTAGCAGTGCCTCAAGGACTCCCGGATGTTGCGCTTCAGGCCGCCGCGAAATTCCTCCCAGGTGCCGGGCAGGTCGAGCAGGTAGCATGGCGTCGTCGGCTGCCAATCGAGACGCCGCCTGCGGCCGATGGCCGCGTCGAAGGAGTCTCCCCGGCCGATCCACTGGACCCAGTCCCATTCGGCGGTATGCCTCAAGGCCTCATCGAGCGCCGCGGCGACCTCGTCTTCGCAGCCGGGCCGGATCAGGGCGGAGCGGATCTCGGTAATGGCCGGATCGGCTCCCAGGGGGGCTACGGAACGCACGGTGAGACCGCCCGCCCGGCGCAGGGTCAGAATGAGTGGCAAGATGGCGACGCACGCGCCACGCGGGGAGCGGATGACGGAAAACATCGGCCGATCGACAATGCCCCGCTCATTGCGCAGGAAATGGCGGCACCAGACGACGTGCCATTCGTGGAGCGCAAATGGCAGCGGATTGCCGGTGGCCTCCTGAAGCTGGTCATAATCGCTGCGGAGCGCCGCGACGCCGTCGGCGCTGCGCACGAATTCCACGACGAAAGCAGTGGCGGGCAGTATCGCCTGTCTGCCTGCCGCGGCCGCTTCCAAATTCCCCTGATCGTGCAACGAGACGCGTTCCTCCGTGGCCGGCTCATCGAGGGCGCTGGCGGCGGGACTCCGTCGGTAACCATCCACACCAGCAGTTTTAATTGTACCATTTCCTACCGACCGCCCCGAGCCCGACCTCATGCCCCAGTCACGCGCCGCCACCGCCAGATCCCGCCCGTCGCGGCGGCAGCGGCACGTCTGGGAAACCCTCTCCGACGATCAGCTGTTGAGCCTGCGGTTCTGCGATCTGAAGCTCACCATCGCGGGAACCGACCTCGAGGATGCCATCGACCGCCTGTACCGCGAACTGGAGGTGCGCGGCATCCGGTTTCGCCCGCATTGCTGGCTGGCGCAGGAATGGTTTTCACCGGACGGCGTTCCGGGGATCGCGATTCCGTTCTACCTGGCGCACCCCCGCCTCATGAGCATCGAACGCCGCCTGATGCGCGAGGTGGAGGGCGGCAACCGCAACTGGTTGATGCGCATCCTGCGGCACGAAGCCGGCCATGCGGTCGATTCGGCCTACCGCATCCGCCGCCGCCGCCAGTGGCGTGAGGTCTTCGGCCCCGCGTCCCTGCCGTATCCGGACACCTATCGCCCGCGTCCGGGCAGCCGCCGTTTCGTCCAGCACCTGGGCGCCTGGTACGCCCAGGCCCATCCGACCGAGGATTTTGCGGAGACATTCGCCGTCTGGCTCAAGCCGAACTCACCGTGGCGTCGCGAGTACGCAGGCTGGCCGGCGTTTGCCAAGCTCGAATACATTGACGCGCTGGCCGCGGAGATCGGCGACGAGCCGCCGAAGGTGACGGATCGGACCAGGATCGAGGACGTCGGCGAGGAGACGCGGACGCTGCGCCAGCATTACGAACACAAGCTGGAGCGCTACCGGCTGCCGCGACGCACCGGAGCCGACGAACTGCTCCTCAAGGTGTTCACGGCGGTCCCGGGACGCCGTTCCACGCCGAAGGCGGCAAGCGTGCTGCGCGAAATGCGCAACCGATTGCGCCACGAACTGGTCGGCCCCGGCGCCTTCAGCGAGTATCTGGTCCATCAGGTGCTGCGCCTGATGGTCGAACGCTGCGAGCGGCTCAACCTATATCTGCGCGGCCCGCGGCGCGAGCTCCGGCCGCATCTGGTCTGGGTGGTCGGGCGGCTGGCGGAATCCTACGAGGAACGGCAACTACCCCGGGTCGCCCTGTGAAGAAATTGCGCGCGCTGGTGTTGGTTCACAGCACCCTCGTGCCGCCGGACTCCCTTGTGGGCGCCACGGAGAAGGAAATCAACGAGTGGCGCACCGAATACGACGTCATCACCCATTTGAAGGCGGCCGGACACGAGGTGATGCCGCTGGGTCTTTCCGACAGCCTGTCCGAACTGCGCCGTGCAATCGTCGAGTGGAAGCCGGACATCGTGTTCAATCTGCTCGAGGAGTTCGACGGCATCGTGACGTACGACCAGCACGTCGTCGCCTTCCTTGAACTCATGCGCCAGCCCTACACCGGGTGCAATCCGCGCGGCATGCTGCTGTCACGCGACAAGGTACTGTCGAAGCAGCTCCTGTCCTACCACCGGATCCCGACACCGCAGTTCCTGGTGTTCCCGCGCGGCCGTAAAGCGCGGGTGCCGAAGAAACTGCGCTTTCCGATGTTCGTGAAATCCTCCACGGAGGATGCCTCGCTCGGCATCGCCCAGGCTTCGGTCGTGGCCGACGAGCGGCAGCTGATCGAGCGCATTGCGTTCATCCACGAACAGACGCATTCCGATGCGCTCGTCGAGGAATACATCGAGGGGCGCGAACTGTACGTGGGCGTGATCGGCAACGACCGCCTGAAGGTTCTGCCCGTGTGGGAGATGACCTTCGGCACACTGCCGGAAAATCTGCCCGCCATCGCGACCCGCAAGGTGAAATGGGACCGGCGATATCAGGACAAATACCGCATCACCACGGCGGCGGCGGGCAACCTGCCGGAGGGCACGGCCGCGCGTCTCGAACAACTCTCGAAGCGCATCTTCCGCGCCCTGCATCTGACGGGCTACGCGCGCATGGATTTCAGGCTGCGCGCCGACGGCGCGTTGTACGTGCTCGAGGCGAACGCCAATCCGAACATCTCGATGGCCGAGGATTTCTCACAGTCGGCGCTCACCGCGGGGATGCGCTATCGCGACGTGCTCAACCGCATCCTGCAGCTCGGCGCCAACTATCCGGCCGCGTGGCGCGGCATCGACGGTTAGCCGGGTTTACGGACGCGCCGGCGGCGGCTCCGCGCCGCGCCGGGTCCAGCGGTTCATCCAGGCGAGCGTGGTGTCGTACCACTGGATGCTGTTGGCCGGCTTCAGCACCCAATGGTTCTCGTCCGGGAAATACAGGAATTCGCTGGGGACGCCGCGGCGCTGCAGCGCCGTGAACACCGACAGTCCCTGCGTGTCGGGCACGCGGTAATCGAGCTGTCCGTGGATGACCAGCATCGGGGTCTTCCAGCGGCTCACAAGATCGACGGGGTTGTCCCTGGCGTACGCGGCCGGTTTCGCATATTCGGGACCGCCGTGCTCCCACTCCGGAAACCAGAGCTCTTCGGTGGAGTAGTACATGCTCCGGTGGTCGAAGACGCCGTCGTGGGACACGATGCACTTGAATCGGTCGGGCCACTGTCCCTCGATCCAATTCATCATGTAGCCGCCATAGGACCCGCCGAGCGCGCACATGCGGTCGGCGTCCAGCCACGGATTTTCCTTGAGCGCCGCCGCCAGACCGAGGCGAAGGTCTTCGAGGGGCTTGCCGCCCCAGTCGCCGCTGATCGAGTCCGTGAATGCCTGTCCATACCCCGTGGAGCCGTGGAAGTCGATCATCACGACGGCGTAGCCCGCGCCGGCGAGCGTCTGCGCGTTCCAGCGCCAATGCCACAGGTTGGCGAGACTTCCCTGGGGGCCGCCGTGCACCACGAACGCCACCGGATACTTCAGGCCCCGCTTGAAATCCACGGGCTTCACCACGTAGCCGAACACGTTCTCTGCGTTCCAGCCCGGGAAGTTGAACTGCGCGTACGCGCTCATCTTCCGATGTTCGAGCACGGCCTCATTCAAATGCGTGAGCTTAAGTGCCTTGCCGCCGGAAAAACCCACGGCGAACAGATCGGCGGGACTCGCGAGATTGGAGAACGTGTAGAAGATCTGGTGCGGACCCACCGTGAAGCCCTCGACTTCCCCATCCCCCGTGATCGCCGAGGTTCGTCCGGTCGCGGCGTCGATGGCCCATAGCGGATGCTGGCCGAGGTGGTCCGCGGTCGCGAACAGCGTCTTGCCGTCGGGCCCCCACGCATAGCTCGAAATCGACCGGTCCCAATGCTGCGTGAGATGCCGCTTCGCGCCGGTCGCGAGGTTCAACAACACGAGGTGGAAGCGGTCAGCCTCGAAGCCCGGGCGCTCCATCGCGAGGTAGGCGAGTTGGGTGCCGTCGGGGGAGAAGGCGGGCTGCGCGTCCCAGGCGGGATTGTCGGGCGTCAGGTTCCGGGCCGTGCCACCGGTCGCATCCACCTCGTAGATGTCGAAGTTGGTGGACCAGGCCTCGGTTTGACGGGTCGCCCGCACCGAAAAGGCCACGTGCCGTCCGTCCGGGCTGAAGACAAAATCCTCGCGGCCGCCGAAGGGCTTGCCGGGCACGTCGCCGTCGATGCCGGCGGTGAGCGGCACCGGCGTGCCGCTCGCGACTCCCTGGGCATCGAGGGCGACGGCGTAGAGCTGCGAGCGGCGGCCGTCGCTCCAGGCATCCCAATGGCGCGCGAACAGCGTGTCATGGAGTATGCCGTGCGCCGGCGCGTGCTCGGCCGCATCCAGCCGCTGCTTGGTGCAGGCGAGATCCGCGCAGTCGACGAAGGTTTCGATGCTGACCGCGAGCCGGTCCGCGGCCGGCGACACCCGGAAGCTGCCGACGTCGAGCGGCAAGCGCGTCACCTGAACGGCCTCCACCGGCGGGTTCGCCTGACGAGTGTCGGTGCGCCACACCTGGTTCGAGCCGCCGCGATTCGACAAGTAATAGACGTAGCGGCCATCGGCGCTCCACTCGGCCGAGTCGGCGTTGGCTCCCAGGTCAGTCAGGCGCACGGCGGCGGCGTTGCGTTTGCGCGCATCCACGAGCCACAAGCCGGTGCGCCCCTTGTTCGCCTCCATGTCCGTGGTGCGCAGCGTGTAGACCACGTCTCTGCCGTCGGGCGACACGGCCGGTTCCGAAATGCGTTCCAGGCGCACGAGGTCGCGAACCGTGAACGGCTGGGGCGGCTCGGCGGACGCGGCGCGAAGATCCGGCGCATGAGCCGCCGCGCACACCCCGACGGCAAGCAGCCCCGCTAAGCGGGAAAGGCGATACATGATCATTCGAATGGTCTCCGCGGCATTTCGTCCCCGGTCGGTATTGTAGCCTGGGCGCGCTACACTCGTGGCATGAGCACGCCACCGGTCATCAGCCTGGACCTCGACGACACGCTGTGGGCCATCGCGCCGGTCATCGATGCAGCCGAGGCGGCGCTGCTCGAGTGGCTGCGCGAGCACCACCCGCAAGCGGTCCACGGCCACGACGCCGCGTCGATGCGGGAGCTGCGCGCCCGGGTGGCCGAGCGCCATCCGCAGCAGAGCCACGACATGACCTTTCTGCGCCGTCGTGCGCTGGCCGATCACTTCGCCGATGCGGGACCCGCGGCGGACGCGGCGGTCGATGCGGCCATGGAGGTTTTCATGCGTGAACGGAACCGGGTCACCCTCTACGCCGACGTCCGACCCTCGCTCCTGCGGCTGCGGCCGCGTCACCGGCTGTTCGCGCTCAGCAACGGCAACGCGGATCTCGGACGCTGCGGCCTCGCCGACCTGTTCGATGGGCACATCACGGCGGCGGCCGCGGGCGCGGCGAAGCCGGATCCGCGGATCTTCGATCATCTCGTGCGCGTCGCGGGCGTGGACCGCGCCCACGTCCTGCACGTCGGCGACGATCCGCTGGCCGACGTGGTGGGCGCGATGCAGGCCGGGATGCAGGCGGTCTGGCTCAATCGCGACTCGCGCGAGTGGCCGGGGGATTTGCCGCGCCCCGCGCGCACCATCTCGACGCTCGCCGAGATTCTCTGAGCCCCACGTTGACGCATTTCGTCCGTGTGCGGCATTGGCAGCCTACCGCATCGATTGCTGATTGAAAGAAACGTGAAATATAAGGCTTTTTCCTACTTCACTTGACCCTTCTCGAGTCGATAGGATGGTGTCAGCAACAAAAGGACGCCGAGCATGCAAGCAATGTCCGCGGGATCTTTGGTGGCCGTCAGTTCTCTGCGCGAGTTCTTCCGCGACGCCTTTCACGCGGCCAGCGCCAAACAGCACCTCGACATCGACGAGCAGGCCGAACAGTACGTGGTGAATCTGCTGACGATGTTCTCGCGCGCCGACGCCCTCTACGAAAGAACCCCGGACGGTCTGCGCATCCGGCCGCTGGCGCACATGCTGGTCGACGCGCTGGAGGCGCCCACGTCGATCGCGCGGCAGCGCGCTCTGCAGCGCCTCGGCGACGTCTCCCTGTTCGTCGCCGGCTTCTTCGCCCGCAGCTTTGCGCGCAAGCTGATCGACATCGACTATCACATTGCGATGGGCGGCAACGCCTACAGCTCGCTCGCGGACACGATGCAGCGCTCGCTCTCCGGCCGCAGCGTCGCCTCCGTCTACGGGCAACTCGCGCAGAAATTCCAGCCGCTGGTGGACGCGCTCAACGAGATAAGCGAAATGTCGTACCACCACACCGACGCGGACATCCTGCGGCTCTATGAGCAGTGGATGAAAACCGGCAGCCCGCGCGCCCATGGACTGCTCAACAAACTGGGCGTACAGCCCGTCAAGCAGGGCGGCTACCGGCGGGAGCATTGAGCGTGCCCCGGGGGCCGCGGGCATGAGCGCGGTGCTGCGCGGCCTGCAATCGCTGCTGGGCAGGCTGTATGACGTCGAAATGCAGTATGACGTCGACGACTTCCTGGTGACTGATCGCCGCGCCCTCGGCGGCATCACACCCGTGAACGACCGCCGCGATCTCGACGAGTCGCTGCTGCTGGCCGAGACGCCCGACGGCGCCGGTGTGTCGCTCTACCTGGATCCCGCGCTGCTGGCGCGGCTCGAGGAAGCCAACCCATTGGGCGATCTGAACGAGCGCAATCTCGCGGACTATTGCACGGCGCTCGAGGGTGTCAGTCATTTCGTCTATACGGTGTGGCGCCTGCACGGCGGTGCGCCCGTGTCGCTGCTCGAACTCGAGACCCAGGCGGAGGTCGACAAGTACGCGGCCACCATTTTTCTCGTCGCCGATCAGCAGGGCGGCACGTATCCCGCTCAGGTGCACCCGCGGCTGTTCGACCACGTGAGTTTCGACGCACGGCTCGAGCCCGAACAGTACGAGCGCTACCGGATGGCACATCGCTGCGCGGCCCAGTACTGCCGGCGTCTCGAACGGCGCTTCGTGGATCGCGGCAAGCCGCGCGTCGAGGCGCTGGTGCGGGAATTGCGCAGATTCTACCGGTTGGGATCGACGGCCAAGCTGCGGCACGCGTTGGCCTAGCTCCGGGTCAGCCAGGCTGCTCGGACGGGGTTACTTGCCGCCGCGCTTGTTGGCTTCGGCCTGCTTCTTGAGCTTCAGCCACTCGCCCAGGCGCTTGAGGTCCTTGCGGCGCGTCGTCTCCTTCCTGCCGACGTCGGTGCTGCCGAGCAGTCCGCTGTCGTAGGGGCTGTAGCCCAGATCCGTCCCGTGCGCGTTCTCATTCACCAGCCGGACGGGCGGGGGAGCGTCATCGATGATCGCAAGCTCCGGGTTGTCGAGTTTTTTGAGCCGCGACGAGCTGACGTCCGAGCCGAATTTTCCCGTGCCCACGGCCCATTCCCAGACCGCATTGCCGCGGTCGTCAAACTTGACCCGGCCGGTCACGTTGTTCGTGACGGTCGGCCCGTCGTCCGGCCCGAGGGGGTCGGTCGTCTGGCGGGCGGGGCGCCCGGGCTTCGACTTGGGGATCTCGCTGCTCACCAGACCCTTTTCGGGCCGGAGCGTCATTTAGTCAATGACGGGGTCGTGAAACCGAGCCGCCGATCACAGTTGCAGTTGGAAATGCGCCCGGAGCAGCGCCAGCGCGGTTTTGCCGTCGTTCCATTCGCCGCTCCGGATCTTCCCGAGCGCCGAGTCGAGCGGCAGCCATTCGAGGTCCAACTCCTCATCGGCATCCGGCGCCGCGGCGCCGACCTCGAGATCCCGCGCGAGATACAGGTGGATCACCTCGTCAAAAATGGCCGGCGCCGGCACGTAAATGCCCAGTGACGTCCACCTTCCGGCTGAAACGCCGGTTTCCTCCTTGAGTTCCCGGACGGCGCAAACGTCCGGCGTCTCGCCGCGGTCGAGTTTGCCGGCAGGGATCTCCCACAGGAAATCCTCGACCCCGTGCCGATACTGCCGCACGACGCATATGCGCCCGGCCGCATCGAGCGCGACAACCGCGGCCGCGCCGGGATGGCGGACGAAATCCAGCGCGTACTCGCGGCCGTTCGCGTATTTCAGCGTTTCGGTGTAGACGTTGACAACCTTGCCCCGGTGTTCCAGGCGGCTTGCAATCACGGTGGGTTTTTTCAGCATGCTCCCATCATCCCTTAAAAAGTCGCCGCCTGTGAACGGTCTCCTCGCACGCGGCGGCCATTTATGTAACCATATGGATAGATATACAGTCGATTGATGCGGGTTTCACATGATCAAGGCCAAGACCACCACCGCGTTCGATGCCCTGAATCCGTCGCAGAAGCGCGCGGCCACTTTCGGGGCGACCTCCGCCGACGGCAAGGGCGTCGATGCCGGGCCCATGCTCATCCTCGCGGGCGCGGGTACGGGAAAGACGAACACCCTCGCACACCGCGCCGCGCACCTGGTCCTCAACGGCGTCGACCCGGCGCGCATCCTCATGCTGACCTTTACGCGCCGGTCCGCCCAGGAAATGATCCGCCGGGCGCAGACCATCGTCGCCGAAACGCTCGCCGAACGCGGCCGGCTCGGCGATCGCAGCGTGGTGTCACGTCTTCTGTGGTCTGGGACCTTCCACTCCGTCGGCAGCCGCATTTTGCGCCTGTACGCCAAGTATCTCGGGCTCAGCCCCACTTTCACCGTGCTGGACCGGGCCGACGCGGCCGATTTGATGGACGTCGTCCGCCAGGAGTTCGGGCAGGCGAACAAGGAAAAGCGCTTCCCACGCAAGGACGTGTGTCTGGCGATCTATTCCTACCGGGTGAACACGAGATTGACCCTCAAACAGACCCTGGAGGAACAGTATCCGTGGTGTCGGGAATGGGAGGCCGACCTCACGCGCCTGTATCGCGAATACGTCGCCCGCAAGCAGAAGAACAACTGCCTGGACTTCGACGATCTGCTCCTCTACTGGCACGTGATGATGCAGACGCCCGCGCTCGCGCAAAGTCTCGCCAAGAACTTCGATCACGTGCTCGTCGACGAATATCAGGATACGAGCGCGTTGCAGGGTGAGATCATCCAGACGCTCAAGCCGGACGGCAAAGGCGTCACCGTCGTGGGCGACGATGCGCAGGCCATCTACTCGTTTCGCGCCGCCGCCGTCGAGAACATCCTGGGTTTCGCCGACCGCTACACCCCGAAGGCCGAGATCGTCGTGCTCTCCCAGAACTACCGCTCCACGCAGCAGATCCTGGACAGCGCCAACGCGTTGATGTCGGAAGGCTCGCGCCAGCACCGCAAGACGCTCATGAGCAGCCGGCAGTCCACCGCCAAGCCATTCTATGTCGCGCTCGATGACGCCACCGGCCAGGCCGAGTACATCGTCAACAAGATTCTGGCGACCCGCGAAGTCGGCGGCTCGTTGAAGCGCCACGCCATCCTGTTCCGCAGTTCCCATCACAGCGATGTGCTCGAAGTGGAGCTGACGCGGCGGAACATCCCGTTCGTGAAATATGGCGGCCTGAAATTTCTCGAGGCCGCGCACATCAAGGACATGCTGTCGATCCTTCGATGGGTGGACAATCCCCGCAATCAGGTTGCCGGCTTCCGGGTCCTGAAGCTGGTCGAGGGCATCGGTCCCGCGCACGCCAAAAAGGCTCTGGATCACCTGGAGGCGGAGGGCAACAGCCTAAAGAGTCTGGCCGCGTTCGATGCCCCGCAGCTCGTGAGGATGGAGTGGAAGCGGTTCTGCGTCCTGATCGAGAAACTGGCGGATCCCGCTTCTCCCTGGGCGGGACAGGTGGCAAGCGTCCGGGAGTGGTATAAGCCGCAACTCGAGCGCATTTACGACGCGGCCTTCAGCCGGATCGGCGACCTGGAACAACTCGACCACCTGTCCGCCCAGTACCCCACGCGCGAACGGTTCCTCACCGAACTTACGCTGGATCCGCCGTCGCTCACCAGCGATCAGTCGGGCATCGCGTCGAAGGACGAGGACTACGTGGTCCTCTCGACCATCCACTCCGCGAAAGGGCAGGAGTGGGACAACGTCTACGTGCTGAACGTCGCAGACGGCAATTTTCCGTCGGAATTCTCGACCGGCAAGCCGGAAATGGTGGAGGAGGAGCGCAGGTTGCTATACGTGGCCATGACCCGCGCCCGCAATGAGCTGCACCTATGCGCGCCGCTGAAATACCTGGTTACCCAGCAGCCGAAGACCGGCGACGGGCACGTCTACGGTGCGAAGAGCCGCTTCATGACCGAGAAGGTGCTCGGCACCTTCAACCAGACGACGTACCGGAGCCAGCGGGGGGTGGAGACGCTCAGCGCGGCAGACACCGCGACCGTCGACGTCGCTGCGCAGCTCAAGTCCATGTGGTAACCACGAGTCGGCCGCGGCCGGCTGCACTCCATGCTGCGGCCAATCCGCCGACTCCCTCTCGCCGCTTCCGGCCCAGGGTCTGTCATCAGGCCCCGGCGCGATCCCGATCCTTACCAGCGCCTTGGGCCTCCGCCGCCACCCCCGCCGCCGCCCCCGCCGGAGGGCTTGGAACGAGGCGCCCGTTCCTGGGCCTCGTTCACACGCAGCGGTCTGCCGCCCATCTGGAAGCCGTTCGTTTGTTGGATCGCGTTTTGCGCCTCGCCGGCGCCCATGTCGACGAACGCGAAACCACGGGGCCGCCCGGTTTCACGATCGTTGATCAGTTTTACCGAATCGACTTTGCCGTAACGCTCGAACAGGCTACGCACTTCGTCTTCAGTCGCGGTGAATGGCAGGTTGCCAACGTAGATCGTCGTCATTCAACTGGTCTCTCTGTACGATGCGCGGCAAGTCCGGCGAACCGCTCGCGCGCGGTTTCAACACGCAGACCGGCTTGCAGCTAGACTCGCATCGCGGTCTGTACCCCGGGGCTTTTGCAGCCCTTGAACCGATGCTACGCCAGGGAAATATTGTTGGCAAACGCCGTGGAACCCTTTAGTTCACTCCACCTCGAGGTAGGCGTAACCGTTCAGTTCGTTCTCGTAAAAGCGCTTCACCGCCTGCGCCTCCGCCAGCGACATCCGCCCTTCCTGAACCGCCCGCTCACAGTCCCGGGCGATGCCCGGATACAGTTCGTCGGTGTCGTATTCCATGTACTCGAGCACTTTGTTCGCCGTATCGCCCTTGACGATCTCCTCGATCCACCAACCGCCGCCATCCTGCAGACGAATGTGCACGACATGGGTGTCGCCGAAGAGATTGTGCAAATCGCCGAGGGTCTCCTGGTAGGCACCGACGAGAAAGGCGGCCAGGTAATACGGCTCGCCCGGAGTGAGTTCATGCACCTCAAGGGTGCGTTTGGTGACGCGCGGATGGACGAACCGGTCGATCTTGCCGTCCGAATCACAGGTGATGTCCGCGAGGACTGCGTTCCGGGTCGGCTTCTCGCCCAGCCGCTGGATGGGCATGATCGGAAACAGCTGGCCGATCGCCCAACTGTCGGGCAGCGATTGAAACACCGAGAAGTTGCAAAAATAGATGTCGCTCAGCATCTCCTCGAGATTTTCCAGCTCTTCCGGCACCCGGTCGAGCTTGCGGCAGTACTCGCGGATCTTGGTGCAGGTGGCCCAATACAGCTTCTCCGCCAGGCCGCGGAACTCGAGGCTCAAGTAGCCGAGATTGAACATCTGCAGGGCCTGTTCCCGGGCCTGCAACGCATCGTGGTAGCACTCCACCAGCCGGCGTTCGTTCACCGACCGGAAACTGTCGAACAGGTCCCGCACCGGCTGGGGCAGATCCCCGCCCGGCGGGTAGTCGTCCTCCGGCCGCCCCGTGACCCGGAATTGGTCCAGCTTGGACGAACCCAGCGTGTCGAACACCAGCAGGCTGTGATGAGCGGCGATGGCACGTCCCGACTCGCTGACGATCATCGGATGCGGCACGTCGCGGGCGTCGCAGACGCTCTTGATCCGATAGACGACGTCGCTCGCGTATTCGTTGAGCGTGTAGTTCATCGAGGATTCGTAGTTCGTGCCGCTGCCGTCGTA
>Ga0182030_10017709_pt1 | contig 13720 bp, 16 predicted proteins | sample 812S3MmetaG_FD_121299 | JGI IMG/M metagenome (GOLD analysis project Ga0182030, IMG submission 121299) | Permafrost microbial communities from Stordalen Mire, Sweden - 812S3M metaG (Illumina Assembly) | ecosystem: Environmental > Terrestrial > Soil > Wetlands > Permafrost | place: Sweden... | reverse complement strand
GGCCATGCACGCAGAGAAGGCCAAGGTGTTCCAGTCCATGCGGCCATTGGAATCCGCCGACATGGTGCGCGGCCAGTATGCGGGATACCGGAGAGAGCCCGATGTGGCGAAGAATTCCGACGTCGAAACTTTCTGCGCCTTGCGACTATTCATTGATTCGTGGCGATGGGCGGGCGTGCCGTGGTATCTGCGCTCCGGAAAATTCCTTGCCAATACCGCGACCGAAGTCCTGGTAGAACTGAAACCGCCGCCGCAGCAACTTTTCGCCGACTCAGCGCCAACAACCAGCCGCGCCAATTACCTGCGCTTCCGAATCTCCCCCGGCGCGGCCATCGCCCTTGCCGCACGCGTCAAACTCGCAGGCAGGGAGTTCGTCGGCGAACAGCGGGAACTCTATCTCTGCGAAGAAATCGCAGGAGAAGAATTACCCTACGAACGCCTGTTGGGAGCGGCAATGGCCGGCGATGGAGCACTCTTCACCCGTGAAGATGCGGTTGAGGCCGCCTGGGCCGTGGTCGATCCGGTTCTCAAGAAGCACCCTCGGGCACAGCCCTACAAGCGCGGGAGCTGGGGACCTAAAGAGGCCGACGCGATCATCCAAGCGGAAGGCGGTTGGCACAACCCCAGCCCCCTAAGTACATCCGAAGGCTAAGTCCTGCATCATGCACACTCACCTCCTCGGGCGGGTGCCCGCGCTGAATCACGGAATTTCTTTATTGAACTGAGCATTCTTGCTCAGGTGTCTTCATGTCAACTCGGCTACCTTTGCATAAACTCGACTGCCGGACAATATTGCCGGCGGAGGGATGCGGTGTACTTACAAAAAAAGAGGAAAAGCCTTGAAAAAACTTATGTTGTTCTTCGTTTTGGTGAGCCTGACAAGCCTGGGATGGGCTGAGTCCAAGCGCGAAACACCCACAGAGCGGCTGGATACTGCAGGCAAAGTGTTGCGCAACATCATGGCCAAGCCAGCCACCGGTATCGCAGGAGAGGTCCTCAATCGGGCAAAGTGCATCGCGGTTGTGCCGCATATGCTTGAGGGCGGGTTCATCGTTGGCGCAGAAAGCGGACGCGGCGTGGCTACCTGCCGCATTGCGACGGGATGGAGCGCGCCCGTGTTCTTTACTGTGAGAGGCGGCAGTATTGGATTGCAACTCGGGGCCGAAGGCGTGGATCTCGTCATGATCTTTCAGAATGACAAGGGGATGGAGCAGTTGTTGTCCAGCAAGTTCGAAATCGGGGCGGATGCCTCGGCCTCAGCCGGACCCGTCGGAGGTGAAGTTTCCGAAGATGCCGATTGGAAGATGAAAACAGAAATATTGACCTACTCTTACGCCAGGGGAGCATTTGCTGGAATCACGCTGACCGGCGCTTCGATTCGTCCCGACACTGATTCAATGCGGGCTGTCTATGGGAGCCACGCCACTCCCCGCTCCGTACTGCTGGGCGCAACAGCGACGCCAGACGGGGCCACGCCCTTCCTGGCCGCAGTTCGAGACACCACGGCGGAGGCCAAAGCGCAATCCGAAACACAGGCCGTAAAGTAGCTGACGCGAATGTCGCCAAAGGGTACGGAATCATTTGGGATCCCGTACCCCGGTTCTGAGCGTCTGAGATCTGCCGCGCTTGGTCATCGATGCGGGGCAACTTCAAAGTGTAATGATTACTTCTTGCTCGCCGCGGTAGCTAACATCTGCAACTCTTCATGGGCAGCCTCCGCGGACGAGGCCGGATTCTGGCCAGTAATCAGGTTTCCGTCCACCAGTACAAATGAACTCCAGTCAGGCCCCTTCGCGTACAGTCCACCGAGGCGTTTCAATTCGCCTTCCACCAGAAACGGAACCACGTTTGTCAGTTGAACCGCGTCTTCTTCGGTGTCACTGAATCCCGTGACATGCTTTCCCTTTACGATCGGAAACCCATCCTTTGCTTTCACATTGCGAAGAACTCCGGGAGCATGGCAGACGAACCCAACCGGCTTTCCTGCCGCATACGCCGATTCGATCAGATCGATCGAATGTTTGTCATTGGCCAGATCCCAGAGCGGACCGTGTCCGCCAGGGTAGAACACAGCATCAAATTCCGCGACCCGCACCTTCGAGAGTTCGACCGTTGTGGCCAGAGCTCTCTGAGCTTCGGCATCTTGCTTGAAGCGTGCAGTCGCTGCGGTTTGAGAAGCCGGTTCGTCGCTCTTCGGATCAAGTGGCGGCTGTCCTCCGCGTGGAGAAGCCAGGGTGATCTCTGCTCCCGCGTCGCGGAAGACAAAATAGGGCGAGGCAAATTCCTCCAGCCAGAACCCTGTCTTTTTTCCTGTGTCTCCCAATGCGCTGTGGGAAGTTAGAACCATTACGATCTTCATGTCATTTCCGCTCGTCTTCATTGTGGTGTTGTGTCTGCGCTGACTCGAACGATCAGCTTTCCGAAATTCTTTCCTTGCAGCAGTCCCATGAATGCCGCGGGCGCGCGATCCAGCCCCTCAACGACATCTTCGACGTACTTGATCTTTCCAGCACTGAACCACTCGGACATCTGCTTCTGAAACTCTCCATAGCGCGAGCCGTAGTCGTCGAAGATGATGAATCCCTGTACGCGGACGCGACGCTTCAGGAATGTCGCCATGACCTGCGCCGTGCGATCTCTGCCCTGGGGAGATTCCGTGTCGTTGTAGTGCGCGATCAATCCGCACAAAGGGATGCGCGAACGTGGATTGAGCAGCCGCAGAACGGCGTCAAACACTACGCCGCCGACACTCTCAAAGTACACGTCAATTCCATCCGGACAGGCCTGCGCCAACTGCTCCTTCAGCTTTGGACTCCGATGGTCGATGCACTCATCGAACCCGAACTCCTCCACCGCGTAGCAGCACTTTTTCGCGCCGCCGGCAATGCCGATAATCCGGCATCCCTTCAGCTTCGCGATCTGACCGACGACTGAGCCCACGGCACCCGTCGCAGCCGCCACAACCACGGTCTCACCCGGCTTCGGTTGGCCAATGTCAAGCAGTCCCATGTATGCGGTAAATCCCGGCATACCCAGCACGCCGAGTGCGTAGGAAGGATGCGTCATCTGCGGGCCAAGGTTGAATGCGCCTTCGCCGTAGGAGATGGAATATTCCTGCCAGCCTCCCTGGCTCAGCACCCAGTCGCCCTCGGAAAAACCCGGTAGCCGTGAACTCTCAACCCGGCTGACGGTCGATCCCACCATCACGTCGCCAAGCATGACCGGAGGCGCGTAGGAAGGTGCGTCACTCATGCGCCCGCGCATGTAAGGATCGAGTGACAAATAAACGGTGCGCAATAGCATCTGCCCCTGTGTTGGGGTGGGGAGTGGCTCAGACTCAACCCGGAAGTTATCAGCGGTTGGCGAGCCATAGGGCCTGGAAGCGAGGACGATTCTATGATTTGCGGAAGTGTTCATTCGACTTCTCCGTTCGGGTGTCAACACCGGCTGAAGTTCTCAGCGCCGTTTTTCTCTGTTCCAGGCGCGCAACTCATGTTGATTCAATTGCAGGCAATGCTCAACCAGACTTCCCCGCACCAATTCCACACTTATGATGGCATCGCACTTTCGTGAAAACTGTTCCTTATTGCACAGCTCTCGGAAGCCTGTGCAATCTAGCTCAGCTTTCGCTCTTCGGCGCTGCCATCGTGTAGTTGGAGGATTGCTACTCATGCCCGCATCTACGCTATCGTGTGCTGTTTCAGGTGACGAAGTTAACTCCGCTTCCACCTATGAAAACATCCGCTATGAAAAGAAAAATCAAACCGCATTCATCACCATCGCCCGTCCCAAGGTGCTCAACGCTCTCAATGCGCCCACCCTGCAGGAGCTAACCCGCGCCTTCCAGTCCGTGCGCGATGACGAAGATGTAAGGGTCGCCATCCTCACCGGCGAGGGCGAGAAGGCCTTCGTCGCCGGCGCCGATATCAATGAGTTCACCCCCCTGGCAGCGGTCGGAGCCAACGCTCTATCCGCCCGTGGCCAAGCCCTGTTCTCTCTGGTTGAAAACTGCGGCAAGCCCGTCATCGCCGCCGTCAACGGCTTCGCCCTCGGTGGAGGCGATGAGCTCGCCCTCTCCTGCACCTTCCGCATCGCATCGGAGAACGCCCGCTTCGGCCAGCCTGAAATCAAGCTCGGAATCATCCCTGGCTACGGCGGAACCCAGCGTTTGCCGCGCCTCATCGGCAAGGGACGCGCCCTTCAGCTCATCCTCACCGGCGACATGATCAAAGCCGACGAAGCCCTCCGCATCGGCCTCGTCAATGAAGTGGTGGCTGCTGCCGAACTGCTGCCCCGCGCCGAAGCTCTCGCCAACAAGATCATCGCCAACGCTCCCGTCGCCGCGCGTTACGCCATCCAGGCCGTCAACCGGGGCATGGACATGTCACTGGCTGAGGGTCTGGCCCACGAGGCCTCGCTCTTCGGTCTCTGCTTTGCGACCGCCGACAAGAATGAAGGCACCGGTGCCTTCCTCGAAAAACGCGCTCCGCAATTCAAGGGCGTTTAGGCAAAACGGGCCGCGCTTTGCTTTCGGCGCGGCCTTCGAGCCTGACATCGGCAAACGTCATCCACTGCGCCGATGGTCATCCAAACAGGTGGCCTGGAGAAATCATGGATGTAGAGAAGAACATCGCCGATATAGCGTTTCTGGAGGAGCTGTATTCGCTCGCCGACGAAAGGCCCATACGGACTTCCGGCGGCATAGCAGCAACTCCAAAGCATGATGAATCGTATCTCAGGCACCTTTGGCTAACTTCGCGGAATCACCTGCAGCGGATATGCACTGTATGGCGCAGCAAACGACGATGATCCTCGGAGCGCGAGCCGAAGGCGAGGCCTTTCGCAAGCACGAGTGCAAAAGGAGAAAGAGATGTTAACGAACGCACAATATTTGAAAGATCTGGTTGTCAGCGCCAAGGATGGCGAGATTGGGACCGTGGACAATCTATATTTCGACGACGAAACATGGGCCGTTCGCTATCTCACGGTGGAAACAGGCAACTGGCTCGGCGGACGGCAAGTCCTCATATCGCCTTTCTCCGTAATTGAGGCAAACTGGCAAGTCGGGCGCTTGGATGTATCGCTGACGAAAAAACAGGTGGAGGGCAGTCCTGATATCGACACGAACAGGCCAGTTTCACGGCAACATGAGGCAGCATACCTTGGTTATTTCGGGTACCCCTATTATTGGGGCGGTCCTTACATGTGGGGTCCAGCGTTGTATCCGTCGGGTATGCCCGTGATTCCAACGGCTGCCGCGAGCAAGGCCCTGGCTGAAAGAGTACAGAGAGAGTCGCCGGATTCTCATCTGCGCAGCGCAGATGCAGTGAAGGGCTATCGGATCGAGGCGACCGATGGTGAAATCGGCCACGTGGACGGGTTCGTTGTGGATGACGAGAACTGGAGCATCCGCTACATGGAAGTCGCAACGCGGAATTGGTGGCCCGGCAAGAAGGTACTGGTTTCACCCTCTTGGATTAAACACGTAAGCTGGACGGATTCGACAGTATACGTTCGACTCTCACGGGAAGCCATCCAAACTGGCCCGGAGTTTGACGAAGGCGTTCCGATCACTCGTGAGTATGAAGACCTGCTCTACAAACATTACGACCAGTCGCCATATTGGATACACGAAGTCCAAGCTCCGGCAAGAGTCTTGCCCTAATTGCCTTCACCGATATGTTCCAACTGAGCTTGATTGAACAGACCCTGACATCTTCATGATGAGAAAGTTCTGGTCAGACCGTTGGCAACATACGCCGGCGCGTTTCGGCAGACCAAAGGAGCGGATTCATGGAAGTCATGAATGCTTATGCAAGCCTGATGCTTATGGTGATTGTCTTAGTAGCGCTCTTCTTATCTTGGCGCCGGACGAATCAACGGCTACCGGAGGAGATCAGGGAACAAGCAATATGTCCCCATTGCGGAAGGATCACACCCTCCGCTCAAGTTGCTTGCCTCGAATGCGGCGGAGTACTGACTCTCTAACGGTTGGGTTATTGAGAATTCTCGAGCTTGCAACATTGCATCGTCTTCAGCCGTGGAGCACTCTTCCGAAGTCACTAAGCGGCTCTTACATTCTTGAATTCGTCCTACGCTGAAAGATAACAATCATGAAGAGTCAAATACCGCATAACAGTATCGCCGGTGCCACAACCTCACAAAGCAAATCTCAAGTATTTTATTCAAGTGAAATCAGCGTCAAAGGATTGCTGAACATCTACTCCAAAATCAACGGGGGAATGACCGGCAGAATAGGCATTAAGCTGCACAGCGGCGAGCCAAATGGCCCCAACCTATTGCCCATTGAGCTGATTCAAGGCTTGCAGAAGCATATTCCGAACAGCACCATCGTGGAATGCAACGTCCTCTATCCAAGCCCGAGGCAAAACACGGCAACTCATCGCGAGACATTGCAAACCAATGGATTCAGTTTCTGTCCCGTCGATATCATGGATGCCGATGGCGATGCGACGCTTCCGATTCCTGGCATGCGTGAGTTTCTTGCTGAATACTCATCACCCGCGTTGACGCAGCACCCCTTCACTCCCGGCGTACATCTCACTGAGGTCGCCGTCGGCAAGCACCTTTTGACCTACGATTCCCTCTTGGTCTATACGCACTTCAAGGGACACACGATGGGTGGGTTTGGCGGATCGCTCAAGAACATCGGCATCGGTTGTGCGTCTGGACAGGTGGGCAAGAGGCAGATTCACGGCGAGGGCTGGCCGAAAGGAACGCTCTTCCTGGAGCGTATGGTTGAGTCGGGCAAAGGGACTACTGAATATTTCAGTTCACACATCACCTATATCAATGTCCTGAAGAATATTTCCGTGGACTGTGATTGCGATGCGCATGGACTGAAACCCACCTGCAATGATATCGGCATACTCGGCTCACGGGACATTCTGGCTGTCGACAAGGCTTCCATCGACTTGGTCTACTCACAGCCTGAACCGCAGCGGCACGATATTGTGGAACGCATTGAGTCACGAAGCGGACTGCACCAGCTTGAATACATGAAGGCCTTGCATATGGGCAATGACCAGTATGAACTGATCACTCTCTGAGAGAGAGGATCAGGTCATATCTCGCGTGGATGGAAGATTACTCAGTCCTCATGCGGAAATCCGGCGTGGCCGTTCACTCGACGCGGAAGGCCCTTGGTGCGTGACAATCTGCTCAGTGTTCGAGCCGAATCCAGGTTCCAGAACGTCATACACGGTGTTCGCGACGCGCTCAGACCGGGCGCGTACGAATGCATTCATGTAAGACTCAGCGACCCTGTTCCAAACCGTCTCCCGAGAGTATAGATAGGCACGTTTGCGCATGGCTTGGCAAGCTACCGGATTGTCCAGCAGTCGAACGGCCGCCGTCGCAATCGCATTCGAATCGTCGAACGGCACCAGCACTCCGCGTCCACCCGCCAGCAACTCAGTAGCGTGCCAGTAGGGAGTTGAGATAATTGCTTTTCCCGCGCCAAGCGCATATGCAAGCGTGCCGGAGACGGCCTGCGCCTCATGAGGATAAGGAGTGATGTAAATGTCTGCGGCCCCAACAAACTCGGACATCTCTTCCGGGCTCACGAATCGGTTGTGAAATATCACGTTGCGTTCCACTCCGAGCTTTGTCGCCAGCGCCTGCAATTGAATCCGGTATAGGTCGCCTTCGCGTTGCCTGATATGCGGATGGGTGGCACCCACGATCACATACACCACCTCTGGATGATCAGCGACGATGCGTGGCATCGCCTCAATCACACGTTCGATCCCCTTATTCGGAGATAGCAGTCCCAACGTAAGTAACACAACCTTACCTTCATTCCCTGTAGAGCACTTGAACTGATCGGGATCTACAAATGGAAGATCCGGAACGCCATGCGGAATGAGGTCGACCTTCTCCGCCGGAACATGGAACACTTCTCGCAAAATCAGCGAGGAGTGTTTGCTCATCACGATGAGGCGGTCAGACAACGCGACGATCTCTTCCATCACAATGCGTTGATGGGCGTCTGGCTCACGAAGGACGGTATGCAGAGTCGTGACCACCGGCATTTTCAGCCGCCTCAATAGACGTAATACGAGGCTACCGGCTGCACCTCCATAGATGCCGTACTCGTGCTGAAGTGAGACCATTGCAACATTGCTGGCGTTGAGAAAGTCAGCGGCGTGTTCGTAGGAGGAAGAGTCACCCTCAATGAGTTCGAACCGAACCCGCGAAGGGTACTCGTAATGTGATCCTGGGTCGTTGACCGCAATGACCATCAGCCGAGCTCTTCCGTATCCATCACAGATCGCGTTGCATAGGTCTGCCGTGAAGGTCGCGATTCCACACTGTCGCGGTAAATGGTTTCCGATCACGGCTATCCAGTTCGGAAGCGATGCGCTTGTTTTCGGGCGCATCGGTTCCCTGCCAAACTGCCGCGCAAAGGTCTCGCCTAGTGGTGTACTCTCCGGAGACGCCATCGATACCTCCTCGTGTTTGCTGCCTTTATACCGCTCGCCGGCTTCCGGTTATGAGGTTGAAAACCAGGATCACCGCCGCGACTACAAGCAGAAGGTGAATCAGGCCGCCGCCAACGTGAAGGCTGAAGCCGAGAAGCCAGAGAATCAGCATGACTACAAATATTGTCCAAAGCATTGGAACCCTCTCTTCATTGCATGTTTGACCGGGACATGACGTTCTCTTCGTGAACTCGGTCACATAGCGTCAATCTTGAGTTTGATGTGCAGTCAGCAGACGACCCAATTGATGCACCGGCTGCTGACTTCATGCTCGCGCCCACTCGTTTCTGAAGGGCCGGGTGATTTCCCAAGCTACTTCTTCACTTTTTCGACGGCGGCTTCCGCAACGCCTACTTGGTGTTGCAACTTGCCCGCGTTCTTTTCAATCTTTCCTTTGGCTTCCGTGCAGCAGTTGTTGGTGAGTTTTCCGACTTCCTCTTTGACTGCGCCCTTCACTTCGTGACCGGTTCCCTTAATCTTGTCTTCTGTGCTGGTTTTCATATTGCTCCTCGCTCCTCGTAAAGCTCAGACTGCTTGAGGGCTATCTCGTTTGTACTCCGTGTGGCCCCTGAGGTCTGAGCAGAATTGACCGCTCCAGAATTGTTTCTGGAGACTCTTCTTGCGGGAGATTCATCAGGAGCAAGTCGGACAACAGCTCGAGAAACTCTCCTCCGTGTAACACGTTCCCTCGGCGCACACGATGACCACAGGTGTGCGAGACGTCTCATTTCGACGTGCCCCGTTATGGCTGGCTATTTGGTTAATCCTTCGCAGTCGATAGTCACTGTCGGCGTGAACATCGAGCGCGCAGGCACACTTTCCTGCAGTGCTCTAACGACGCCAACGAGAGTATCCCCAGCCGCCGCCGCCGAACAGAAACAGCACCAAGAGAATGATCAATATGGTTTGCATGTTTATACCTCGATTGTTAGAAAAAGCGGGAGTGGCCTTTGGAACGGTCGCCTCATCTCTTCTGTACATTGCATGCTAGAACTGACGAAGACGGAAGTCTGATCAAGATTGACCAATGTGGACTCTGAGGCTCGTAGGCGGTCGATATCCTCAGACGATGCCGGGTGAATGCCCTACGCCTCACAGCGCAGAACGAGCCTTCCGCATCTAAGGGTGTAGGCAAACATCAAGAGGACGTTCTCTTTATCCGCCTGAAATAGTCCCCTGCCCATGATCGAGGAGTTCTATACGTGTTAGAGAAATGCGCAAACTTGACGTGTTCGGCAGTGTCCAGCCATCAAGGGGATGGCATGCTTCTCCGTGTTAAAAGAACAGGAAAAGACTGCTGCCCATCCGGTGCTGCAAAAAAGACGGTCGCCCTAGAGCATTTTTGGCTGTGCAGCGAATGCGCTGAGACAATGACCTTGGGATTTAGCCGTAATCGCTATAAGAAGGTGATCGTGACGGTGGTACCGTTGTCTTCGCTGCGGGACGCCGCCTAACTTCGAGACAAACCCGTCATACGCTCCATGAACCTCTTGAGCGACTCAGCTCTGGCTGGGATTTGTGCGGACTTTTCCCGTGAGCTGCATTGCTCAGACCAAGCGGTAACCACGACCTACCATACTCTCTGATCGAATGTAGTAAAGGAGAGTCGAATGAAGTCTACGAAGCTATGTACCGCCCTTCTGGGGTCGCTCGTTGTCCTCGGACTGTCTCTGCCCGTAATGGCACAGAGCACTACGCAAACCACCACCACAACGCAGGATTCGCAGCCATCAGTATCGCAGCCACCTCCCACAACCACCGCGCCGGACACGGTCGCACCTCCTGCCATGGCGCAAGACAGCGCCACCCCGGACAACAATGTTCCCATGACGAAAGGGGAGATGAAAGACCAGAAGGAACAGCAGAAGCAGGAGGAAAAGTCAGACAAAGCCGGAACCAAAGCCCATAAAGATGAAAACAAGGCGACGAAACAAGAGAACAAGTCTACTGATGCGGCAGAGAAGTCAGACTCTTCTCGGTATTAGGAAGGTTCACGACCGCAGGTGATGGTGTTGGGATTGAAGGTTGGTGTCTTTAGAAAATCCTTGGACACTCTGTAAGTGACTGATTTTACCGTAGCAAGAAATTCTGGCGGAGAGAGTGGGATTCGAACCCACGTTAGAGTTTCCCCTAAACACGCTTTCCAAGCGTGCGCCTTCAGCCACTCGGCCATCTCTCCGCTTGATCGGCAGGATTCGCTTTCGCGAACGTTTCTATTGTAGCGTACCCGAATGCTTCTGGCGCTCTCGCCGCAGCCCCTGCCTGTGGATTACTCTTGCCGCACCCTATTTTCGCAGATCGCCGCCGGCCCCCATCGCCACCGACGCCAGTTTCTCCGCCGTGGGTGCAATCATGCCCGCGGCATTTTCCGGCCGAGTGTAATTTTCCAGCAGCTTGTGATGCATGCAGTACAACGCAAGTTCCAGCCGGTCAGAAACGCCCAGTTTGTCATACACCTTGCGCAGATAATTCTTCACCACCTGTTCCGTGGTGCCAACCTCCTGCGCAATGTCCTTGTTGCGAAGTCCCTGCGTTACTCCGGCAATAATCTGGATTTCCTTGGCGTTCAACTTCACCATGTTGCGCGGCGAGGTCAGTTGTGCCGCCTGTGCTCGGTAGGCCTGGATCACCCAGTTCACGCCCCGGTTATCCAGCCATGTCTCGCCTTCATGAACCTTGCGGATGCACCGGATCAGCAGGTCGGGCGCAATCGAGCGCGTCACAATGCCATGCACTCCGCGGCGCAGCAGTTCCACCGTATCTTCCTCGGTCGGCTCAATCATCACCAGCACAATCTTCAGCGAGGGAGCAATGTCCAGAATGTTGGTCACTGCGTCTTTCGGTGATTCGCTCAAGCCGCACTCGAACAGAATTACGTCTGCGTCATAGCGGCTCACCGCCGTTATCGTGTTCGCTTCTGACTCCACCTGAGCCACAATGCGGATATCGTCTTCAATTGCAACGATTTTGCGCACGCCCACGCGGAAAATAGGCTCGCTATCCGCCACAATGATACGGATCACGTTGCCTGCATCATCTTCCGCTTCTGATTGCAACAGAGGTTTGGCCTCGTCGATGGCCATCTGGGCTTCCCGCTCTCTTGAGAGTTCCTAGTTTCAGGCTAGATTAGCGGGTAATGCGGTATTCGTCAATGATTGCGCCAACGGCAACCCTGTCCCCAACCGGAGTGCAGCGCACCACGCGGCCCACGCAATCCACCATCACGTCTTTCTCGGAGCCCATCGTCTGCGCCGGCATCGCAATCGAAAACTGAATCGTCGAACCAACCGGGTAGTCGATGCCGCAATGAATCAGCACCCCGCCGGCCGAGATGTCCTGGGTCTCCGCCGGTACGTTGCAGCCGGCCTCGTGCAGGTCAACCTTCAAGTGCAGCGGAAACCGGACCGCACCGCGTAGGTCGTGTACTGCTGCCACTTTCACGTCGTCGATCATTTCTGTTTTCACGAAGCACAGAATATCGCCGTATCCTGTAAATGAAAAATTACCAAAGTGTCCCCTCCAGTACAGATTACCTCCGCGTCTCCACCTTGGAATCGCTTGTGCGCCGCTTAGAAACGTGTCGTCTCCGTGAACTGGAAACCTTCTACCCGCATCGCCGGGGCCACCATGTCCATCGCCTCTTCCCCGCAGGCCCGCACCGGAACCCCTAAGTCCAACACTTGATTCAGCATCTGGATCACGCTCTGGTTAAATCGGAAGTTGCGAATTCCCTGGGCCACCTTGCCGTCTTCCACCAGAAACGTGCCGTCCCGAGTCATTCCCGTAAGAATCTTTTCGTACGGATCGACCTCGCGGATATACCACAGCCGGGTAACCAGCAATCCACGCCCCGTGCACGAAATCATCTCCTCCACCGATTTCGCCTCGCCCCCGGCGACCTTGAACACAATGTTCTCTGCCGCCTCACCGCCCTCATTCGGAAGACTCAATCCATGCCCGGTACCGGCGTCAGCGACCGGAAGGGCCGTCCGTTGGCCCGTACCCGTCGCCAAGTTGCTTGCGCGTGCCTCCGCAATCTTTCCCGCCAGCTCTGACCCCCGTACGCGCGCCGCCGTTCCGCATGACATCGCCACCTCGCGCACCACTCCGCGCTCTACCAGTGATAGTCCCTGCCGCGCTACCCCCTCGCCATCAAAGCCCGCGCCGGTCTGCCCCGCATGACGCACATCGTCCACAATCGAAATGTTTTCGCCGAACAGTCGAGTTCCCAGACGCCCGTTCAGGCATGAGCGCTGCTCCAGCAACGCCAGACCGCTGAAGTCCGCCACCAAAAAGCCAATCAGATCCACCACCGCCGAAGGCTCCAGAATCACCGTGTACTTCCCCGGCGAAAGCTCCACCGGAGCCGCCGAGCGCCGTGCCTTCTCTGCCGCAATCTCCGCCAGCCTGCGCGCGTCCAACTGCTTCGCGCTGGTGTAGTTTTGCTTCTGCCATCCGGAGCTATCCGCCGCCTGCATCGTCACCGACGCCTCCGCCAGCGTCTGCCTGTGCCACCGCGCAACTCCGTGCGAATTGAACAGCGCCTCGTAGCTGTCTCCGCAACTGTACGTCCCCGCCGAGTTCAGCCCATCGCGCACGGCGATTGCAACCATCCCCGACACCTGCTCCGCGCGCTCACCCGCCGTGATCACCGCCGTTTCTTCGCAATAGCGATCCAGTTCCGGCACATCGCCCGCATCCGCCGCAGCCAGCATCGGCAGCAGTTCGGGATCTTCTTCCTGGACCCGCGCCAGCTCTTCCGCCCGCCGCACCACCCGCCGCAGTCCGTCTTCATCCAGACGATTGGTAGTCGCGCGCGCCGTGCGTCCGCCCATCTGCACCCGCACGGAAACTTCACATCCTTCTTCGCTCACGTTCTGCGTGATCCCGTTATTGGCAAAGCGCGTCAACGCCGAGCGCCCACCCGTCACCGTGACCTCAACATCGCTCACCGAGGCCGCGCGCCGCACCCGCGCAAATATCTCCGAGCACCGATCCTGATCCATCAACACATTCACACTCATCAATCTTCCTGGATTCCAACCACCGCGCCGCTAACCCTTAAACCCTGAGGGTGCCCCATCCTAGCCTTCCTTTGGCTAGGGTGGGTCCGTTGCTCTTGCCTTTGCTCTTGCCTTTGCTCTTGCCTTTGCTCTTGCCTTTGCTCTTGCCTTTGCTCTTGCCTTTGCTCTTGCCTTTGCTCTTGCCTTTGCTCT
>Ga0182030_10017707_pt1 | contig 13722 bp, 13 predicted proteins | sample 812S3MmetaG_FD_121299 | JGI IMG/M metagenome (GOLD analysis project Ga0182030, IMG submission 121299) | Permafrost microbial communities from Stordalen Mire, Sweden - 812S3M metaG (Illumina Assembly) | ecosystem: Environmental > Terrestrial > Soil > Wetlands > Permafrost | place: Sweden... | reverse complement strand
GCTCGGCACCCACTCCTGGCGCATCCGCCGGGTGGAACCGGGCACGGTCCGGGTGGTGGACGCGCAGGGCGCGCCGCCCTCGGTGCCGCACTGGCAGGGGGAGGCACCGGGTCGCACCCGGGAGCTTTCCGAGGAGGTCTCGGCGCTGCGCCAGGCGGTCGCGGACGCCGAACCCGCCGAGGCCAAGAGATGGCTCGCGCAAGAATGCGGCATCGGCAAGGCGGCGGCCGACATGATCGTCGGTTACCTGCGGGCCGGGCTGGCCGCGCTGGGAGCGCTGCCGACCATGAACGCCATCATCCTGGAACGCTTCTTCGACGAGGCTGGCGGGATGCAGCTGGTCGGCCACGCGCCGTTCGGCGCCCGGGTCAACCGCGCGTTCGGGCTGGCTCTGCGCAAGCGGTTCTGCGTCACGTTCGACTTCGAGCTGCAGGCGGCCGCCAGCGACAACGCCATCTTGCTGTCGCTCGGGCCGCAGCACAGCTTCCCGCTGGACCGGGTGCCGAAGTTCCTGGCGTCCCAAACGGTCGAGCAGGTCGTGCGGCAGGCCGTGCTCACCTCGCCGTTGTTCCAGGCCCGCTGGCGGTGGAACCTGAACACGTCGCTGACCATCTTGCGGATGCGGGGCGGCCGCAAGAACCCGCCCGCGATCCAGCGGATGGAAGCCGATGACCTGATGGCCGCGGTGTTCCCCACGCTGGCGGCCTGCCAGGAGAACGTGGCGCCCGGCCCGCTGGAGATCCCTGACCACCCGCTGGTGCGGCAGACGATGGAGGACTGCCTGCACGAGGCGATGGACATCGACGGGCTGCGGGAGCTGGTGGCCGGGATCGAGACCGGCCGGATCACCGTCACCACCCGCGACACCACCGAGCCGTCGGTGCTCGCCCACGAGATCCTGAACGGCCAGCCGTTCACCTACCTGGACGACGAGACGGAGGCGGCAAACCGCCGGAGCCGCCAGGTGCGGATCCCGCGCGGGCTGCCGGTGGAAGCCCGCGACCTGGCCCGGCTCGATCCCGGCGCGATCGAGCAGGTCCGGGACCAGGTCCGGCCGCGGCCGCGGGACGACGACGAGCTGCACGACCTGCTGATGACGCTGTTCGCCGTGCGGCCGCAGCCGGCCTGGCGGCCGTGGTTCGACGACCTGGCCGCCGCCGGCCGCGCGGCGCAGATCCAGGCGCCCGGCGGCCCGCTGTGGTGCGCCGCCGAACGGCAGGCCGTGCTGCCGCCGCTCTACCCGGACCTGCAGGTTCCGGCGGACAGCCCGCAGGGCTTCGGGTCCCGCCCGATGGACGCCGAGACGGCCGCGGCCGAGATGCTTCGCGGCCACCTGGACGTCCGGGGCCCGTCCACGGCGGCGGATCTGGCCCAGGCCACCGCCCTGCCGGCGCCAGACGTGACGCTCGCCCTTATCCGGCTGGAGAACGAGGGCTTCGCGCTGCGCGGCCGCTTCACCGACCCGGACGGGGACGAGGAATTCTGCGCCCGGCGGGTGCTGACCCGGATCCACGCCTACACCCGGCAGCGGAAGCGGCACCAGACCGAGCCGGTCACCGCCCGGGACTTCATGCGGTTCCTGCTGCGCTGGCAGCATGTCACGCCGGACACCAGGCGCGAGGGCACCCGAGGGGTCTTGTCCGTGGTCGAGCAGCTGCAGGGCTTCGAGCTCGCGGCCGGAGCCTGGGAAAAGGCCATCTTCCCTGCGCGGGTGACGGGGTACCGGCGGGAATGGCTGGACGAGGCGTGCCTGGACGGCGGCATCGCCTGGGGACGGCTGTCCTTGCGTGCCGACAGCGACGAGCTGCCCCGCCGGGGCGGCCTGGCCCCGTCCCGGGCAACCCCGATCACGCTGACGATCCGCGACGACCTGCCGTGGCTGCTGCGGGCGGCCCGGGGCGACCACCGCCCCGGGGAACCGGGACCTGGTCGCACCAGCGACGTGATCCAGGCGCTGCGGGATCGGGGCGCGCTGTTCCCGCCGGACCTGGCCACGGCGACGGGGCGGCTGCCTGCCGAGATCGAAGAGGCGCTGTGGGACGGCGTGGCCCGGGGCCTGATCACGGCGGACGGCTTCCGGGCCGTGCGGTCCCTGTTCGCCCGCCGGGCCATGCAGAACGCGCCCGGCCGGCACCGGCTCCGCCGCGGCAGCCAGCTCAGCTCCAGGACAGCGGGCCGGTGGTCGCTGCTACCCGACTCCGCGCCCGACTGCGATCCGGACGAGCTGGCTGAGGCCGTCGCCGAGCAGCTCGCCGTCCGCTGGGGTGTGGTGTTTTACGACCTGCTGACCAGGGAGAACCTCGCCGTGCCGTGGCGGGAGGTGCTGTGGGCCCTGCGGCGGATGGAAGCGCGCGGCACGGTCAGCGGCGGGCGGTTCGTGGCCGGGTTCGGCGGCGAGCAGTTCGCCCACCCGGACGCGGTGGACATGCTCCGCGAGATCAGGAAGCGGCCCAGGAACGGCGAGACGATCCAGCTGTCCGCCGCCGACCCGCTCAACCTGGCGGGCATCGTGCTGCCGGGCCCGCGGATCCCCGCGGTGGCAACGAATTCCGTCAGCTACACCGACGGCGCCCTGACACCGGCCGGGCTGCCGGGCCAGCCGCACCCGGTCCTGACCGCCTGACCATGCTGCGCGGCCGGCCCGGCTTGTGACCGGCCCGGCTTGTGACCGGCCCGGCTTGTGACCGGCCCGGCCCGGCCCGGCCAGCAGGCGATAACCAATGGCCTTCCCCCGCCCGCCGACGTTAGGTTCAGCTGGGGCGACGGCAGGGAGGGACCGGTGGACGGGTACCGGCACGAGGTCATCAGCGCGGACGCCACCCGGATCGGCCTGCTGACCGCCGGAGCGGGCCCGCCGCTGCTGCTGGTCCACGGCGGGATGGGCTGCATCGAAAGCTGGCAGCCGCTGTGGAGCACGCTGACGAGCCGTTGGCGGGTGACGGCGATGGACCGGCGCGGCCGGGGCTCAAGCGGCGACACCGGACCGTACGAGCTGGGCAAGGAATTCCGGGACGTCGCGGCCGTAGCGGCCAGCATGGCCGGTGACGGGCCGGTCGATGTGTTCGGCCACAGCTACGGCGCGACCTGCGCCCTCGGCGCGGCCGGCAAGCACCGATACGCCGGCTTGCCCTGTACGAGCCGCCAGGGCCGCAGACCGCTCCGCCCGGCTGGCGGGAGCGCATAATCGCCATGGTCGACGCCGGCCAGCCCGGCCGCGCGATGATGAGCTTCCTGACGGAGATCATCGCGTTGACCGGCGAGCAGATCGACGCTCTCCGGAACGCGCCGCTCGGCTATGACATCATGCCGATCGTGACCGCCACGATGCCCCGGGAGGCCAGAGCGCTGGCCGCGGTCGACCTGCGGGCGCTGGCCGGCGCCGTTACGGCTCCGGTCCTGCTGATCCTCGGCGCGGCGAGCCCGCCGTGGGCGGGTGAGATCACCCATGAGCTGGCCGCCGCCCTGCCCGAGAGCAAGGTGGCGGTGCTGCCGGGCCAGGGCCACGAGGCCATCGATTCAGCGCCCGGGCTGCTCGCCCGGGCGCTGACCGAGTTCTTCGGCTGACCCCTCAGGCCTGGGTCACCTTGTCGGCGCGGTGCGGCAGCTTCCAGCCCGGGCGGACGAAGTGGCAGGTGTACCCGTTGGGGTAGTGCTCGAGGTAGTCCTGGTGCTCGGGCTCGGCCTCCCAGAACGGCCCGGCCGGCGTCACCTCGGTGACGACCTTGCCCGGCCACAGCCCGGAGGCGTCAACATCGGCGATCGTGTCCTCGGCGACCTGCTTCTGCGCCTCGCTGGTGTAGAAGATGGCCGACCGGTAGCTGGTGCCGGTGTCGTTGCCCTGCCGGTTCCGCGTGCTCGGGTCGTGAATCTGGAAGAAGAACTCGAGCAGATCCCGGTAGGAGATCTTCTCCGGATCGAAGGTGATCTCGACGGCCTCGGCGTGGCTGCCGTGGCGCCGGTAGGTCGCGTTGGGCACGTCACCGCCGCTGTAGCCGACCCGGCTGGAAATCACGCCCGGGAGCTTGCGGATCAGGTCCTGCACGCCCCAGAAGCAGCCGCCCGCGAGGATGGCCTTCTCCGTCTGGTTGGTCATGATGTGCTCCTGGTGTCTTCGGGCTGCTCGAACAGCTTGCGGTAGTCGCCGTAGCCTTCGCGCTCCAGGTCCTCGATCGGGATGAAACGCAATGCGGCGGAGTTGATGCAGTAGCGCAGCCCGCCCGCCTCGGCAGGCCCGTCGGGGAAAACGTGGCCGAGATGGCTGTCCCCGTGCGCCGAGCGGACTTCGGTCCGGATCATGAAGTGGCTGACGTCGCGCTTCTCCACCACGTTGCCCGGCTCGACCGGCGCGGTGAAACTCGGCCAGCCGGAGCGGCTGTCGTACTTGTCGACGGAGGCGAACAGCGGCTCCCCGGAGACGACGTCGACGTAGATGCCGGGCTCCTTGTTATCCCAGAACTCGTTCCTGAACGCGGGCTCGGTGCCCTTCTTCTGGGTGACCTTGTACTGCTCCGGCGTCAGCTGGGAGATGGCCTCGGGGTCCTTGCGGTAGTTGTCTGACACGTAAACTCCTTCACGGCGCCGCCCCGCTGGTTGCGGGGTGCACAGGCACCAAATATGGAACCCCGCGCCCGCCGCGCCTATTTCACCCTGACGCAGGCCCAGGTCATGGACGGCTAAACTGGGCCTTTATCGCCCGTTCGGCACCAGATAAAAAGACGCGTCACGACCGGCAAGCGGCAGGAGCGGCCAGATGTTCCGCAGCCAGGCACATCCCTGTTATCCCGAGAGCGACCAGCAGGACGGCTGCTATCCGGACAACGCCGCCTTGCCGTCGCGCTTCATGTGCTGGGTCATCGGATCGCCGGGCCAGGCCGGCCCCCGGCGGCGCGATCGCGGCGGCGAGGGGTCACCCGACCACGGCAGCGCCGCTCTTTCACCGGGCGTTCACAGGTCTGGTTCCACCCGGCGTTTAGTGTCCGGCGTCATCGGCTCGGCCCGCTGGAGCGGGGGCTGGTGAGCGGACGGCCGGAACGGATAGATCAGCAGTTTGTGATACCCGAGCCGGTAGATGTAGGCGAGAAACAGGTGCAGTTCGCTCAGCGCGTCGCTTTCCATCCGGCGGGCCAGCCGTGGCAGGTCGTCAGCGGCGTCCTTTGGCAGGTGCTGCGTGGACGGGTGCATCTGCAGGGACTCCCGTAGCCGGGCCGGGGTGGTGTCGAGGCTGATCAGCCGCACGATGCCGATCTTGTGCGTGATGGATTCCTGCCAGCGGCCCAGGTCGGCACGGGCCTGGCTGTACTTGAGCCCGCCGCGCACCTGAGCGTAGTAATAGGTCGCGGCGTCCGCTATCCACTGCGGCTTCGCCGACGCCGCCCTGAGCCTGGTATCGCACCAGTCCTGCATGTCGTCGCCCATCCGCTCGTACAGGCGGCTGAACGGGAGCGTCAGCAGGCCGGCGGCGAACGTCCGGCCTGAGGACAGCCGGTCACCCCGGGGAGGCAAGCTGGTGAGCCACAGCCCGCCCGGCACGAGGATCCCGACATACGTGGCGTGGACGTGGTTGCTGGCGGCGACGATGAGCAGGCCCACACCGGTCGAGAGGGCGGCCGTGCCCACGACGATGACGTAGGCCCAGAACCGGGCGCGGGGCCCGAACGGAGGCCCGACCGCCCGGCAGCGCAGCCGCAGGAACCCGTAGGCCAGAATCAGCGACACGGCGAATGTCCCGATAACACCCACCGCCCAGTCAGGCATGCCACGTCCCCTCGCCTCACGCCTGTGCTAGCACAGGCAATGGCCGCCTTCCGAGAAACATATTTGCAGGTGATTGGTGATCTATCTAGGCTTTATTCCATTGCACGCCAATTTGGGATGATTCATTTTGTTTAAAATAATCACGCAAGCCCCAGCCTGCCCGCTGTGCACACCCGTTGCCCGCCTCCGCGATCCGGACCTGCGGTGGCCAGTTAGATAACGTTTCTGTAACGATCGCGTGCTGCGGATTGCCTAGTCTCGATCCTGGGTGAGACTTTAGGTTTAGCTAAAGACTTTAGGCATGGCTATACATTTAGCTGTAGCTAAAGTACCCTGGTGCTGCGACCGTTGGGCGCAGCAGGTCTGACCGTAACAAAACAGCAGGTCTGGCCGTTACAAGTGGAGGCACTCATGGGCTTCGGACTAGGTGTTGCGCCAGACCAGCGGGCCACGGAAGCCCAGATCGACGAAGAGATGCTCGCCCTCGTCACGCAGCTGACGAACGAGATCAACTGGCATATGCGGGAGCGCGGTATCAGCCGCGCCGATCTCGCGGCTCGCATGGGCGTCTCGCCCGGCAGGGTGAGCCAGATCCTCGGTGGCGGGGAGAACCTGACGCTGCGGACGCTGGCCGCGCTGTCCACGGCCCTCGACGCCCGCTTCGGCATCGAGCTCAGTACCCTCAAGGCCGAGGACACCTATACCAGCCGCAACACGGCCGACGCCGAAGCGGCCCCGGCCGGCAACCGCCGGACGCTCACGCGCGCCAAGCATTACGAGAACGCCCGCAACAGCGAGGCCTACCGCCGCCGCTGAGTTCACGTCGCTGAGCTCACGGCTTTTTTCTTGAGCCGGCCTGGTTCACCGCGGGCTGCTGAAATACCTGCGCGCGTTAGTTAACGCACGCGTAACAGCGCTTGCCATAGGGTTCAGCTATGCGGTTGACCGAACATGAGCAGGAACGACTGCTCATCACGCTGGCCGCGGACGTGGCCGAGCGCCGCCGGGGGCGGGGGCTGAAACTGAATTACCCGGAGGCGGTCGCGATCCTGACCTCCTTCGTGCTCGAGGGCGCCCGGGACGGACGGCCGGTAGCGGAGCTGATGTCCAGCGGCCGTGAAGTCCTGCGTCGCGATGACGTCATGGCGGGAGTGCCCGAGATGCTGGACTCGGTCCAGGTCGAGGCGACCTTCCCGGACGGCACCAAGCTGGTCACGCTGCACAGCCCGATCCGCTGAAGGGAGCTGCCGAAGTGGTCCCCGGCGAAATCCTCACCCCGGACGAGACGATCGCACTCGGCGCCGGCCGGGAACGCGTCGCCCTGCTCGTCGAGAACTCCGGCGACCGGCCGATCCAGGTCGGCTCGCACTACCACTTCGCCGCCGCGAACCCCGCGCTGTCCTTCGACCGCGCCGCGGCCCGCGGCTACCGGCTGGACATCCCGGCCGGCACGTCAGTCCGGTTCGAGCCCGGCGTGTCGCGGGAGGTCGCCCTGGTGGCCCTGGCCGGAGCGCGGGTGATCCCGGGCCTGCGGCCCGAGTCAGCCGGGCCGCTGGATGGCCCCGATGACTGACATCTCCCGGGCCAGGTACGCGGCCCTGTACGGCCCGACCGCTGGCGACCGGATCCGGCTCGCCGACACGGACCTGCTGATCGAGGTGACCGAGGACCGGTGCGGCGGCCCGGGCCCGCTGGCGGGGGACGAGGCGATCTTCGGCGGCGGCAAGGTCATCCGCGAGTCCATGGGGCAGTCCGTCGCCACCCGGGCGCAAGGCACTCCCGACCTGGTGATCACCGGGGCGGTGGTGCTCGACCACTGGGGCGTGATCAAGGCCGACGTCGGCGTGCGCGACGGCCGGATCGTCGCGCTGGGCAAGGCCGGCAATCCCGACACCATGGACGGCGTGACGCCGGAGCTGGTGATCGGCCCGTCGACCGAGGTGATCGCGGGCAACGGCCTGATCCTCACTGCGGGCGGCATCGACAGCCACGTGCACCTGATCGCGCCGCAGCAGATCCCGGTCGCGCTCGCGGCCGGGATGACCACGCTCATCGGCGGCGGCACCGGCCCGGCCGAGGGGACCAAGGCGACCACGATCACGCCCGGGGCCTTCTGGCTGGAGATGATGCTGGCCGCGACGACCCAGTGGCCGGTCAACATCGTGCTGCTCGGCAAGGGGAACACGGTCAGCCACGAGGGCCTGTGGGAGCAGCTGCGAGCCGGGGCGGCCGGGTTCAAGCTGCACGAGGACTGGGGCACGACCCCGGCTGCGATCGACGCCTGCCTGACCGTGGCCCAGGCCGCCGGCGTCCAGGTGGCGATCCACACCGACACCCTCAACGAGGCCGGGTACCTGGAGTCCACGCTGGCCGCCATCGGCGGCCGGCCGATCCACACCTACCACACTGAGGGAGCCGGCGGCGGCCACGCGCCGGACATCATCAAGGTCGCCGCACACCCGAACGTGCTGCCGTCCTCGACCAACCCGACCCGCCCCTACACGCGCAATACCCTCGACGAGCATCTCGACATGCTGATGGTGTGCCACCACCTGAACCCGTCGATTCCGGAGGACCTGGCCTTCGCCGAGTCGCGGATCCGGCCCACCACGATGGCGGCCGAAGACGTGCTGCACGACATGGGCGCGATCTCGATGATCGGCTCGGATTCCCAGGCGATGGGGCGGATCGGCGAGACCATCATCAGGACCTGGCAGACGGCGCACGTGATGAAGCAGCGCCGCGGCCCGCTGCCCGGCGACGGCGCTGCCGACAACCTGCGCGCCCGCCGCTACGTCGCGAAGTACACCATCGGCCCGGCGGTGACGCACGGGCTCGACGCCGAGATCGGCTCGGTGTCCACCGGCAAGCTGGCCGACCTGGTGCTGTGGGAACCGGCCTTCTTCGGCGTCCGGCCGCACCTGGTGCTCAAGGCCGGGGTCATCGCCTGGGCCAACATGGGCGACGCGAACGCCTCGATCCCGACCCCGCAGCCGCAGTTGCCGCGGCCGATGTTCGGCGCCTTCGGCGCGATGCCCGCCCGGCTCGGCCTGCATTTCGTGTCCGCCGCCGCGCTGGAGGCCGGCCTGGGCAGACGCTGGGAGAGCGAGCGGCGCCTGGTTCCGGCCAAGGATGTGTCGGGCCTGTCCAAGGCGAGCCTGCCCGAGAACGACGCGCTGCCGGTGATCGACGTGGACAGCGAGACGTTCGCGGTGCGCGTGGACGGCGAGCTCATCGAGCCGGAGCCCGCCGACGAGCTGCCCATGGCCCAGCGTTACTTCCTGTTCTGAGCCTGAACATGAACACGCTCCTGCTGCTGCTGCTCGACTCGCGGGCGCCGGCCGGCGCGCACCACCATTCCGGCGGGATGGAGGCCGCGGTCGGCACCGGCCTGGTAGCGGGCCTGCCGGACCTTGAGGACTTCTGCCGGGCGAAGCTCCGGACTTCGGCGCGGGTCGCGGCCGCGTTCGCCGCCGCCTCATGCCACCTTCAATCTCATGATGCCGAACGGGCACCGGTACCTGCGCCGGGCCGCCTCGGCGCCCGCCGGGCCGACGCGGACCCGTGGCGTGACCCGGAACCCCCGACCGGACTGGACTCGTGGCGTGACCCAGGACCCCAGGCTGAGCCGGACCCCTGGGCCGAGCTTGATGCCGAGTTCGACGCCCGTACCCCGTCCGTGGCCATGCGGGCCGCGTCGCGTCAGCTCGGCGGGGGGCTGCTGCGCTTGCTTCGCTCGCTGCGGCCTGATGCCGGCCTAGTGACGCCCTGGGCGCGGGGCGGCGGCAAGCCCGCGCCGCACCATCCGCTTGTCTTCGGCGCCGGGGTCAGCGTGGCGGGCGGCTCCCCGGAGCTGGCCGCCCGGGCAGCGGCCCTGTCGGCGTGCGCCAGCCCGGCCAGCGCGGCGGTCCGGCTGCTCGGCCTGGATCCGTTCGCGGTTCAGGCTTTGCTCGCCCGGCTGGCTCCTGACGTAGACGAATGCGCACGGCGTGCCGCCAAGGACGCCGGGGAGCCGCCCGCATCGCTGCCGTCCGACAGCGCCCCGGCTCTGGACCTGCTCGCCGACTACCATCTGACCGCGGAGGTGCGTCTGTTTGCGTCCTGAACCGCCTGCCCGTCATCACCATGACGGCGCGCATGATCACGCTCACCCCGGTCACCCGGCCGGGGACGGCCCGCCGGGCGCTCAGGTGCCCCGGATCGGCATCGGCGGCCCCGTCGGCAGCGGCAAGACGGCGCTGGTCGCCGCGCTGTGCCGGGCGCTGTCCGGCGAGCTGACCCTAGGCGTCGTCACCAATGACATCTACACCACCGAAGACGCGGACTTCCTGCGGCGAGCGGGCGTGCTGCCCGACGCGCGCATCCGCGCCGTGCAGACCGGGGCGTGCCCGCACACGGCCATTCGCGACGACATCAGCGCCAACCTCGACGCCGTCGAGCAGCTCGAAGCCGATCATCCCGGCCTGGAGCTGATCCTGGTCGAGAGCGGCGGGGACAACCTGACCGCGACGTTCTCCTACGGATTGGTCCACCGCCAGATCTTCGTGATCGACGTGGCGGGCGGCGACAAGGTGCCGCGCAAGGGCGGACCCGGCATCACCCGGTCTGACCTGCTCGTCATCAACAAGACCGATCTCGCCCCGCTGGTCGGCGCGGACCTGGCGGTGATGGCCCGCGACGCCGCGGCGGCCCGCGGCGAGCGGCCCACGCTGTTCACGTCCCTGGTCACCGACCCGATGGCAGCCGAGGTGGCCGCCTGGGTCCGGACGGTCCGCTCGTCCGTCGCGGTGCCGTGATCGCCAGCTGGCCGCCAACGACGGACCATCGGTGTGGTTGCCCCCACCCTGTTTACCCATTGGCGACGGACCATCGGTGTGGTTAGCTGCTGGCGGTCAGGGGGGCGGGCGTGATCGCCCGGACGATGGCGGTCATCGAGCCGGGCGGCGTGCTGGGTGAGGTGGCCTGCGCGCCGCCGCTGACGCTGCGGCAGGTGCATAGCGACGTCCGCGACCGCTGCGAGCTGCGCCTGGTCGGGACCGCGGCCGGCCCGCTGGCCCGTGACGACCTGTCGGTCTGGCTGCGGTTGCGGCCCGGTGCCCGGGCCACCTTGGCGGCGACCGGGGCCAGCCTGGCGCAGGGCCGGGGTCAGGGGGACGCGGCGGCGCTGTCGATCCGCGCGGACCTGGCCGACGGAGCCGATCTTGTCGCCGATCCCGGCACGCTGGTCGTCTGCCAGGGCAGCCGGGTCGATGTCCGGGTGGAGCTGGCGCTGGGCGCCGGCGCCGCAGTCGAGTGGCGGGAGCTGATCGTGCTGGGCCGCACCGGGGAACCGCCCGGGCGGGCCACCCTGCGCTGGGACGTGACCAGGCTGGGCCGCCCGGTGCTGCGCCAGTTCGTCGACCTGGGCCCGGAGGTTCTGGGGTCAGGCCCGGCGCTGGCGGCCCGGACTGGCCTGACCGCGGGCCGCCGGGTACTGGCCTGCGCGCTGCTGGCCGGCCCGGCGAGCGCGTCCCCTACCGTGGTGGCCTCGGCGACGGCCGTCGCCCAACGGGTCGATGATCACACCCTGCTGGTCACCGTGCTCGATGACGACGCGGCCAGCGCGGCACGCCGGCTGGACGAGCTCTGCGCCAGGGCCCGGCGCTGAAAATCGTTCGCAACCAGATCCTCAACGGGGCCACAACATCGGCGGCAACACCTCACCCTCGATCAGGCGCGCCGTCTACTTCCGGATCAAGCGATCCGGCCACGACGCCCGGTGGCGAGAATTCCTTTCCGATCCCTGGCTGGACTACGACACGGTCCGCGAGCGGCACGAAGGGGACGGTAACGGCGGGGAATAAGGCGACTGCTGATAGCCTTGCACACGAGGCGGCGATCTTCGCCGCCGCTCCCGCGGGCGAGCTGCCCGCCGGTCGCTGTGAGCAGTGCGGTTAAATCAGCCGTTCGCCGTCGTCGTTGACATCTGCTGAGCATGCGACCTCCGAACCATCGATGGAGTTTTCTGCATGCCCCACAGTTCTAGGCGTCCGCGCGTGCCTTCCGACCGCTATGGCCGAGGCGCCGAGCGCGGCACCCAGCGGCGCGGTCCGGCCAAGCACACCCGGACACCCCAGCCCCGGCGCGTCGCACCGCAGTCCGCGCTTGACCTTGCCCTGGACGCCGCCGCGGCGGCACCGCAGCCCACGCCGGCCACGTTCGCCGAGCTCGGTCTCGACCCCCGGCTGGTCAGCGCGCTCGCGAGCCAGGACATCCACGAGCCGTTCGCGATCCAGGCCCGGGCGCTGCCCGACGCGCTCGCCGGCCGCGACATCCTCGGCCGGGCCCAGACCGGGTCGGGCAAGACGCTGGCCTTCGGGCTCCCGCTGCTGACCCGGCTCGCGGCCACCGCGGACCGCAAACGCGACAAGACACCGCGCGGCCTGGTCCTGGTCCCGACCAGGGAACTGGCCCAGCAGGTCGCCGAGGTGCTCGAGCCGCTCGGCCGCCGCATCGACGTCAGCATCACGACCGTCTACGGCGGCGTGCCGATCGGCAAGCAGATCGCCCGCGCACGATACGCCGACGTCGTGGTGGCCACCCCGGGTCGGCTCATCGACCTGATGGAACGCCACGCCTGCACGCTGTCCGGTATCGAGGTCACCGTGCTCGACGAGGCCGACCACATGGCTGACCTCGGCTTCATGCCCGCGGTCACCCGCATCCTGGACGCGACGCCGGCCGGCGGCCAGCGGATGTTCTTCTCCGCCACCCTGGACCGCGGCGTCGGCCAGCTGGTGACCGCCTACGTCCGTGACCCCGCACTGCACGCGGTGACCACCGCGACCGACTCCGGGCCCGCCGAACACCGGGTCCTGGTCCTGTCAGCCCAGGACAAGGTACCGGTCGCAGCGGAAATCGCCAGCCGGCCGGGACGCACGCTCTTCTTCGTCCGGACCAAGCACGGCGCGGACCGCCTGGCCAAACAGCTCTCCCGGGCCGGCATCGAGGCGGCGGCCATCCATGGTGACCGTAATCAGAGTCAGCGCCAACGGGCCCTGGACGCATTCACCGCCGGGCACCCGCGCGTCCTGGTCGCCACCGATGTCGCGGCGCGCGGTATCCATGTGGATGACGTGGACCTCGTGGTGCAGTTCGATCCGCCCAACGACCACAAGGACTACCTGCACCGCTCCGGCCGCACGGCCCGGGCCGGGGCTACCGGCATGGTTATCGCCCTGGTGGAGCGCGGCCAGGTCCGTGAACTGCAGAAGCTGCACGAAGCGGCCGGCGTGACCGCGGCCAGCGACGAGGTCGCGACCGGGCACCACGTGGTTCGCGAGATCGCCACGTCCGGTACGCCGGTCCCCCCGCCGCCGGCCGTTCATCCGCTCCCCGCACGCGGCAAGCCGGTACCGGCTCGCCACTCCGGGAGCGGCCACCGCCCGGGCCGTCCGGCCGCCGCCGGACGTGACGGTTACGCCTACGGCGCGGCCAAGCCCGCCCGCCGGCCCCAGAGCGCGCACCGGCCCCAGAACGCCGGCCGGCCTCAGGACGCGAAGCGGTCGGCCTGAGGGCCCGCTCCACCTTCGGCGTATGAGGCCCTTGTCGCCGCCCTGGCCTGCGGGCAGGGTGGCGACAAGGGCCATTATCAACTCCGGCTCGGCGGCGGGAACACATCCCGGCATAGGTTAGTTGTCATTTAGCAACTAATTTCCTGCTCAAGACGGAGGAACGCTCGTGCCGTCCGCATCACTGCGCTGCAAGTGGATCGCGCTGTCCAACACCACGCTGGGCATGCTGATGGCGACCGTCAACGCCTCGATCATGCTGATCGCGCTGCCGGACATCTTCCGCGGCATCGGCGTCAACCCGCTGCAGCCGGGCAACACCACCCTGCTGCTGTGGCTGATCATGGGATACCTGGTGGTCACCGCGGTGCTGGTGGTCAGCTTCGGGCGGCTGGGCGACATGTTCGGCCGGGTCCGG
>Ga0182030_10017706_pt1 | contig 13723 bp, 10 predicted proteins | sample 812S3MmetaG_FD_121299 | JGI IMG/M metagenome (GOLD analysis project Ga0182030, IMG submission 121299) | Permafrost microbial communities from Stordalen Mire, Sweden - 812S3M metaG (Illumina Assembly) | ecosystem: Environmental > Terrestrial > Soil > Wetlands > Permafrost | place: Sweden... | reverse complement strand
TACTGGCTTCCTGTGCCACCATGGTTTTGATAATTTTATGAAAATCACCACCGCCGCTTTCATCTACAGATTGGTACTGCAAGGCATTAAATAGGAAATAGCCAAGAGCTTTGACCAGATCAACATCAGCAGTAGCCTTACCATTTTTCAGCAGTATCGTCTGCGGCATTGGTACTGCCGACAATATCAGAGGTTTTGACGTTATCAGTTTGCCAGTAGCTACGCCTGTATTGATTTTGCCAGGCTCTTCAATTGGTAATTTTAAATCGAGAGTAAAAGTAGTGCCGGGGTCACACTTGAGAAGAACACCTTTAATTTTGAAAGTGCCCGCATTGAAAGTACCTGAGGCTTTGACATGAAAACTCTGGGTGGCGTTAGAAATACGCTTGAACAGAGGGTCTTTTACCTCGACCGTAAAAGCGGCAGGCACAGTTTTTTGTTCGATATGGGAGCAGCCGACAAGACAAAAAAAGCCAACAAACAGGGCAAAGCAAACTGAAATCAAACGACCTACTGACGACATGACAAAAATACCGCAAAATGGTGACTGAAATACTTGCTTAGCTTACCCGCTTACGACTTAAGAAGGGCACTTTGTCACTTATTTGACCAGTTTTTTGGCATCGACAGACAACGTTTCAGCAGGCTCTTTATTTATGCCAGATGCGGTTTGATCAGTTTGTTCAGAGAGAATAGAAGCATGATCTGCGTCTGACGAATTGGCCGGCAGATTGGCCAGTCTGCTATCAGCATACTCAGCGACTACGCGTTGATATTTACGAAAAATCGGCCACCATCGCTTTTGATGATGCGATCTGAATTCATCATTCATCTGGGTTGCCGTCCAGTGCTGATCGACCATACGCATTGCAGCTATATAGACGCCTGTTCGATCCATATCAATTTCGCAGCAAGCGTACACAGGTTGTTGTTTATTGTCGTTGACAATGCTGCGGAACTGGTCAAATTGCTCAGCACTGGGCGTTTTGAATACACCAGTTTTAATTTGCACCCACTTCATGCCGAGCTTTTGACAGAGTCGTTCTTTATCGTGCTCAGGATTTGTGCGCAGCGAGATAATTGTCTTTACCCCCTTGTCGTGTAGTGCATAGATATCTTTGACTTTAGGATCTGGTCCTCTAGTTAGAACAGGTGTTACTTGCTCGCCCACACAATGAACTAAAGGCGCATAGAGAAAAGCAAACTGTATGGCTATATTCTGCAAAAAATTCAAAGTACGGTCCTCACTGTGCCCAAATGCACTGATTCAATCATATGAATTGATGAGACGCAGATTCTGACAAAAAGTAGCCGGAGCAGTGGAATCAATTTTTTTGAATGATCATTAATTGCCAGACACTTGTAATTGAATGAATTCATTCAGTATACTAGTCATTAATGAATGAATTCAAACAGGCTGATAAAAAGCCGGTTGGATGGATGAATATTCATTCTCCAGCCTCTACGAGTAAGCAGAATTCAAATGGCACGTAAAATCGATCCGACCAAGCGCAGCGCCATATTGAAGGCGGCCCGAGTGATTTTGCTGCGTGACGGCTATGCGACCGCAAAAATGTCCGACATTGCAGTCGAAGCCGGAGTCGCTCCTGGCACCCTATACCTTTACTTCGACTCCAAGGAAGCGCTGGCAAACGCTATCGGTGAGGACTTCTTTACCCGTTTGAGCGTTGCCTTTACTGAAGCTCTAGCTAATTTGGAATCTCCAGAGAGTGTCAAAGTCCTTGTGAATTGGGCCGTGAGAATAGGCACAGAAGAAAAAGATCTTTTTCGATTGTTCAAGCAACAGGCCCCTGACGAAAAAAGCAAAGAAGGTCCAAGACTTGCCTTCAGAAATCAAATGTCAGCAGCCATGGATCGCTTGATGCAAATTGAAGGCACGCGCAAGTACAATCCAGTTGATCTCGCTGAAGTAATAATGGGAGTTTTGCACAGTGTAATTATGTCTTGCGCTTTGCCCTGTCTCAGCATCAGCAGCGAAGAACTTCACGCAACGGCTGTCAAAGTTTTACAGCACGCCTTATTTGAAGATTCCGCTTTGAGCAAAATTGCTTAAGTTTAGCGGCTAAGTCATGAGCAAACGACAGCTGTCGTTTTTGCCAGCTGCTTATACAATATCGGATGCCAACAAGTCACTCAGCCCACCGGAAAAAGTAGCCCCATGAAAACAGTCGAAGTCGATAAATTGCAGAATTCAGCTCAAAAAACTAATCCGGGCGACCAGCAGACTGGCAAACTCTCCAATCAGCAATTGGGCGGGTCAAAAAAAACTGGGGGCAGCAGCAGAAAGTGGCTGATACGCTCGGCTGTAGTCGGTTTAATCGTGGCAGGAGCTTGTGCCCTCGCTTTCAACTCACAAAAAGTAGGACACGGTTCTGCAGCCAAGGCACACGACGAGCAAAAACATGCACCTGTATTGACAGTCTCAGTCCAGACCCCACAGGTCAAGCCAATCGAGCGCAAACTGGCCGTTCATGGCTCTGTTTCAGCATGGGATCCAATATCAATTGGCTCTACCACTTCAGGTTTGCAGGTAGAAAAAATTCTTGTTGATGAAGGTCAAACTGTTAAGAAAGGACAACTGCTCGCGACGTTAGATTCCTCACAGTTAAATACGCAATTACAGAGCGAAAAAGCAAGACTGGCATCGGCTGTAGCCACAGTCAGCAAATCAGTGCAGCCAAACCGTCCAGAAGATATCAATGCAATGAGTGCTGCAGTCTCTCAAGCTGAAGCCAATGTCTCAGATACCGAAGCAGCTCTTGTCCAGGCGAAAGCTAATTTCGAAAATGCCGAAGCAAATATCAAACGCTATCAATATTTGAAAAAGGAAGGCGTCGTCAGCAATCAAGAAGCCGAAACGAGAGAGACAACTGCTCAGGTGGACGCAGCCATCGTGCGCAGCTCAGAACATCGAGTGACTGCAGCAAGAGCTGCGTTAAAACAGTCACAAGAAAAACTATCGATGGCTCATATCGGTGGGCGTCGTGAAGATATAGATATTGCAAGAGCCAGCGTCAAAGAAATTGAAGGCAATGTGCAAAGACTGCAAACGCAAATTGCTCAAACGCTTATTAAAGCGCCGGTTGATGGTCTGCTAACCAGGCGCGATGTGCATCTTGGCGACATTTCGTCGGCCGGCAAAACGATGTTTTACATGTCTCGAGATAGTCGTCTCGAACTGAAAGCGCAAGTACCTGAAAACGATCTGCAATTGATCAAACCAGGCCAAGTCGTGGCCATCGATAATACGCTTGGCACAACGGCTAAAATCACTGGCACCGTCCGAGAAATCAGCCCGCTCATTGACGCGGATTTACGACTAGCTACCGTGCGCATTGACGTCCCAGCCGATAAGGGCTTGAAATCAGGCATGTATGCAGAAGGACACATAAACGTTGGCAAATATTCTGGACTGACGGTGCCATCACAGGCGATCATCAGCCGCGACGAGAAAAGCACCGTCTTTGTTTTACATAACGATCAAGTCGAGCGCCGTCAGATTCAAGCCGGTAATCGCGTCAACGACGATGTGGAAATAATTTCCGGTCTAAATAATGGCGAACAAGTCGTTGTCGATGGTGCCGGATTTTTGAAAGATGCCGACTATGTCGCCGTCTCCAAACACTGAGGGCAGGTCAATGGATATTCGCAACATCTCCGCCTGGTCTATTAAAAACCCGGTGCCGACAACAGTTTTATTTTTGATCATGTCAATCATGGGCATGGTCGCTTTCATGGGTCTGGGCATTGATGAGAATCCAAACATCGACTTGCCGCTGGTCTCGGTGACAGTCACTGAATCTGGTGCGGCACCATCTGAACTGGAAACTCAGGTGACCAGGAAAGTTGAAGACGCCGTAGCCGGCATTGGCAACATCAAACATATAACCTCGACCGTCAACGAAGGCGTATCGACTACAACCGTTGAATTTGTTCTTGGTACAAATACCGACAGAGCCGTCAATGACGTGCGCAATGAAATCTCCAAAATTAGAACGCAATTGCCTCAAGGCATTGAAGAACCAGTAATTCAACGGGTTGAGTTTACCGGTAGCGCCTTTGTCACTTACACGGTATCGTCAGAGAAACGTTCAGTTGAAGAATTGAGCTGGCTCATCGACAACAATATCGCTCGCAACCTGCTGTCTGTACAGGGTGTAGGGCAGGTGCAAAGAGCAGGTGGCGTCGATCGCGAAATCAATATCAATCTCGATCCGACCAAACTGAATGCCCTTAATGCTTCGGCAGATCTCGTATCGATGCAAATTCGTTATCTCAATATGAATGTGCCTGGCGGTCGAGGACAGCTTGGTGCAAAAGAACAATCGATCCGCACACTCGGCAGCGCCCAGACCGTAAATGATTTAGCGAACACTCAAGTGATGGTCACCACTGGGAATTTCGCTCGTTTAAACACTCTTGGCACAATTATTGATGGCACGACAGAACAACGCCAGGCAGCACTTTTTAACGGCAAACCATTGGTTGCTTTTTCCATTGTGAGAAGCGTTGGTTCAACAATGGTACAGGTTGAAGATGGTGTCGATGCCAAACTCAAAAAACTAGAGCAGACTTTACCGCCTGATGTAAAAATCAATAAAATCCGCAGCGAAGCGCGATTTGTCCACGAGTCGTACGAAGCCTGTATCGACTCACTGGCTTTTGGTGCCATTCTGGCCATCATTGTGATCTGGCTATTTCTGGGCAACTGGCGCGCCGCCATTATTTCGGCAACAGCAATGCCACTGTCTCTTATTCCGGCCTTTGCCGTAATGAAAGTAGCTGGCTTTACTTTGAACAATATGTCCTTGCTTGGATTATCTCTAGTTGTAGGTGTGCTCGTCGATGACGCCATCGTCGAAATCGAAAACATCGTCCGCCACATGAACATGGGCAAAAAGCCATTTAAAGCGGCTTTAGACGCTTCTGACGAAATTGGTCTGGCTGTCGTTGCCACCACCATGACTCTCGTTGTAGTGTTTGTACCAGTTGGATTTATGGGCGGCATTCCCGGTCAGTTCTTGCGTCAATTTGGTTTGACAGTAGCTGCTGCCGTGATGTTCTCTCTGGTTGTCGCACGTATGCTGACACCACTTCTTGCAGCCTATTTCATGCGCCCGATGAAAGAACGCCAGAGCGCTTCCTGGCTCATGAAAGGCTATGACAAGCTTTTGCACGTGGCTTTACGTCACCGTCTTTTGACAGTAATTAGTGGCGTAGCATTTTTCATCGCCAGTATTTTGTTAATGCGTACATTGCCAACATCTGTGATTGGTAATGTCGACCGCAACGAAACGATGTTGACCGTCCAGGTTCCGCCTGGTGCCACACTCGAAGACACAATTGCAGTCGTGCAAAAATTAGGCAAAAAGTTTGAGGCTCGCTCGGAGGTAACGCAGGTTTTTGCCACAGTAGGCACGCCCACGACCGGCAAAATGAACAGTGGCGGCAGCAGCGGCGAAGTCAATAAAGCCAACATCTATATCACTTTGTTGCCGCGCGAAAAACGCAAACTGAGCCAGCAGCAATTTGAACTCTCAATGCGCAAAGAATTAAGCGAGGTGCCTGGAGCGCGTCTTGCCTTCAATCGAGTGGGTGGTATCACAGGTAAATTGAAAGTAGTTCTCACCAGCGATGATGGTGTGTCTCTGGGCCGACAGGCTGATAAACTGGCTGACGAGATGCGGTCAATCAAAGGCATCTCTGATATAGTCTCCAGCGCTTCCTTGCAAAAGCCCGAAATTCTGGTCAAACCAAATTTCTCTAAAGCGGCCGAGCAGGGCGTATCGGTGCAATCGATAGCACATACAGCCATGATCGCCACACTGGGTGATGTTGACGCCAACTTGCCCAAGTTCAACCTATCGGATCGACAAATCAATATAAGGGTGCAACTAGATCCCAAATACAGAAGTGACTTAGAAACCATTCGCAATTTACGAGTGATCGGCAAAGGTGGCAGACTTGCACCACTATCGACGCTGGCTGAAGTTCAGATGGGTTCAGGACCAGCCCAAATCGACCGCATGGATAGAGCTCGCCAGGTGACTATTGATGCCAGCCTGGATCCTGATTTGCCGCTCGGTCAAGCACTTACCCTGGTTCATCAGTTGCCAGGCTACAAAAACCTGCCAGACAATATTACTGATACACCATCTGGTGACGTAGAAATCCAGAAAGATATTTTTACAGGCTTTGGTCTGGCTCTGGGTGCGGCAATTTTGCTGATTTACGCTGTGCTTGTTTTGCTTTTCGACGGCTATCTGCATCCTCTGACGATCATGATGTCGCTGCCACTGGCTTTAGGTGGCGCTCTCATCGGTCTCGTCTTTGCTCACCAATCTCTGGGCTTCTACGCTCTCATCGGCATCGTTATGTTGATGGGACTGGTCACTAAAAACTCAATTTTGCTTGTTGAATATTGTCTGATGGCCATGAAACAAGGTAAGCCTCGTTACGAAGCCATTGTTGAATCAGGCGAAGCGCGTATGCGACCGATTTTGATGACGACAATCGCCATGATTGCAGGCATGTTGCCAATTGCTCTGGGCATCGGCGCTGGCTCTGAAGCGCGCGCACCAATGGCTATTTGCGTCGTTGGTGGTCTCGTTACATCCACGTTATTAACTCTCATTATTGTGCCTGTCGTCTTTACTTACATCGACGATTTCCAGAACTGGTTCATGCGGTTTATGCCAAAAGCAGATCATGAAGATGCGTTTGATACGGCACAAATTGCAGGAGCAACAGCAAATACAGAAAATCCAGAGACTAATCGCTCAACTGAAAAAGAAGTAAGCCATGTCTAAATTAAAAGCCGTCCTTTTTGACTATGGGAATGTTTTGTGTTTGCCTCAAGAACGCTCAGATTTGTCGCTGATGTCAAAATGTCTGGATCTCGATGTAGACTTACTGGAGCCCCTTTACTGGCAGCACCGCGATGAATATGATACAGGTTTCATAAATGGTCAACAATACTGGTCCAAAATCGTCCAGAATCTCAATCGTCAAATTTCTACAGAACAGCTAGGACGGCTAATTGAGATGGACGGCAATAGCTGGAGTCGCCCCAATCATGCCATGGCTAAGTGGGCTGGTTCACTGCAAGGACACGGCTATCGCACTGCCATAATTTCCAACATGCCAATCGAATTGCATCAACATATCGTCAATAAATGCACATGGTTGCCCACTTTCGACCATTACACTTTTTCTTGCGAAATCAAAGCAATCAAACCCAATTCAGTCGTCTTTCAGCACTGCCTGGATGCCCTCAGTTTAAAACCGGAAGAAACAGTGTTCTTAGATGACCGCGAAAGTAATGTTGAAGGCGCGCGAAGATTGGGCATGCACGGTATCGTGTTCTCCACAACGGAAGATTTAGCTGTAGAAGTTGCTGGACTGGGATTGCCTAGCTTACCCAAGCTGGTGCCTTAGGTTTGTATTTCTGCTACTTCTACTGGGCTTACACCATCGTTAATCTGATTACCCGGATTACCCCAATTACCTATTCGTGAAAATGCTAATTCTGCATTTTTCAGACGCTCTTTCATACGAGGGATACCTGGACGTTCGTATTCACTGGTGAAAACTCGAGCAGCCTCTGCCACTGAATGCGTTTGCTTGAGATCAGCTAAAACGTCCCTTGCGCCATTATGATGTCCATCGTGAAGTTTTCCATCTTCTCCGTTTTTAAGTTCCCCAACCATAAAATCAACTTGTGTTTTGAAATCAGTAGGGTCTTTGCCTTGACCTTTAGCAAAGTCTTGAAGCGCTCTCTTGCGACCTTTGATCCAGTTAACAAAACCAAGATCGTGTTCGTGTTTGTGGTCGGTATAACCTGAATAAAGGTGTGGAGATTCGCCTTCGAGACTGCCGATAACGCCAGCAGCTTGTTTGTTGGTCAAATGAAGCCCACCCTCATGATTGTCTGTCAGGCGATTAAAGATATATTTTTCTTTTTCGTCCTTACTCATATTCGAACCGTCAGGAGCCACCTTCGAACCATCAGAACTTCTGCCTGCATTATCTTGGCCTGGAGCGCCTTTATCGTTCTTGCCTTCTGACGCATCTGGTTTGCCATTACCATTGCCGTTGTCGTTATCGTCGCCAGCGCCATCTTTGTCGTGACCTTCGCCACCCTTGCCACGAGAGTGATGCTTATGGTGACGGTGATGACGACCGTGATGACCACCATGACCACCATGACCACCGTCATGACCACCATGACCACCATGACCACCGTCATGATGCTGATGACCATGGTGCTCACCGCCACCATGTTCTGGTGGAGCCTGCCGTTGGCCTTCCGGTCCGCTATCTGCCGGAGCGGCCTTTTCAGGTGCCTTTTGATTATTGGCGTCAGCAATTTTCTTCAATTCAAATTCATGTGTTTTTTCATTTTCGACGATCTGCAATCCGGGCAGCAGACCTTGCTTGTGCAAATCATCATTGAGCTTCGTCATATCCTGATTGAAAGCACCTTTGGTTTCACAACGTTGCAAATCATGCAATTCATTGCTGAAAGCGTGAGTGCTATCAGGATGCTCCTTAAGCGCTTGCGATACATGGCTTTCAGTTTTTTCAAAATTTGATGACATGGTAAAACTCGTGAAGGCACAACAAGGAGTTCAATCTTTTGAGAAAGGATGTAATAAGGCTTGATGGAAAGCAGTCAGCTCTCTTTCGGACCGTCGACGGATGTCAACAGATGCAATGTAAAACTTCAATTGGACATTACTGTGACATACGTGTTTTCCCCACTGCATTTTTTTGAAAATGTCAGCCTGTGGCAAATAAATTAAGCAAAATGAGCTGCCAACGCTCCCCTCATCGGACTGGCTTCGCCTGAGTTGCAATCACTTAAAGCCAGTAGACAGTCAGAGGCTTTCAGCGCGTTTTCTCTAGCGCGGGTCTTTAGGGAGTGTGCTCAACCTGGCGATGAGACTCCAAATTAGTCAGCCTGGCCTCAACTGTTCCTTCCTTCTGCATCGTTTTCATCAAGTCGGCAAAAGACTCAGCTGGCGTTTCAAAATTATGAGCTTCAAGCGTGTCTCTCAAATAGAGGTACAAAACTCGTTGAAATCTTGCCCGGTGAACAGGATCGCTTTTACCGCAGACGCACAGACAGCCAATTGTCGTGGGAGCTTCGGCGTCGCAGTGGTGAGCGCCGACAATTTTCACGTCATCAAATGAATAAGGAATCGGTGCCAGGCACTTAAGCATTCTTGCTTTTTCATTGCACAGCGTATCTTCTGCTCTTAAAGTCAAAGCATTGACTGGTTTGAGTTCTTTTACAGCCGCCCACGAGCGATCCCATGGCACACCATCGAGAAAACAGGCGGTACGACAGGGCAAATTTCGCTTTTGCATTTGAATCAAAAGCTCGAGAGCAACGGCTCCTCCAGAGCTATTACCACCAACAGCGAAGCGATTGACGTCGATCACTTCTTTATATGATGATTCTGTAGTTAACCACTTCAACAGATCGAGAATATCATCGATGTTGTTCATCCGTGTTTCCTCACCAAGCAATAGTTTGGTGATGTTCGGAGCGATTACAACCATCCCTCTGCGAGCAAAGTATTCGCCGTTTTCCTTTTGCTGCTTGGCCGTCATAAGAAAACCATGAGCCATCAATACAGTTGGAAAAGGCGGCTTGGGCAAATTAGGATTGATGTCTGGCACATAGATAGTAAATTCACGGGTGCGCCCAGAGTGCGACGTATGTTTGCTTACAGTCACCTTGTATGAGTAAAGCTCATTGCTTTCGGTCTTTGATTCGAGCACTTGTTTGACTTTTGCCGCAGACCCTCCAGGTGGCGTTGAAGCCGAAGCAAAGCCGAATGGCACGTTGTTAAAAATGAGCAACAAGCCCAACAACAAACTACCAGCAAAAATGAATGACAACTTTCTATTAATGTGCATGCGCTACTTTGATTCCAGACTGTGTCCGGCTATACTCGCAAATGCTCGCAGGATTTGCAAATGTCATTGATTTCACAATGATTTCAAGTGCTCCCTAGGTGTTTAGAAAATTGCGTTTTTTTGCCATCGCTATTTGCAACCTCGCTTGCTGTTCACTTTCTCGGTAGCAGGTCAATTCGCGCTCGCTCAAAATTTGCCGATCACAGCTCCCGCTGACGCCAAAGAACTGCAGGAGGCCGTCAAATTTGAAGGTCAAGGGCATACTCTCGAACGAAAAACTGCAACGACAGTAGATTCATTTTGAAAAAAGTGCTCACAACTCTCAGTCAAATGCGTTTTCTGCAGTTATAGTGTCATTTGCTTCTGTGGCCAGAATACTCAAAAGCGTTTTGCCGATAAGCCAGTTCTTATGTAAGGCAAGAAGAGAACGCAGTCCCTTTCTGGTTCTATCCCAGGACAAGCTGGTGACATTGAGAGTGCCATCTGTTGCAGACGTCTCAAGATACATAACAGCTTGAGCATACATGATGTCGCTTTGTGGTGCAGGCAATTTTCGACATTCGTCGGCAATATATTTTTCAACATCGCCATCATCACCATGATTGTCCGGCAGCAACGTCGCCGCTTTCGAAAAGACTGTTTGTTTATAATTGGGGAATTTACGCTGACATTGATCAACTAGTGCGTCGTATTTTTTCCTGTCAAAAGCACCATTTAAAACGACTGCTTGAGAGCAATTGTACCAACTGGGAGTCTTGCTCTTTTCTTCGCTGAGAACGCGTTGAGCCCTTGCAAAAAGAGCCTCCACATCAGGTGAATTAGCTTTTTGCTCTTCACTATCGCTTTGAGTCTTTAAACTCAGGGCATAACTTGCAAGCACATCAGCCAAAAGAAGTCTGGCTGCCTGCGAGCGAGGATATTTTTGGTTCCAGGTCGTAAGCATAGCAATTTTGGCTTCCCAGTCGTTTGCAGGAGCATTAGGGGACAAATCATTTAAATCAGACAAATATAAATCTACAGGTAACTGTCCAGACGGCAACTCTTTTTGCTTGTTAAGTTCAGTTGCGAAAAACTGGTCAAGCTTGGCAAAATTTTGTTCTTGCAAAAGCTTTAGCAAATTAGTTTTTATCTCGTCATACTCAGTGTCTGCGTTTCCATCTGCCTCGATCATCAACGCAAAATAATTTGAGCGAAAACCGTTAGCGTCACCATCTTTATCCACTACACCATCAAGGAAAATGTCGTTGCCTAAGCGATATTTTTTTTGAATCAGAGCGACTGCGATCATTCCCAGTCGAGCATCTCTTTTGCCGTCACCATCTTTCAGTGTCGATGCATCAGCGAGAGCCTGTTTGTAATAAACCACCGCTTTATCATACTGCTCGTGATCAACAGCGATATCGGCAAGCGCAAGATGAGCAGCTTGAATGGCCTTGCTCGGCAATTCTTCTTTGTCTGATCTCAAAGCAAGAGCCGTTTTAACCATGGCTGCATCGGGCATTTCAGCCAACCCAAGCTTATAAGCTTCATGCCACGCCCGCGCTTCATAAATTAGAAAGTCTGATTGCCGTTCCAACAAACGGCTGCGACGAGCGAGGTTGGCCGCTGCATGATAGCCGGCCTTGGCCTCCACATACTGGCTATCAGAAAAAAGTAAGTCAGCGTGCTTCTCCATGAGATCCAAACGAGGCGCAGCGGGTGCAAGATCGTCTTGGGCAGCGGTAATAGCTTTTTCGTATAGCGCTATTGCGCGCTTAGGATTGGAGTCAGATTGATCCGCAGCCTGGTCGGCATCTTTTTGCCACTGCGGTTTGTGCATTTCCGCAAAAATAAAAATGCCGATGATTGCCGCACATAAAAGAAGCCAACCAACTGATATGGCAATAAGTAACTTGATTGTATTTCTGCTGCCCATCTAATTGTTTCGGTCTTTTATGATGCAAGGACTCAGTCTCACAAATATAGCAGGGACGTTACACTATTGCCTTCAGGCTATTGATTGTTCAGGAAAAAGACAATGCACTTACAGCGATGTATCTCAGTGGCAGTTTTGCTGATATGTGCTGCATGCACCTCACAAAACTGCGTTCACGCTCAGTCTACCGGAGCAACCGGCGGACAGGGCTGGAGCGAAGCACTACCTTATTACAACCGCGGCAATCGCTATATGAATCAGGGACGCTACGAAGACGCCTTACACGACTACCAGGAGGCTGTAGCCAGGTGTTCAAGCGATTCAGACTTCTTTGTCAACCTGGGCACTGCTTACGAAAAGTGTTCGGATTTTAGCAATGCCCAAAAATCGTTTGAAAAGGCCATTGCGCTAAATAAAGAAGACTGGTCTGCGTATAACAATCTAGCCAACTCATTGACTAAACAAGACAAATTAGCTGAAGCAGTTAAAGCATTCGAAGAAGCACTCAAAAAAAAGCCACCGGCAGCAGATGCCGAAGCCATCAACAAAGACATAAGCGATATCAAAAAAATTATGGAGGCAAAAGGAATGAGCACCGCCAGTGGTTCTCAAACTCCCGTCGTCAACAAAGCGACACCATCAAAACAAAAGCCTCGAGCAATAGTCGAAACAAAACATCAACCAGAAACTCACGCTGCGCCCCCTGCTGCTGCGACGAAAAAGACTTCAGACTGGGGCTATTAAAATAGCTGACCGCACAGATCATGCGGTCAGCTTGAATTTCCATTAAACGAAAGAAGGTAAGAGACCTGACCTTACTTAGTTGCTTTTTCTTTAGCCTTTGCAGCTGCGTCAATTTCTGACTTTACTTCTTTGGCATTGTTTTCGACAACATTTTTATCGGCCGCAACTTGACGATCAACGTCTTTTTTGACCAGGTCAGCAGTTTTTTCGGTTTCTTTCTTCGTTTCGTTCAGAGCATCTTTCTGCAGATCTGCTGATTTCTTTTCAGCATCGATTTCAGTTGCAGTAGCTTTGGTCTGCTGATCGACATCTTTTTTCAGTTCATCGCCTTTTTGTTCGATGACAGCTTTCTGTTCATCTTTTTGCTTATCGATGTCATGTTTTTGTTCTGCAGCTTGCTGTGCTTCTTGACTGCAAGCGCCAAGTGTCATGGCGATTCCGGCGATAGCCAAGAGATTTCTGATCTGCTCTTTCATTTTTAAGACAACTCCAATAAATATGTTTCACTGCACAATTTAGCTTGACCGGATGACTTTGATAAAAGTTCCTGCCTCTTATTGCTCAACATTAGACATTTTTGCAGAGATCAACAAGAAGCGCCCGTTCGATCAAAAAACTTTTACGCAAGCAGCAGATAATAAATGCGCAATAAACCATTGACATGTGCGTGTTGCTCACTTAGGATGACAGCCTGGTCGTGCTAAAAGCGGTATTGATTTTGTTTTTTCTGGCAAACAACACTAATGATTTGAATCTTGCGTTTGTAAACGCAGGTCTTCCAGCAATAATGACAATGATGACGCAAATCCCTTGCGGTTAGACAGTAACGCCTTTTAGCACAAAGCCTGAAAGTACTGCCGAGCCGCAAGATTGAATCTTGCGGCTCTTTTTATTTGGAGAAAATCGTGACAAGCGAGCAAATACAAGCACCGACCACCCTAACTGCGATCAAATCTCTGCACACTAAAGTCGATTCCGAACAAACAGTGCAAGGACATGTGCATGCGATAAGGCGCCTGGGCAGCATAGTCTTCATGATTATCCGAGATCAAACTGGACTGTTGCAGACAGTCATAGAAAATGAATCTCTGGTGTCTCTGGTCAACCAGATCAATC
>Ga0182030_10017705_pt1 | contig 13725 bp, 12 predicted proteins | sample 812S3MmetaG_FD_121299 | JGI IMG/M metagenome (GOLD analysis project Ga0182030, IMG submission 121299) | Permafrost microbial communities from Stordalen Mire, Sweden - 812S3M metaG (Illumina Assembly) | ecosystem: Environmental > Terrestrial > Soil > Wetlands > Permafrost | place: Sweden... | reverse complement strand
GGACCTGCCGTGGCTCGCCGGAGGGGCCGGCGTCTTCGCGTGCCTGGACCCGGGGCCGGACCTGAACACTACATACGTACTACTGACCTACACAGGGGTGCTGGCAGACGGCGCCCCGCTGGAGCACGAGCTGCTATTGGCCAACGACATGGTCCCCGACTCGCTGTCGCCACCTTTTGCCGAGCAGAGCGGCGACGTCGCCCACTTCGTCCCGGACGAGCTCAGCTCCGTCGTGGGTATGCCCTGGGGCCGGGTGCTGGCGACTACGGTCTCCATGCTGCTTTACCTCTGCAGCGAGGGCCCGGACGTACGCCGGGTCGCGCTACCGCCAGGGCCTGGAGCGCAGCGCGCCGCAGCGAACAGTACACAGGCCCTACAAGTCGGCTGGCGTCTCGGCGCAGCCCTCAGGGCAGCCCAGCGCCATCACGGCGCGACACGTGGCGAAGAGACCGACCGACACGTTTTGCCCCATTTGCGTCGGTCCCATTGTTTGGTGAACAGTGCTGCGGTGTCTCGTCGACCGGTCCGAGGGAACTGTGAGTGTGGCCAGCGGCTCTACCCTCATCGCGGATTACGAGTCACTTGACTCGCTCGTTCTGCGGCCACCTGGCTGTTCTGACCTACGCCATCGTCCACGTACGGTTTAGTTAGCACAGGGCAGGAGGCTGTCATACGGGCTCGCAAGCCAGGCTGGGCACGTGCATTCAACATCGACAGGCTGTAACCGGCGTGGCCCTGCCGGACACATCTAGGTGATGGACGGAGATGGCGTAGCGGGCGGGCAATGGGACGAAGCCGTCTTCGCCGAGCTGTTCAATGAGCACGCCGGTGCCATCCTGCGTTTTGCCCAACGCCGCCTCCCGGGCAATGATGCCGCCTGGGACGTCGTCGCCGAGACGTTCCGCACCGCATGGCTGCGTAGCGCGACGGCCCCGACGAGCCCGGCACCGGTGCTGGCGTGGCTCTACGCCATCGCCGGCAACGTTGTACGCAATACCCAGCGCTCACAGCGCCGCCGCCACGACCTCACAAATCGGGTAGGGGCCAGTCTGGACGGCCGGTCCGACGACAGCTACGAGGCCGTCGACGCCCGCTTGAGCGCAGAAAACCGCTTGGCCCAGGCGTTCGACCGCCTTGGCCACGACGACCAGGAGGTCCTGCGCCTGGTCGCATGGGAGGGCCTGGACCTGGCCGGGGCGGCCGGCGTGCTCGGCGTCAGCTATACGGCAGCCAAGGTGCGCCTACACCGTGCCCGTCGCCGCCTGCGCCAAGCATTGCTCGGCAACTCAGCTGCCCTGGCTGAAGAAGTCAATGACGACACGGGACGACCTCGACAGCGCTCCAGCGCACCTGAAACCACCTGAGGAGATGAACATGGGCAACAGAAGCGTTTGGGGCGAGCTCGGCGACGAAGGACTGGCCGAAGACGAATTGTTGGCGGAGGTGAGGGCGCTGCTCGGTGGGCTCAACCCTGCGCCCGAGCTATCGCTGTCTGAGACCGAGAGCGCAAGGGCCGATCACGTTCTGTCGAGGCTGCTTATCGATACCACGTCTGCTCCGCCAGACGACCCGAGGCGGCGTGAAGGCCCAGGACCTTCCCATCGGGGTCGTTGGCCCCTGGCCTCGTCGTCCAAGAAGAGAGCTGCCATCGCGCTGGGCGTAGCGGTCTGCGCGGCCGCCTTGGTCGCCACGGTCGCGGTAGTAGCACTGCAAGGCGACCGGAACCCCGCGTCGGCGCAGCCGGCATTGCCGCGCCCATTGACCTTTGCCAATGGGGGCCACGCCGCCGCCGTTTCGTTGCTCGAGCGTGCCGCCGCCCTGCAGGTCTCGCAGCCCTCTGGGCCGGGTGGCAGGTCCCGGTACGCCAAAACACAGAACTATGCCGTCAATGTCAACGTTGGTGGGACGCACAACACGACGACCACGTTCGTGGTCACTACCGTCCAACAGGTTTGGGTGGCACCGGGCTGCAAGGCGCTCGAGAAGAGCTACAGCCAAGCGACCAGCGCCACTACCGGTGCAGACATCGGGGGCCCGGGGCCGGAGAGCACCGATGAGCACTGGGTCGACACCAACTGCGGCTTCCCGACCTCCGCGTCCGCAGTCGTGGCCAGGTTGGTGGGCGCTGACGGCAGCGACATGGACAGACAAGACCGTGACTATGCCCTCGCAGACGGCGCCATGGCCCAGCTCGGCCTGGGTACGGCGACGCCTCGCCAAGTCGCCGCGCTCTACCGGGTCCTGGAGAGCCTTCCTGGGGTCTTCTACGCCGGGACCGTAACCGACGACGCCGGCAGGCTGGGCCAAGCCGTCGGCGTGCCGTCGGGCCTGGTGAACACGCCTCCGACGCCGGTGCCGAAGAACTTGTTTGTGCCAGCTGGTTGCGCGCATGCCAAGGGCGGTGCCGGCTGGGATTACTTTGTTTTGAGCCCGAAGACGGGCCAGCCGCTCGAGGTGGAAGAGGTGGACTCAACGCCACCGTGCGCCTTGCGCCTGCCGCCGGGGCCTTTTGTTGGGCAGTACAACGTGGTCCTGGCCTCAGGAGCGGTTAGCGCTTCAGGCGTTTTGCCGAAGTGAGACAAGCTTGGGTGAATTGCTCGCCCTTGTGCCCAAGCGCGGCTTCAAGATGACCCGTTATGCAAAGAAGCAGAGTGGGCACACCCGCCGATAACGGACGGCTCTGGCGCTCTGGGAATGACGATCCGAACAGGCTCCACCGTGATGATTTGAGCTGGCTCCACTTCGCCACGCTGAGTGAGGGTGCGCAGGCAGTCCGCTCTTCGGTCGACGGGGGAAGGCCCGCCCCGATCGATCCTCTCTGCCGACTCGGGCGCGCACAACGCCTTGACCAGAGCTACTTTGCGCAACGCCCAATAATCCCATTTATGGGCTCGGCTGCCGTCGCCTACGGCTCTTGTGCGATGTGCGGTACGACGGCCGTCCAGCGAGAGCCTCCGTCCGAAGTGGCCCAGAGGCTCACGTCCTCGTTGGTTCGCGGGTTAGTGCCAAGCACTATGGCGTCTTTGGCGCTAAATAGGAGGAGCGGGCCGCTGAAGCCGCCAGTGTCCCCGATGAGAGGACTGACGGGAGCCCAACTCGTGCCTCCGTCCCGGCTTACCAAAAGAGAGCTGCGCACCCCGAACACGAAGACAGTGCTGGCGGAAACGGCGACGACGCCAGCAAGGTAGCCACCATTGATATAGGACGAACAGCCAGGAGCCCGCGTTGGCCCGAGGGCACAGTGCACGCCGAGGGCCCAGTGCAGGCCGCCATCGACCGAACGCAGTACCGACTTCGGCTCGAACCCGGCGCTTGCGCCGCCAGCGCACACCAGGAACAGCGTGCCGTCAGGCGCCGCCGACAGGACGGCGGCCGTGGCCCCGATGTTACAGGGCGCCCGGCGCGCCGCCCAAGAGGTCCCTCCGTTGTTGGTAACCCAGAGCTGGACGTAGTAGTTGCTGCTCCCTTGGGGGCCGCTCGGGCTGGACAACAGGTACGCCAAATCCGGGCCGGAGCGCACCAACCAGCTTCCGCCGGCCCCGTCGAAGTAGGGGTTGGCCGCCACGGCCGGCACCGCTGCACGGAGCCAGGCCCGTCCGCCGTCGCTCGACTCGAAGAGCAATAAGCGGCAGTAGCGTGCATCTCGACGTGCTCACGCCGGGACCGTCCGGCTGTCTCTCGGGCGTAACGGCCGAGCGCCCCAGGGGTCGCCCCGGCCCGCTTGGCCAGCCTGGCGGTGACGTTGGCGGGGGCGGCGGCCACATCGGCGGGGACGAAGCCGAGGAACCTGAGGGCGCACAGGTGCACGGCGAGACCGAGGCGGACCGCGGCCGAAGAGCGGAACGAGCGTAGCCAGCGCAGGTCCTCGACCGACAGGGTGAAGTAGGCGGCCAGGTCGCTTTCCGCTATCTCGGCTGGCCACGAGCCGAGCCGGGCCAGCTCGGCGTCGGAGAGGGCCGGGGCCGCCATGTTCGTTCAGCTCAGGGTCCCGATGTCAGGTCTCGACCAGGACCGCTTCGAGCGCGGCGTCCTTGTCGGCCTGGGAAGGCAAGCTGTAGCGGCGGGTGGTGTCCAACCGGCGGTGACCGGCGATCTCGGCCACCAGCACCACGTCGGCTCCCGAACGGACGAGGTTCGTTAAACAGGTGTGGCGAAGGGTGTGGGCCGATAGCTGCAGGTGGGCATCCAAGGCCAAGCGGCGCAACACCAAGTCGACGGCCCGGGCGCTCATCCGGGCCCCGGCCCGCGACAGCCACAAAGCGCCGGCCTTGTCCGGGGGCCCCTCGTCCTCGCCACCGGCGAGCTGGTCGGCCCGGGCCGAGGCCCACTCGTCGAGCGCCTTGCGGCAGGCGCTGTTGAGCGGCACCTCCCGGTAGGCGTCGCCCTTGCCCGAGCGCACCACGACGCGGCCCCGGCGTTGGCTGACCGCCACGTCGTCGACATCGAGGCCGGCCAGCTCCGAGAGGCGCAACCCCGTGTAGAACAGCACCGTGGCCATGGCCCGGTCCCTCGGCGACGGACAAGCCTCCACCGCTCGCAGGAACGCCCGCTGCTCGGCTTCTGCGAGCGCCCGGGGGGCGAGCTGGGCCAGTTCCTCGCGAGGCACCGCGGGGCGGCCGACGCCGAGCGAGCGGTAGAAGTTGTCGATGGCGGCCAGGGCCTGGTTCACCGACGCCGGTGACCATCGCTTCTTGGTCTTCACGAAACGCTTGTAGTCCCGCACGGCCCAGTCCCGCACTTGCCCTTCGGCCAGTGCGGCGCCTCCGTGCTCGGAGCCGGCCAGCCAGGCCACGAAACCCTCAACCTGGGCCAAGTACGCGTCCCGGGTACGCTCGGCGAGGGGTTGGCGGGCAAGCCAGCGCTGGTACCGGGCGGAGACCTTCCCGGCGTCGACGGCCACCCGGTCCTCGGCAGTGACCCTCTTCGAGCGCCCAGCCACCAATGTCCTCCCTGTTAGTCGAAGCGGTTCCCGGCCCCTACGAGCAGCTACGGACCACGTTAGTAGAAGCCCAGGCCCGGTTTGCTTCCACTAACCACTCTTAGTGGCAGTCGCTCTTGGTGCCGGTCCGAGAGGTAGCACGGCTGGTTGGCGATGATGACCGAGCCGCTTCGGGGCCGCGGTCGGCGATGCCGTCGGACGGCCTGGTTACTTTCCGGGTTGGGCCCGCGCATTGTGCGCAGGTGCCGGTTATGGCGAAATGACCGGCGTCGATGACGAACCCGGTGCGCTCAGCCACGTCGGTGACGAGGGCGCTGAACATGGCCGGGTCGGGTTCGGCGACTTTCCCGCAGACGGTGCAGGCCAAGTACCAGCAGGGGCGATCGGGGCATAGTTGCCATCGGGAGGGCCCGTGACCCAGGTGCACATGACGGGCGACGCCGAGCTCGGCTAACAGGTCCAGGGTGCGGTAAACCGTGCTCCCGTTGATGGAGGGATAGTGGCTTTGCACCTCGGCGGCCAGGTCGTCGGCCGTGCGCAGGTCGGCGTGGGCGTCGACGAGGGCCTCCAGGACCGCTCGACGGGTGGGGGTGGAGCGCCCTCCCCGCCCCCGGATCAGCTCCATGACTTGGTCGACAGCCGTCCCCGCCGACCCTGGGGAGGGCGGGGCTCGGTGCTGGGGGACAGTTGTCATCGAGCTCTCAGGGCTCGGGAGGAGCCGGTTCCTCGCTCGCCAACGCCGGCTGCCACCTCTGTTCGATATTGGCGAAGCGCCATACGGCCAGGGCCACTACCCAGGTGACGACGAAGACGCCCACGATGACAAAACCGGCTTTGTTGATGTCGAAGTTCTCCAGGAACGACCAGAAGCCGCCGCCGAGGTGGGCGTCCTGTCCCAACAGGCCGAACGCTTCGATCCCGCCGATGAAGAGAGCCACGAAAACCGAAAGCCCGGTGATGGTGATGTTGTAGTACACCTTGCGGATCGGTTTGGAGAACGCCCAGTCGTAGGCGAAGTTCATAAAGCAGCCGTCCATGGTGTCGAACAAGCTCATCCCGGCTGCGAACAGGATGGGCAGCGACAAGATGGCGTAGAAGGGCAAACCGCCGACGACGGCGGTGCCGGCCAGGACCAGGAGCGCGACCTCGGTGGCGGTGTCGAAGCCGAGCCCGAAGAGGAAGCCGATGGGGTACATCTTCCAGGGGGTGTCGATGCGCCGGGCCAGGGGGCCGAGGAAGCGGTTCATGAGGCCCCGTTGGTTGAGCTGGTGCTCCAGCTCGGCGTCGTCGTAAGTGCCCAGGCGCATCTCTTTGAAGATCTTTAGGATCCCGACCAGGATGATGATGTTCAGCACGGCGATGAGGAACAAGAAGAAGGCGGACACCGAGGTGCCGATGATGTTGGTCGTGTACTGCAGCGACGAGTTGGAGTTCTTCACCTGGTCGTCCAGGCCCCGGATGCCGAAGTTCAACAGCACGGCCAGGGCGAAGACCACGGTGGAGTGACCGAGAGAGAAGAAGAACCCGACGCTCAGAGGGCGTTTACCGTCGTTTAGGAGCTTGCGGGTGGTGTTGTCGATAGCCGAGATGTGGTCGGCGTCGAAGGCGTGGCGCATCCCGAGCGTGTAGGCCAATGTCCCAGTCCCGAAACCGAACACCTCGGTCCGGTTGATGTGGTAGTGCCCGCCAGCGGCGGCGGCCAGCATCCCCCATCCGAGCACGTTCAGCCCGATCACGGTCAGGGCCATGCCCCCGGCCCGGGCCCACTCCAGGGGCGTCAACGCGTCACGGACCTGGTGGTACCTGCTCACAGCAACGGCCACATCGCCTCCTTAGGTCTTGCTAATACGCTCCTCCGCAGACCATACCCTTAATACGTCCAGCTAGCAATAGTCCGCACCGACTATCTTCTCACCCGGTCAGATGGGGCTGTCGTCCTGGCCCGGTCGGGGCGCCCCGTACGCCGCTCCGCCAGAATGTCCAGAGCGAAGGAGGAACCATGCACCTGGTGGGCAAGTCACAACCGTTCCCCCCGTTCCCCCCGGTCCGCCACTTCGACGACCGTGCCGACCGCCGTGACGCCAACCGGGCCGTCGGGGCCTCGGCCACCGGCCTGGCCGTAACAGGTGTGGTCGAGCTCGCCGTCGCCCTCATCAGCGGCTCGGTCGGCCTGCTCGGTGACGCTCTGCACAACCTGTCAGACGTTTCAACCTCGGCCGTGGTGTTCCTCGGGTTCCGCACGTCGCGCCGTCCCGCCAGCCCCACCAACCCCTACGGCTACGAGCGGGCCGAAGACCTCGCTGGGCTGGGCGTCGCCCTGGTGATCTGGGCCAGCGCGGTGTTCTCCGCCATCGTCAGCGTCCACAAACTGACCGAGCACGGCCGGACCTCGCACCTCGGCGCCGGCATGGCCGCCGCGGTTATCGGCGTCGCTGGTAACCAGGTCGTGGCCCGTTACAAGCACCGGGTGGGCAAGCGCATCCGCTCGGCCACGCTCTTAGCCGACGCCCGCCACTCCTGGATGGACGCCCTCTCCTCGGTCGGTGCTTTCCTCGGCCTGGCCGGTGTGGCCGCCGGCGCCCCGTGGGCCGACGGCGTCGCTGGCGTGCTCATCACCGGTTTCATCGTCCACGTCGGCTGGGAGGTCACTTCAGATCTCGTCGTTCATCTCATGGACGGCGTTCAACCAGAGCTCCTCGCCGCTGCCGAGGCCGCCGCGCTGGCCATCCCCGGCGTCGGCCACGTACATGTCCGTGCCCGCTGGACAGGGCGCTCGTTGTACTTCGAGGTTGAAGGCTTTGTGGCGGCGACGACAACCATGCACGCCGCCGACGCCCTGGGACGTCACGTCGAAGCAGCCGTTGTCGCCGCCGTGCCAGAAACCCGCGGCGTCCTGTGGTCCCCGCGATCGCTGCCCAGCTGGTCCTCCCAGAGCTGACGTGCGGGACACGCAGCCTAGGTCCTCAATGCTGGCCGACGTCCACTAATCCGTTTAGTAGATGAATTGTTGGCCACTTTGACGCCGCTACTCAGGGGACCCGATCTTCGAGGTGATCAAACCCTACGGGACGCTCAACTTCGACGTTGCCGGTATCGTCAGCCGGACAGGGCGCCGGCCCTACGAGGCCTCTAATGCCCGTTAGTAGTAGCCTTCGCCGCCGTTTTGACGCCGCTAACCAGAAGACCCCTATGGTGGCATCGAGCGGGGCGCCGCTGGTGCGCTTCAAGAGGGGCGACTGCAAAGAGGACATCGCCCGCCCCTACCAGGACGAAGCGACTACCGCCGGGCGCTACGGCTTGGTCCTGGTCGGCAAGGCCCAGGAGCGCACCAGTTCGTGGCGGGGCTTCGTCGACCCCTCCCATACCGGCCACCGCCCCGGGCACCCCCACATCTCCTGGGCCCGGCAGTCCTCTATCCCCGACCATTGGTATTTTTATTTCGCCGACGAGCAGTGGGGCCCCGCCTTTTTGAAAATGTGCAGCTTTGCCCCCTATGGGCTTTGGTGCTGTGCCAACGGCCATGAGTGGGCCAAGACGCAGCTGGCCCGGGCCGGGGTCGGTTTCAGGTCTCTCGACAACGGCCTGTGCTCGGTCGACGACCCTGCCCTCGCCCATCGCACCTGCGCCCGCCTCGGCTCGGGCCACCTACGGGGCCTGCTCAACCGCATGCTGGCGGTGGTGCCGAGCCCGCTCACCAACGACGACCGCAAGGCCGGCTTCGACTGGTCGTTCTCGATAGCCCAGCTCGAGGTGTCCGACACCGCCGTGTTCGACCAGCCCCGCCGGGCCCGGGCCTGGTTCGAGGCCGCCATCGGGGCTCATCTCGACCTCGGCCGGCCCGAGCGGGTCAGCCTGGTCGTCAACCGAACGGTGGTCAACCGCGGCAAGCGCCAGACCCCGGGCCGCTTTGCCACTGAGGTCATCACCGCCGACGTCGCCCCCCAGATCCAGGTCCACTACAAGAGCTCCAAGGCCAAGGCCTACCTAAAGGAGGGTAAGGCCATGAGGGTGGAGACGACGATCAACAACTCGGCCGACTTTGGCCTGAAAAAGACGCTCAACACTGACAACTGGAGAGCGCTACGGCGCCTGGGGGCTGAGACCAACGCCCGCTTCCTCGCTGCTCTCGGCGAGGGCCAGGCCGGTTTGCCCGACCCCGCCACCCTGGAAGCCGTCGTGCTCCCGAGCACCCACCAGGGCCAGCGCGCTCCGGGGCTGCGCTTCGGCGACCCTCGCACCATGGCCCTGCTCGCCTCGGTGGCGTCCTTCACCCACGTCTTCGCCGGGCTCACCAACAAAGCCCTGCGATCGCACATGGCCGCGCTCTGGCACCCGGCTTACAGCTCTGCCCAGGCCACCTACGACCTGCGCCGCCTGCGCCTCAAGGGCTTCATCGAGCGCGTACCGGGCACCAACACCTACCGCGTGACCAGCCACGGCGTGCGCATCGCCACCTTTTTCACCCACCTCGCCGCCCGCGTCGTCGTCCCCGCCCTCACCGACCTCGCCCAACTCGCCCGTCCCCAGCCACCAGCACCTCGCCCGCTGACCACAGCCTGGCGCAGCTACGAACGCGAACTGGTTTCCTTGATCAAATGCGGCCAACTTGCCGCTTGACGCAAAACTTGCCTCAAACGTCAAGAAGGATTTTCTCTAGCGCAGCTAGTGACTCCAGCACTGTTCCTAAGCCTGGGGGCCGTAACTTCATCGACTGCCTACGCCGATGCCACCGCCGTGCCTGTTTTCCCACCGACAGCAAGTGGGGCCTCTTTCTCGGGGGGAGGAGGAGCAATGGTTGTACCGTCTACACCGGGCGCTCCTTCCCCTGAACAAGGGAGCGGCGGCTCTTCGGATTGTTCTGATGCCGGAGGTGCCTACGTGGTGTTGCCGTCACCGGACATCACCGAGTACGGAATCGGGAGTTGCACTGCTGAGATGGCCAAGATCAACATTGCCATCGATACGGATGAGTTCGGGGAGGCAATACTCCCGAATGCTGACGCGGTTGAAAATAATGTAGAGTCGTTGTCAGCCTTTGCGTACCCTTTCTGCCTCTATGACGAGTGTGCTGTAGGTGATGAATTTCAGACTTTTGGCAACATCAGCTTTTTTGCCAAGGCCGGGCAGGAGTTCACTGATGCATATGGAGATTGCGATATCCTTGATGGCGGAGGTGAGCTTTACTGCTACGCTTCAGTTATCTGGTATATCGAGTGAGTAGTTAGCATAAGCAACTGCTAGGTCACCTTTGGGCGCGGTTCCAGGACGGCAGCGCCCGAAGGCGGCTCAGCACTAAGGGGTGAACATCCAGTTACACCCCCGGCGGCGTGCCAGTCGTGAGAGGAACGACCGAGCGGGCGAGATGAATGAGTTCGTGCAGCGCAGCCGCGTTGGCGGCAAGGTGGATGTGTGTTCCGTTTCGCTCAAAAAGAACTTTGCAGCGCATCTGCTCCCTGCTTTCGTTGGCCCAAACCAGAAAGCCATCAACTTCCCTCCCTATCTCGGTCGGCAAAAGTGGCAGTCTCTCACGCTCGGCAGACTGATGCATCCACAGTCCCCATCGGCCACCCCCGGGTCTTGCTACGGAGTAAACGATCCTGACTGAAACAGGAGCCGCGCTCCTGAGTCCGGGATTTCTTACCTCGACAGAGACCACGCGTTCACGGCCTGTTGCCGGCACAAACACGTGGAACGGCACGGCATTCGGCAACTCCTGCAAAGCAAGCCGGCTCCAGGGCTCGAAGTATTCGAACATATGTCCTTCAGGTGCTGTGGGCGTGAAAAGATTCCTTGGGATGTCGCCATCGATGTTTACTTCGGTCATCTCCAGGACCCTGAAGGGCGTGGCGCCGAGGCTTGCTTCGGCCCGCAGCAAGAAACCTCGTTCGGCGTCGACCACGAGCTTGTACTCGTCAGCACCCCTGCCGAGGGCATGCAGGTCGAAGTCGCCCCGGCTGAACGGGCGTGCCCGCAAGAGGAAGGCCGGGCGTGCCAGGAACGTGAGCGCGCCGAGCAGCTCAAAGCTGAGGACACGGGCGGCTCGGGCCGGCGAGACGAGTACTTCGCCCGGCCCTTTGCCGTGACCCGCGTTCTTGCGGCCCTCGTTCGTCCTCGCGCCCTGGGAGAGCGACCAGCTCCACCAGGTGGTGCCCTGGAACCAGGCCATCACCATCTCGTCGCCGACGGCGAACTCAACCTTCAGGCGGTCGGGTCCGTCCGACCACCACCCCCAGGTCTCCTCGCTCTCTTCGGGCCATGGCTCGCCCGAGGTCCTCATCAGCCTCCCCCCGCTCCCTGGTGTGGCGAGCGGCGCCGCAGACATGAAGGCTTCGTTGAGCAGAGCATGGTGACGCCACTCCCGCCCCACGGCCTGCAATGAACGACAACGAGGACCGGCCCTGCGCAGCGACGCGACAACATCCGCTAGCTCTGCCACAACGGAGCCTCGAAAAAGCCCATCGTGACCGTTCTAGCCCACTTCGAGACCCTAGATCCGACGCAGCAACGGTTTATGCCGTGTCGGAGACGGTAGTTGAGCCCCGTACGTGGATTCCCTCCGTAGAAACAAAACCCAGCTCCTTCGGTCCACGGCTCCTTGACCATCCGGCGCTCCTTGTCAGGAGCGTTGTCCGGTTGGGGTACACCTCAACCGGACGTCAGGAGTCCGTATTGAAGTCCGTCAGGTTAGGGTCTCCGTTCGCTTTGATTGACACATGCTCCACGGGGTCATAGAGTTCAACCTGACACTTCGTAGTCAGGAGACGCCATCACTGGGCAGAGGGTCGGTTACACCCGGGTTAGCAGCCTGGACCAGAATGTCGACCGGCAACTGGACGGCATCACCGTGGACAGGACGTTCACCGACAGTGCTTCCGGCAAAGACGTGCAGCGCCCGCAGCTCGGGGCCATGCTCAACTTCGTCCGTGACGGCGACACGGTGATCGTGCACTCGATGGACCGCCTGGCGCGAAACCTCGACGACCTTCGCAGCATCGTGCGCAAACTGACCGCCAAAGGCGTCCGCGTCGAGTTCGTCAAAGAGCAGTTGACTTTCACCGGCGACGACACAGCGATGGCGACGCTCCTGCTGTCGGTGATGGGCGCCTTTGCGGAGTTCGAACGCTCCTTGATCCGCGAACGCCAACGCGAAGGCATCGACCTCGCCAAGAAGCGCGGCGCGTACCGCGGCCGCAAGCGGTCCTTGAGCGAAGCGCAGGTCTCGCAATTAGTCCAGCGCGCCAGCTCGGGTGCCGCCAAAGCGACATTGGCCCGCGAGTTCGGCGTCAGTCGCGAGACGGTCTACCAGTACCTGCGTGCCGCGCCCTGAGCACGTCGTCGCCTCCAGCGGTGACCACCAGGGCGCCGGGTTTACCCGGGGCACCGCTACTTTGCACCTGGGGACACGCTCAGGAGTGGAGGGCCAAGAAGGTCCGGTCTTGATCGATCGGCCGCTCGTCCCGGCGCCCCCGGCACCGCCTTCGACTACTCCCGGCCTCTGGTGGCTTCGGTGGCCAGTCCGGGGCGGTCGTCTAGTGGGCAAGAGCCGTCCACCTAAGGCCGGCCACGAACTCCGACGGTCCCTGATGCTTGCCAGAGCGTTAGGCCCTCTGACCTTGGTGGGGCTACTGGTGCTGGGGACGGCCATGCTCTCGTCTTGCGGGAGCGCGACGAGCCCAGCCCTCGGCGCCCGCTCAGTCCCGTTCGGGCCTCACGTGCTCGGGCTGGGGCTCGGCGCCCCGGACGCCATCACCGCGTCCGGGGACCACGTCTTTGTGGCAGACGGCCTCGCCCTTACGGTGACCGAGTTCGACGCCTCGACGGGAGCGCTGGTGAAGGTCATTTCAGGACCTTCCTACGACTTCAACGGCCCGGCCTTGTGCTGCCAGAACGGTGGCTCTGAGGGCGCCATCGCGGCGGACGGGGACGACCTGTTCGTGGCGAACGGGCAGGGCTCGCTAACTGAGATAGATGCCCTGACTGGTGACTTCGTGAGGCTCATATCCGGCCCCGCCTCCGATCAGCTCAACTATCAGCTCAGCGGTTCGGAAGCCATTGCGGTGGCCGGGGACGACTTGTTCTTGGCGGACGACACGGACAATTCACTAACCGAGTTCGATGCTTCGGCTGGAGCGGTGGTGCGGGTCATCTCGGGCCGGGCCTACCACTTGAAGGACCCGGGCGCCATGGTTGTAGCCGGTCAGGATCTGTTCGTGGCGAATGAGGACAACTCGCTCACGGAGATCGACACAAAGACGGGGGCACTGGTGAGGGTGATCTCTGGGCGGGCGTACAACCTGAACGGCCCGGACGCGTTGGCCATAGCCGGAGAAGACCTTTTCGTGGCGAACGAGAGCGGCAATTCGCTAACTGAGATCGACGCCTCGACGGGCGCGCCCGTTAGGGTCTTCTCGGGCCCGGCGTACAATCTGGCCCTCCTCCACGGCCGGTACCCCATGGCGACAGTCGGGCAGGACCTGTTCGTGGCGAACGGGGACAATTCTCTCTCTGAGATCAATGCCTCGACGGGGGCACTAGTCAGGGTCATGGGAGCGCGTTACCAGTTCGACGGGCCGGACGATATGGCTGTGGCGGGGCCCAACTTGCTCGTGCTGAACGGGAACAGCGATTCGCTCAGCGAGATTGACGCCTCGACGGGGGCACTGGTCAGGGTCATCAGCTCGCCCTATCAGTTCAAAGGCCCCGACGCCATGGCCGTGGCAGGGGCGAAGTTGTTCGTGATGAACGGGAGCGGCAATTCTCTCACTGAGATCAATGCCTCGACGGGG
>Ga0182030_10017703_pt1 | contig 13725 bp, 14 predicted proteins | sample 812S3MmetaG_FD_121299 | JGI IMG/M metagenome (GOLD analysis project Ga0182030, IMG submission 121299) | Permafrost microbial communities from Stordalen Mire, Sweden - 812S3M metaG (Illumina Assembly) | ecosystem: Environmental > Terrestrial > Soil > Wetlands > Permafrost | place: Sweden... | reverse complement strand
GTGGCACAGGAGGTTAAGCCAACTCGAAGCGTGAAAAAACCGCCTTAAAACCCCGGAACAGAGCGCCACAGCGGCCACGCCGCCAGGCGCCATGTGGGGCCGCGCGTCTCAAGGGACAAATCGCTCCCGAGAGCGAGCCGGTGGGATCTGCTCAAATCTCGTGACCAACTGAATAGTTACGGCTTAGGTGGTATGGGCCTTGCGTAAACTGAAGCCAACTTGGCCAGGGATCGATTCGTCGCCGACAGCCATTCGTCATTGGTCACAAAGTACCGCACTGTTATGCCCGACGGCAACCCGGGAGGGCGCACGTCAATGCCGACCATCCGCGGCGGCGGAACAGCCTCAGCCCCTGGCGGGGGCGCGCCCGCCAGCGTGATTTCGGAGATTCGCAGCGTCTCGACGCTATGGGCGTACACATCTGCCGGGGTCTTGGCCATTGCACGGGGCGAGTATCTGCGCAGGATGCTCTGCGATGGGAACACGATGCCTCCGGTGTTGGTCGCGTGGACCACTTGATACCGCAGTTCCAAAAACCCGCCCTCGAACGGGTGCGCGTACGCCTTGGGGTTGCCCATCAATGGGAAGTACGTTCCATCGTTGGTGATGCCAAGCTCCGCCAGAAACCCGCCGGCCCCGCCAAGATAGCCGGCCGTGAACGAGCCCGCGTTCCTGGCGTCCCCCTGGACACTGGAGAATAGGAACCTCCGCATGCGCCCGCTGTCAAGGGTCGGCAGCTCAGGGCCCGGGCAGAGGCTCAGCCAGCAGGGCAACAGCCCGAGCTGCTCCGGTGGCGGATACCCTATCGGAAGGGCGAAAGCGGCGGTAAGCGGGGCGGCCTGGTTTGTCGTCTCCGATGCCTGAGCGGACTGGGTGAAATAGCGCACCCCATCAGGGATGCGCCTGCAATTGACACTCAAGCCGGGGCTGCCAGCGGCGCCGACAAAGTCCAAGTTAATCTCCCAGCCGGGGTTGGAGTATGTGAACGTAACCTGGGCCTCGGTGACGGAGGTCGGCCTGTCGCTCGCGGGCTGGAACCTCTCGCACAGGAGGACTCCTTTCGCCTGAAAGGCGGGAATCGCGGCCCCAGCAGCGGACGTCGGCCCGCAGCAGGCCGCCACCGCCAGGCAGCACGCAGCGGCCACGGGCCGCAAAAACCGTACTGCTCCACCCGCGGCGGGCGGAGGGCGAACGGATGCCGTGACCGACCGGCGGGCAGGGCTGCCCGCGGGCACACAAACCGCGGCTGCCCAAGGGGTCCCGTCCTGAAGTAGGTTGGCACTCACAGTTTGAAGATCATTTTACGCCCCTCCTGAGGCGATGGCAAGGGCTTAATTTTCGTTTTGCAAGGCTTTTTGGATCCTGTTGCGGCCTCCGAGGCCGCCCAAGTCAGCGGGCCGCGCCTACCAGCGACTTCGTGCGGCTTGCTGTCGCGCCAACCGCCTAGGCCAGGCCGAGCACCCGCTTCCCCAGCTTCTTCCGCCGCTTGGGGCCGGGGATAGCCTCAAACAGCTCCTCCCGGCTCAGCCGCTGCATCTGGCGGATGACCCCCTGCACCGTCCGCCAGTTGGCAATCGCCTGCTTGAGCCACTCATACTGCTCCCGCGACAGTGCCACGCACACCGTCTTGCCCTTGACCTTCCGGGTCCAGGGATAGCACGCGCCGCCCGTGCCCGGGGCGCGTGCCTGCACATAGCCCTCGCTGAGCCACCCCACCCGGGCCAGTTCCCCGGCCAGCCGGGCGTACTGCTCCCGGCGGGCCCCCGCCTTTTGTTCCGCTGTCTGCATGGGCGGAATGGTAGCCGGGCTGTCAATATACAGGTAGATATACCTGTGTATGCCCACCACCACCACCGCCACCACCGCCTCAAAAAGGCCCCCCGCCAACCACGCTCCCACACCTCAGAGCTTGTCTCAAAAATGCTCCGGAGCGTCTTGCGGCGGGGCTGGCCGACTGGCGTCGTTGCGCCTCGGTCACAGATTTCTCCCGAATATGCTCCCTCGTTCCGCCTCGCCATCCGGCCAGCCGCGCTCGCAATCCGCCTGTCGGCCAAGCTTTAAGACAAGCTCTCAAGCGCCACTCCCTCCCCGCCCTCCTGCGCTCCGCCCTGGGCCGCCGCCGCCGCCGCGACGGCGAACCCCAGCCCAACGTCCTTTGCGCCCTGCTGGTCTGGCCCCTGCTGCAAGCCAAGTCCATCCACTGCTTCTGCGCCGAGCTCTGCCAGTTCCTCGCCGGCAAGGCCAGCGTCCTCTACGACTTCCAGGGCCGTGAGGATGTCAACTGGCGCGGCCTCTCCGCCGAACTGGCCCGCCGCGTCCACCTGGCCAACGATCTGGCCCCCCGCTCCCAGCGCGCCTTCGTCGTTGATGACACCAGCCGGGAGCGCGCCGGACGCAAGGTCCAGGGCACCAGCTGCTACTTCGACCACCACCCGGACCGCACCCGCCGCGGCCACCAGGCCCTCCACCTGGGCGTGGCCACCCAGAAGGGCTTCCTGCCCAGCGAGGCCCAGTAGTCCGGAGAAACGGTGTTCCGGCTCCGCTCCGCTCGCGGCCCCGACGCCCCGACTGCCTTCTGGCAAACCCAGTAGTGCAGCCGCCCCGGCGCCAACCCGGCTTGCAGGGCGAAGGCTTTCAGGCCGAGCCCGCTGGCCCGGTACCGCGGAATGGTGGTGGCAATCTCCTCGGAAATCGCATCGAGCTCACGCTCACTCTCCATCCCCCAAGTCTAACGCACTGGGCCGCCCCGCATAGTCCGCACCCGCCCCGCTCAACCCATACCATCCTCCGCCCCCTCCCGCGCCCCGGCCAACCGGTGCCTTACCGTGGCCAAAGATCCAGCACCGGCCTCACGATACGCCCCCCCCCCCAACAAATCCCCTCGCAACCTTCCCCCCCGGCAGGTGTTGGATCGGGGGGAGGGACCGCCCTCCGGAAGGTGGTCCGCCGACGGCCGGGGCCAAACCGCCGCCGGAAATAAACCAAGTTCCCGGTTGCCAAAATGGCAAGCCAATTTATATTGAGAATCGCGTGAGATTAAATTTGAAACATTGGCGGCTGGTGATCGTGCCGGCGCTGGCGCTCGCAGTAGTCGGGTGCGGAGGGGTATCGGCCTCGCGCAGCGTGTCACCCGCGAGCTTCTTCCTTCCCGGGATCATGAAAGCCGAACCGCCGCCCCCGCCCGCCAGGGTGACCGTGCCGGACCGGCCGGCCACCGAGCTCGCCAGCTCCTGAAGCGACGATTATGCGGTTTCCCCTTGCGTTGACGGTCAAGATAGCCCGTCACATCATCCGGCATAAACTGTTGCGGACACCCCGGTTCGCACTGGTTCTCCAACTCGAACCGCTGCACACCTGCAATCTCACCTGCACGGGTTGCGGCCGGATTCGCGAATACTCCACCAGCCTCAAGGACATGATGCCGCTTGAGGAGTGCCTCGGGGCGGCGACGGAGTGCGACGCCCCGATGGTCTCGATCTGCGGGGGCGAACCGCTGATCTACCCCCAAATCGAGGAGCTGGTGGCCGGCTTGCTGGATCAGAAGCGGATCGTTTACATCTGCACCAACGGCCTCGGCATGCGGCGGAAAATGCGCGATTACCTCGCCGCCACCCACAGCCCCGCCCAGGAGCCGATCCTCGCCCGCCTGCTCTCCGAGAAGCTCATCACCGACAAGGAGGCCGACACCATCCGCAAGGGCAGGACCAACGACCGCCCGGTGATTTCCCCGACCCAGTGGATGTATTGGAACGTCCACATTGACGGTCTGGAATACACCCACGATTTGATCGTTGAGCGCGAGGGCGTGTTCAAGGAGTGCGTCGAGGCCATTCGCATGGCCAAAATCCTCGGCTTCCAGGTCGCGACGAACACCACGGTCTATCGCGAGACCGAGGTGAAGGAGATCGAGGACATGTTCGCCTTCTTTTCCTCGCTGGAGGTGGACGGCCACACGATTTCGCCGGGCTACGATTACGACGCTGCCAAGAAGGACATGGCCAAGCGCCTCGGCAAGGACCCCGAGGATTTCTTCCTCACCCGCGCGATGACGAAGCAGAAGTTTGCCCGCATCAGCGAGTGGGGCAAGCAGTTCACCATTTTCGGCACCACGGTTTACCAGGAGTTCCTCGCCGGGAAGCGCGAGTTGCGCTGCACCGCCTGGGCCATACCCACCCGCAACATCCGCGGCTGGAAGGCCCCGTGCTACCTGATGACCGACGGGCATTATCCTCGCTACCAGGAGATGCTCGACAAGGTCGACTGGAACAAATACGGCGTTGTCGACGGCGTCGCCCGCGATCCGCGCTGCGAAAACTGCATGGTCCACTGCGGCTACGACCCGAGCGGGGCGCTGGGCGTGGACAGCCGCCGGGGCGACACGTTCCGGATGATCAAATACAATTTCGGCCCCCGGCCAGCCCCCTGCAAGGAAGGCGCCAAAGTGGATGCCTTCAACGGCCACTCCGCCGGCAAGGGACACCTCGCCCAGGCCCGGGCGGCGATCAAGTCCGGCCTCGCGGGCGCAAAGTCCTCCTACAGAAACCACGGCACCCACGTGGAGCCCGCCCAGGGTGACTCCTGTGCCACCCAGCCCGCCGGGGCGGCCGTGCCGGCGGCCGGCGAAACCAAGCCCCTTTGATGAGCAGAACGCTGTTTCTTTCCCCTCCTTCCTTTGATGGATTCGACGGGGGCGCCGGTTCCCGTTACCAAGCCAGGCGCGAGGTCACGAGTTTTTGGTACCCCACCTGGCTGGCCCAACCGGCCGCGCTGGTGCCCGACTCCAAACTGCTCGACTGCCCCCCGCACGACATCGACATCACCAAGTGCCTGGAGATCGCCAAGGGCTTTGACCACGTCATCATCAACACCTCGACGCCGTCGTTGAGGAACGACTCGAAGGTGGCGGAGGCCATCAAGGCGAACCGGCCCGCGACCAAGATCGGCTTCATCGGCGCCCACGCGGCCGTGCTCCCCGTCGAAACCCTCAAGGCCTCGCCCGCCATCGACTGGGTCGGCCGCAAGGAATTTGATTTCACCTGCAAGGAGGTCTCCGAGGATCGACCACTGGAAACGATCACCGGCCTCAGCTACCGCGACAAGGAAGGCCGGATCCGGCACAACGCGGAACGGGAGATGATCCAGGACATGGACGTGCTCCCCTGGGTGGCGGACGTTTACAAGCGGGACTTGGAGATCGAGCGCTATTTCATCGGGTACCTGATGCACCCGTACGTGAGCCTTTACACCGGCCGCGGGTGCCCGGCGCAGTGCACGTTCTGCCTCTGGCCGCAGACCATCGGCGGCCACAAGTACCGCGTCCGCTCAGCCCAGAACGTGGCCGATGAGATGGCCTACATGAAGAAACTCTTCCCGCAGACCCGGGAGTTTTTCTTCGATGACGACACCTTCACCGCCAACCTGCCGCGCGCGCGGGACATCGCGAAGAAGCTCGCGCCGCTGGGCTTGACTTGGAGCTGCAACAGCCGGGCCAACCTCGATTACGACACCATCAAGTCGTTCAAGGACTCCGGCCTGCGGTTGTTCCTCGTCGGTTATGAGAGCGGGAACGATGACATCCTGACCCGGATCAAGAAGGGCGTGACGATGGACGAAATGCGCCGGTTCACCAAGTCCTGCCATCAGGCGGGGGTGGTGATCCACGGCACCTTCGTGCTCGGTCTGCCGGTGGAGACGAAGGAATCCATCGAACGGACCATCAACTTCGCCAAGGAACTCGACGTGTTCAGCCTCCAGGTGTCGCTGGCCGCGCCCTACCCTGGCACCGAACTTTACGACATGGCCAAGCAGAACGGCTGGTTCGTGAAGAAGGACAAGACCGACCTGGTCGAGACCGACGGCTTCCAACAGAGCTCGCTGGAATATCCCGGCTTGAGCAAGGACGAGATCTTCGAGTCCGTGGAGCGCTTCTACCACAGTTATTACCTCCGGCCCAAGCCGATCCTCCGCATCATCAAGACAATGCTCGAGGACAAGGACGTGATGGTGCGCCGGTGCCGCGAGGGCTACGAGTTCTTCAAGAGCCTGCGCCAGCGGCGCGCGGACCTGGCGGCCTCGCGGTCGACGGCCGCAGCGGCCTGAGCCGGGAAAGCGAAGCAAAGCCCGAAGGTTCGATTCCGACCCTCGCCTCCAACTCCAAGTTGCCATAAGGCAACGGGTTGCAGAAGCCAGAGGAGGCAAGTGCCAGTGAAAGTGCCAGTGAAATCATTACCGGAATACGGCTCCACCACTACTCCGGCGATACTCGGCAATCACTCGCGATGACGGGATTCGCCGCCCGTCTGGTGTGTCTGACACGCCCAAAGCCGCGTGCGGCCTCATAACCTCGGACAAAGAAAGTCTGAGTTATGAAACGCCGTTACATCCTCTACCGCCGCAAGCGCGGCGGCATGTTCTACATCGAAGACACTGAAACCCGAAAGCAGGAAAGCACTGGCACGAGGAATCGCGCCGAGGCCACGTCGCTGCTCAACGCCCGCAATGAATCCATCCGCCAGCCGCACCTGAATCTACAAATCGCCAAGGCATACCTGGCCGGAACGGATTGCCGCAATAGCGGCGGGCTTCCGTCTGCGGTTCGGCGGCGGGACGTTACGCTCCGGCTGCGATGCGCTAAACTCTCCTCTCCGCCCTCCGCTCCACTTTCCCCGCTCACCGACCGCAAACCGAAGCCAGAAAATCCGCATACGCGGGCAAGATGATGAATTCGCCAATTATTGATTGGCCGATTTCAGATCATCCAGCTTGAAGTAACCCGCTGGGGGGGGGGCCGCATCGCCCTCCGAGTCGCTTCCGAAAAGGCGAAATAACCATCTTGGTCATTCAACCGGCTTGGGCGGGCTTAAAGGTCCGCCCTTTTCCCGGTATTTTCAGGCAAAAAACGCGGCTTGCGCAGCAGGCTGGGGTTTGATTCAATTCCCTGTTCCGAAAAAGACGTATGTGACCCAAAGAATTTAACAACAGATTTGCGGCTTCGGCTGCTGTCCAATCCAAAACTGGTAATTTTGACTTGCAGGACACGGTTCGAGGCACGCCCCCATCGGGCGTGCCCGAAAGCGTTCCTGTGAGGGCATACCAGTGCCTGGATTGGGGCGTGAGTAGGTCACGCCTCTTTCGTTCTGGGCAGACGCTTTTGCGAAAATCATAAGGACTAAATATGAAAATACAAATGAGCGTTATCGCGGGTGTTCTGCTGGTGATTATTTCCAGCAGCCAGATGCTCCGCGCACAGACCAACATCCCTTTAGTGAAGTCCGAAGCAAGTATGGATCGGTTTGATGTTGTGTCCACCTTTGACGCGAGCGGCCAATCCAAGATTAATTGGAATTACTCCGCTGTTAACGGCAAATACAAACAAAATTGCCAAGGACTTGAAGGCAAAGGCGAGATTTTTGCCGCGAAATCTCTCAGTGTTCCCAAAGAGGGCAACCAAACGGTGTTTATCATCAAGGGCGACTTCTTCGTTAAGCTTGATGAGGCTACCAAAACCGATGCACTGTCATCTGAAAAGGTGCAGGCTGTGGTGGACAAGGTTATTTGGAAATCGGATGACGGAAAAACCAAAGTCGTGCTTGCCCACGGGACAGCGTTCATGCGGTTTACCGGACCCAAGAAAAGCAGCCCCCCCCCCGCCATTTTTGGCAATGCGGCAATCGTGACGCAAACGAGCGAACCGCAATTCGATCTGGGGGATGTTTTAGCGCCAAATATTGACACAGGTGCAACAGTTCCTTCCGCTACCGATTCCGGCACAACGTCAAAACAGACAGACACAAATAAGCAGCAGGCATTAACTTTAAGCCGCTTTACTGCCAACCCAGGTAAAATCTTGGGTGCTAATCCGCCAAAGTATCGTTTGAAATCCATTCCGGCAAATGATCTGCCCAAAGAATTCCATTTTGAGGCTTACGGAATGATGAATTGGCCGAAAGATTACACTCCGCCCAGCCCGGCTCCCTATACCGCTTCCGATAAAGAGCGAATTATCGCCGAAGGACACTTTTACCTGGAATTTGGCGGGGGTGGAGGTATGCGGAACAATGGAGAGTTTCAACTTGATAAAAACCTTAATCCGCTGAAAGGCATTTGGGACGGTGACAAGGACGGGGCTATTCACACAATTGTTGGCAACTTGACGATGTATGATTATGAGTTTTCTTCGGACGACAAAGTTCCCTTAGTGTTCAAGCTAACCAAGGACGGTTATGTCTATCTCGAAGGCAAAGGCACCGTGAAAGACCTGAAAACCGGAGAGAAGCACACATTGGAATGATAGCATCCCGCATTCTTCGCCTAAGAACAAAGCTAATTATGAAACAATTGCCGCTTCCTTTTTTATTTGCCGTCTCGCTTGTCGCGCTGGCTTGGAGCAATATTGCCTTCTGCGAGCAAACGAATGAATCACCAGCTATCGCAATTACGAAACAAGGAATAGCTCTATACAAGGAGGGTAAGACTCAGGATGCTATTGCTGTTTTTAAGCAAGCGGCAAATTCTGATGCTAAAGAAAGCGCACCCTGGTTATGGCTTGGTATCGTTTATGGCGACATAAAAGATTATGAGCACTCGCTTGACGCTTACAATGCCGCAATCCGTCTTAACCCGGCTGACATATTTCCTCAGGTCAAGAAGGCCGTCACGCTGTTTAAGCTTGATAGATTCAGCGAAGTTGATGCGGCGTTCACGAATGCTTTGGCCGTAGCCCCAAAAGATAAAGTTCCGGTCGTTTATGGCTTTATGATTCAGATTTATATGGACATGGGGCAATACGAAAAATGTCGAGACGACATTTCAGCTTACAAAAAACTTGGTGGCAAGGATGATCTCGTCCAGACATATGATCTTATGTTGCGCGCTTTAGACCGGCAGATTAGCGGCATAAATCTTCCTCCAAATGGATGGCAGCCACCAGGAAGCTACGGCGTAGATTTGACGATGAATGAAACCGCTGGTCCGTGGCTGCAACAGTTGTGTGTCGGAGGCGCTCTGACATCCATGCTTAGTGTTGGCGACAAACCCAGGCCGAGTGTCCAGGAGCGCGAATTATTTGTGTTGGGGGGCGGGAGCACAACAGGGGGCCATTTTGATAATCAGAGATGGAAATTTGCTGGATCGGAGCAAAAACCCTACGAATATGCGCCTGGGTTAAAGATTTGGAATGCGACCGTCATTGCGGTCCCTCAATATGGTGTTTTTGTAATGGATGGAACCAAACTGAGGAAGACCCAAGTGGTTGATGGAATGAGGCATGAAATTGATGGTGTTGTTAAAAATTGGCGATTCGTTTTTGATTCAGAGGACAAAAAGCCAGTGCCCTCCTCAACAGCACCGACTAAATAACAAGGACAGCAGAACAACGCATCACTCAATTTTATGACAATAAGCGCGAAATGGCAGTGGTTGTTTCCCTCAACGCGAACCGTCGTCCTTGTCGCGGTTTGCACAACAATGGTTTGGTCGTCAGGTTGCACCAGAAAACTCACCGAGGGTAAATTTCCGCCCTCCACGAAGCATGTTAGTGTAGTTGAGGCCGAGGCAAGGGTTGTTTTTTCAAAACTCACAGACACCAACGTGACGGAAAGCGCAAGGAGCGCAGTTGACAACGTCTTTTCGCAGCATCCGGGAAGCCCCGTGGTCTTGGTTCATCTTCGATTGAGTGGCGATGAACAACTTTGGAAGTCACTTCGAGAGAAAAATCCCGGTTTAACCCGGTTTTCGGAACAAGACTATTACGGATTAGTTGATGGCGTCCGCACTGATCCGTTGGTTCCGCAGGGCATTACCGAGGTCATTGACGGTAACAACTTCGTTCAGCAGGACATTGTTTTTCCAGTAACCGACCACGTAAAGGAACTGGACGTGCTTCTCAAAGGCGTTTCGTTGGCTAAATTTACTTTTTAAAATATGACCGATCCAAAGCCCCCAACCCCACAGCGGCAGAGACTTTCGACTTCTGGCGTCGTTTTGCTGATTCTCAATGCCCTTTTAATTTTCCTGTTACTTCTCGCTGCTCTGCCGTTGATACAGCTTTCGCTTGTGGACACGGTTTTAGAAGGAAGGGGTTTTGATGTAACCGATGGTAGAACGATGTGGGGCGCAACTTTGCTTTTGTTTTCGGTAGTTGGTCTATTCTCATTATGGAAGTGTTACCGCCCCACGCAAGCATGGGCGAACGTCACTATTATTTGCCTTGTGGGATTACTGATTCACGGATTTACGGGTGTCAATCTTGGCCCCGTTCGCGTGAACCAAAATGGTGTCTGGTGGGAGAATCATCCGTTGCTTATATTGGCGGCAATTAGGATTGTGATCGGAGTCTTGCTGGCAATGGATTTGGCAAAAGCCCTAAATGTAAACACGCCAAAAGCGAGTCAATAGTAAAAGAATCCATTCCTTATGAACACGCCCCAAGAACTCGTAGCGCAGATGGCAGAAAGGACAGACCAGCAATTGCAGGATATGTTTGCGCGATCAGCGGACTGGTCGAAAGAGGCGCTCGATGCGGCGAAAGCAGAGCTTGAGAAACGGGGCATTCGGATTGTTATAGTTCCGGCGCAGCAGCCGCCATCGAACGCAGATTACGAGGTGCTTCCAGACGGTCGCAAACGCTTTCTAAAGGCCACTGGCATTGACATACTTATTTCCATATTCCTACCTGGATGGGGGCTTCTTGTGGGCGCGTGGGCATTCTTCGGCAAAGGCGAACAGAAACGAGGCGCAACGATGATGATTATTGGAGGGATCATTCTTTTTTTGGTTATCATCAGTGGACAGTTTAACAAGTGACAACATGAATAATTGTGGATGACGCAAATTGTCACACGCAGTCTATGAAAACAATAATCCTTGCGTTGTTTCTACTCACTTCGCTCGTTTGCTGTCCCGCCTTTTGCGCGGAAATTCACGATGCAGCGAAGGCGGGGGATTTGAATAAGGTAAAAGCATTGCTTGCGGACGGCGTAGATATTAACGCCAAGAGCGAAATCGGCGGGACGCCCTTGTTTTATGCAGCAGCACGTAGCCACAAGGATGTTGTCGAATTCTTGATCGCCAAAGGCGCCGATGTCAATGCAAAGTCCAACAAGGGCGAAACTCCTTTGCACGACGCGGCGGCTGGCGGAGATAAAGAAATCGCCGAACTTTTAATCGCCAAGGGTGCGAATGTTAAAGCGAAGACCACCACCGGCGCGATGCCGTTGCACACGGCGGCTGAGAGGGGAAATAAAGACGTAGCTGAACTGCTTCTTTCCAAAGGCGCAGACATTAACGCGAAGGCATCCTACGGTGACACGCCCTTGCATGATGCAGCAGCAAGTGGCCACGCAGACGTAGTAAAACTCTTTCTCGCCAAAGGTGCTGACATAACTGCAAAGGACGATAGCGGTAAGACGCCATTGCACGTCGCAGTAAGCAATGCCCACAAGGACGTTGCGGAACTGCTGCTGGCCAAAGGCGCGAATGTCAACGCAAAGACCACCGGCGGCGGGACGCCGTTGCATTATGCAGCGGGCATCGGTAACAAGGATCTGGCCGAATTGCTACTTTCCAAAGGCGCAGACGTGAATGCGGTGAACAATAAAGGTGTGACGCCATTGGCCGTAGCCATGCAAAATGGGCACGATGCCGTTATTCAGTTTCTGCGGGCACACGGAGGCAAGGAGTGAGATCATCGTTCCCCCGCCGTCCAAAAGCCGCTCGCTTTCAGCGTGGCAGGCCACCGCGCAACTGGTGCCACTTGTCCGGTCCCCATTTGAGTCTGACCTTTGACCGTCCGTGCTTCGCAGATGAGCCTTTCGGCTTGCCCCCACCCCCCAAGCCACGGCTCGGCGTAGCGTCCGATGTGATAGGCGTGAAGGACTTCGGGATAACGTGTGCCAGTGGTGTCCGTCGCTGCTGGCGGTTGCTGTGGCCGCAATGTCAGCTTGGGTGTGGTGGAACACGCGGAGAGAAACACCAGTGGAATGAGATAATATATTTTCATGGTCTTGATTTGGATGGTTCGTCTTTTTCCGGGGTGACGGGAATGGCGGTGCCGCCGAGCGAGGCGTCGGCGGCGTCAATGGTTTGCAGGACGTAGAGATAAAATTGTTTCCCGCTCGGCACGCGGACGTAGAACCCGTTCTTTTGGATCGAGTCGAAGATTTGCTGCGCGTAGGTTTGCAGGACCGACTGCGCGCCCGCGAAGGGCGCGTTATTGAGCGTGGGACTGTTGATGGGGCCGAAAACGGTCTCTTGTTTCTCCGTTAATGCCCCGGCCGCGCCGGACAGGAAGGTCGCGGCAAAAAGTTTAATGTCAGCCAGATTATCGGACTTGATGACTTCGCCGCGCAAACCGGCGCTGCCGTCGGTGATGGCCCAGCCGGTTTGGTTGGTGCTATTCTCAAATTCGCGGTCAAGGGCGATGGCCTTGATTTGCATTTCCAGCCCGTTCTGCCAGATCAGCGTCCAACTGTTGCCGCTGGCGATGCGTTCACGTTGATGGTCGGTTTGCGCCGTCCCATGAATCTCCGTGCCTGCCGGGATAACCAGCTTGCCCCGGTAATAGATGTTTTCGGTAACGAGGCCGACGATGGGTGTCTGGATGGAAGCCGAGTCCACCGTAATGACCGTCTCACAGGGAATCAGCCGTCCGAACGGGGCAAACACCGCGCTCAATTTTTTAACTGGCGGAATCCCCGCCGAACTGTCGGCAAACAAACTGATGGGCGAAAGCATTGGCGCCTGGTTCGCGGGAACCGTCGGCAGCGGAGAAGGTTTTGGCAAAGCTGACGGCGGCGGCGACAGGTAATTCGTTGGCTCTGACTTGGGCGGCGGCGGATTAAAGACCTGCATCGGTCGTTGAACGGACTGCACCACCTGGGGTTTGTCTGTGGCGTTGGTCGCCAGGGCCGTGACTCTGACCGCATCTTCGGCAGACGGGTTGTGTTTGCGCACGACACTGAGAATGGTCAGTGCGGCGGCGAACAACGCGATAAAGGCAACGAGCTTGCCGGTCTTGGTTTTGAAAAAATTGAGAAAATCGCGCGGTTTCATGGGTTGCCTTTGGGTGGAGTAATGGGATGGACGCTCGGAGCGTTGGTGACACTGACAACGGGCGGTGGCGGCGAAAGGCGCGTCAACAAAACCGTGAAGGCATTTCGCAAGGACAATTCGTTGCGCCCGCCGTCCGGCGTGCCAGTGACGGCGAAATAAACGATGCTCCGGCCTTTGGGCGGCACCGTGCCGTTGGCGTCGCTGATGGATTGCGGGTAAAGCCGGTTGCCCGCGCGCAACGTGAAACTGTCCGGCTGATAAATCAGCGGCGCGTCAATCTTGTTGGTGATGACGAGGCGAAAAACCAGCGTATCCTCGGCGTTGAAACGGAAGGTTTCTTCGATCCGGATTTCGTAATCGTTGAAATCGCTGACGAGCGGCTTGCCGTCGTAGGTGGTGAAGTCCACATTGGCGACACTTTCGGGCTGCTGCGCTTTGAGCAACGGAAACGCCTTGGCCTTGTCGAGCAGCGCCAGCAGTTTTAGCGGGCTGACTTCGGGCGAATGGCCAACGCCTTCCTCCTGGGGCGTCGGCATGGCTGCCAGGTTGAGCGACAACAACGGCTGGCCGCTTTCGGTCAGTTCAAAAACGTAGGTATGGTCGTTCCAGCGGATGTTGAGATTGGCGGATGCCTTGGGAAAAAGGGCGCGCACGGAAAGAAACGCCGAGCCTTTG
>Ga0182030_10017701_pt1 | contig 13726 bp, 6 predicted proteins | sample 812S3MmetaG_FD_121299 | JGI IMG/M metagenome (GOLD analysis project Ga0182030, IMG submission 121299) | Permafrost microbial communities from Stordalen Mire, Sweden - 812S3M metaG (Illumina Assembly) | ecosystem: Environmental > Terrestrial > Soil > Wetlands > Permafrost | place: Sweden... | reverse complement strand
ATCGCCTTTCTCGAACGGGCGTCACTCTGACCGTAAACCAGAACCTCCGTGTAGATCTGAGCCTACAGGTGGGAGCCGTAACGCAAACGGTGACGGTAAACGCAGAGACTACCGCGGTTAATACGGAAACGCCCACACTATCCGGGCTGGTGGACGACCGCCGGGTGGTCGACCTCCCTCTCAATGGCCGTAATATCATCAGCTTGGCGGAAACTGTGCCCGGGGTCCTATCGGTGGAGGCACCGCAGAGTTTGGGCTGTGCGCGCGCTGGCGCCACCATGAATGTGAACGGCGGCCAATTTGACATGAATAATTTCATGTTTGATGGCGCGTATTTCGTCAATCCTTCTCGCAACACACCGATGAATTATCCTCCTCCCGACGCGATCCAGGAGTTTCGCATACAAACATCCAACTTTTCGAGCGACTACGGGCGGGACGCCGGCTCCGAGGTTTCCGTTGTTTCGAAATCAGGGAGCAATGCTTTCCATGGCGCAGCATGGGAGTTTGTGCGGAACGATAAATTCAACTCACGAAACTTCTTCGCTTCGACTGTTCCGTCGCTTAAGGAGAATCAGTTTGGCGGGGCAGCGGGAGGCGCAATCAAGAAGGACAAACTCTTCTTTTTTGGCTCGTATCAACGCCTGACTAATCGTCCGCAGGCCGTTGAAAATGTTGTCGCCGTGCCTTCCACGGCACAGCGTGCGGGTGACTTTTCGAGCCAGTTGCCCGGTACGGTTTTGACTGACCCGGTAAGCCCCGTGACGGGGCTTCCCTACGTTACCCCCAGCGGGACTCCTTGCGTCGTGAATAACATTATCGATCCCACTTGCCTCAGTCCGGTAGCCAAAAATCTCCTTCAATTCGTGCCGCAGTCTTCCACCGGCACGGTAGTCTCCCTCGGGCCGACCCCAGTCAACAATGGTAATTATTTCGGCCGGATCGACTGGAATCAGTCCACTAAGCATCAGGTATTTGGCCACTTCTACGTTGACCATACCAGCCAGACCACGGCCACCGCGGGATGTGGCAATCTCGCGGACACCAACGGCTATATCGGAGAAAATTTTGTAGAAGAAACCGATATGATCACGCTGAATGACACGTACCTATTCAGCCCGCATCTCATCAACCAAGCCATCGTGTCTTACTTGCGGACGACCTCCAACGAATTCGAGACCAAAACAATTAATCCCAGCCAGCTCGGAGTCGATATGCCGCAATATATACCCACCGGCGCGCTGGAAGTGAATGTATCCGGATCCTTTAGCCTCGGCTCGGGGTTTAATACCCGCTTCCTCAACAACAACTATCAGATTCGGGACGCGTTGGACTGGATGAAAGGCAAGCACGAGTTCAAGTTCGGCGGCGAGTTCATGCGCTTGCATTTCATTCAGAGATTTATCGGCTCGCCGGGATTCGCTTTCAACGGAGCGCAAACGGGAGATCCTTTGGCCGATTTTATGCTCGGTGCTTACACCAGCCTGAGTCTCCAATTCGGCATTGCTCAGAATGATGGCATTCAGACGGCCCCCAGCTTGTTCTTCCAAGATCAATATAAGCTAAAACCGCACTTTACCGTGACGTATGGTCTTCGCTGGGAGCCTATGTACCCCTGGTACGATAATTACAACCGCCTCGTGGCATTGAAATTCGGTGACCAGCAATCAAAGGTCATACCCGACGCCCCGCCGGGATTCCTTTTCCCTGGCGATCCCGGCATCTCGAGAGGCGTGTCACCTAATCGTTGGAGGAACTTGGCGCCACGTTTTGGCTTTGCCTGGGACGTTTTTGGCGATGGCAAGACGAGCGTCAGGGGAGGTTATGGCATATATTTTGACTCGATCAAAGCAGATGCTGTATCGCAAGAGACTCCACCCTGGGTGGGGACCCCTACCTACACTGACGGCCTGATCTCCGAACCGTTCGGATCCGTGGGTGCGATCACTCCCCCGGTCATTCCCTCGGGTCACTTCGGATGCGTCTCTACTTCGACGTTTCCGGGGGTTAATTGTCCATTATTCCCTCCGCCTTATAGCGGCTTTTACACCAGCGGAAACATGACCACTCCTTACATTCAAGCATGGAACCTCACCCTCGAGCGGCAGGTTAGACCCAGCGTCATGTTACAAGCGGGATATGTCGGCAAGATTGGGACAAAAATCGAAGGGTATCAGGATGCCAACCCCGCCTATTTTGAAAATGATCCTTATACAGGCGCCCCCCCGTCCGAGAGTAACGCCAATGATCGTGTGCGCCTGGAACCAGGAATCCTCTCCTCGCAAATCACCATCGACGGAAATTGGAACCGTAGTTATTATCACAGCTTGCAGTTGCAGGCCACGAAACGCTTCAGCCGAGGTATCTCCATAATCGGGTCATATACCTTAGCCAAATCGATTGACTTAGAGTCCTTCAACATCTTCGGGGGTGTTGATGTGAACCCCTTCAACCTCCACGACAACCAAGGTCGGTCCAATTGGGACAGCCGAAATGCCGTTGTGGCGTCGTACCTTTGGTCGCCGCCGGTCAAATTTACCGAGCGGTGGAAAAACACCCTGCTCGGCGGCTGGACGTTTAGCGGAATCACAACCGCCCAGAGCGGTCCACCCTTCACGGTCTACGAGGGCGAGGATGTGGCATTGGTTGGAACCAGCACTGACATCGGAGGGACGCAATACGCCCAGCTCAGCGGAGCTCCGCTGCATATCGGCCATCCGAGCAGGGGCGCCATGGTGTCGGAGTTTTTCAATACCAATGCTTTTGTCAACCCCAACCTGTTACCGCCCGGAACAATGGGCAACTCAGGTCGAAACACCATAAGTGGCCCAGGTCTGAGCAACACCGATTTCGACGCGATGAAGAACTTCGCGGTGAAAGAAAATTTCAGGGTTCAAATCCGGGCGGAGGCGTTCAATATCTTCAATCAGGTGCACTTCGGCGAGCCTAATTCTGATGTCAATTCTGGCCCGGGCGTCTTTGGTACCTTACAGAGCGCCTCGCCTGGGCGCATCTTTCAGTTTGCTCTGAAGTTCCTCTGGTGAAGAATAACCGCAACCTGGGGCGACTGCGGGGGTCTTTTTGGCTGACGATGCGAAATCCTTCGCGGCTTATATACGGGTTGTAAGAGGCCAAGGCCCGAGCTCACTCGAGATATCATCGTATATTTCACATCTCAGGGAGCCTTGGCCCGCGCGTTTCTGCCGCCGGTCGATTTGACGATTATCCGCGGGGCGCGATAAGCTGTACTTCTTAAAGACGGCTTTGACGTTGATATACCGGCATTCGACCCGTGCGGCCCTCGGTTCATGATCGTGGCTCACCAACCCCATACCGGATTCATAAAGTCATCGGCCACCTTGTGCGTGGCGTTGGCATGTCTTCACAGCGGCCTGTTTACGGTCTACGCACAAGGGCCTGCTGAGCAAGCCCGCGAGCATTTTCAAGAGGGCGTTGAGGCCTACAAGGCAAACAATCTCGACCTTGCAGAAGAGAAATTCCGAACCGCGCTGAAGATCCGTCCGGAATACCTGGAAGCCCGGGAAAATCTAGCGATCACTCTGGCTAGAAAAGACCAGTTCATTCCTGCAATGGAGGAGATTGGAAAGGTCCTCTCCGCTCATCCCAGTTCCGTTCAGGCTGCTGAGGCTCGTGTCGACCTCGGCCTGATTCAGTTTCTGAAGGGCGACCAGGATTCCGCCCTTAAAGAATTCCGCCAGGCTATCAGCCTAGACCCCCAATACCCCGACGCTTATCTCCAACTGGGGCTTGCCTTGCGTCAAAAAGGCGACCTTGACGGGGCAGTTTCGGCTTTTGCTGCCGGAACGCGCACCGCCCCCGATAACGCGAAGTTACACTATGAGCTTGGGTTCACATTACGCCGCAAGGATGAATTTCCCCAGGCGCTTGAGGAACTGCAGCGTGCCCTTACTTTGGAGCCCAACGATGCGGACGCGCGATACGTTCTGGGGCAGACGCTCCAACGACTGGGGAGGGAGAAGGAGGCGCAAGCGGCGTTTGCAGAGGTCCAGCACCTGCACCAAGTCGACGCGGATAAGGCCGAAGCAAGAACCCAACGCGATCTCGGGCGCCAGCAGCTTGCGCAGGGGAACGTTGCCTCAGCACGGAACTACTTCGAGATCGCGCTCCGTAAAAACCCGGATTTCGCCGAAGCCCACAAGGACTTAGGCGACGTGCTCCTCGGGCTGAATGAGTTGGGCGAAGCCGACCGGGAATTTCGTGTTGCTCTCAGGTTGCGCCCGGAATACGTCGAAGCGCACCAAAATCTTGGGGTCACTCTGGGACGCGAGGGCGAACTGGGCCAGGCTGAAGATGAATTTAGAAAAGCGCTTGCGGCTAGTCCTCGCTCGGCCGAAGCCCACAACGATCTGGGGTTGGTTTTGCTTGGAGAGCAGAACCATAACGCCGCTCTCGAACAGTTTCGGAAAGCCGTGGCGCTAAATCCCGACTATGCAGACGCACGTAATAATTTGGGCCTGGCCTTGGAGGAAGCAGGCGATCTGCAAGGGGCATTGGCGGAATATCGCTCGGCGGTGCGATTGAGTCCCCAATATGCCGAAGCTTACAATAACCTGGGGCATCTACTTGCGAGCCAGGGCCAGTGGCGCGCCGCCATAGCTGCATATCGCGAGGCAGTCGGTTTGCGGTCGGACTTTGCCGCGGCGCACTATAGCCTTGGACTGGCACTGTGGAAGAACCAAGACCTGGTTGAGGCGCAAGCGGAGCTTGGGGCGGCGGCGAGACTAGGAGATCCCGAGGCCCAATCGAGCTTGGGACAGTTGCAGGAAGCGGAAGCGGTCGAGCATTACAATTTGGGGCTCCTGAAGCACCAGCAGGGCGACCTCGTTGCTGCGCGCGAGGCATTTGAATCAGCGCTGAAAGACAAAGGAGATTTTGTGGAAGCACACACGAACTTGGGCGCAGTGCTCCTCGAACTCGGTGAGGTCGAAAGTGCCATTGGGCATTTCCACGCGGCGATCGACTTAAAACCTGACGATGCGAACGCTTATTATGATCTGAGTTTGGCTCTAAAGAAAAAGGGGGATACTGCGGGTGCGCTGGAGGCCCGAAGGCGAGCAACGGCGTTGCAATCGCCCGTGGCCCCCCGGGACGTCCGTTAGCGCCTTGAAGGATGTAACGGACGAACGGAACGGGCCCTTATTGGAGGACATGCAGGATATGCCATTACGCTCAATTTCCCGCCGCGAATTTTTCGCCACGTCGGTGGTGAGTGCGGCGACAGCAGCGGGATTTCCACACTTACAGCTTGCCAGTTCGGAACCTGCCGTGGTGCCCGCCGAGGGTGGCTTAGACGCCGAGATTCGGTGGCGCGCCCGCTGGAATCAAGATTGGAGATTTCAGCGGCAGCTATCTCCAGGGAGGGGGACGGAGCCGGAATTCGTGGGGGCTCAGCAGCTTGACTATGACGACTCTGCCTGGTCCCAACTATGGTTACCGCATACCTGGGATGCGACGCCAGATAATCCTTTTGCGCCTTCCGGGCACTTCCACGGGGTAGGCTGGTACCGAAAACGGTTCGAAGCGCCTGAGTCGTGGCGTGGCCGCCGGGTGCTGACGCACTTCAACGGAGTGTTTCAGGTGGCCGACGTGTGGGTCAATGGCCGGCACGTAGGGCAGCATGTGGGGGGATTCACTACCTTCGTTTTCGATGTCACGGACTCGCTGGAATTCGGGAAAACAAACCTCATTGCAGTCAAAGTGGATGATGTTATAAGCCCCTTCATCGCGCCTGCCGAAGAAAGGAATGTCGCGACTTATGGCGGCATCTACCGGACAGTTTGGGTCGAGGTGACTGACCCCTTGCACGTTCGTTATCGCGGAACTTGGGTGACGGTGGAGGGAAACGAGCGGGGCCCGGTCGTCCGCATTCGCACTTGGCTGCTGAACCAGGGCTCGTCCTCCCGTACGGTACGGCTTGAAAGCAGCGTGGTGGACGCCGCGGGCAACTCCAAGTCGAAGCAGGACGTGCACGTTGAGATCGCACCAAACGAGGAGAAATCCTTCGACCAAAGGACGGAGGCGATCGATAACCCTCAACTTTGGACACCTGATTCGCCTTACCTTTATCATCTCGTGAGTACGGTTTGGGAGGGTGATCGTGTCGTCGATCGCTTGGTAACGCGGTTTGGGTTGCGTTTTATGCGCCATGACGTATCCAATGGGTTCACCTTAAACGGGAAGCCCATCAATCTGCACGGGGTAGATCGGCGTCAGGACTATGCTTTCCTTGGAGACGCCGTACCCGAAGCAATCGGAGTACGTGACGTCCGTCTGATGAAAGAAATGGGTGTGAATTTTTTTCGCACTTCGCATTACCCTCAGGATCCAGCGGTGCTTGACGCCTGCGACGAGTTGGGCATCCTGGTGTGGGAGGAGGTCCCGAACCTGTCTGTCCACATCTACCCGCCACCCGAGGACGAGAATGAACCGGTCTATACGACGCGGTTCCCTTGGCAGCTCATGGAGAACATCAAACAGCAATTAAAGGAGATGATCGAGCAGGACCGCAATCGGCCCTCGATTATCATGTGGGGCTTTGCCGACGACCTGAGCGAATATCAATTTCCCGAAGATTTTGCTGACTTGTCCGATTACACCCACTCCGTCGATCCCACGCGGTGGACGGCTGGCCGCTGCCCGCCCGTCACGGATATCATGGATGCGACCACCTATGAGGACCTTTGGGCCGAACATGCCAAGCACCCCGAACGGATGTATGTCTGGAACGAATGGGGGGCGGTCCCGTGCGAACGCGACCGGGAAGGACCGGCGTTGGTCAGCCACGACCGCATCAAAGCCGTGTCGGACAGCGAGATGGCTTTAATCCAGGAAGGATTCCTGATGCAGTGGAACGCCATGCCGTGGCTGGGGACTGCCAAGTGGTGCATGTTTGATTGCGGTGAGCCCAATGGCACAGTCTCGCGGAGTTTGTGGACGCCGCCCGACGACAAATTGACGCTCCGCTGGCCCTTCAACGATTACCTCGGCATTTCCGACATGTGGCGCCTACCCAAGAATGCCTACTTCTTCTTTCAATCCCAGTGGACGGAGAGCCCCATGGTCCACATCGTGGGCCACTGGACCTGGCCGCAGCAGGAAGGCAAGCAGCGACATATTAGAGTGTACAGTAACTGCGACACGGTGGAGTTGCTCCTGAATGGGCGAAGCATGGGTGTACAACAGCCCGCCTCGCAAGAGCGTGTCTGGGCGGACTTTCGCGTCCCGGCCGAGAAATACAGTGAGTTACGGAGCGACCAATTTGCGCGTAAGCTCTTGCCGGGAGCGCACCTTACCCACCCGCCGTTTGTTTGGGATAACATCGGCTACCAACCGGGAATACTGGTTGCCCTGGGCCGGAAGCAAGGTACGTCAGTCCGGCATGAGCTGCGGACGGCTGGAGCAAGCCGGAAGATACTTCTGAAAGCTGAAAAGCCAAGCCTTGCCGCTGACGGAATGGATGTGTGTTTTATCGAGGCCGCGGTGGTGGACGAGGACGGCACGATTGTGCCGAACGCGCGTCCGTGGATCAGTTTTTCGAGTCAGGGACCGGGAAGACTACTGGGCGGAACGACGACCGTTGACGCCATTACCGGACGGGCTGCGATTAACGTGCAAAGCATCGGCCAGCCGGGGGACATCATAGTGGAGGCTACCTCCGTTGGGCTTGAAACTGGATCGGTCCGCATTCGTGCAACGCAGAGGTAGCCGGCGCCGGGAACCAGGAAAGCTAGGCGGCGCCTATGTTCTTCTCGTTCTAATCCTCAGTGTTCCGGCTTGGCACCTAGACGCAGAATCCTTTGCCGAATTACAGCAACGCGGAATAAAAGCCTTCCAAGCGGGGGAATTTGCCGCCGCCGAACGTCTGTTTTCAGAGTTGGTTCAGGAAGACCCTTCACCCGAGGCTTTCAGCTATCTCGCGACCACCGAAGGTGCGATGGGTAAATACCGTCAAGCCATCGTCCATTTCCAAAAATCCATTGCCCTGGGAAATGACACGCCCTTCATGCGCTATAACCTCGCCCTATCCTACCAAAAAGACAATCAACTCGCGTCCGCAATCAGGGAATTGAACCTCGCGCTCGTGAAGAACCCCCAGTTTACGGAGGCGCGCTATGCCCTGGGGGTAGCCCAATTGCAGGCAGGGAATCCTCGCGAAGCGCTCCTTAACCTGAAACAAACGCAAAACCAATTATCAACGAAGCCAGAAATGTGGGTCAATTTGGTGCACGCCGAATTCAGCGCTGGGGATGTCAAACAGGCTTTGCAGGTTCTCGACAGTTCGGTAGATGCTCTGCCCGAAAACCCACGCTTTTTTGTCGAGTTGGCGGAGGTTTGCCTAACTTATGGGCAGCCGCAAAAAGCGCGAGAACTGCTAGAGAATGCTAACGAATCCGCACCGGGCGATAACCGGCTAAAGCTGCTGTTGGCGGAAGTCAGCCTGCAGGTCGAGGAGCCGCAGGAGGCCTTGGCGGTGCTAAAAGACGTGCCGCCCACCGCGGGTTCTCCGGGGCAAGTGGATTTCTTACGCGGTAGGGCCTCTTTACTGCAAGGCGACCTGAAAGCAGCAGATGTGTTACTCGATGCGGCTGTCGCCGCAGATCCCAAAAGCATTGACTACATATCCGCCCATGCTGAGCTGCAAGCGCTCCAAAAGAACTATGAGGGCGCTCTGGCAAGCTTGAAAGCGGCCCACGAGGCACACCCCGATTCTCCGGGTCTTGCCTACCAGACGGCCTTCATCTGTACGCTTATACACCGGTATGCCGAGGCAATGGGGATGTGCCAAGAAGCCATTCAATTGGACCCGAATTTCGATGAGGCCTACTTTTTGTTAGGCGCCATTCAGTTTGAGCAGAACGAGTGGCTGCCGGCCGAAGCGGCATTCCGTCATGCGTTAGCCCTTAGGCCCCGTTCCGCCTCTTATCAGGCCGCCTTGGGCGCAGCGTTGTTCAATGCCGGAAGTGTACCCGCGAGCCGGCATGAACTAGATGAATCTCTAACTTTAGACCCGCACACGCTCACAGCCTATTTTTGGCGAGCGCAACTTTTTGCCCTCCAGAATGAGCCGGAGAAGGCTATTGCTGACTTGGAAGTCTTTGTAGCGCTTGACGCCAATTATCGTGAGGCGTACGAATGGCTTGTCCGACTTTATACGGCAGAAAAACAAACGGCGAAGGCCGCCGATGCGCAAGCCAAGTACAACGCCCTGGAACAACAAATCGGCCCCCCTCACGTTCCCTTATTCCTACAGCAACTGGGATTGCTACACTTCCTTCAAGCTCGGGGCGTAACCAAGTAGTAAAAGGGCCAAACGATGGTTTAAGGCACAAATGAGTAGCACTCCGATTATGGTTCTGGCATTTATGACTTGTAAGAGGAATTTCTCTTCCCACTCCCTTGGGGAGAGGAGGGGCAATCGCGATTTCCTGCCCCTCAAGGGGCGGAGCGTGTCCCGCCTCTTTTGCCGCCAAGATTCCAGAACAACTGTCGGGGCTGCTTGAAATGCGCCTTTGCGGCGAGTCTACCTCGCCCAATGGCGGCGAAAACCCGACTCGGCATCAAATTGACCCATTAGCGAAGGAAGCAAGGGCTTCTGCTTTCGTCGGTTGACGCGTGAGGATAGAGGAAAGCCCGGAAATCTTAAGCACTTTTTGGATATGGTCACTCACCCCTGCCAGAATTAGCATACCGCGGGAACTCGCGAGTCGCCTCTCCACCAGAATGAGCGCGTGCAAACCCGAACTGTTAATGTAAGTGATATCGGTGAAATCGAGCAAAATGTAGCGCTCGCCGCCATCGAGAAATTGCGTCATTCTTTCCCCGAACATCTTCGTACCTTCAGCATCAAGCTTGCCACTCAACCCTAAAACAAGAAACTTGCCGTTTTTCTCCTCACGCAAGTCCATTGCCGCCCTCCACCATTTAATGTAATACCGCGACCGGGCCTTGCCAGGGGATTCGGTGGTGTCTCAGTTTGCTGGAGCGGCGCTCTATGAGCGCCACAGAGGTCATAGACCGCCGCTACAAAAACCCAACTGAGACGCTGCCGGGAATTCAACCAAGTTTCTTCCGCAAGGTGACAAGATTTTTCCCCGCGGCGCGCTGGTACTCGATGCTCGTCATGATTTGGCGAACCAGGAAGATGCCCAAGCCTCCCTCTTTGCGTGTCTCCAGAGGTGCATCCAGATCGGGGGTCGGGTGCTCAGTGGGATTAAACGCGATTCCATCGTCTTCGATGCGGGCCAGAAATTCCTCATCGCTCACGGCGATTTGCAGGGTGAAGTGGTGCTCTCTACCGTCTGGGAAGGCATGCTTAGCCACGTTGGTAATTATTTCATCCAAGGCCAGATTCAAGTCGTATTCGGTTTCCGGAGGAAGGGAATTCCGGACGCAAAGAGCGGAGACAAAACTGATCACTCTTTCCAGTTCCGCAACATCGTTCTTCAGAATCAGTGTGGTTTGCTCAGCCATGACCCACTATTTTTCGTTAATTTCGATGCGCCTTTGCAAGCTGCGGACGCGCCGATGGAAAACTCCGGCAACGGGACGAATCCCGGCAGGCTGAGAAACAGCAGGACGCAACCCGTCCCAAGACGAGGCACACTCGTTAGCTCTCCATCGGCTTCACCCCGCCCTGAAGGCGCGACCGGCATCCATCCTCTGGGAGATATCATCATTCCTTTTGGAGTGCCGTCGCGGTCCCCGCCCTGCGACTACCATACTACACCCAACTTGCCGGGTACGCTTTCAATCCGGCAACACCCTGACATCGAATGGCCACTTTCCGGAACAGCGAAACGCCCCGGTCGGACGAAGACCTACAACGCCCGCGAACTTATTGGGGACAACATTGAAGACCTCGAGGACTGCTACCTCGCGGAGGCGCGTTTGGGGAAGCGCCTATCACCGCGTACCAGCAGGCTAGTACGGAGAGAACCTGGGGGGGGACGGTTGCACACGATCCTCACTCCCTGATACCAAGGTGCAATCAAAGAGACATTTCCACGGGGGACCTCGTTAGTGCCAATTTGAACGTACCTTCGATGAAATGGCAAATCGCCAATCACCCGATGGCGCGATGACCCGATGGCCCGATTCCCCCCGCGTTGACCCCGCACAACCCTTCCGCTAAAATTTGCAATCAGACCGTTAGGGGTTTAGGGAGGGCTATGGGTAGCGTGTGCTGAACCTTCGCTTTCGAACTCGCCTGGCGCTGGTGATGTTTCTGACCATGGCATGCACCACCGTGGCCTTAATGGTGACGTATGTCCGCCACGACCGCCAAGTAAAGGCCTATACAACAGTCCTAACCTCGGACCTGCTGCAAATCGTCAATGTGGCGCAACAGCACATTCCGCAAAATTCCGACCGGAAGCAGGCGCTGGAATTTTATTCCAAGGCGCTGAAAGACGCCGGGTTGTCTTCGATTACCGTAGCTTTGCCCTCCGGCGAAGTGGTGGCCAGTTCCAATCCGGCGCAAGTCGGGAAAAAGATCCCTCTGAAAAAACGCCGTCCGGAGAATAAGGAAAACCCCATTCAAATTTCCGCCGAACTGCGCGATGTGGACGTTGATCCGGGCGTAGAAGCCAAACCCCAGACCATCGAATTCCCCATTGTGCAGGGCGAAAAGGTGCTGGGTTATGTACAGATCAAGGGTGAAATGGACGCCGTCGGCCAGTTGTTGCGCAAGAAATATGCGGACACCCTCGTGTTGATTCTCTGCACCATGTTGATGGGAATGTTTGCCGTGGTCTATCTGGCGTTTCGATTCACAAAGCCCATTGACCTTCTGGTGGTGGGCGCGCAGGAAGTGGCGCAAGGCAATCTTGACGTCTCGCTGCCGCAGGGCGGGCGGGACGAAATCGGCAAGCTCTCCGGAACGTTTAATCAAATGGTGGAACGCCTGCGGGAGAACCGGGAGCTTCAGGAGCGGCTGAACGAGGCCGAGAAGCTAACGTTGTTGGGGCGTTTCGCCGCCGTCGTGGCGCACGAGGTGCGCAATTCGCTGAACTTCATCAATCTCTCCATCGATCAGATTCGCGCCAAGCATATCGACGGCGACGCGCGCGCCCGGGCCGAGTTGCAGCGCAACCTTAAGAACATCAAGGAAGAAATTGGGCGGTTGAATCATTTGGTGAATGATTTTCTTTCCGTCGGGCGGCAGATGCCGCCCGCTCTGGCCCCCTGCGATCTGCGCACGACTCTGGCGGAGGCGGTGTCGCTGGCGGAAAAGCAAGGCCGGCGGCAAAACGTCAAGATCAGCGTCGAACTCCCCGAAGCCATCCCCGTCTTCCAACTGGATGCGGGGCAGATCAAGACAGGCTTCCTCAACATTCTGACCAACGCCATTCAGGCGATGCCGCGCGGAGGCGAAGTTCATATTACCGCAAAGAGTGCCACCGGCAGTGGAAGCGCGGAGTTTTTCCAACTGCGCTTCGCCGACTCCGGCCTGGGCATTCCTCCGGAAGACCGCGAGAAAGTCTTTACGCCCTTTTATTCCACCAAGGCCACGGGCTTTGGACTGGGATTAGCAATCACCAAAAAGATTGTGGAGGACCACGGGGGACGAGTTTTCGTGGCGGATGGCGATGTACCCGGCACCGTGGTGGTGATGGAGCTGCCCCTGCAGAGGCCGGAAGTCGGGACTTGCGACTCGGAACTCGCGACTCGGGCTCGGGGTTAAGGGTTAGTGACGAGAACAAATTATGAATTCTGAATTATGAATGATGAATATTGAAAATCTCGAATCTCAATTGCGCCAGAGTAAATCCAAGAGGCATCGCATTCAGAATTCATCATCTATAATTTGTTAAGCCCATCCCCGAGTCCCGAGGTTTTGCATGCCCGAAGGCAAGATTCTGGTTGTTGACGACGAAGAAAGGCAGCGGGAAATCTACCGCGACATTCTGCACGGGGAGGGCTACGAGGCGGAAACCGCGGCCAGCGGCGAAGCCGCCCTCAGGCTGCTCGGGCATACCCGCTTCGATCTGGTGGTCACGGACCTCAACCTGACGGGCATGACCGGCCTCCAATTGCTCGGCGAAATCGTGGTGGATGATCCGACCGTCGCCGTCATCATGATTACCGGCTACCCTTCCATCCAATCAGCCGTGGAAGCCACCCGCAAGGGCGTCTACCAATACCTGGAAAAGCCCGTTGATCGCGACGTCCTGCTGGAGGTGGTGGCGGAGGTCTTCGAGCGCCTGGCCACCCTCAAGCGCACCATCATCGGCGATTCACCCGCCACCAAGGCCATGATGCGCATGATCCTGAAGGTCGCGCCCAGCGCGCACACGGTCCTGATCCTGGGTGAGAGCGGCACCGGCAAGGAACTGGTGGCGAGAGAAATCCATCAGCACAGCCCGCGGCGCGGGCGTCCCTTCCTGGCCGTCAACTGCGCGGCTCTCACGGAAACCCTGCTGGAAAGCGAACTCTTCGGCCACGAAAAAGGGGCCTTTACCGATGCCCACCAAATGAAGCACGGCCTGTTCGAGCGCGCCCATCAATCCACCCTTTTCCTGGACGAAATCGGCGACACCAGCATGGGAATGCAGGCCAAGATTCTGCGCGTGCTCCAGGAGCGCGAGTTTTTCCGGGTGGGGGGAACGGAACCTCTCAAAACCGACGTGCGCATCATCTCCGCCACCAATCGCCACCTGGAGCAGCGCGTCAAGGAAGGCAAATT
>Ga0182030_10017700_pt1 | contig 13726 bp, 11 predicted proteins | sample 812S3MmetaG_FD_121299 | JGI IMG/M metagenome (GOLD analysis project Ga0182030, IMG submission 121299) | Permafrost microbial communities from Stordalen Mire, Sweden - 812S3M metaG (Illumina Assembly) | ecosystem: Environmental > Terrestrial > Soil > Wetlands > Permafrost | place: Sweden... | reverse complement strand
TGGTGCCGCAAACAGGACTCGAACCTGTGACCCCGTCATTACGAATGACGTGCTCTACCAACTGAGCTATTGCGGCGGACCATGCGGCGCGTTCAAAAAAGCAGGCCTGAAAACGCCTGCCCCTGATATCGGGCAGCGCCCTGCTTGGCAAGAAAAACGGGGCCGTCGCCGATCCCCGAATTAGCCGAGCGCTGATGCGCCCGTGGCCTCGCACATGCTCTCGGCAAGTCGTCCCTGCAAACGTTCTTAGGGACGGTTCGCCGCATGCGGCATCACCGAAACTCGCCGCAACAGCGACCCCGGCAGGCCCGCGCCGGAGGTATTCGGCTACTTTGCATGGGGTTGTTTTCGATATTTTGCCCGGCGGAGCCCGCCACGCTTGCGGGGAGGGGTCGGGGGTCCGCGGGCGATGCGTTGAATTCGATGCACCTACCGATGATGATTGAGGCGCAGCATGCTTACCCGGGCAACGGGTCGAACGTGATTCGGGCGAAGCTTTGCCGCTTCGCGTAGGGATTGAAAATCAGTCCTTGTTGACCCCCATCCCCGACCCCTCCCCGCAAGGGGAGGGGAGAAGAGACGGTCGCCGGTTGCTCAAGACCCATGCCCCCGGTTGCACAGAGCGCCCCGGTCAGTTGCCCCAGCGGGACAGAAAGCCGCGCCAGCCGCCGGCCTGGGCCGGAACCGGATTGGCCGGCTCGGTGAATTCGTCGCCCAAAACCTCGTCGTCGATGCCGGGATCGTCGGGCGCCCGGACAATCGGAATTACCGGGGGAATGGCCGAGGGAGCGCCGCTGCCGGCCGCCTTGGGGAGATCGTGGCGGGCGGGAAACAGGGGCGCGGCGGCGGCTTCGGTAGGAGGCGGCACGGCGGCGGCGTTGGCCGCCGGGGCATTGTCCTGGGCCGCCGGGCGCCTGGGCTCGTTTCCGGTGCCGCCGGCCGGCGGAGCCGGCGGTTCGGGGCGGCGCGGCGCCAGCATCGCCTGCTCGAAGGGGGAGGCTTCGATGGTGGCATTGCCCTGCGACGGCAGCGCCGCCAGCGGCATCTGCCACTGGAAGGCGTCGAGCCGGCCCGAGAGCGGCGACACCGGTCGCCAGACCGCGGAAACATAGCCGTCCGCAGTCCAGACCGGGTCGGGCAGCGCGCGCACCGCGCGCAGGGTCCAGGCCCGCGCCCTTCCGCTGTCGCCGTGCTCGGTGCGCTCGATCTCCGCCATCAGCAGCGCCACCCGCTGGGTCGGCGCTGCGGTGAACGGTGCCAAAGCCTCGCGGGCGCGGGCGAATTCCGTGGCATCGATGGCGGCGCGGGCCACCGCCAGCGCGCCCTCGAGATGGCCGGGCGCCTTGGCCGCCAGGGTCTCCAGCCGCACCAGCCGCTGCCGCGCGGAATCGCCGAGCTTGACATGGGCATAGGCGTCGGCGAGGTCGGGATGCGGCTGCGCCAGCCAGGCGGTTTCCACGATCCGCATCGAGCGGCGCACCTGATGCGCCTCGCTCTGGTATTTGCTGGCCAGCACCGCGGCGGGCACCAGGGTCGGCACCAGCTTGATCGCTTCCATCACGCTGTCGCGCGAGCGGTCGCGGTCGATTTTTTCCAGCTCCAGCGCCCGCGCCGTCAGCAAGACGCCGCGCTGCCGCCGATAGAGCGCCTTGTCGATCAGCCCGGCGGCGAAGTTATTATCGAGGATGCTCAGCGCCCCGCTCCAGTCGCCCCGCGCGCAGCGGAATCCGAGCACGGCCTGCGATGCCCAGGTCGATCCCGGCGCCAGCTGCAGCGCCTGTTCCGCGATAGAGACCGCGGCCGCGGGATCTTCGGCGCGCTGGGCCTCGATGAACAATCCGCGCAGGCCCAAAAGCCTGGTGTCTTCGCGCTCGGTCATGGCGTGGAACGCGGCGCGCGCGCCGGCGCGGTCGCCGTCGAGCTGCGCCGATTGCGCGTGCAGCAGCAGCGCCAGCGGATCCTGCGCGGCATGGCGGCGCGCCACCTCGGCATGGCCGCGGGCCGCTGCGGCATCGCCGTGACCGATCGCCAGCAACCCTTGCGTGATGGCGTGACGGCCGCGGGCATGACGGCGTTCATGGCGGCGGCGCCGGATTTTTTCCGGCGTGCGCCACAGCGCGCGCAATATCGTCCAGGCGAGGATCGCCGCCACAATGACAATGCCGAGCAACAGCACGAATACGGGCAACGAGGGATGAGCGCGCCAAACGCCCCAGTTGAGGACGACATCGCCGGGCTGATCGGCAACCCAGGCCGCGCCCGCGGCCGCGAGCGCAATCAACACCAGAAACAGGATGATCCGAAACATTGAAATCCTATGGCGCCGGTTTGGCGAGCGCGGCCATGGCCTCGGCCGCGAATTGACGGGATGCGGCGAGCGCGGCGTCGCGCGCATCGGCGCGGTCGATCCAGGCTTGGGCTGCGGCGCGATCGGCCGGCGACAGCGTGTTGAGTTCGCGCCGCGCCTCGCTGGATTCATTGCGCAGCGCCGCGGCCGTGATCCGCGCCACCACGGCGCCGCGATCGGTGCCGGCGGCGTCGGTGCGCTCGATGCGGACCAGCCGCGCCGCGCCCGCCTCCAGCCGGTCGATCACGCCGCCGGAGCCGGTGGCGGCGGCATTGTCCGTCGCCGGCGGCTGCAGTTTTGGCACCAGCGTCAGCAGATCGCGGCTCAGGGTGGCCGGGGTCGGCACGCCGGAGGCGGCAAATTCATCGAGCGGCTTCAAGGCGTCCGGATTCGGCGCCAGCGCTTTCGCCGCCGCCAGCGCCGCCGGATAGGGGTCGCCGATCCGGACGAGAACGTCGAGCAAAGCGGCCGCCACGATCCGGCGCAGCGCCACATCGTCGACCGGTCTGGCACTGTCCTGCGCGATTTCGGCGCTCTGGGCGCGATCGGTGCGCTCGAGCTGGGCCAGGCGGTCATTGATCCCCGAAAGATCCGGAGCTGCCGCCGCTGGTGGTGGCGCCGCTTTCAGCTCATTGAGCCCGGCCGCCAGCTTTTCCGAGTTTTCGCGCGCCTCGGTGACTTCGCCGCGCAGCGCGCCCACCGATTGCTCCAGCGAATCGAGGCGGGCAGATAGCGCCGGATCGGGCGCAGCGGCCGGACTGGCGGTTTCCTTGCTCACTGCCTTGCTGGCGGCTTCCCTGGCCTCGAGTTCGGCAACCCGGGACGCCAGCGCCTCGACCCCGGCGGAACTGGCCTGCGGCGGCGGCGACGCCGTCACGACAGTCTCGGCCGGCCAGCCGAGATACCAGCTCAGGGCGATCACCGCTGCGGCGCTGACCCCGCCGGACACCATGGCCACGATCCAGGCCGCCATCGCGCCGCTTGAGGTTTTTTCGGACGCTCGGCCGGGCCCGGCGCCGGCATTTTGTTGGGTTGCGCCGGAGACCTCGGTGGCCTCGTGATCGATGGTCGGGCCTTCGCGCCTGACGCGGCCGGAATCCGGCGCCGGCGGGGCGGGTTCGGGACTGTCATCGGCCATCGCGACGGTTCCTTGGTTGCTGCAGGGCTGAGGCTACCAGATTCGAACCGTCCTTTAGCGCGATCCCGGCCGCAACGCACGGTCCAGCAGCTCGAACAGGGCATTTTCGTCCGGGATGCGCGCGATCGCGACCTGCGAGGCCCCGGCGTCGCGGACCACCGCGGCCACCCCCTCGGAGATGCAGCATTGCGGGACCGAAAGCGCCGAAATTTCGACGCCAGCGGCCCGCGCCGCCTCCAGGAAGGCCCGGGCGCTGCGCCGCGAATAATGCAGCACCGCCTCGATCCGGTTGGCCGCGAAGGCGTCGGAAACCTCTGGCGGCAGGCTCTTCACCGGGGTCATCCGGTAGGTGGTGTGGGTGACGACGCTAAAACCGCGTTCGCCGAGCTCGCCGGCAAGGTCGCGCGCCAGATCCGCGCCGGCCAGATACAGCAGCGTACTGGCTTTCTTCAGTTCCTTGCTCCGCACGCTGGCGAGCACCAGTTCGCGCAAGGCCGCGGCGTCGCCACCGGCCGGGGTCACCCTGGCGAAGCCGGCGCGGCGCGCCGCAGCTGCGGTATGCTCTCCGACTGCGAACAGCGGCAATTGCAACAGCCGGCTGCCGGCCAGATGCGGCGCAATGCCGCGCAAGGCATTGGCGCTGGTGACGATCACCGCGCCATAGCTCGCATCGGTGTCGTCGTGGAACGCGACCGGCTCGAACCGCAGCATCGGCGCCAACAGCACCTCAAATCCCCTCGCGCGCAGGCTCGCCGCGGTGGGCTCGTCGTCGGGATGCGGACGGGTGACAAGAACAGCCATGCCTGAAGACTCTTTGGACTTTCGAATCGGGAGGGCCATCGCATGTTGGATGAGCGGTTGCCACATCTCTTTTTATCCTCCCTGCAGGGCGCCGGAGGGGAGGGCAAGGTTCAACGATTGCACTTTGCGACCCCGCAATGCTACCCGGATCACCGAAACGCCGCTTTGGCCGACAGGACAAGGGCTCACATTGGGTAACGACACGCAGATGCGGGAGCCGGTTCTGGTTCTCGGCATCGAAACCACCTGCGATGAAACCGCCGCCGCCGTGGTCGAGCGCCAGGCCGACGGGTCGGGCCGGATCCTGTCCAATATCGTGCGCTCGCAGACCGAGGAGCACGCACGGTTCGGCGGCGTGGTACCGGAGATCGCGGCGCGCGCCCATGTCGACGTGCTCGACGGCATCGTCGCCGGCGCGATGCGCCAGGCCGGCGTCGGTTTTGCGCAGCTTTCGGCGGTCGCCGCCGCCGCCGGCCCCGGCCTGATCGGCGGCGTCATCGTCGGCCTGACCACGGCCAAGGCGATCGCGATGGTGCACGACACGCCGCTGATCGCGGTCAATCATCTGGAGGCCCACGCGCTGACGCCGCGGCTGTGCTGCGCGCTGGCGTTTCCCTATTGCCTGTTCCTGGCTTCCGGCGGCCACACCCAGATCGTCGCCGTGGTCGGCGTCGGCCAGTATGTCCGGCTCGGCACCACCGTCGACGACGCCATGGGAGAAGCCTTCGACAAGGTGGCAAAAATGCTCGGGCTGCCCTATCCGGGCGGGCCGGAAGTCGAACGCGCCGCGCGCGGCGGCGACGCCAGGCGCTTTGCACTGCCGCGGCCGATGCTGGGGCGCGCCGACGCCAATTTTTCGCTGTCGGGACTGAAGACTGCGGTGCGCAACGAGGCGAGCCGGCTCGGCGCGCTGCAGCCGCAGGACATCAGCGATCTCTGCGCCGGCTTCCAGGCCGCGGTGCTGGAATCCACCGCCGACCGACTCGCCGTCGGGCTGCGGTTGTTTCACGAACGATTCGGCCCGCCGCGCACGCTGGTCGCCGCCGGCGGCGTCGCCGCCAACCAGGCCATCCGCGGCGCGCTGCAGGATGTCGCTGCCCGTGCCCAGGCCACGCTGATCATTCCGCCGCCGGCCTTGTGCACCGACAACGGCGCCATGATCGCCTGGGCCGGCGCCGAACGGCTGGCGCTCGGCCTGATCGACGACATGGACGCCGCCCCCCGCGCGCGCTGGCTGCTCGACGAAAACGCCCGTGCCCCCGCCGGCTTCGCCAACACCCGCGCCGGATTTTAGAGGCGCCGATGGAGATGCAATCGCGGCACGCGCGGAGCGAAGAGCCCCCACCCCGACCCTCCCCCGCATCCGCCTTCGCCAGAAGGCGGGCCTCGGCGGACGCGGGGGAGGGTCGGGGCGGGGGAAAGCCACGGGCGCGGACTCAGCCGCCCGACCATCACGGGGATAGCGCACGATGCCGTCCTTCAACTCGGTCGCGGTGATCGGGGCCGGCGCCTGGGGCACGGCGCTGGCCAGCGTCGCGGCGCGGGCCGGACGCGAGGTCGTGCTTTTTGCACGCCGCCAGGACGGCGCGGCGCGGATCGCGGCAACGCGTGAAAATCCGAAATTGCCCGGCGTGTCGCTGGATGCAAACGTCAGGCTGACCGGCGATATCGCGCTGGCCGCCAGCGCCGACATCATCCTGATCGCGACGCCGGCGCAGAATTTGCGGCAGGCCGTCGCTGCCCTGGTCCCGCATCTCGTCAGCGCCACGCCGGTGATCGCCTGCGCCAAGGGCATCGAGCGCGGCAGCCACCTGTTCATGACCGAAGTGATCGCGGAAGCCGCGCCCGCGGCGATCCCGGCGATATTGTCGGGGCCGAGCTTTGCCGACGACGTGGCCCGCGGCCTGCCGACCGCGGTGACGCTGGCGGCGCGCGACGGCGAACTGGCGGCGGCGCTGGTGCAGGCGCTCGGCTCGGCGACGTTCCGGCCCTATCACACCTGCGATGTCCGCGGCGTCGAAATCGGCGGCGCGGCGAAAAACGTGCTGGCGATCGCCGCCGGCATCGTGGTCGGAAAAAAACTCGGCGCTTCGGCGCAGGCCGCGCTGACCACGCGCGGCTTCAGCGAACTGGTCCGGCTGGGGCGCGCCTGCGGCGCGGATCCCGAGACCATGACGGGACTGTCGGGGCTCGGCGACCTGATCCTGACCTGCTCCAGCCCGCAATCGCGCAATTTCGCGCTCGGCATGGCGCTGGGGCGCGGCGAGCCGCCGCCGCCCGGAAAACTCGCCGAGGGCGAATTCACCGCGCCCGTCTTGGTGGAACTGGCGGCTTCGCAACAGGTCGATATGCCGGTATCAAAAGCGGTCGCGGCCATTCTGAGCGGGGCTGTCACGATCGATGCCGCGATCGAAAGCCTGCTGACGCGGCCCTTCAAGGCGGAGCAATGACCATGGCTTACTGGCTGGTGAAATCGGAGCCGTCGACCTGGTCGTGGGACCAGCAGGTGGCAAAAGGCGCCAAGGGCGAAGCCTGGACCGGCGTGCGCAATTTCACCGCCCGGCAGAATCTGGTGAAGATGAAGAAGGGCGACCGCGCCTTCTTCTATCATTCCAACGAGGGCAAGGAGATCGTCGGCATCGCCGAGATCATCAAGGAGGCCTATCCGGATCCGAGCGACAAGACCGGCAAGTTCGTCTGCGTCGATCTCAAGGCCGAAAAACCGTTGCCGAAGCCGGTGACCATGGCCGCCATCAAGGCCGACAAGCGCCTCGGGGAGATGGCGCTGGTGAAATATTCAAGGCTGTCGGTGCAGCCGGTGACCCCAGAGGAATGGAAGATCGTCTGCAAGATGGCCGGGATGTGAGATGGCGCGACGGCAGCTTCAAACTGAAACAGCGCGCGTGAGTTCGGTTCACCTCGCCCCGCTGCGGGGAGAGGTCGGCGCGAAGCGCCGGGTGAGGGGGCCTATCTGCGAGTTCTGAGCCTGTGGATACGCCCCCTCACCCCGACCCTCTCCCCGCAAGCGGGGCGAGGGAGCAGTAGCTACACCGCCGCGGCGGTCGCGACCACTTGCGCCAGCAGCTGCTCGCGTTTCGACTGCGAACGGTAGCCCTTCATGGTGGCGGCAAAACGCTCCAGGATGCCGTCCTCGAACGCGGTGACGATGGTGTCGTGGACGTAGCTCTTGCGGCAGATCGCCGGGGTGTTGGACAATTCGTCGGCGGCGGCGCGGACGGCGTCCAGCACCTGCTTGCGGCGGCCGCGGGCGCTGGCCGCCGGCGAAATCCGCGACAGCGATTCCAGCACCACGGCGGAGGCCATCAACGTGCGAAAATCCTTCAGCGAGATCTTGATGCCGGCGATCTCGCGCAGGAAGGCGTTGACCGAACTGGTGGAGACGCCGCGCACATTGCCGGAATTGTCGCGGTACTGGAACATCCGCTTGCCCGGCACGCCGCGCAGGATGCCGATGGCGCGCACCAGCTTGGCGGCATCGCATTCCTTGCGTACCGCCTTGCCGCCCTTGGCCTTGAAGGTCAGCACCACGCAGTCGTCTTCCAGCACCACATTGGATTTCAACAGCGTGGTGGCGCCGCGGGTGCCGTTGAGCCGGGCGTAGGATTCGTTGCCCGGCCGGATCGCGGTGCGCGCGATCAGTTCGATCACCGCCGACAGCGCGAATTCGCGGGTCGGGGTATCGCCGGACAGATGCAGCGAGACGTTGCGCCGGATCTTCGGCAGCGCCGCGACCAGCCGCGCCAGCCGGTGCGCCTTGCGGTGTTCGCGGACCTTTTCCCAATCCGAATGATAGCGATACTGCAGCCGACCGGCGGCGTCGCGGCCGACCGCCTGCAGATGCGAGGTCGGATCGGGGGCGTAGCGGACTTCGGCATAGGCCGGCGGCACCGCCATCGAGTGCAGGCGCTTCAGGGTGCCGCTGTGACGGATCGCGGTGCCGTTGGCGCGCACAAAGGAATAGCTCTTGCCCCGCTTGATGCGGCGGATGGTCAATTGGTTCTGGTCGCCGAGCTTCAGGCCGAGCCCGCGGGCCAGGGTCTCGACGCTATGGGATCCGGTTCCGGCAATCGCGGGATCGGCGGCTTCGGGCCGCGCAGCCTCGAAATTCTGCTGATCCATCATCGCGTTAGCCGTCCTAATTGTGAACTCGCTGGGTTTCGTTGGTTGGCAATGCGTCCGATCGAGGTTTGGTTCCGGCCTCGCCGTCCGCCTTCGAGGGGGCCATTTAGGGCGTAATCGCCTTGAGCGCCAGCCCGCCGTCCGGGAAATGTGGTTTCTGGTTACCGCCGAGGGGGCGGGCGGTCATTTCCGGAGGCGTTTCAGGCCCCGAAAAACGCGAACGTGATTGCACGGGAGGCGGCCGGAGACTGCCCGCCCAGCTCATTTCGCCGGCGGCTTGATCCCGCGCAAGGCGCCGAGCGCGGACATCGCTCCTATTTGCTGGCTTGTCGGCGCCGGGGAGGCCGACGCATACTCCGGCAACAATGAAGACGGCTTGCAGTGCTCGCGTTCACTGGCCGCATGGTGGAGGGTTGAGAGATGTCCGAGAAGATTTATGACGTCCCTGCGGAATGGGCCAAGCGCGCCTTTGTCGATCAGGCCAAATATTCCGAGATGTATGCGCGCTCGGTCAGCGACCCCGACGGATTCTGGGCCGAGCAGGCCAAGCGCATCGACTGGATAAAACCCTTCACCAAGGTCGACGACACCTCGTTCGCGCCCGGCAAGATCTCGATCAAATGGTTCGAGGACGGCGTGCTCAACGTCGCCTGGAACTGCATCGACCGGCATCTGCACAGCCGCGGCGACCAGACCGCGATCATCTGGGAGGGCGACGATCCTTCGAAGTCCAAGCACATCACCTATCGGCAGCTGCATGACGAGGTCTGCAAGTTCGCCAACATCCTGCGCACCCGCAATGTCGGCAAGGGCGACCGCGTCACCATCTATCTTCCGATGATTCCGGAAGCCGCTTACGCGATGCTGGCCTGCGCGCGGATCGGCGCCATCCATTCGGTGGTGTTCGCCGGCTTCTCGCCCGACAGCCTCGCCCAGCGCATCACCGACTGCCAATCCAAGGTCGTGATCACCGCCGATGAGGGCCTGCGCGGCGGCAAGAAAGTGCCGCTGAAGGCCAATGTCGATGCCGCCATCGCCAAGAGCGGCGGGGTCGACTGGGTGGTGGTGGTCAAGCACACCGGCGGCGCGGTCAACATGGATCCGGTGCGCGATTTCTGGCACCACGAGGCCGCCGAGATGGTGACGACGGAATGTCCGTGCGAGCATATGCACGCCGAGGATCCGCTGTTCATCCTCTACACGTCGGGTTCGACCGGCCAGCCCAAGGGCGTGCTGCACACCAGCGCCGGCTATCTGATCTTCGCGTCGATGACGCACCAATATGTGTTCGACTACCACGACGGCGACATCTACTGGTGCACCGCCGATGTCGGCTGGGTCACCGGCCACAGCTACATTCTCTATGGCCCGCTCGCCAATGGCGCGACCACGCTGATGTTCGAAGGCGTGCCGAACTATCCCGACAATTCGCGGTTCTGGAACGTCATCGACAAGCACAAGGTCAACATCTTCTACACCGCGCCGACCGCGATCCGCGCGCTGATGCAGGGCGGCGACGAGCCGGTCAAGAAGACCTCGCGCAAGAGCCTGCGGCTGCTCGGCAGCGTCGGCGAGCCGATCAATCCGGAAGCCTGGGAATGGTATTATCGGGTGATCGGCGAGGAGCGCTGCCCGATCGTCGACACCTGGTGGCAGACCGAGACCGGCGGCATTCTGATCACGCCGCTGCCCGGTGCCACCAGGCTCAAGCCGGGATCGGCGACCACGCCGTTCTTCGGCGTGGTGCCCGAGATCGTCGATGCCGACGGCAAGGTGCTCACGGGCGAATGCCAGGGCAATCTGTGCATTGCGAAGTCCTGGCCGGGGCAGATGCGCACGGTCTATGGCGACCACGCCCGCTTCGAGCAGACCTATTTCTCGACCTATCCGGGCAAATATTTCACCGGCGACGGCTGCCGCCGCGACGCCGACGGCTATTACTGGATCACCGGGCGGGTCGACGACGTCATCAACGTCTCCGGCCACCGCATGGGCACCGCCGAGGTCGAAAGTTCGCTGGTAGCGCATGCCAAGGTGTCGGAAGCTGCCGTGGTCGGCTATCCCCACGACATCAAGGGCCAGGGCATCTACGCCTATGTGACGCTGATGACCGGCATCGAACCGAGCGAGGAACTGCGCAAGGAGCTGGTGGCATGGGTGCGCAAGGACATCGGCCCGATCGCCTCCCCCGACCAGATCCAGTTCGCGCCGGGCCTGCCGAAAACCCGTTCCGGAAAGATCATGCGCCGCATCCTGCGCAAGATCGCCGAGGACGAACCGGGCAGCCTCGGCGATACCTCGACCCTGGCGGATCCCGCCGTGGTCGACGATCTGGTGCAGCACCGCCAGAACAAGAAGGGGCCGACCGCTTAGCCTCCAAATCCAGCTGCATTCCCCGGACGAAGCGCATTACGCCGCACTGGCGGCGTGATGCGCTGCAGATCCGGGGTGCAGTTTGGTGAATGGAAAGCATGGGTCCCGGCTCTGCGGCGCAGCGCGAAGTGGCGCTGCACCGCGTCCGGGACACGATGTTGCTCTCACAAATCCAGCAGCGGGCCTGCCGGGACGATGCCGCTGGGGTTAAGGTGGCGATGGCTTTCGTAATAATGATGCTTGATGTGAAACAGGTTCACGGTGTCCTTGATCAGCGGCTGCCGGTAGAGCTCTTTCAGGTAGCGTGACAGATGCTTGTAGTCGGCGATGCGCCGGATGTTGCATTTGAAGTGCCCGACATAGACGGTGTCGAACCGGATCAAGGTGGTGAACAGCCGCCAGTCCGCTTCCGTCAGCCGCTCGCCCAGCAACCAGTGCCGGCCGGACAGCATCTCTTCGAGCCAGTCGAGCGACGCGAACAGGGCTGTGACGGCATCGTCGTAGGCTGACTGGCTGCGCGCAAATCCGGCGCGGTAGACGCCGTTGTTGACGGTCTCGTAGATCCGCGCATTCAGCGCGTCGATGTCGTGGCGCAGCTCGGCGGGATAGAAATCGCCGGGCAGGGCGCCGACACCGTCGAATGCCGAGTTCAGCATCCGGATGATCTCGGAGGATTCGTTGTTGACGATCCGCGCGGTCTTGCGATCCCACAGCACCGGGACGGTGACGCGCCCGGTGTAGGCCGGCTCGCCCGCGGCATAGAGCTGATGCAGCAGTTGGGCATGCTGGATCGGGTCGGCGATCACGCCTGGACCGGGCGCGAACGTCCAGCCGTCGGCGCCCATGTACCAGTGCACCACCGACAGGCCGATGACGTCCTCGAGGCCCTTCAGGGCGCGCAAGATCAGGGTGCGGTGCGCCCACGGGCAGGCCAGCGATACGTAGAGATGGTAGCGGCCGGGCGCGGCGGCAAAACCGCCGCGACCACTCGGCCCGGGCGAGCCGTCCGGTGTGATCCAGTTGCGCAGCGGCGAGGCCGGGCGGGTGAAGTGCCCGGCAGTATCGGCCGGAAAGCCGTCTTCCTGGCGCCAGATGCCATCGACCATGACGCCCATCAAAACTCTCCGTTGCCGGGATCCGCGGTCCCGCGATGGATATAGGCCGCCCCGCCGCTCACGCAATTATCCGGCTTGCGGTTTGCGTTCCCCGGACGAAGCGCAGCGCGCCGCCTTTGGCGGCGTGATGGGCTGCAGATCCGGGGTCCATGTTGATGGATTGGGAAAGCGTGGGTCCCGGCTCTGCGGCGCAGCGCGAAGGAGCGCTGCACCGCGTCCGGGACACGGGTTCTTTCGCCCGCTCACGCAATCGTCAGGGACAAGTCGGCCGCGGCGCACGTTTCCGGCCGGGTGTTGTTTTCAGGTCATTTACTTTGTTTGCAACATTTCCTTTGTTTCCGGCAGTGAGCGGCCCTGGAGCCCGGCGTGGAAACCACCTGGTTAATGCACGCGGTTAAAAATGCGTGGGCAAGGCCCGGCGATTTGCCGGGCTGGCGCGGAATTTCAAGCGCCCGCAAAGCGGGCGCCGAACGAATGTGGAGAATGTGATGTCGTTGAAGATTGCGGTGGCGCTGGCCGCCACCTTCGGGGCTGGGATGTTGATGTCGTCGGTGGCCGAGGCGCGGCCGGACATGGTCGGGTTCCGCGGTGACTATTCGCCCGGAACCATCGTGGTGAAGACCAATGAGCGCCGGCTCTACCTGGTTCTCGACCCCGGCCACGCCGTCCGTTATCCGGTCGGCGTCGGCAAATCCGGCAAGCAATGGGCCGGCGTGACCCGGATCGATGGCAAGTACCGCAATCCGGCCTGGTCCCCGCCGGCCGAGGTCAAGCACGACAAGCCGTCGATGCCCGACGTCATTCCCGGCGGCTCGCCGCACAATCCGATGGGCGTCGCGGCGATGACGCTGGCCGGCGGCGAATACGCCATCCACGGTACTAACATGCCCGGTTCGGTCGGCGGTTTCGTCTCCTATGGCTGCATCCGGATGCTGAACGACGACATCACCGATCTGTATCAGCGGGTCTCGGTCGGCACCACGGTGGTGGTCGCGCGCTGACCTTCTGATTCTCAAAACTCGAGAATGCAAAAGCCCCGGCCTGGTCCGGGGCTTTTTTCGCGCCCCGTGTCCGGGGCACGAGCGCGCCTCAAAAATCAGAGGCGATGCCCTTGTTCTCCCAGTCGCCGAACCGGGTCGGTTCCGGGCCCTTTGGGCCGTGGAATTCTTTCGCCACCGGCTGGGCATTGGCCGCAGCCGCGAGCCTTCGCGCTTCGGCTTCGGCCAGCGCGCGTTGCGCCGCCGGCGACAGCTTCTTGCGTTCCGGCGCCGATGCGGCGGCTGCGGGCGAAGAATCGGAAGAATCGTCGGTCATCTCAGGTGGTTTCCAGCCGCGGGGTCGCCCCGCTCGATTGCAAAATCACACCCCAATCGTGAAATCATCAAGGCGATTCTTATATTTGGCATATTCGCATGCCAGAGCTGTTTTTCCATCCGCTGGCAGGCGCCGAAACCGCCGGACTGCCATCGCTTTTGCCGAGATGTTCCCGCTCCATGCCTCCTCAACGATTCGCACTGCCATCCGAAGTGCCCGGTCTCGCGGCGCGGCGGATCGCAGCGGATATTCTTGACGGCGTGCTGCACAAGCACCGCACGCTCGACGAGCAGCTCGATGGCGCCGCCGCCCATCCCGGCCTGAAGACATTGTCGGATCGCGACCGCGCCCTGATGCGGCGCCTGGTGGCGACGATTCTGCGGCGGCTCGGCACGCTCGGCCATGTGCTGTCGCGGCTGCTCGATTGCGGCATCCCGACCGACGCGCCGCGCGCGCAAAGCGCGCTGCTGATCGGCGCCGCGCAGATCCTGTGGATGG
>Ga0182030_10017698_pt1 | contig 13726 bp, 12 predicted proteins | sample 812S3MmetaG_FD_121299 | JGI IMG/M metagenome (GOLD analysis project Ga0182030, IMG submission 121299) | Permafrost microbial communities from Stordalen Mire, Sweden - 812S3M metaG (Illumina Assembly) | ecosystem: Environmental > Terrestrial > Soil > Wetlands > Permafrost | place: Sweden... | reverse complement strand
TTGTGTCGAAGAGGTATCAACTTCATCTTCTCGACACATTTAACAACAGTTGAAAGCGTCCCTGAAGTCGCAGATTGTGTTAAGCAAGGTCGATTAAGATATGCACACTTCTCAACGACGATTCTTCCAGACACTCAAGAAGTCATCTTCGAACACAAGCTTCATGAAGGTTCAGGTCAAAAGTTGTATGGTATTGAAATTGCAGAAGTCATGGGATTGGATCCTGCTGTCATATCCTTAGCATACAAGCTTCGCAATAGGAGGCAGAATCCTCAAACTCATGCCATACCTCTTGGAGGAGACAAGAAGTCACGATATAATGCAAAGAAGCTTCTTGGTATATGTGAGATCAAGGATTGTGAAAGAAAAGCTGTTGATACACATCATATCAACGGTCAATGTACAGCAGATGATAATGGCATGATCGAACACTTTCATAAGAACGAGACTCATAACCTTGTTGGTCTATGTAAGGAATGTCACAATGCAGTACATATAGACAAGACGTTGACTATATATGGATGGAAACAGACGACACAAGGTAATACAAAACTACTCTACGTTAGAAAAGAATCTGAAGTATATGAAGACGAAAAACAATAATAATATATCTATTCACATAAACTGTGTTTATGTGAATGAGTAGTTTCAAAACTAAACTCGTCAGACAATGGCAGGATTTGATAGAAGTATGTGCGAGTGATGATCTTTGGTTTCTTGATACTCCATTTCTATCAAGTGAAGTAATTACAGATGACGTTCTTCGACTTATGATAGAAGAAGGCAGAACTGATGCAAATCATATCTCATCAGATCCGAATATTCCAGTGGTTGTAATCAAAGAAAAGAAATCATCATTCGCTTTTTACTTGATTAGTCGATTCAAAACGATCATTCATGCTCCATTGATTCCCAATTATGTAAGACAAATAACATTCGTAAAAAGATTCAATCTTGCTGAGGAATTAGAAGGTGATTTTAGAACGAAAATTACTGATCGTCACTATGCTGCGGGATCTCTTGTGGGATATAATGAAGAAACAGGATTACTTACAGTAGGCGGATACAATAACGGTATAGGTATATTGATCAATGGAAGGAGATCCGATTTCATTCACATTTCTATATCTCGATTTGAGATTTTCATTGACATATCGGCTAACACTCTTACTAGGAGAATTGAAAATGACACAGAAGTGATATTTTATGAGAATGGAGATATAAACGAAGAAGTGAATGGGATATTGACAAGTGATAGAACATTCTTTGTAGAAACTGTACCTATGATATATTCTGAATTGATCTTGAAGACGAAGAAATGGTTTAGAGAAGAACCTTGGAACATGATAATTGGGAAGACTCCAACTGAAGGCGCGAGGATTCTGAGAGAGCTCGGATGGAATTGATTATCTGTTGAATAATATAGCAATATAATGTGCAAATGCACATTATGTTTAGAGAAAATCAAACAAATCAGAAGATGCAAGAGGAACAGAAAAATCAGGTAATGATATTTCTCCAGTCCAGATGGCATCTTCAATATCATAAAGATGATCGGAAAACCTTTGCAGTTTCAAGTTGAGATTTGGGTCCTGGAAGACATGCTCTACGCGAACAATTACAGGAATCTTGATTTTCTGAAGATCAAGTCTCGATATTTGACTCATTAATATAGAGGTTATACGAATGACCTCAGTGCGAAAAACATTATCAGACACTTGTGAACTCTGACTTAATATTTTTCCGTGAAAGACAGCAAATCTTCCCATATATCGATATATACGTGGAATGCAATCAATTAAATAAAGTTCCCTACATCTGGCTTGGACTTCTCGCCAGATGCTATAGAAAAACATATCATGACGATCTTTGCAGTTATAGCAAAGAATATATTTTACCGGTACTTCTGAGCAATCACTTGTACAAATTTGTCTAGAGCAAGATGCACAACAATTAGCTTTATACATAAATCTCGACCACGTCGGTGTACTCTGTTGAACTCTTTTAACGTTACGAGTAACACCTAAGTATCGAAGAGGATGCTTCTTCTTATATTTACCTCCAGTGTCTCGCAAAACAATTTCACGAAGAAGGTTAGACAAACTTGTATCTCCATAATAAAATCGATAGAGATGACGACATGTACTAGCCAGTTTGATAACGTCAAAAACATGCATTTCAGCAATAATTATTGCCATTATTGCCGCATTTGCAAATAAATCTTTCCAAGATCCAATGGTAACAGATGTTACTTTCTTTTGTTTTTGTATAGCAACTAAAGGTGACATGGATCAATTCATAAAGTATGTCGAGACAAATGGGACTTCAGTTCTATCATCGGACTTCTAAATTGACTTCTCATCATATATGGCGCAAATGCACCGTATATACAGTTGTTTGTTTTTGTGTTTTTCTTTTACTCATGTTCATCTACACTATCCCCAAAGATATTAGGGACTTGTTCAATTGGCACTTCCTCTTCGATCCTCTGACGAACACGCTCGATGCATCCATTGAATACTCGCTGACCTCCAGCAACGATCTGCGATGGATCAGGAGCATCGTTCGCGCCTTCATCTACAACGGGCTTGTTCTCCGGGATAGATGCAAGCAGATCATCGATGTTGATGTCGAGATCCTCGATGATTTCTGAGAGCATCGCGAAGAAATCGTTGCTGGGATCGTCGAGATCCTTCTTCTTCGCAAAACGAGCAAAGGACTCGATCAGCCACGAGATCTTGTCGCGTCCGAGCTTGGAATCGAGCGCAACATAAACACTCTCCTCGGAAATCTCGTACCAATCGACTTCATCGTTGTTCTGCAGCACCACTTTCGCCGAGTGAAAGAATCGAAGAGAGTCCATCACTTCCTCTTCAGTGACTGTGGGCTCCTGAATCAGCTCGAGATGATGCATCAAACGGCGGCAACCATAGTAGATACCGTCCAATGGCTCGTCCGCGTTCGTGGAATTGGTATCTTTGATGATCATAAAGCCAGTCTTTGCACAGAATGTGTACAATTCCAGCAGAGGAACCCCAGTGAGCGGATTCCACGGAGGCGCAACGTGAACAGCCGCTGGTGCTTTCACTCCGGAAGCACCACCGTTGTCAGGATGCCTACCGCATCTGTCCCCAATCTTGACTGGAGCGGAACACTGAATTCCTGTTTTCGCAAGTCTTCCTTGGCATCGCTTTTTACCCGCAGCAGTAAGCTCTTCAAGAGGTTGAGATCCTCCCGTGGTAGCTCCAGCAGCAGCTTTTGTTCCTGTTGCCTTCGCAGCCGGTGCTTTCGCAGCAGCGCCGTCCTCCAAAGTCTTCATATGCTGATTGTAGTGCTGCTTGCACATGTTTTTGCAACCAGCAGCTTGTTTTCGAGAGCAAGGTTCGCTCTTAGCAGTCTTACACACACAAAGAGACATTTCTTAGAACTCTTAGCTAGTATCGTCTTGAAAACAATCTTTATAAAAAATTATTAATCGATTTTTAGATATGCCTCAGATTTGTTTTATAATTATATAATTAACGCGAAAACTAACGAATTTATAATCCGATTTTGTCTTCTTTGACATAAATGTGCAAGCATCTATCTCAAATTATTTCTTCTTCTTTTTCTACTCCGATACTCTTGAACCAATAATCAACAATTGTTTTTTACGAATCACAATAAGTGAAATGAGTTCTCTCTTGTTACTCCAACAAAGTGGATTTTATCGTTATCTTTTCCAATGGACATCTATATATCTATCAGTATATCTGATATTAAGATGGTATCTCATAACTAAGAACATTAACATAAAAAGATTCTTATATGTTTGGGGTTTCTGTACCAGAGCCTTCTCAATAATTCATGCCTTTTCTATTATTAGAATGTCCTTTCGACTTATGTCAGATTATGGATTGATCCGAATATGGAATTATAACTTCCATATTTTCTACACAAGTGGTGTCAAACAATTCGCTTCAATGAACGCTTTCATGCAAGCCTACCTCATGGTTGATGCAACATTCAACATTCTCGAAAGTTTTCTTTCAGAAGAAGACGATCACAAGAGAGAAGCCCGAAGACTTAATGTAACACATCACTTGATTGGAGCAATATGTATGTATGCATTCATTATCTTTCAAGAAGTGCAGTTTAACAGTCTTTATTTCTCTATGACAGAGGTATCTACTATACCTCTACACTTAGGTTGGGCAATCAGAGAACTCAGATTGAACGAAAAAAGGTATTTCAAACATTTATACATCTTCTTTGGAGTATTAGCATGGACACTGTTTCTATGTGTAAGAATCATAGGATCCATCTTCTTATGGATCTACATTATCACTAATATACAATCAATAATGCATATGCATCTTGTTGTTGGAATAATGGGAGGCATTGGAGGTAACTTAGCTCTCACTATACTCAACGTAACATGGTTTATAAAGCTCACAAACATGCTCTTGGATGGTCTCAAGAGTAAGAAGAAGGATATATGAAAAACATTGTTCACTCAAACAATGTTTAAATTCACAAATAAATGGATGTTCCAGATAACAATGAATTAGCCACATATATTCTACGTTATGCTAATACAGTTCTCCCAGATAATTTGAAACAATACAGAGTTTTTCTTCCGGATAATGAAGCATATCTGCTTTTCTTGAAAACATTTGGCATAGATTCATTAACACTGCTGAGCAATGTCGAAATAATGACTGCTATAGCTAATCAACACATATACAATTTTAAACCTAAAATAATTCGAAGAGTACAAGTATTAACCCCTTTCAAGGGTTCCAAAGAAGATAACAAACCTTTTGACGATTCAGATATTCCACATACAATTGACGATATTGACATTAGCAAAACGCATTTATCTCAAAACGGATCAGTCGAAATTAGTGAAATAAATGGAGTACTTTCGACTGTAGCAGTCAACGAACTCATCAAAAGTATCAGTAAGCAAAAGTTGATTCAGGATAATCAAGAAAATATATCAGAAGAATTGAGATCTGCACTTGTTGCTCCTGTCATAAATGCTTCTCAATACATTCAAAATTATCCTCAATTACCATCAAATATGTTACGTGATAGACTCGTTCAGTTAGCGCAAATAGGTAAAGAAAAGGTCTATACTATTGGCAATGCTGTTGTAAAATATTTAGCTTACTCCCCAAGTGATGAAGAAGATGAAGAAAAGGAAGATTTTGATCGTGAAATCGTTGTTGGATTAGAGATCAATAAGTTGAGAGATCCAGGATTTATGAAAACAATGGGTTATAACGCTAGTACACAATGTATAATACCTGGAAAAGAAATGTATCCATTATGCGATTATCTGTATTTAGAAAAAATTGAAGGTGTGACACTTAGACATTACCTTAGATATAACAACTGTTCCTTATTACAATTCAAAACCATTATGAGACATGTTGTTAAAACATATCACAAAGCATATTATACTATAGACTTCACACATTACGACTTTCATGACAGCAATATTATCATTAACCTTAGTGGTCTTCCTGTAATAATAGATTTCGGTACTTCCCATATCAGATTGCCAGAAGGAAACATAGGTGATAATTATCTGGGCGATGGTCGATATCCTGATAGATCAAATTGGATTCATGATTTCTTCAAAATCATGGCTTTCTGTGCTTTGAATACTAATATGCCTATTGGATCGGGAATCAATCCTAAATATCAAGAAGAGGAAGACAACAAAATAGAATCTCTAATTCGCTCTGTAGAATGGGAAATACCTTATCACGAGCGATCTGGATATTATACAATGTCAGGAACGAATGATTTACTTATCTTTTCTCGAAAAAGGACATATGATGCGAAAGGTGATGTCGTAATTGATATAGAACCAATGTCAGAATATATCAATAGAATTCGAAACATGATAGGCATTCAAAATTTCGGTTTCACATATCGCATAGCTAATCTTATATATGACATAGAAATGGAAACTCTGAATCTTGAAGAAGCAACAGATCATAACAGAATCGATCTCAGAGACATACACAACTACTGCATCAATATCTTGATGTATTTTCATCCTTCAATGACAACAGAATGGCTTCTTAATTATAGAAAGAATGTTGATCCAAGGTTTAGCTCGTTCATGACAGATGCAGGTAAATTAGCAAAGTTCGAGGATTTCGTTAGTTATTTTAATCAAGTCAGCAATACATGAATATGAAAACACTTTATGAGTCTATTTGGACTCATAAATGATACTAGGATACTTCAAACGTCTCAACGAAGTGTTTGGATGGAGATTCCTAATATACCTCTTCTTCTCAAACATGGTACTCAAAGGCATTCTATATTACTTGAGTTATCCTATTATGCTACCTCTCTTCAAAGACATTCTCAAGATTCCTGCAGATGACACTCAGATATACATCATCACAACAATGATACCATGGACAATCAAACCTATATTTGGTCTGCTTTCAGACATCATTGAAATACGTGGTACTCATAAAACACTATGGGTATATTGTGGTATGCTCATAGGATGCTTCGGTTCGGGATTTGTCTTCTTAGCATATGATAATCTATCTGTCGTTGGTCTAACCATGTGTTTCCTTTGCATACAGTTTGAAATATCCATCATCGACCTCATGTCTGAATCTACATATTCAGCAATCTTACGTGACAATCCTTCTTCAGGATCAGATATTATTACGTTGACTCAGATATATCAAACATTGGGTGCTCTTGTTGCTTCAGGTTTCATTGGTGTCTTAGCTGATGATGTCTTATATTATGTTGTCTTCATTATACAATGCATATTAGCTATATCACCACTTTTGCCAACTCTTCTTAGATGGTTACCTGAGAGAACACCTGACACTGAATACGAAATGAAACCCCTCTTGGAGTCTAAAGGTAAGGTGAAATGTATCAGGATCGTAAATTCATCCGAATATAGTTATAAGATGAGTATCGTCATTGTTGTCATAACACTTGGAGCTCCAATCATTGGCATAATCATCAATACAAGAGAATCCTTGAACGCTAAGCTAGTTGGATTCTTCATAGCACTAGTATTATTATCAATTATTCTCTGCTTAACATATTTCACATTCCTTGAACCTGACAAACCTAACATCATATTCCGAATTGCTTTATATCAGAGCATATCATACATATCAAGACCTTCCTTGAGTTCTGCTCTGTCTTATTTTTACACAGCTACAGAAGAATGTCTCTTCGACGGTCCTCACTTCACATTCAAGTATTACTTAACATATATTGGAATCGCAAGCAGTCTTGCATATCTTGTAGGATCATTCTTATATCAGATCTGTATGAGCAGACTGAAGTATCGCATGGTGTTAATAATAACAACATGCCTATCATGTATTGGCAGTTTAACTGATCTCTTCATTGTTTCAAGATTGAATGTGAAGATAGGAATATCAGATGATGTAGCTTTTGTTCTAGGAGGTGGCATACTACAACCCATATTGAAGACATTCGAGTATTCCATATCATCCATACTGATAGCGAAAGTCGTTCGAAGAGGAATGGAAGGTAGCATGGTTGCATTAATGTCTGGTATTGTCAACTTCGTATGGATGATATCTGAAATCTTTGGAGCTATCATATATCAATCTGCAGGTATTACAACATTACCTCCATGCGATTTCAGTTTATTGTGGATATTAATCATCGTCTGCAATGTTGCATCACCTTTAATTTTAAACATACCTGCAGCATTCTTGATACCAAATGTATCTCAGACTGTCACTTTTGACTAACCAAACATTGTATATCACAACGTTAACTCATGATAAAACGATAATTGAAAATGTCAAAATAAAAACGAAAGTCCAAAAACAAGATGGATGTTCAGGTAGAACAAGTAGATCCCAAAAGAGACGAGGAATTTAAACTCTTTCAGGAGAAGATAAAGCTTGAAGACTTTACAGAAATTAATCCGGTTGTTTTTATTGAAGGTGATTCAAAGGAATGCAATATCTTTCTTTCTTTGATCAAGGGATTATATCCAAAGAAGATTCCAGTTATACCCCTTAAAGCTTTTCATAGACCAGTTACAGGTCGATGTACTGATATTCATGATATACTTGCAAGTCACAAGTTATTCTGTGTGAGATCATCAGATCATAGTAGTATGTATCTTAGTTCGAGTGGTGTTAAGGCTTGCCAAAATCATTTGTTCGATTTCATGCATGAACATAAAGATAAATACATATGCCTCGTGTTGAAAGACCCAGAAGAAGTAGAATTTAGTCCTGGCGTCCAAAGGAGACTCGATATGAGTAAGTTCTTGTATTACAAGTTGAAATGACTGGATTAAAAACGATAATTGAAACTACTTTCTGTTGAAAGTTATCCTACCATGATTCATATATTGTCTATCAAGACTATATATTGCTGTTAAGGACCATTCCACGTCACAGTAAACCCTCGTCCATCCGCAGTTAGGTCAGACGTTAAAGCTTTAGTACTATTATCAGAGATCATAATCATCTTCTCAGCTGGATATTCTCTTATAGTTCCGATTTCTCCATTGATTCTAGCATCACATTGTCGCCATACACATGGTGTAAATGCACATAATGATGTGATTTCTTGAGACATTGAAGGTGATTCAACAATCCATTGAGCAGACTTTCTTGCAGAATTAGTTGTTGTCGTATAAGAGGTTGGAATATCAAATGACACATTCTTAGTCATATTGTTAATTGTCATAAGATATATCACATCTTTTCCTGATACTGAGGAAACCTGAACTTTGAGTTCGATTATATCTCCAGCAGACAAAGGAAAATCCTTAATCATCGTAGCAGCTTTTGGATACATCTCAAACCAAGCATACATCGTAAGTCCCTTCTCATAATATAAATCAATACCCAACTGTTGAACTGTTGGATTCGTATCGAAAGCTCCATCAATACCAACCCATATTGAAGCATTAGCAAATGGAGTGTTCACAGGTGCTGCAAAAACATTAGGAATTGTGAAAACACCTCTAACACATGTACATGATCCTGCTGTAGGAGACTTCAAGGAATCTGCTACAATGTAACCTGCCCAATTATTACTGACACTACTTATCATTTGTTCTGAAGTTAATGCGTCTCCTCTGACAACATTCAACTTCAACAACACACAACTCGTAATGTTGTTCGATTGTCCAACAATTATAATATCTACTTCACCTACTGCAGCATCAGTATTTGCAATCAAAGACATTTGAATATAATCACTTCCTGATTTGAACTCTGCAGTTACTCCATATGGCAGATTCTGTGTCGAAACCTCAATAGCACCTTTGAATGTCTTACTTGCTTTGATACTCAAATTGCTTTCTGTTATGGAGCCTTGCTTGAGATTCAAGACATTACTGACAGATTGCATTTGAAAGTTACCTTCTTCACTCACAATGAGTGTGACCGGCAACGTCGTAAATTCATCACTAGAACTTCCTATAATATCAAATGAGAAAGTATATCTTCTCACTGTAAGGTTTGAAGTCAGTGTTACAATAGATGTACTCGTGATAGGATTTTGACTAAACTCGGCTTTAACTCCTAATGGCAATCTATTAGCTATCAATGTAAGTTTTCGATCTCTACCATCAACATTTTGAAGTGAAACAATGAATGATGAACTTGATCCAGGTAATAGTTGCAATACATCTGAGGATAATGTCAATAAATATGATGTCTTAACTTGAAATTGAGTACTTGTTAATATATCATTCCGGATAACCAATCCAGTACGAAGAGTGTTTCGTAGTTTATAAGGCACAAGATAATACTTATACTTCTTATTCGAAGCCACAACAAACTTATCATGCTCTGTGTTTCTGTTGCATAGGCCTATGATTACTACAACAATGATGATTATTGCAATAATCAATAGAATGATCTTATCCCTGTTGTTCATAGTTTGGAAACTTTAGCTTCCAAACTTAATTTGCAGATAGTTTTATCCCATTAGACCATATGCTTGACATTGCGTCTTAACTGTATCCAATCTACTCTTCGTCATCGTGAGAAATTCTTTGCATGTTGTATCCTTACGTCCCTTATCAAACACCACAAGCCATTCTTTTGCCACTTCTTGATCAACATCAAACAAGTGACACAAATCATCAAAAGGTATCTTACCTTCAGCGAAGACCGAAAGGAATAAAATATGCTTGTACGTATTAAGTCTATGTGGCACAATCGTGAATCTATATGAGCGCATGACATACATGAATCTCTCATCCCCTGTACACATCACATCATTCAAGTTCAAGCTAACTCTTGGACTCATACAAATAGGTGTCCTATGCTCATTCTTAATGACAACTATTCGAACGTTCAATGCTTCATCACAACATATCTTATTGTTAACTTGACTCACATCAGATATACTATTCACATATTTCAAGACATTATAAGGTCCTTCTATCAATTTCCTATGATGATCAGTGACGCTACGAATTATCATATAACCTGCTACATTAGAACAATCACCAAGTGTCACATATATACTTTGCATATAACCATCAAAATCATATTCAATATACCAATGTCCATTCTTAAAAAACTCCTTTCTACTACTCATATAAGGATCCGAATGAAATCTCGAACGTACATAAAATTCAACTTCAACAATTCGAAGAAAAAACATATCACCATTGTGATCCTTGACAAGTAACATGCAGTTGTTCATGATAATCTTAGATATTTGATAAAATTCATCAGAAAGTCGACTTATATTAGTTAAACTAAACATGGTTTAGTTATGATATTTAACAATATTTGCTATTCATTTAAATTATAATGAGTTTTAAAAATTGTATGAATTTGATCTAAAATCAGAAGAAGATGGAAGCAATTACATCATCAAAGAAAACACTCTGGACCAAAGAATCTACTGCCTACACTGAGGGTGATGAGATCATTGTTGCCTATATTGTTGGAGATGTAGCACACAACTTTGTTGCCACTATCATTAAGCCTAGGACTGAAATCATGCCTAACAACAACAAAGAGCTTGTTGCTACCAAAATCGAAAGGCGTCGGTTTCAAGAAGAGTATCCCATTCCTGAGGAATATCAGAAGTATGTTATCACTGATGAAGCTGATCTTGAAGCATTGCAAGAGAGTGAATATGTCATGGAGCAGATAGTTGGCTTCGATGTCAAGATTCATCCTTTTACCGACGATTCTTTTATGCCTGAAACACTCCGTGAAGAAGCTCGTGTCAGCCTTTACATTCCTATTGAGCATGTGATGAGAAGGGTCAGGATTAACAGAGATGATGATCCGAAGTTGCCTATTTTTAACAGTCGTCATACAATCGATGTTGGAAAACAATGTCGTGTGAGTAGGCGTAGATTGGACGAGAATGGAGACAAACACATCGTTCGTCTTCAAGGATATGTTGTTGGGTTCCAATACTCATCACATGGTATGACACGTAACATTATCAAGCTTGACAAAGTTCCGACTGAAGAAGAGCTCTATGGTATTGAGCTCTTGGACAAGACACAACCCAGGTACAAGCAGTATTTTACTGCTTATCCGGGTGCGCAGTTCCTACTTCTCAACCATCATTATTCTACCGAGTTTGCACCTAAGGAGGTTGGAACATATCGTGAAGAATATTTGAAGGTTCTGATGAAGTTATTTCCTGCGAACACAGTCAAAGCTAAGATCTGTCGCATTATAGTCTCTGAAGAAGTTGCTGCTAAGCCTGACTTCTGTCTTGCCGAAGAGCATTGGTTTGGATTCGCAAAAGATCCAGACAGCAGGAAGAATGACGGAGACTATTACATTACATCCGGCACTGGAAACCTTGTTCTCGGCAAAGAGATCAATGAAAAAGGATTCATGCGCTTCAGAGTTGACGACCAAACAAGCTTCACTCCTAAAGTCGATGATACTATCTTCGGATATGTCACTGGGTTCAAGGGTGAAGGAGACAAGCGAGCCAAGCGTCTTCAATGGTTTCCTGCAAAGCAATATCCTGGTTACAAGGAGTTTTACGACTTTGTTCACACTGATGGTCAAGGAGGTATCTTTAAGGGAAAGAACACAAACTTCTGTGTTGAAGCTATGAAGTATAAGAAGAATCATACAATCTTCTCGCAGTTGATTTCAGGATACTTCACGCCACAACTTTCTAACGGTATCCTCGATGGATTCAAAGAGAAGTATCTTTGGTACATTTCACATTAAACATAATCACTATACTTGGCTTTTTAGGCCATGTATGTCTCCAACTTTCCAAAAGTCTGAAATGAACATGCATGACATTCAATATCATGCATCTTTTCAAATCCCAGAAAGATCCATACAAAAATGGATATCACATATCCTGATAACTTACCCATAATTGCCAAGATATGATAGATGCTTCATTCAAGCCACCTCGTGTCTCCAACTTTTTGGAACTCTCAGACAAACATGTATGATATTGAATGTCATACATCATTGCAATCCTTAGAAAGTTTCATACAAAAATGGATATCACATATCGTGATGCTTTACTCATAAATGTCAAGCATTGAACATGCTTCATTCAAGCCACCTTGCGTTTCCGAATTTTGGAAACCTTTAAATCGCCATTGAATATCATATATTACATATCGTGATGAGTTATTCATAAATGCAAGACATGACACATGCATCATACATCTCTTTCTCTCTCAACTTTTCAGAACTCTCAGATGAAGATACACGACATTAAATGTCGTGATCGCTTTGAATTCTAGAAACTTGTATAGAAACAGAGACATTACATATCGTGATGGTTTATCCATAAATGCAAGACATGACACATGCATCATACATCTCTTTCTGTCCCAACTTTTTGGAACTCTCAGACAAACACGCATGATATTGAATGTCATACTTTAGAAAGTTTCATAGAAAGATCAATGCTATATATCGTGATGCTTTATTCATAAATTCTAAGACATGAAACATGCTTCATGCAACTCTTTCTGTCCCAACTTTTTGGAATTCTCAAACAGACATGACATTGAATGTCATGCGTTACTTCGATTTTCAGAAAGTTGCACAGGAAGATGAATACTATGCATCGTGACGATTTACTCATAATTGCTAAGACATAAGACATGCTTCATCCAAGCCACCTTGCGTTTCCGACTTTTTGGAACTCTCAGACTGACATGCGTGATATTGAATGTCATGCGTTACTTCAGTTTTCAGAAAGTTGCACAGGAAGATGAACTCTATACATCGTGATGAGTTATCCATAAATGCAAGACATGACACATGCATCATGCAACTCTTTCTGTCCCAACTTTTTGGAACTCTCACACAAACATGCATGATATTCAATGTGCAATCTTAGAAAGTTGTACAAGAAGATCAATGCTACATATCGTGACGGCTTACTCATAATTGCTAAGACATAAGACATGCTTCATTCAAGCCACCTTGCGTTTCCGACTTTTTGGAACTCTCAGGTGAACATGCATGACATTCAATGTCTTTATCATAGCAATTTTCAGAAAGACATATAGGAAGATGAACTCTATGAATCGTGACGGTTTACCCATAAATGCAAGACATGATACATGCACCATACGTCTCTTTCTGTCCCGTTTTTTTGGAACTCTCAGATGAACATGCACGATACTCAATGTCTTTATCATAGCAATTTTCAGAAAGACATATAGGAAGATGAACTCTATGAATCGTGACGGTTTACCCATAAATGCAAGACA
>Ga0182030_10017697_pt1 | contig 13727 bp, 10 predicted proteins | sample 812S3MmetaG_FD_121299 | JGI IMG/M metagenome (GOLD analysis project Ga0182030, IMG submission 121299) | Permafrost microbial communities from Stordalen Mire, Sweden - 812S3M metaG (Illumina Assembly) | ecosystem: Environmental > Terrestrial > Soil > Wetlands > Permafrost | place: Sweden... | reverse complement strand
TGATTTACAACTGGGACGCCACCATGTCGAAGTTCATTCCGATCTTCGGCGAACAGCGGGGGCTCAGGCTGCAAGCCCAAGCCTACAATGTGTTCAACCATGCGCAATTCGTCGGTCTGGGCACCGGCTCGGTGTACAATACGGCCGGCCAACAGACGAGTCTGACGGCCGGCGTTTTCAACACCACACTACCGGCTCGCGTCATGGCGTTTTCCGCCAGGATCGAGTTCTAACGTTACTGGGGCAGGCGCTCTGCGGAACGTCTGCCCCATTTCTTCCCCGCTTCCCCCCTGCTGCGTCCTTATTCGAATACCCGGAACAAGCCAAGGCTTCGCCTCCCCATCCCGCCGGGCATGGGAGTCGATGAAGCAAGGAGCACTCGTGCCTATCGCATCAAGACTTTCCGTCTCGAGACATCCCGGAATCGGGATGCGGTGTCGAAGCCAAGAGCGCCTGCAGGAGTGCCGGCGCGACAGGCGAGAAAAGCGGGGCTGATGGACAATCAAACCGCCGGAATTCCCGGTGATACACTGTTCACTACGTGAAACGCAATCAGCGGCCGGGGAAAGTTGCCGGGGCACGGCGGCCGGCTGGCCGGGGAAATCCGGTCGCCCGGCCGGCAGAACTGGGACACGGATGGGCGGCTCTCCTGTTGGGAATCGTAGTCCTGCTGGCTTACGCCGATTCGTTCCGCGCCGGGCTGATATACGATAACGCAGTCCTGTTTTCGCAGGATCCGCGAATTCACGCAGTAACCGCGCACAACCTTTCCCTCATCCTGAGTGGAGGTTACTGGTACAATCGCCCGGATACGGGGCTGTACCGGCCACTTACCACGCTTTCCTTCCTGCTGAATTACGCCGCCTTCGGTCCGCAGCCCGCGAGCTACCATTGGGTAAACCTGGCGATGCACGAGATCAACGTCCTGTTGGTTTATGCGCTCGGAATGCTGGTCTTTGCGCGGCGTTGGCCGGCCTTCGCGCTGGCCGCAATCTGGGGGCTGCATCCCCTGCACACCGAGGCCGTGACGAACGTCGTGGGGCGCGCGGATCTTCTGGCGGGGTTCGGCGTCCTGGCCGGATTCTTGTGTTATATCCGATACTCGCGGGCTACCGGGCGGCGCAGACTCGCGTGGCTGGCGGGTTTGGCTGCCGCCCAGACAATCGGCATCTTTTCCAAAGAGAGCGCCGCGGTTCTGCCCGGAATCATGCTGCTATACGGCTCCATGACGGAGCAGGCCGGTTGGTGGCGCCAGCGGGCTCTGCCGTATGCCGCCGTAGTGCTCCCACTGGCCGCGTACCTCTGGCTCCGCAGCAGCCTGCGGATTCATCTTCTGCCCAGCTACATCGACAACCCGATAGTGGCGGCCGGCTTTCTGGCTGGCCGAATGACGGCGTTCGAGGTGCTGGGGAAGTTTGTGTGGCTGTTTCTGTGGCCCGCCCGGCTTTCGGCCGATTACTCCTACCTGGCGATTCCAGTGCTGGCGTGGCAGACGATCGGATGGGGAGATGTGCTGGCCCTGTTGACGGCAGCGATTCTGGCGGCCGTCACGTGGTTTGCCGTCGCCAGGAAACGGAGTGCGAAAGCCCTTTACTTTTTCGCTCTTTTCTTTTGGATCGCCTACCTTCCAACGTCGAATCTGCCGGTCGTGATCGGCAGCATTATGGCTGAGCGATTTCTGTATTTGCCGTCGATCGGGCTGGCCGGCCTGGCGGTGGCAGCGGCGGTCCGCTGGAGGGGGCAGAGCCGGCTGCACCTGCCGGAGCGCGTGTGGTGGGGGGTGCCGGCGGCCGTATGCATCGCCTTGGGAGCGCGCACCTACGCCCGCAACCTGGATTGGAGGGACGAGCGCAGCCTGTGGACCAGCGCCGTCGCGGTTTCCCCAGGAAGCGCCCGCGCGCACAATAATTTAGGGACTGCCCTGCCGCTCGAACCGGACCGCTTGCCGGAAATCGCCGGCGAGTTCCAAGCCGCCCTGCGCATTCTACCGGATGACGCCGAGGCGCACAACAACCTGGGCAGCACGCTGGCGCATATGCCGGGCCGCCTGCCGGACGCCATCGCCGAGTTCCAAGCGGCTTTGCGCATCCGGCCGGACTATGCCGAAGCGCGCAACAGCCTGGGCAGTGCGCTGCTCCAATCGCCGGGGCGGCTGGGCGACGCCATCGGGGAGTTTCAGGCGGCCTTGCGCATCCGCCCGGATTACGCCGACGCGCACTACAACCTGGGAACTGCGCTGCTTGAGATGCCGGACCGGCTGGGCGATGCCATCGGGGAGTTTCAAGCCGCCTTACGCGTCCGCCCGGATTATGCCGAAGCGCACCATAATCTGGGCGTCGCGCTACTCGAAATACCCGGCCGGCAGGCAGAAGGCATCGCCGAATTCCAGGCCGCCGTGGAGATCCGGCCGGAATACGCCGAGGCGCACAACGATCTGGGAAGGGCGTATCTACGGGAGCCGGGCCGGCTGCCGGAAGCCATCGCCCAATTCGAGGCCGCGTTGCGCAGCAGGCCCGGTTTTGCGGAAGCGCACTACAACCTGGGGAATGCGCTGCTCCATGTTCCAGGCCGGCGGGAGGATGCGATCGGCCAGTATGAGGCGGGGTTGCGGCTGGATCCGGACGTCGCAGAGGGGCACTACAACCTGGCCAACGCACTGCTGCAAATGCCGGGCCGGACCGAAGACGCGATCGGCGAGCTGGAGAAGGCCCTGCGGCTGAAACCGGACTTCGCCGAGGCGCACTATAACCTGGCGATGGTGCTGCGGCGAATGCCGGGCCGGGAGGCGGAGGCATCGCGGGAACTGGCGACGGCTTTGCGGCTCAGGCCCGGCTTGGGGCAGCCAGGACCGGCGCGCCCGGCGCAGGGGAAGTGACCGGCTTTCTCGCAGCCCTGGCACGAGGAAGAGTCGCTGAACTCGCGACCCGGAAACCTGGCTCGACCCGGTCTGCGCCCGGATACGGTCTAGGCCACGTGCTCGGACCGGCCGGTCGGCCACCTTCACCCAGCCGGCACTGGGATCGTGTGTACCCGTCCATGCTCCCGCTACGGGACATACTTCATCGTGAGCGCAGCCACCTCGGACCGGCGCAGCAGGCTCCCGGGAAGTGAGGCGGCCTGACGCCGCGCGACAGCATCGATGCCCTGAAAGCTCCCGATCGCGTCAGCTTGGCCGTGTAGCCCCCAAAAGGGGACGTTTAGCCCGGCGGGTCCGGGATCGACGGCCGACGGCAGATCTTCCGCTGCGCAGCACGCAACCGGAGAAGCCCCTCGCGTTTTATCCGACGATCACGGGCTCCTGTGTGGCGGCAGGAAGCGAAGCGCGCAGACGTGCTCGCGGAGGTTCGCCAGGCATTCTTCACTTACCTTCACTATTGGCGGCCGGCGCCTCGGCGCAGTTTCCACAAACCAGGGGCCATACTGCTCGACGATGAGCTCGTCACGTCCCATCGCAACGCGGGCGCCGTCTCCGATCAGCCGCCCCGCGCCAGCGTCCGCAGGCGCGCCAGCAACTCCTCGCCCATCTCGCCCGCGCGTTTCAGATCGTGCGCCGCGCGTTCCACGGAGAGCAACCCGGTGCGCGCGGGAATCAGCTTCAGAGCGGCGCCCAGTTCGGCGAGCGAGCCGAATGGGTCGTCGCTGCCCTGCACGAAGAGCGCGGGAGTTCGCAGGCTGGGGAAGAAGGCCGTGCGCAATCGATCGGGCTTGGCCGGCGGATGCAGCGGGTAGGAAAGCAGCAGCAGGGCGGCGGCCATGGCGGGGCGCTCGGCGGCGGCCATGGCGGTCTGGCGCCCGCCGTAGGAATGGCCGCCGGCGAAGAGCGGGCCCGGCGCCATCGCCCGCAGAGCGTCGAGCGCCTGCGCCACGCCTTCGCGGTCGCGCGCCGCCGCGGCGGGGAACGGCGGACCTTTGGGACGCTGGCGGCGAAAGGGCAGATCGTAGCGCAATACCAGCAGGCCGGCCTCGGCGAAAGTGCGCGCGAGGCGCACCAGCAGCGGCGCGTGGCAATTGGAGCCCGCGCCGTGCGTGAGCGCGAGGGCCTCGCCGGTCGGGCGCTCGGGCTGGTGCAGCACGCCGCGCACGCCGGCGTCGTCGAAGGCGCGTTCCCCGGTCATTGGCCCAGGTTCAGGCGGCGCGTCCGGGCGGCCACCCAACTGCGCGGGATCAGCCGCGCGCCGCGCATCATCCAATGATTGCGCGCGCCGGCGATCACCGACGATTTGCCCGCCATCATGGCGTCGTAGCCCACGCGGGCCACTTGCGCGGCGCCCATGGTGGGGCCGTGAAAGAGCTCGCTGTCGGCGATTCCGGCCGCTTCGGCGAACTCCGTGCGGGTGGGGCCGGGACACAGCGCCGTGACGCTGACTCCGGCGCCTTGCACTTCGTTGGCGAGGGCTTCGGAGAACGAGAGCACGAAGGCTTTGCTGGCGTAATAGAGGGCCATGAACGGGCCGGGCACGAAGGCCGCGGTGGAGGCCACGTTGAGGATCCGGCCGCTGCGGCGGCGCATCATTTCGGGCAGGAACAGCTTGGTCAGATGGGCCAGCGCCACCACATTCACCTGCAGCAGGCCGGCTTCCCTGGCCCAATCGGTTTCCGCGTACGCGCCGCGCACGCCAAAGCCGGCGTTGTTGATCAGCAGATCGACCGGCGTGCCGCCCATTTGGGCAAAAATCTCCGCCGGCGACGCGGGGTTCGCCAGATCGGCCGCCAGTGGGCGAGCTTTCACGCCATACTGGCTCGCCAGGCTGGCAGCCAATTCGGCCAGACGCGCCGCGCTGCGGGCCACCAACACGACATCGTATCCGCCAGCCGCGCAGAGCTTCGCGAATTCGGCCCCGAGACCGGCCGAGGCGCCGGTCACCAGGGCCGTCCCTTGGGCCATTCTATTCCTTCTTCTTCAGAGTAGCGTCGTTATCCTTGATGAATTGACGGATGGAATCCGCCATCCCCAGGAGCTTTTCCCACTGTTCCCGGTAGAGCGTGACCGGGAATCGTCCCAATCCGTACACGGAGAGGGCGCCTTTCTCGCTCACCTTCAGGGACATCTGTCCCCGGGCTGGCTTTTTCAGGGCTTCATTTTCGGCTCGCAGCCGTTCGAGTTCCGCTTGCAGTTCCGCTTCTGATGGCATGGTGTCCAGATTCTGTAATACCACAACCGGGCATGATACGCTGAGGTTTCCCCGGTTACCGGGAACGGATTTCCGCAGATCGGTTGAGCACCAAGGGTTCCCCGGCCATGCCCGCTTTCGATTCCATCCTATTCGATTTCGACGGCGTGCTCGCCGATACCGAACCGGTCCACTGCGCCTGCTGGGCGGAAGTTCTGGCGCCTTACGGGGTCGCCCTGGATTGGGGGGTGTACCGCGAACGCTTCCTGGGAATCGACGACCGCGAGATGCTGCGCCTCCTGGCCGCCGAGGCCAGCCCGCCGCTTCCCTCGGAAGAGCTTTGGAAGCTCTACCCGGCCAAGAAGGACCTGTTCCGCGCCCGCGTGACGGCCGCGCCGCCCTTCGATCCGGCGCTGCGGCAATTTCTGAGCGATCTCAACGGGCGCTACGCGCTGGCCGTGGTGAGTTCCAGCTCGTGCTCCGAAATCGAGCCCATGCTGGAAGCCGGCGGACTGCGCCGGTACTTCCAAACGGTGGTGGGCGGGGAACACGTGAAGCGCCACAAGCCCGCGCCGGAGCCCTACCTGCTGGCGGCGGAACGGCTGGGCGTGCGCGCTCCGCTGGTGGTGGAAGATTCCGCGGCGGGGCTGGCCAGCGGGCGCGCCGCGGGATTCCAGGTGCTGGCGGTGGCGCACCCCGCGGAAGTCCCCGCTCTGGTGGGACGGCGGCTCGCGTTGTAAGCTGGAAGAAGTGCATCCGCATCCCAGGCTGTTGCCTCCATCGAAAAAGAAAGCTTCCGAGACGTTCCGCAGCGTGCGTCCGATGCTCAAGCAACTGGTGATGCCGCGGCGCGGCAAACTGGCCTTGGGCTTCCTGCTGATGCTGATCAACGTCGCCATGGCCATGGTGCTGCCGTACGCGCCTAAAATCGTGCTCGACAACATCATCACGCGCAAACAATACGCGCTGCTCACCCCGCTGGTGCTGGTAGTTTTCGGCGCCACTGTGATTCAGGCGCTGACGTCGTTTTCGCTCACCCAACTACTGTCCAAAGAGGGGCAGCGGTTGATCGCGCAATTGCGGCGGCAGGTGCAGGAGCACGTGGGCCGGCTGCCGGTGGCCTACTACGACGCCACCAAGAGCGGCGCGCTGGTGTCGCGCATTATGAGCGACGTGGAAGGCGTCCGCAACCTGATCGGCACCGGGCTGGTGGAATTCGCGGGCGGCATCCTGAAGGCGCTGGTGGCGCTGGTGATCCTTCTCCGTCTGAGCGCCCTGATGACCGGGTTCGCGCTGTTTTTCATCGCGGTCTTCGCGGGGGTGCTGAGCAAGGCCTTCAAGAAGATCCGGCCGATCTTCCGCGAACGCGGGACAATCAACGCCGAAGTGCAGGGCCGGCTGACGGAATCCCTGGCCGGCGTGCGCGTAGTGAAGGGATACCACGCCGAAGCGGAAGAGGCGCGCGTGTTTTCCGGCGGCGTCCAGCGGTTGCTCGATAACGTGCTGAAATCGCTCACCGCCATCTCGTTGATGAGCCTGTCGGCCACGTCGCTGTTGGGGGTGGTGGGCGGCGCGGTGATGTACGTGGGGGCGCGGCAGATGATCGCCGGCACGCTGTCGCCGGGCAGTTTCATGACGTTCACCATGTTTCTGGCGATGCTGGTGGCGCCGATGTTCCAGGTAGTGGGCATCGGCACGCAATTGACGGAAGCGCTGGCCGGCCTGGACCGCACCCAGGAAGTGCTGCACGAGCGGCCCGAGAACGAGGATCCGCGGCGCACCGAACCGGTGGGAACCGTGAACGGCTACGTGGCTTTCGAGCACGTGAATTTCGAATACGACGCCGGCAAACCGGTGCTGTACGACATCAGTTTCGAATCGCAACCGGGGACCATCACGGCGCTGGTGGGGCCGTCGGGCTCGGGAAAATCGACCATCATCAGCCTGGTCTCGGCGTTTCACGATCCCACCGAAGGAGTCATCCGGGTGGATGGAACGGACCTTTCCAAGGCGCAATTATACGATTACCGCATGCAACTGGGCGTGGTGCTGCAGGACACCTTCCTGTTCGACGGAACGATCCGCGAGAACGTGGGTTTCGCGCGCCCCGGCTCGACGGACGCGCAGATTCTGGAAGCCTGCCGCATCGCGCGGGTGGACGAGTTCGCGGAAAAGTTCGACAAGCGGTACGACACTATCGTGGGCGAGCGCGGCGTGAAGCTTTCCGGCGGGCAGCGGCAGCGCGTGTCGATTGCGCGCGCCATTCTGGCGAACCCGCGGATCCTGATTCTGGACGAAGCCACGTCGAGCCTGGATTCGGAGTCGGAGGCAGCGATTCAGGAGGGCTTGCAGTACCTGATGAAGGGCCGGACGACCTTCGTGATCGCGCACCGGCTCTCGACCATCCGGCGGGCGGACCAGATCCTGGTGGTGGAGGCGGGCCGCATCGTGGAGCGGGGCACGCACGAATCGCTCTACGCGTTACACGGGCGGTATTGGGACTTATACACGCGGCAGCACGGCGTGGATTCGAACCTATTCCTGGCGCCCGGAGAAGGCGACAAGGCGCCGGAAGAAGAGCAGAAGGTTCGCATCGCCGGCTCGGCGGCGCCCACGGCCGCGTCGCTGCTGCGGGGCGGAGCGGCGTAAGAGGTCGAGGATAGACTGGTGTCAAGAGTGGCTGTGGGATATCCGGCATCTGCTTATATTGAGGCGCGCGACGGGACCCTGTACCTAGCAGGAACCCGCGTGTCGCTCGACTCCGTCGTCATTCGTTTCCAGCAGGGCGGCTCGCCGGAAAAGATCGTCCAGTCCTTTCCGGCATTAAAGCTCTCGCAGGTATACGGGTCAATTGCCTATTATCTGGAGAATCAATCGACAATCGGCGAGTACATCGCCGATTGCGAACGCGAACTCGCGCGTGCTGCGGTACCACTGAGCCAGACGGATCCCGAACTTTTTGCCCGGCTGGAAGCGGCCCGCCGGCAGACCGGTTTGAAGCGCGCGTGACGGTTCGCTTTCTCGCGGACGAGGACCTTGATGCGGACATCTGCAAGGTTTGCGCTCGCGGGACCCCGCGATCGATATCCTGGACGTCAAGACTGCCGGCTTGCGCGCAACGAAAGATCCGGATCTCCTCAAACTTTCGGTTCGGCAGGGCCGGATCCTCGTCACGCACGATCGGCGCACCATGACCCGCCATTTTCGAGAATTGCTGGCCGCGAACGAACCGGGCCATCCGGGGTTGTTCGTTGTTCCGCAGCGCGCGGCAATCGGTGAGATCGTCGAGTCGTTATTTCTTGTGTGGGTGGCGTCTCAGGCGGAAGAGTGGCACAACAAGATCGTTTACCTGCCCTTCCGTTGAGAAGGCGCTCTTATGGGGGCCGCTTCTTATCGAAAAATCCAGTCTAACCAAGCCCATTTCCGGCCCGCAACGGCTCTTTTCGCCTTCCTTCAGTTCCGCTGCGGCCCTTGATCGCATTGCCTGGTGCTGGAGGTGCGCTTGCGCTACCGTGCCAGGTCGACACTATCGAGCAATGCCGCCGTCCCCGTAACCCGGCCGTAGAGCACGTCGGGATCCAGGTCGGCTCCATTCGGCCAAGCTACCGTGCCCAATCCCGATTGACGCGGACTTGTGCGAAGTAAGCGGGATCGCGCAGGGGGGCGAAAATCCCACGGAAGCTGAGAATGGGCCTGAGATCGAGCGAGCCCTCGATGCCGTCCTCAAATCGAAGATACAGGCGATAATCGCCAACTGCCTTTGCGTCAACAATGTCCTTTAGCATGGTACTCCCGGGGCGGCTGGATCATTTTGAGCCGAGCATCCCCGCCAAGTGATTGATTCAGATAGGCCGACACTGCCAGGCTGGATCATTTCGATCCAGCGCGCGAATCCGCAACGTTCCCAAGCCGCATTTCTTAAAATCTCTTCTTGAAGAAAAAGTCCATCCCGAACAGTCCGTTCTCGTCGCGCAGCGCCACTACCGACCACTGCTTGGCGAACGACCACTCCACGCGCACCACTTGCGGATTGCTGTTGGTCACGTCGGTAATATAGGTGAACGTGATGTCGGAGGTCACCTGCTGCTCCAGCGTGATGCGCGCCTGCGGGTTGGTTTCCACGCCGGGCAGGGTGGGGTCGATGCGCAACTGGCTCACGCCGAAGAATCGCTGCAAACGCCCGGCTACCGGGCTGGCCAGGGCCTGGCCGAGTAGCGTCGAAGCGCCCATCTGCTGCCACGATTGCGGCGAGGTGCTCTCCTGCGCCAGCAGCGTGGGGTCGGAAGTGGGGCTGCGGCCGGTCGCCAGCAGGGCCACGATTTCGTTGAACTGCAGAGGCGGGACGGAGCGCGGGGTCAGCTTGGGCTTGTCGAACGGGCCGGAGACGTTCAGCGTGACATCGATGCCGTTCGCCTTGGTTTCGAGATCGATATCCAGGATGGGATCGATGCGCACCGGGTTGAAGAATTGCACCGTGCCCTGGTTGATGGTGTACCTGGTGCCGAAGAAGATCACCTGGCCCTGCGTGATGTTGATGCGGCCCAGCACGGCGGGATTGCTGAATGTGCCCCGCAGGCGCAGGTTGGCCTCCATCTGCACATCCTGGGTGAGCGAGCTTTGAAACTGCACGTCGGGCGCGGTATTGATCTGGATGTCGAAGTTCAGGCCGCCTAACAGGCCGGTGCGCGCCGCCGGCGTCTCCACCGGCTCGGCGGACTTGCCGAGCAGAGAGCTGAAATCCGATTGCGGATTGAAGCCCGTGCGCTCGATGGTGATGGCGCCGTCGAGGTTGCTGCGGTCCGCCGAGCCGGTGAAGTTGAGGTTGGCGTCGATTACCGTGCTCACGCCCTCGGGATAGCGGATGCGAACCTCGTTGGCGCGGGCCTGAACCCGGAAAATCGTCTGCCCGCCGTTGTAGCCCGCAAAGCCGGTCAGTTGAACCTTGCCGCCTCCGGTTTCGCCCGAGAAATTCTGGATGGTGGCGCGGGTGCCATTGGTCTGGTCGCCGGTGAATACCAGGACTCCATTGGCGTTGGAGATGCCGTTGGGAACGCCTTCGATATTGAAGGCCGCCTGCTGGAATTCGGCGCGGCCGTTGATCAGGGGCGCGTCCAGGGCGCCGCGCGCGGTGGCATCCAGGGTTAGCGAGCCGGAAGCGGTGAAGTCGCGATTGAAGTCGTGCACGCGGGCGAGATTCAGCCGGCCGGCGCCGTGCAGGTCGAGGGGGTTCTTCCGATCGAGAGAGACTTTGCCGCTGATGGAGAAATCGGTCTGGTCGGCGGTGAGGCGGGCGCTCTCCACGGTGATGACGTTGTTGGCCATGCTGACCACGATGGGGCCGGCGTTGCGCACCAGCAGTTTGCCCGCGGACGGGGAGGAATCGGGCGCCGGACCGAACTCCAACATGGGGATGCGGAGTTGGGCTTTGAGCGCCTGGCGTTGCAGGATGGGCCCGTCGATGCGCAGTTCCCCCTCGGCAGATCCGATAAACGGGCTGGGCTTGCCGGCTGCCGAGGGTTCCAGCCAGTCGCGCAACTGCACCAGGTCGAGCTTGGCGAAGGTGATGGTGGCGGAGCCGGGATAATCCCCCTCCAACCGCCATTGGCCGTCTCCGCGGACCTCGGAATTGACGGCGTTGGATTCCAGGTGCGCGCGCAGCACGTTGCCTTGCGAAGAGGCCGTCAGGTGGGCGTCGCCCAAGGCCTGCCCGGATATTTGCAGACCGTGGCCGGCGATATCGGCACGGAGCGCGGTGACGCGGAACGGCAGCCCGCCGCCGCGCGCCGGTGCGATATCGAGCTCGCCATCGGCGGATATCTGCACCACGCCTTTCAAGCCGGGGAACCGGTTCTGGATGGTGCGGATCTGTTGCACCGGCCGGGCGTTGGTGCTCACCTGGAATTGCAGATGGCCGGTATCGGTGTGGCCGGTTGCGTGACGGTAGGCGGCAGTGACCGTGGCTTGGCCGTTGCCGGCGTTCAATTGTCCGCCGGTCAGTTCGATGAGGCTGGGGTTGTAGTTCAGGTGGCCCGTGAGGCGGTCGAACGGCTCGTCGCCAAGCGTGCCGCGGGTCAACTGCAAGTCGGCTGCGACCTGCGGGGCGCCGAGCGTGCCCGATATTTGCGCGGTGCCCGCGGCGCTCGCCTCCAGCGGAATGTCATGCAGTTCCAGCAGGCGGGCAAGTTCGCCCACAGTGGCGCCGCGCAGCGTGCCGCTGGCCGAGAGCGGGCTATCGGGGCCGGATTTCCAATCGTCGAGTCCCACGGCGATCTGGAATTGCGCGCGCAGTGGGCCCTGCGTCACCACACCATTGCGCAGGCGGACCCCGGCGGGCGATACATCGGCGTCGCCCTCCAGGGAATCGAAGGTTTCGCCCTGGTAGGAGATGCCGGTGATGCGCGTGTGGCCGGCAATCCGCGGATTGTCGATGGAGCCGCTGACGGCGCCGTCAAAAACAACGGCGCCGGTGAGTTTCGCCGGCAGGGAGGCGGCGCGTTCGCCGATGGCCGGCAATAGGTCGTCGAGATTGCGGCTATTGAGATGCACGCGCATCTGGCGGCCCAGCACGCCGGAGAAATCCACCTGCGAAGAGGGCAGCGTCACGGTGGAACGGCCCAGGTCGATGGTGGGGCCGCGCGCCTGGTAGGTGACGTCGATCTCGCCATGGACGGGCGCGCTGTCGCTCGCCGGCGCTATGGCGAGGGTGGCGGTGGCGCGCAGTTCGGCGGCCTGCTTGAAAGATCCATCGACTGCCACGGGGCCGGATGCCAGGGCGTTCCAGGGGAGGTGCTCCGGGCTGTACAGGGCCACGACCGGCTGGACTGCGATGCCGGCGATAGCTCCGCTGACGGAATAGCGCACCAGGCGGAGCACCTTGGCGTCGCCTTGAAAACTGCCGCCCAGCAACGAGAGGGCGATGCCGCGGAGTGTGAGATCCTTGCCGCGCAGGTCCGCGGCGGCGATGCTGCCCTCCACGGGAGTGCGGGCGATGGCAGTGACGTAGCTGCCGGCCAGGCGCAACCCGCTGACGTCGACACCCTTGGGGCTGGCCGTCAGGGCGCCATCGGCGCGAAAGCCCTCCAGCCGTACGGAGGGATCGCGGTAGGCCAGGCCTGTGCCGTGGAGCGTGCCCGCCACGTAGAAATCGGAGGCGCCCGTAAACCGGGCATCGCCGCGCACCTCCATCGTGCCGTGGTGCAATTCCGGGATGCGCAGAATCGGGGTAGCTTCCGCGACGGCAACGCTGGCGTTGAACTGGAACGCGCCATGGGGCGACGCCAGATCGTCGATAGCGCCCGAGAAGGCAATGTGCGACGCGCCCGACGTCAGGCGCGCGGAATTTACGGCGATGCGATTGGCTTCGATGGTGAGAGACGTGGCGATTCCCACGGGCAGGGGATGGTAGCCGCCCACTTGGAGGTCGAGCGGTTGAATGGAAATGTCGCCGCGATAACTCGGACCGGCGAGGTCGTAGAGGAACCGCGCATTCAGATTGTTGCCGCTGGCGGAAAACGGGGTCTTGCCGCCGGATGCCACGGCGAACTGGCCTCGTTCCAGGGAGAAGCGGCCGATGGCCAAATCGAGGATGGTCCGGATGGCCGGCTTGCCGCCTGTTTTCGCGACTTTCGGCGCGGGAACATTGGTGCGGCCATCGGGGCCCACGATGAGGTACACCTGCGGCGCGGCCACGTCGAGATAGGCGATATCCACGTGGCGTTTGAGAAGGGAGACGATTTTCAGCCCGACGGCCACCGAGTGGGCGTGAAATAGCGGAGGCTGGTCCGCCGGTTCGGTCCCGTGGAGCGTGAAATCGTCGACTTCGGCGCGCAAGCGATGCCAGTCGAACCGGAAGGCGCCGATCTCCACCCGGCCGCCGGTAGCGGTTTCCACCGTTTTCACGATGCCGGCGCGCACACGGGCGTAGAACCACTGGCTCCGAACCACCAGCACGGCGGCTCCCGCGAGCAGCAGCAGCAGGACCGCTCCTCCGCCCAGAATCCACGCGATCCATTTGCGGGCGCGGCTCACTGGAAGGCCTCCGCATGGAACACTACCTGGGAGCGTTGGCGCGTGCTGTCCAGCCAGGCGCTCATTTCCTTATCGACCTGTTCTTCGGTCAGCTTCTTTTCTATCTGCGCGCGGTAATCGTCCAGGTTCACCGGCTGGCCGGGATGGGCGGCCTGGGCGGCGGGTTCGACGACCTTATCGAAATAGTCCTGAATACCCTGTGCGCTTACCTGCACATTGGGCCGGAAGCGAACTTCGATGAATTGCAACAGGCGGCGCTGCCAGAGCAACTCGTCGCGGAGGTCCTGTTCGGCGATGCCGGCCGCGGCTAACGCGCGGCGGTACTCCTCGTCGTTGGCGAAGTTGTCCTTCTTGAATTTCTCCAGGGTCGGATCTATTTCCGGCGCGGCCGGCACGGGATAGCGGCTGGTTTCCAGTTCGCGCAGAATCAGGCGTTGCTCCACCAGGCGGTTGGCGGTGGCGCGGCGGGCGGCGGAGCTGAAATCGGGCTGGGTGCGATTCAGAAAGGCGGTGACGCGGATTTCGCGGTCGATATCGCTGGTGGTGATGGCCTGGTTGCCCACCGAGACGGCGATGCGGTCGATGATT
>Ga0182030_10017695_pt1 | contig 13728 bp, 11 predicted proteins | sample 812S3MmetaG_FD_121299 | JGI IMG/M metagenome (GOLD analysis project Ga0182030, IMG submission 121299) | Permafrost microbial communities from Stordalen Mire, Sweden - 812S3M metaG (Illumina Assembly) | ecosystem: Environmental > Terrestrial > Soil > Wetlands > Permafrost | place: Sweden... | reverse complement strand
CACGTCACACTGGTCCAAAACACAATGAACATTTCAGACATGGGCTAGCGCGTCACCTTCTAAATTCAACGTTCGGCTCCGAGAAGAGATGATGGGGAAAGGATCGGAAATGGGATACCTGTTTAACTAAAGATTGTCACTAAGCTAAGACAGACTGAAAGTCGACTTGGAAGTTGATTTCTGACGCCGAAGCCCAGAAATCTAGCGGATGGCACCGAACGTTGGGCCAGAGGGGAACGGCCTGAATACCGAAGGGGTTAAACAACCGATTTGGCCTATTTCGGCTAGGTCTCTCGGCTACTTCATAGGTACTTCCACCGATTCTGGGCTCCATCTTTTTTAAAGCCACGCCATGGGTACTCGAGTTTTGATGAAAGCTGAGATAACTTTGATTCTAGCTGAACATAAGTAGACTCTTGGATTGCTTGCTAGTCGCTAACTGCAAGACCGATACTGAGAATTGTACCCTTCTGTGGCTCGGTTTGCTGTATTTAACTGTAGTTTGACAGATGATGTGAGCGAGAATGGTAGACTCCCATGCCGTTGCCATTATTGGCTTGTCATGTAGGTTTCCTGGCGAAGGGGATACCTTAGAGAAGTTTTGGCATTCAATTTGTTCCGGTAAATGTACGCATCCATAGTCTGGCAAGTGAATGAGAAGGACACTAATTGACTGCCCATTCCAGCGGCATGGTCCAAGATTCCTCAGGACCGCTTCAATGTCGACTCTTTCTGGTCGCAATCAAATAAACGTAATACCAGCCGCACCCAGGGCGCTCATTTCCTTCAACAGGACATCTCCACGTTTGATGCAGGTTTTTTTGGCCTGCCCAAGAAGGATGTCGAAGCTATGGATCCACAACAACGAATCATGCTGGAGGTCGCGTACGAGGCTTTGGAACTGGCCGGACTCCCACTTGATCAAATAGCGGGCACTAGAACAGGAGTATTTATGGGACACTTTACCAGTGACTACAAGGAGATGATTTACAGAGATCCGGACAGCGCGCCGTCGTATAGCGTCACGGGATCGAGTACCACTTCACTTGCGAACAGAATATCCTGGTTATGGGACTTAAAGGGCCCAAGTTTCACAGTGGACACCGCCTGCTCCTCTAGTCTAGTGGCATTGCATCTTGCATGCCAGAGTCTACGGACTGGTGAGTGTGATATCGCGATCGTTGGAGCATCCAGCCTTCTCTTGAATCCGGAGATGTTCATGTACCTATCTAACCAGGCTTTCCTCTCTCCGGACGGAAGATGCAAGAGCTTCGATGAGTCCGCAAATGGCTATGGACGTGGTGAGGGTTTTGGCTGTGTTGTTCTCAAGCGGGTTGATGATGCTATTGTGGCAGGCGATGCCATCAGAGCAGTCATTCGTGGGACTGCCTCCAACCAGGACGGCCACACTAAGGGATTCACGCTGCCTAGCTCGGAATCTCAAGCAGCTTTGATTGAAGAAGTCTACCATCGGTCTGGCTTAGACTATCGAGCAACAGCTTATGTTGAAGCGCATGTATGCCTTATGAGTCTCTTGTCTCCTATATTCACTTTTTATTCCTGAGCTCACAATTTTTGCAAGGGTACCGGCACTCAGGCTGGCGATAGCCTCGAAACTGAAGCGTTGGCGAAGACGATAGCTGGTTCGCATACCGTACAGCAAAACCTAATTGTGGGATCTGTTAAATCTAATGTTAGTAAATCTTCCCATCCAATAATTCTCGTGTGAGATTGTGACAATTACAGATTGGGCATCTTGAAGCAGCGGCTGGAATTGCAGGGATCATTAAAGCTGTTCTTATGCTAGAAACCGGGCTGATCCCACCGAGTATTCACTTCAAGAAAGGGAACCCAAAAATCAAGTTTGACCAATGGCACATCAAGATTCCCACAGTACCGACCCTATGGCCCAACAATGGCGTACGCCGCATAAGCATAAACTCGTTCGGCTTCGGCGGGACAAATGCACATGCAATCCTCGACGATGCTTATCACTTTTTAAATAGGCAAAGCAACGTCAGCGTGGGTAAAAAGCATGCTATTGACATGATGAATGGAACGAAATTGAATAGCACCACGGCGAATGGCATCGAGGCGAATGACACCAAGTTGAATGGCATGAAAATGAATGGCATTAAAATGAATGGCATGAAAGTGAAGGGCACCGAGGTGAATGGCACAGTGGCCAGTGGCACACTGGTCAATGGCCACGCGCCTTCTGATCATTCCAGGCCTCGTTTGGTCGTCTTGAGCGCACAGGACAAAGACGGACTCAAGCGAGTGAAGGGGCCGCTTGCGACATATGTCCGAGCCAAAGCTATGGAGCGCAAAATTGAAGGTGATAAGACAGAATCATTCATGTCACAATTCGCCTACACAATGAACGAGAGGAGGTCACGTCTTCAGTGGAAGACGTACGCCATTGCTTCTGACCCAGAAGAGCTCTCCTCGGCACTGGACGACGAAGAAAGTCCTGCTTTAGTGGCTCAGTCATCCAAAAGCCCGCGAATTGGATTTGTTTTCACAGGCCAAGGAGCTCAGTGGCCAAGAATGGGAATAGAGCTCATGGAATACAAGGCTTTCAGAGAGTGCATGAACGAAGCTGACATATATCTTCGCGAGGTTTGTGGATGTTCCTATTCGGTGGTGGAAGAGCTGCAAAAACCCAAATCGACGTCAAGGCTTTACTCGGCTGAATGCAGTCATGTGCTCTGCACCGTGCTGCAGGTTTCTCTTGTGAGACTTCTCGAGTCCTGGAACATAGTGCCTGATGCCGTGGTCGGTCACTCCGGGGGCGAAACTGCGGCCGCTTATGCTCTCGGCGCTCTCACCAAGGAGGAGGTTTGGAAAATTGCCTTCTGTCGGGGTTTCCTCGCATCAAGGATGAGAACTGAGGCACTTGGAGTAGATGGCTCAATGATGGTCACAGGCTTGTCGCACGAGAAGGCAGATGAGTGGGTCTCCAAAGTCACAGACGGACAACTGGTCGTCGCCTGTATCAACTCTCCGACCAGTGTAACCATATCTGGAGATACCCCAGGAATTGACCAACTCTATTACATGCTCGAGAAACAAGGAATATTTGCAAGAAAACTGATGATTGACCTCGCATATCACTCGGCGCATATGCAGGTCATCGCCAATGACTATAATAACCTCTTAGCCGATCTCAATCCTGGCTCACCTCCAAACAAGCGCACAATGCACTCCAGTGTCACCGGCTCGATAGTCGAAGCAGAACAGCTGGGTGCTTCGTACTGGGTCAGTAATATGACGTCTCCCGTCAGATTCTCGGAAGCTATTTACGACACGCTACGCCCGGTAAAAGGCGGGAAGCGCCTCGACGAGAACGCAGTCGATGTCTTGGTTGAAATCGGTCCTCATTCGGCGCTACAAGGTCCCTCATCCCAGACTTTGAAAGCCAAAAATATTACCAACGTCCCTTATTATTCAGTCATCAACCGTAATAAAAATGCAACGGAGACCGCCATGAATCTTGCAGGTCTCATGCTCGCCCATGGATACTATGTCAACATACGGGAGGTCAATCAGGACGGCGGTCTACACTTCTCCGAGCCTCTTGTCGATCTTCCAACATATCCGTGGATGCATCAACAAAGATTCTGGCATGAGTCTCGATTTGAAAGGGAGTATCTGATGAGAGAGAAGCCCAAGCTCAGCCTTCTTGGCGCTCCTAGCCCATCCACTGGTGAGAAAGAGCGCCTTTGGAGAGGCTTCATAAGACTATCTGAGGAGCCTTGGATCGCTGACCATAAGATCCAAGGAGCGATTCTTTACTCGGCTGCAGGATATCTTGCTATGGCCATGGAAGCCGCCACTCAGATAGCCGACCCAGCTCGTCGAGTCTTGGCCTACTCAATGAAAGACATTCAGTTTACTTCCGCAGCTATCATCACCGAAGAACGCGACTTGGAGTGCATCGTCCAGCTACGGCCGCACATGACAAGTCTAAGAGATTCGTTGTCAACGTGGACAGAATTTGTAGTTACAAGTTGTGCAGATGGCAAAGCTTTGACGCAAAACTGCTCTGGCTTGCTGGCCGTAGAGTATGAGCCCGCAGACAATTCCGAAGCGAGCTACGAAAAGAGTTTGGAGCACGAAGCTCTCAAGATACAACGGCTTGAGGTTGAACAAGCGTGTACGCACCGCCTTGCTCCTACGGACTTTTATGCCGACCTGAGATCTCAAGGCCTTGAATATGGTCCTACCTTCGCAAATGTGTGCGAAGTCCATAATCGAGATGGTCAGAGTACAGGAGTCGTCCAAATTCCGGAGGTCCCATCCAGGATTGTCGAGGGCTCTGAGCGGCCCCGCGTCATTTATCCTGGAACCCTCGACTCCGTCTTTCATCTAGCCTTTGCGGCTGGTAGAGGGAACGAAGACAGCCCGTCAGCAGCCACGGTCCCCAAATCCATCGACGAGATTATAATCTCAGCGAACATCCCATTCCGGCCAGGCACTAAACTTCCAGGGTTTTCCAATGCAGCTAGGCACGGACTAAAGGAGCTCATGGCCGACATTGTCATGCTGGATGATAGTGAGAACACTCCAGTTGTTGTCGTTAAAGGATTTCTCTGTGCCGAAGTTGCTGGTGCATCTCCTAGCAGCACCGCTGGCGAAAATATGAGATCCATTGCCAGCAAGTTAGCGTGGAGACCGGCGATAAATCTTCTTCCTTTTGAGAAACTAAACGAGGTACTTCTAGGTGCTACTGGCTTGGAGATATTAGTTGATGTATGTTTCCCGCGTAGATTATTCGTATGGTCGATGTTGACGTACGCAGTATCTAGCATTACTTCACCACACAAATCCTGCTTTAACCGTCCTCGAAGCTGCTATAGAGCCTAAAGACTCCACTCCAGTAACTCCGCTGCTACATCGGAGTGAGCTGCAGCGCATGTTTAAAACCTGGGACGCAACCATTGCTTGCCAAGATGAGACAATGAAGACAAGACTGGAACAAGACTCTAGGGGTCAAGAGATCCGCCTAGAGATTTTGGACTTTAGCGATGATCAACCAGCAGCAACGCCAGGGGATGAACTCTACGACGTTCTCATAGCTCTCAATATTGAATCATGTGATTCGATACCGGAGCTCGTGGCCGAGCGCATGATTGAGGTCTTGAAGGTTGGAGGTACAATATGCATATTGGTGTCTGATAGGCTCTTGTCCCGAATTCAGAATGTATTCGATAACAACGACATGAGAATCACGGTGATACGTCGGCCAGGGACGGCTGAATCCCAGGAACCGAGTGTCCTCATCGCGGAAAGGCAATATATTTCTCTCACGAACGGGATCAATGGGGTCGTGAAAAATGCCGAACCAGAACAAATCACGCTCATACTAACCGCCAACCCAACTAAAGTAGAGCGGGCATTTTCATCTGAGCTGAATATGATTCTAACGAAATACGGTCACAAGGTGTGCGTATTTCCCTGGGACTCCAGTATTTCGCGCCTCGCTGGCAAGTCATGCATCTCCCTGCTGGAATTTCAGAAGCCACTTCTTCGGGATTTGACGGAGGAGGACTTTGGAAGGGTCAAGCAACTAGTCCTCAGCACAGCCAGACTCTTCTGGGTCACTGGATTTGACGACCCAAGCACATCTATGATCGACGGTCTCGCCCGAACCGTGCGGAATGAAGTACCAGGACTAGCCCTATCTACCTTTCACGCGAGTGATCCATCTCTCCTGTTACCAAAGGATTTGGCGGAACTGGTTAGCAAGGCCTTCGCTTCAGGCGGTAAGGACGATGAATTCAGAGTTATGAGAGGTCTCCTGCACGTCAGCCGAATCGAGGAAAATACTGCTCTGGGCGAGGACATCAGCAGTCTGCTTCCTGGGATATCCAAGACGATCTCAAGGCTCCCCTTCAACCAACTGCAATATCCTGTTAGACTTGGGGTTCAGTCACCTGGTTTGTTGGATTCCATATGTATGGAAGAGGACGACTTGGCAAAGACGGAACTGGAACCTGACCTCGTCGAGATCCAGGTTAAAGCAACGGCACTAAAGTAAGTACTTTCAAAGGCCTCCAAACAGGAATTTTTCTTAGTATATTCTCTAGCTTCCGAGAGATCATGGTCGCCATGGGACAAATAGCAGATTCGAAGCTTGGATTTGACGCCGCGGGTGTAGTTCATCGTGTCGGATCGGCCGTCACGAAATTCAAGGTCGGTGACAAAGTCGTAATGTATGGCCATGGCGCCCACAGGACTTTCCACCGGTCTCGAGAAAGCTACTGCGTCCTGATACCGGAAGGGCTATCTTTCGAACAGGCGGCGACCATCCCAACCGTCCATGGCACAGCTTGGAATGCGCTTGTCCGGCTCGCCAAGGTCCGGAAAGGACAGTCAGTCCTCATTCACGCTGCCGCTGGTGGAGTCGGCCAGGCGGCCATCCAGATTGCCAGGCATTTTGGAATGGAGATCTTTGCCACCGTCTCTTCTGAAACAAAGAGAAAATTGGTCCGTGACGAATACGGCGTCCCCGACGATCATATCTTCACTTCGCGCGAACTCAGCTTCGTGAAAGGCATCAAGCGCATGACCAATGGCCGGGGTGTGGACGTCATACTTAATTCATTATCGGGAGAAGCCCTTCGTCAGACATGGCACTGCATCGCGCCTTTTGGGTTCTTCATTGAGATTGGGATCACAGATATCCTTGACAACTCCCGCCTGGATATGAAACCTTTCATTCAGGATGCTACATTCACCTTCTTCAATCTCAACCATATCGAGACGAGCAGGCCGGACATCATGAGCGAGATTATCGAGGGAGCCTTCGACTTTATCCGCCGGGGCATTACTCGGCCGGTCGAGCCTCTGGTTGTCTTTCCAGTCTCTGATGCAGAGGGTGCGTTCCGCCTCATGCAAACAGGAAAGCATTCTGGCAAGATTGCACTTACTTGGGGCGAACATGAAGTCGTCCCGGTCCTCCAGCGGAGAAGAATAATGACGAGGTTGGATTCTAACGGTGTCTACGTGCTCGCTGGCGGACTCGGTGGTGTCGGGCGAAGCTTGTCTTCCAAGCTAGTTCGCCTCGGTGCTCGAAAACTCTGCTTCCTTTCGCGCTCAGGTGCCGACTCCTTACCTGCCAAAGAGTTGGCTCATGAGCTGCAGAACCAGCAAGTTCGAGTTGAGGTTTACAAGTGTGATATTGCTGATGAGAAGGCGCTTTGTGGTGCGATCCAGAATTGTACCCGCGAGCTTGGCAATATACGGGGCGTCTTCCAATGCGCGATGGTCCTTCGCGACACCTCGTTTGTCAAGATGACCTACCCGCAATGGTCTGAGGCCACGCGCGCCAAAGTTCATGGAAGCTGGAACCTCCACAAGTATTTCCCGAACGTGGACTTCTTTATCATGCTCAGCTCTATCGGGGCCATCTTTGGCAACCGTGGGCAGAGCAACTATGCTGCAGCTGGTGCCTTCGAAGATGCGCTTGCGTATCACCGCCGAGCTCTCGGGCAGCACGCAACGACTATCGATCTTGGCATCATGCGAGGCATCGGCGTGCTGGCTGACACTGAAACGTCGCACGTTGAATGGTCTGACAATTACCGCGAGTGGGAAGAACCATATGGGATTCGCGAGCACGAATTCCACGCGCTCATGGAGCGAATCATTGATACGAAGGCAATAACGCCACCCCAAGTGTTGACGGGGCTTGCCACTGGAGGAAGTGCCATTTCTGCTGGCATAAGTACCCCATTTTACCTGGAGGATGCTCGATTCTCCATCATGGCCAGTACTGGGATGCGTGAAACGGCGTCTGTGGCGGCGAGTGATTCCATTCCCGCGCATACTCTTATCAGCCAGGCGAAATCCCTCGATAATGCAGCTGGCTTTGTTATGGAATCCCTCGTGAAGCAGGTCGCAAAGATGCTCCAGACTTCCCCCTCGGAGATCGACACAGGCAGATTCCTGCACTCCTACGGCGTTGATTCACTCGTTGCCATCGAGATTGTTAATTGGGCCTCCAGAGAGCCACAGTCAACCATCACGGTCTTCGATGTCCTGGCTGCGATTCCTATTGCCACACTTTGCAACAAAATCGCTCTCAACTCTAAAGTACTACCTCGGGAACTTATTCCGGTGTGATACTTGAAGTTGCCTGGCAATAACACCATCCCTGCTAAGATGGATGAGAATTAAACGGGTAGTGATAAATATGGGTCCATGTAGGACGGGGACGCGTCATAAATTACCTTATATACACAAACGTTCGAGAATTGCCACTGCTTTAGCACTTCAGAATCTTCGCATTAGTCGTAAATAATTTGGTTCTAGCAGTCGCTCCCAAACTTACTTGTCGCGTTTGTTCACTTTTGTGATAGATTACCTACAAAGTGTAACATTTCTTAGTTGCAGTGTTCTCGACATCCCGTCTACTATCCTTTTTAACCTAATTATTTTCAAACTCTATGAAGCTAGTGATCTGCAGCATTCACAAGCGGAAGCAGAGAGAATCAAGTGAGACTTCTGGGTAGCAGATATACAACGGATTTTATGGATTGCGCAATCGTACGTGGACGGGCATTCCATCTTTGGGATGGACAGTCCCGCTTCCTATCGCATAGAGCCGTTCACCCAGTACTATATCCGGCTTGCCTTTGTTTCCCCTGTGAACTGTGTGAATAGCCAATCCCGAAGAATTCAGAAATTTTGAATGAGCTTACATTTCGACATCCCATTCATTCCAGGCTTCAGCAATGTCAAAACGCCGAGCGACAAGAACGATCACGAGTCTCAATTCAATCAAAGCCAGCTCTTGACCTATACAATTTCGATTGCCGAGTTCAAACGGCCGCCATGCGTCTTTGTGTGGGCGCAGTGGATCTCCTTCTGGTACCATCCAGCGCTCAGGAATAAACTTGTCAGGTTGCGGCCAGAGATCAGCTCTACGATGGAGCATTGGCATGGCATCCCATATCGCGAATCCCTCCGTATGATACTGAAACGAATCGCCGGGGTTTGCAAGATAAAATCCAGACTGTCCATCCCGGAGAGTAGCAGCGACTGGCGTTAATCGAAGCGTCTCCTTGATCACGCCCAATGTGTATGGAAGATTATACAATTTGTGAGCAGCTTGTCTGATCTGATCAGCCGCTGTCGTCTGGTCATTTCCAAGTACCTCATTGTGTTCTGCTCGAAGTTTAGCAAGAGAGTCTGGGTTGTCTTGAAGATTCTTAAATATCCAACAGATAGTTGTGGTAGTTGTGTCGTGGCCAGCGAAGACGAAATTTTTCAGGTTGCTGATTAAATCCTTTACAAACTCAGGGCTCAGCTCCGGGCATGTGATATTACCGTCAGCCTCCAAGACATCATTGAAAGCTGAGTCCATTATCGTCTTTTTGGAGGTATTTCGAGATAGAAATTTGGAGCTATTCTCAATCAACGGCATGAAGAAATCCAGCATCAGGCGATTGTTTCTGGCGATGGCTGCTTTGTGCCACGGCATTTCACCCAGAGAAAGGCCACGTGCTCTTTGGGCTAATTTGACCATCAGAGCAGTCTGCTCCAGCATTGCCCTCTTTAACGAGCTAGGCTCCCTTCTTGTCTGTTCTCTTAAACGAATATCGCTGCGGCGAATCAGTGACCATCATGAAACATCTTTAGAGATTGACCGATCATACGCAATAGCTCTGAGAACAACATCAAAGGTGAGATTCGTAGTAATATCTTCCAAGCGGAAAACAGAGCCCCACCCTCCGTTGTCTCCCGCTCGGCTTTCTAGTACATCAACGTATACAAGAACCTCTTCGATGAGTGCGGGAACTATAGCTCTTAGGTTCTTGGAACTGAATACTGGATTGAATCGAGATCTCCAGCTCTTCCACACCTCCCCCTCTGTTGTAGCGAGATCTCTAAGGTCGGTCAGAGGCTTCATAAACTCTTTACTTACAGAGGCCTTAGGTAAGCTTTTTATTTGCGTATATTGGGACGTCACAGCTGGGTGGGTCGTCAGAATGAGACCACTTGAAACAGCTGGCCACCAGTCAAGGTAGATGACACCGGGAAGTGTCTCCTCATTGGGCATGTAGGTGCGGTAATTGGCCAGAAACCATCTGTGGAAATAGTACATGCTGATGTCCGATGGGTGGCTTTTCGCAAAATCTCTCATAACTCGGAGATGCCCGAATAGCCAAGAATGGGGCGGCATTGGCTGCAACCGCAATTAACTATGCACACCGGAAGTTTGAACTCAAGTCGTATTGCAAAAGAGCTTAGTATCGACGAGTCACGATCTTACGAAAACATCAGGATCCACTTACAGCTCCTTGTGCCTTCATCACTCGAACCTTGTTTCTGATGCCATAACCGTGATAGAGCCATCTCGCGGCAGCAAACATGAAGAATGTGGCAGCAGCCCGCCAAAACAACCCAAAGAGAAACCTCATGTCAAGGAACTCGAGTAGACTCATTTTGAGAGCCCAACGGCTTTGAATCTCACTTTTCTAGAAAGATACACGAAGAAGAAGCGGGATACAACATGCACGAGTTTTGCCAAGTCTACTATAGTTCTATTGATAAGAGTCCGCATAGTGATCCTTACAAATGAAGTCTCGCTCTTTTATGTAACCAAAAGATAAAGTTAAACCCGCTTTTTACAGCCCAAATGGGCCCACTCGATTCGGCTGCCTTTCCATAAATGGTGGCTTTGGCCTCGATTGTCAAATTGCGATACTTAGGAGAGTGTGCTTTGGACGTGCTTTCGGTGCGAATCGGGATGCGTTCTAGAGGAGGCTTCTGTGACTACCCATAATATTTCGGAATACTGGGCATAATTTCGGCAAGTCACCTACCTACTCTGACCGATTTATACATTAGTTATACAGATCAGGTCGGAATTTTAATACAGTGACCCTACAACTTGCCAAGATACAGGTATGAGCCGGTCGGGCGGGTTGCATTATAATATTAGCACCACTATTTTTGAAGGTCAGACCAGGTTCCTGACTTCGGGGAAGTTCGAAAACCCGATAAGCTCCGGCAGCGAACCTGACATTCGGAGATTTTGAAAGATGTGAATCCTCTGTGCAATCACCGTTCGAAGTGGTGCATTCGGGTGCACATCCCAGAAACCCAGCGTGAGACGCCGGTCCGTATTAGAGAATGCTCAAAATGTAGAAACACTCACACCAGCTTTACACCAGGTGCGTACCATACTCTGACTCTGTGTGGGTATAGTATCGGCACTTTTCGGATGTGTAACTACTTACGGCAACACCAAAAGTAGAGTTCTGCTTGTTATCATTACCTCACCGCATCGCAACAATTGAAGTTTCAAGCCAAATATTACGGGCCCCAGTCGCTTCAATTTTGGTTCTATTTTTTGGCCTATGTTCCTAAGAGTTGGTAATTCACAACCGCACAATGAATTATGTTCTTTCACTTCTCTTGCGCCAGCTGGGCTCGCGGTCCACCGCACAGTCGGTGCCGGTTTCAACAGATCGAATTGTACAGATGCATCGATTCGACGACACAAAAGTGAATGACATGGTTATGTCTTACTCGATGTATTTCAACGACATTCTCGACCCCGCCATAGTTCGATCTTCTCTTTCAAGGTTGTTGGAAATTGGCGAATGGAGAAAGTTGGGTGGCCGCCTACGTCGAAATGTAAGATAAATGTTGGCAATTTGCCACAGGATTACTAGCCACTCTGCTGACAGATCCAAAGGTAGCCGGAAGGCTAGAGATTCACATTCCTCGCGAGTTCACGGTCGATCGACCTGCCATTAGCTTTTCGCATGAAAGCTTCAATATCAGCATTCGGGACCATCCCGTCGCGTCTAGGCTTCCGTCAGGTACCAATGGGCCAGCGCTCTTCAACGGATTTGATGATGCAATTCGTTCTATGGGCTATAGGAATAACGTTCCAAAGAAATTAGACGACTATTTGCACAGTGACGAGCCGCAGCTCTCGCTGCACATTATTTCTTTCATTGACGCAACACTGGTGACATTCTTCTTTCCACATACCATGGCTGACGGAACCAGCCTGGCGATTCTGATCAAGTCATGGAGTGCTGTTATGGCTGGACATGAAGAAAAAGTACCCCTCGAGATAGGGACTGACACGGACCCCATGATTCCAATAGCATCTTCATCATGCAAAGACCCATTCATTCATGCCGACAAGCAGTGGAAAACATTACACTTTCTCTCTCTTATGATCCGGGTTTTATGGAGTAAACTATGGGGGCCTAAAAGAGAGGCGAGAACGTTCTGTGTACCGCAACAATATGTAGCGGCTATGAAGCAGACCGCCTTGCGCTGTCTATCCGAGTCCTATCAACCAAGCAGTGCTGCTATAGGAGAGCCCAAAAAAGAGCCATATCTGAGCGACGGAGACATAATTGTGGCCTGGCTTACTCGCATAGCATGTGGGACGTTACCTCCTTCATCTACTCGTCCAGTAACCATTGTCAATGTCTTTGACATTCGTGATCGAATTCCTTATGCCTTCAGTACCATCAAAATAGACGACAGCAAGCCCGTGTACATCGGCAATGCTATCTTGGCCGCGTACGCTTATTTGCCCACGAAAATCGTCTTGTTCGGGCCATTGGCTCAGATTGCGGCACAAGCCCGGGCAGCTGTTGTGCAACAGACTTCTGTCTCCCAGGTTGAAGCCCGTGTCCAGCTGGAGCGAGAGACCCTTGAATCTACACATGGGAAGCCGTCTTATTTCATCCCCCTGAACAGTCATCCAGTATTTTTTACAAACTTGTGTCGCACCCAGCTTTTTGAAGCTGCCGATTTCAGCCCTGCGGTACGAACTTCGGATTCTGCGTCTCGTAGAAAAATGGGCTCAGCTGTAGGGTTTCCGGCTTATTACCACCCGCAGCGCACAAATGTCGCGGCGACGCCGCCTTTCGATGTCTTTGCAATTTTGGGAAAAGATAGGGAAGGGAATTATTGGATTAGAGGAACATTGACTGACGTTTCTTGGGGAAAGATCCGACAGGAAATAGCGAATATGTAGGTAAAGACTGCAATTTTAGATCTTGTAAATTCCGCTCAACGGTGGCCATATTCCGAGCTCGAACGACCTTATCGTTTGTCACTGAATCACCACTTGAACTCACCACCTTTCAAGCGCGCGAGAGGGTCTCACCCTTGCCGGACGTTGTCCACGACCGCAATACTGGAGGAACATAAGGCAGCAAGAGAACCCTGGGTCGCGAAGCTTTTGTTGAGGATAATCATATGAGCTTAGTTGGCAGAGAGGCATCGGAAGCAATCTTGCCAGGTGATGGTAATACAGTAGAATTCGAAATCGGCTTCAGTTCCGACTCTCAATGATTTTATTTTAGATCCACATTTTATGTGGCACTAATCTTCTATGACTAGTTGCAGCCCCTACCTTTGCTTACAATGATCCACCATAAGTCTTTGTATATTTCACGATTTTTAACACTCTGTACTCTTTCAATTTCATATACTATTTTATTAAAATTTCAAAATGTCTATACTACATTATCTATTAAGTCCTATTTCTGAAAATATACAAAAAAAAATTGTTTTAATAATTCTTTTTAGTTATAAAATACCTGAGATTACAAAGGGTTTGAAATATCTAAATCTATTATTAGAAGTATTATAAAACTTAATCTACTATATAATAATAATAATGAAATAAGAGAATAAACTAATTAACTAAAGAAATATACTAATAAGAATATATATTGT
>Ga0182030_10017694_pt1 | contig 13728 bp, 10 predicted proteins | sample 812S3MmetaG_FD_121299 | JGI IMG/M metagenome (GOLD analysis project Ga0182030, IMG submission 121299) | Permafrost microbial communities from Stordalen Mire, Sweden - 812S3M metaG (Illumina Assembly) | ecosystem: Environmental > Terrestrial > Soil > Wetlands > Permafrost | place: Sweden... | reverse complement strand
TCCCATTGATCATCCCGTAAAGCGTGACGACGCGTCATTGGTCGGCCCCTCCGATTCGGCCAACCTCCTATGAATCACGCAAATCCGTCGCCGTGAATCCCCTAATTGATGACAGGCCCTAGTATCCGCCCTCAATGAAGGGCGAGTGGCGTAGCGGCTCGCAATTCATTGAGGATGAAGCGGATACTCAAAAAACCTAGTATCCGGGATCTGTGATTCCGGATAGTAGGACCGGATGCGGCCTCACACTGCGTTGCGATAGGCCTTTTTCGAGAACACCGTCAGCAAGATGATCCACACGTCGAACGGCAGCGACCAATTGTCGATGTAATAGAGATCATGCTCGACGCGCTTGCGGATTTTTTCGGGACTGTCGATCTCGCCGCGCAGGCCGTTGACCTGCGCCCAGCCGGTGATTCCCGGCTTGACATTATGGCGGCGCGCATAGAGCGCGATCTTGCGCTCGAACAATTGGTCATGCACGAGCGCATGCGGGCGCGGGCCGACCAGAGACATATCGCCGCGCAGCACATTGAGCAGTTGCGGCAACTCGTCGAGATTATAGCGGCGGATGAAGCGGCCGATGCGCGTGATGCGAGGATCCTGAGCCCTCGCCTGGGGGATATGACGGCCGTCCTCCATCGTCGTCATCGAGCGAAATTTGAAAATGCGGAACGACTCCTGATTAAAGCCGTAGCGGCGTTGCACGAACAGCGCCGGGCCTTTGCTGTCCAGGCGGATCAAAGCGGCGATCAGCAGCAGCAGCGGCGACAGGAGCGCCAGCGCCGTGGACGACGCGACCACATCGAACACGCGTTTGACAATGACTTCGACCACGTTGAGGGGATGACCGCCGAGGCTGAGACTGGAGATAGAGCCGATCTTGTCGATCCGCGCGTCGACGAATCGATCGAGCACGCGTTCGGGGCCGAGATGAATTTGCGCCGGCACGCGCAAAAAGGCGGTGACGCAACTGTCGATGGCTTCCGCATGCGACCAGGGAACCAAAATGAACACATCGTCTGGGCGCAGCATGCGCGCCGTCGCGCCGGCGAGAGCAAGATCGTCGTCGATGGTCTCGGCGTCGTCGCGCAAGCCGATGGCCGCCACGACATTCATGCCGCTGGTCCAGGGCTGGTAGCGCCGGGTGAAGGCCTTGATGTTTTCCTCGAAGCCGACCAGAAACACCCGACGCGAAGCGACGCCGCCGGCCGCCGTGGCGTTTCGCGCGACATGCGGCAAGGCGAGACGCGTCGCGTAGATCGTAATGTACCCCACCACATAGAACAGCACGACGCCGGCGCGCGAGGACTCTCCGGTCGTCTTGGTCAGGAAGCCGAAGGTTAGCGCGATCAGGAAGCTGGCGCTCCAGACAGTAAACAGACGCCAGCCTTGCCCGCGCAGGGCGAGATAGTCGGCGACGCGATAATCGCCGCGCAGCGCGTTTGAGAGAACAAACAGCAACGCCACGAGGGAACAAAGCTGCATGTTCGGCGGGTTCAACCCGCTCCAGCCATAAGCGAATACGTGATAGAGCGCCTCGACGACCACGGCCGTGCAGACCACGACGAAGAACTCGATCAGCGCCGCCGCCGCCGTCAAGGAGGCGCGCGCCAGGGCGGTGCTTCGGCGCGGAAGCTTTTCGCTCCAGCCGCTGCGACGAAACGGCTGTTTTGGGAGCCGAGGATTGGACGCGTCTTCTCCGGACTCTGGCGTTGCCGGGACTCGATCGGCGATCAGCGACAAGGAAGCCTCCGATTGAAACATAGCCGTCTCGATTTGGAACGAGCCCAAAGGTTCGAACGGTCTTGTCGATCGAGGCAGCAAGACGGAGTCCCGCGCGGGCGAATAATGGTTAAGATTCAACTAGAGACGAGCGGATCACTGGCGCGTGGACGCGCCTCGCCGCGGCGCCGGAGTCGATCTATCTGAGGTGAATGGATTTTTTCTCGGGCAAGAGGCGCAAGAATTGAGCCTTGGCGCAATTTGCCGTGGAAGATTTAAGCGCCTTCACAAAGGCGTCATCCTGGCTATAGACTATCCCGTGACATTCGTAAGGGATTCCCGAGCGATCCGGGATCGAACCCTTCTCGTTCAGATGGGAGGCGCGCGGCGTGACCGTTCATTTTCGCAGCCAAAATGTCTCGCCGCAGGCGTGCCCGGCGCTTGTGCTCAACGCCGACTTTCGACCGCTGAGCTATTATCCGCTATCGCTGTGGGGCTGGCAGGACGCGATCAAGGCGGTCTTCCTCGACCGGGTCAACATCGTCTCCGAATACGACAAGGTGGTCAAAAGCCCGTCCTTCGAGATGCGGCTGCCGTCGGTGGTGTCGCTCAAAGCCTATGTGCGGCCCTCGCGCCACCCGGCCTTCACGCGCTTCAACGTGTTTTTGCGCGATCGCTTCACCTGCCAATATTGCGGCGCGCACGATGAACTGACCTTCGATCACGTCATTCCGCGCTCCAAGGGCGGGGCGACGACCTGGGAGAATGTCGTCGCGGCCTGCTCGCCCTGCAATCTGCGCAAGAGCGACCGGCTTCCGGCCGAAGCGCGCATGACGCCGGCGCAAAAGCCCTTCGCGCCGACGGTCGCCGACCTCCATCGCAACGGGCGGCTGTTTCCGCCCAATTATCTGCACGAGAGCTGGATGGATTATCTCTACTGGGACTCGGTGCTGGAGCCTTGATCGCCAACCTGCTGCGTCGCATGGTCGTCATGTCGTTCGGCTTCATCGTCGCCGCGAGCGTCGGCGCGTTGTTCCTGCCGCTCGCCGCGCTGTTCGATCCCGTGGTGCGCGAGGTCGGCCTCGACGCGCTAGCGTCCGGCTTTTTCGCAGCGTTCGACGACGAGATGCGCCAGGGCGATCCGGCGGTCGGCGTCGCGGCGCTTGGCTTTGTTTTCTGGTCGATACTGATCGCGGTGTGCGCCCTGCCGTTGGCCGTCAGCGCGCTGATCGGCGAGATCGCCGGCGTGCGCAGCTGGATTTGGTATGTCGCCGCCAGCGGCTTTCTCGCCGCCGCCTCGCCCTGGATCGCCCGCGCGACGCATGGCTTGGCGCGGGGGCGCCACGCCAGCCCGCTGGAACTGCGCATCGCGGCGCTGTTTTTCCTGACCGGCGCGGTGACCGGGTGGGTCTATTGGCTGATCGCGCGGCGCGGGCGCGGCGCGGCGCGGGGGTAGGCGGCGCGCGCCCCCTATCGCGACATCCCGCCGAAAATATTACGCATCACCTCGCGACTGATCTGCGTGCCGATCGAGCGCGCCGCCGATTGCAGCGCCGCGCGCGCCGCGAGTTCGCCCGCCGACATGCGCTTGGGGTTTGTGCGCGTGAACAAGCCGCCGACGGCCCCGGTGAGCTTGCCAAGGATGCCGCCCCCCGCCGAGGTCTCGACGGGCGGCGCGTTCGGAGTCGCGGCGCCGGCGGCCGCTGTCGTCGCTGGCGGCGGCGTCACGGGCTTCGCGCCGACGCTCTCCATGCGCGCGCCGGCGCGTTTTTGCAGCACCTCGAAGGCTGATTCGCGGTCCATCGGCGTGTCGTAAAGACCATAGAGCGGACTGTTCTCGATCGCCGCCTGGCGCTCCGCCGGCGTGATCGTTCCGACCCGCGCGTTCGGCGGCGCGATCAGCGCGCGGTCGACCATTTCGGGTGTTCCCTTGGCGTCGAGCATCGACACCAGCGCCTCGCCGACGCCAAGCTGCATGATCGCCTCGGCCGTGTCGAAATCCTTGTTCTGGCGAAAGGTCTCCGCCGCCGCCCGCACCGCCTTCTGGTCGCGCGGCGTGAAGGCGCGCAGCGCGTGCTGGATGCGGTTGCCGAGCTGGCCCAGCACCGTGTCCGGCACGTCGAGCGGGTTCTGCGTGACGAAATAGACGCCGACGCCCTTGGAGCGGATCAGCCGCACCACCTGCTCGATGGCCGTCAGCAGATTCTTGGGCGCATCGGTGAATAAGAGATGCGCCTCGTCGAAAAAGAACACCAGTTTGGGCTTGTCGAGATCGCCCACCTCGGGCAGATGCGCGAACAACTCCGTCAACATCCACAGCAGAAAGGTCGCGTAAAGACGCGGCGCGCGCATAAGCTTGTCGGCGGCGAGGATGTTGATATAGCCGCGGCCATCCTTGTCCTTGGCGATGAAGTCTTGCAAATCGAGCGCCGGCTCGCCGAAAAACTTGTCGCCGCCCTGGGTCTCCAGCACCAGCAATTGGCGCTGCACCGCGCCGATGGTGGCGGGCGCGACATTGCCGTATTTGGTCTGAATATCCGACGCGTTGTCCGAAACATAGCCGAGGACGGCGCGCAAATCCTTCAGATCGTACAGCAATAGCCCCTGTTCGTCGGCGATGCGGAAGACGATGTTGAGCACGCCCTCCTGCGTGTCGTTGAGATCGAGCAGGCGCGAGAGCAGCAGCGGCCCCATTTCGGCGATTGTCGCACGGACCGGATGGCCCTGCTCGCCGAAAATGTCCCAAAACACCACCGGGAAACGTTCCGGCGCGTAGGTCAGCCCAAGATCTTCGGCGCGGGCGAGGAAGGCGGGGCGGGCGTCGCCGGGCTGCGACAGGCCGGCGAGATCGCCCTTCACATCGGCGAGGAACACCGCGGTTCCGGCCTTGGAGAGCCCTTCCGCGAGGCGTTGCAGCGAGACGGTCTTGCCGCCGCCGGTGGCGCCGGAAATCAGCCCGTGGCGATTGCCGAGCGGCAGCAACAGATAACGATAGACGCGATCCTGCGCTGTCTTGCCGCTCGCCGCGACGAGAATTTTGCCCGGGACAGCGTTGGGGTCGTCGGTCATGGCGCAAGGCTCCGTAAGAATCACGCGCGAGGCGTGTGGCGCCGCATCATCGCAGAGGAGGCGTCGCCGCAAAAGAGCGTCTTGCGCTTGACCTTCCAGGCGGCGCGGCCCAGGATAAAGAGCTTTGGCCCGTTTTCGAGCGCAGCGGGTTCAGTTTATGTAAAATAGCGCGTCAAAACAAGAGTCTAGCATTTAGCGTGAAGGGTCGCGTCGATGGATCGCCCGCTTGGTTGCCCTGGCCCGGATGGCGCCGCTTCCTCCGCGCGCGCATTGCGACTGGTCGCCAGCGACGGCGAAATTCTCGGCTCGCGGCGCCAATTGACTGTCCCTGTCAAGGCGGCGCGTCTGTCGTTGGGGGCGGACGACTCGATCGACGACGCCATCGCACTGATCCTCTCCGGTTGTCTCGATCATTTCGCCGCCAATATTCCGGCGTTGTGCGAAACCGGCGACGCGGAAGCCGTGCATCAGCTGCGAGTCGCGTTGCGGCGGCTGCGCGCCTTTCTCGGTCTGCTCAAGCGCATCGCTCCGGCGAACCTCGAACTGGCGACCACCGCGACGCGCGCGAAGACCTTAGCCAGCGCGCTCGGCGAGGCGCGCGACTGGTATGTGTTTGGCGAGGGTCTGGAGCGCGGGCCGCGCGAGTTTCTGCGGGAAGAGCCGGGCTTTTTTACGCTGCTCGACGCGGTGGAACTGCGTCGCCTGCGCGCGCTGGAAGCCGTGCGCGCCATGATCGCCGCGCCCGCGACGCAGCAATTCGTGCGCGAGTTGCGTGGGCTTATTTCGCGCCGGGCGTGGCGCGAGAGCGCTCGCGGGCTGGAGGGGAAGGGATCGGCGCGGGCCTTCGCCGCTCGGGCGCTGAACCGCCTGCACCGGCGCGGCCTCAAGCGCTGCGAAGGCGTCGCGGCGCTGAGACCGGAGCTTCGGCACAGAGCCCGCATCGCGCTCAAGAAAACCCGATATGCGGCGGAGTTTTTCGAGAGCTTGTTTTGCCAAAAAACCGCCCGAGCCTATTTGCGCAACCTCGCCATTGTCCAGGACCAACTCGGCGAGGACAATGATCGGCAGACAGCGGCCCGTTTGCTCGGCGAAATTACGGCGGACGACGCCAGCCAGGAAACGATGCGCGCCGTTTGCTTCTTACGTGGCTGGCGCGCGCAAGCTCAACAAAGAGGCGTCACGGCGACGAAAGAGAGCGAGAGACGGTTGCGTCGGCTCAAGCCGTTCTGGCGTTAATTGCAGCAATTTCCCAGTAGAGCTTTCATTTTGCCGCGCTCAGCCATGCCGAGCGGCGAGAAATGGTGTGGCAAAAAGGTCACAGCGGCGGAGAATCGTAAGGCAACCTCACAGTAATGATTGTTCCAGCGGGCGCCTGCGCTTAACGTTTCGCTCACCACGCTCGCGAATAATGACGTCGCGAAGCTTTTTCAAGGTCTTGGGCTCTTCGAAGCAATGCACGCCTGGCGCCGATTCTTGACCACGGTTTTTCTTGCTCTTGCGCTTATCGTCGCAGGGCAGGGGAAGGTTGGTCACGTCCATGCCTCTGTCGGCGCCTCGACCGGCCAGGGTCTGCATTGCCAAGACCACAGGGATGGCGCTCCGCCGGTCGACGGCAAACGGGGAGCCGATTGCACGCTCTGTCCGTTTTGCGGCGTGTTGGACGCGCTGGCGTCGCCGTTGGTGCTTGCTCCTACGGAGCTGATTGAAACGCGCGCGGTCTTTATCAAAGCACTGTGGCCGCGTCCCTATCCGCCCGCCCAGGCCCAACGCGCGAGAGCCCCGCCGTATTTCGGCTGAGGTCGCCACATCGCGCCCATGCGGCGCGCGCTTCGTTCATAAAATTTCATGCGCCGATGCTCGCGTCAAGCGGGCCGTGCGCCGCCCCCCGCCAAGCTACGGCGGACAGGAGGATTCCCCGATGACGACAATTCCTTTCAACCGCGCCGCCGGACTTGGCTCGATCAGCGCCGTCGCCCTCTGCCTGGCGCTCGGCGCGCCTGTCGCGCTCGCGCAGGAAGCCCTGCCGACCATCGAAGTCGGCAGGAAGACCACCACTCCGTCGGCCGCCCCCGCCTCTGCCCCCGCGCCAAAGCCAAAGCCCGCGCCGGTTGTCGCCCAGCAGGCGCCCGCCAACGCGCCCCTGACCCAGCCGCAGAAGCCCGGCGAAGCGTCGAGCTTGAGAGTTTACACCGAGAAGGAGGTCACGGACCGCATTTACGCGCAACCGCAAGAAGCGCTGGAAGTCGTGCCGGGCCTCGTCGTCGCCCAGCACAGCGGCTCCGGCAAAGCGGGGCAATATTTTCTGCGCGGCTTCGCGCTCGATCACGGCTACGACATTGGCCTGACGCTCGACGGCATGCCGATCAACCAGATGTCGCACGTCCACAGCAACGGCTATGCGGACGCAAACTTCTTGATGCCGGAACTGTTCAGCGACATGGAGGTGCGCAAGGGGCCCTATGACGCCGAATATGGCAGCATTTTCTCGTCGGTGGGCTCGGTCCACATGCAATATGTCGACAAGCTGCGCGAGGGTCTCATCGTTTTGTCTGGCGGCAGTTTCGCTTATGGCGACGCGAAGGTCGCCAAATCATGGGCGCTGGGCGCCGGCGAATTGCTGTTGGCCCTTGAAGGCAATATCTACAATGGTCCCTGGGACCGGCCCGACGAGGAGCGCAAGATCAACGGCGTCGCGCGTTGGAGCATGGGCACGCAGGAAAATGGCCTCTCCGTCACGGCCATGGCCTATTCGAACCATTATTTCGCCACCGACCAGATTCCCTACGCCGACGTCGCGGCGGGGTTGATGTCGCGCTGGGGCACGGAAGATCCGACCGATGGCGGCAACGCCTCGCGTTACAGCCTGTCGGCGCGCTGGAGCGAGACCAACAAGAACGACTGGTCGCGCATCGAAGCCTACTTCATTCACAACGACACAAATCTCTACGACGACTTCACCTATCAGCTCGCCAATCCCGTCACCGGCCTCGCCGCCGGCACGGGAACTGGGCTTGGCGATCAGACTCACCAGTTCGACCATCGCCAGCAATTCGGGCTCAACCTTCTGCATGGTTGGAAATATAATTTCCAGTCCGTGCCATGGGAAACCCGTGTCGGCCTGCAAACGCTCAACGACTTCATCCACAACGGCAATGGCGATTCGTTCATGCGCCAGCAATACGACTCCATCACCGATAACTGGATCAAGGAGTCCTATATCTCGCCCTGGACCGACACGACCCAGTTCTGGAGGCCATGGCTGCGCACGACCGAGGGTCTGCGCCTCGATTACGTGTTCGGCTCCGTGAACAGCGTCATGAACCCCTTGCTGGCGCAGGGCTCGTACCCGCCCGGCGGCACGCCTTTTTATATGGGCAGCCTCAACAACGGGCAATTGGACCGCCTCTTCACCAGTCCCAAGGCCGGCCTCGTGCTGGGCCCGTTCAACAACACGGAGTTCTTCCTCAACTTTGGCGAGGGGTTGCGAGCCGAGGACATCCGCGGCGCGACCAATCATTTCGCTACCGACGGCACGCAATACACCTATATCCCCAACGTCCCGTTTCTGACCAAGACGCGCGGCGCCGAGACCGGCGTGCGCGCCAAGCCGATCGAGGGCCTTGACACCACACTGACGCTCTTCTGGCAGGATTTGGACGCGGAGCAGACGTTCAACGCGGACTCCGGCACCAGTTCGTATGGCCGCCCCGGCCGGCGCTACGGCTTCGAATGGACAAGCACATATCAAGTGAATCCCTGGATGCACCTGGACGGCGAAGTCACCGGCACGCATGCGCGCTTCAGGGGCTTCGACACGATCCAGGCCGCGACCCTCGCGAACTATATCGCGGGCGGCGTCGCGGGAGACCCGCTGTTCCCGCTCGGTCTGCCGGGAATGAAGCCCGGCAACTACCTGATGCTGGCGCCGGTCTGGGTCGCCACCGGCGGCCTGGAGGTCGGCGAGAAGACCGGCTGGTTCGGCAGGTTGAGCGGCCGTTATTTCGGCGCGCGTCCGCTGACCGAGGACGGCTCGATCGAATCGCACGCCACTTTCACGCTGCAGGCGCGCGCTGGCTATCGCTTCCAGAACGGCTGGAAGATCATGCTGGACGGCTTCAACATCGCCAATTCCCGCTCCGATATGATCGACTATCAGGCCAATTATTTCGGCAAGCAGGATTTCGCGCTGTTGCCGGGCTATACGGGCGGTAGCTCCTATGGCATCTCGGGCCGCGTGTTCAAGCCGATCGATCCGCCGGCGTTCCGCATCACCATCTCCGGGCCGCTGTCGTTCGATGGGACGCCGTCCACTTCGCTCCCGTACGCGGAGGCCGCTTCTCATCACTAACAAAAGCGGGAGCGGCGCGAAGCCGCTCCCGTCTCTATGCGGAAAGCGCAGGATATTCATGACCGACGACGTAACCCTCGCGCGCGAGTCTTTCGCCAGGGACATCTGCTTCCTCGCTGGCGTCGACAATCCAACCATCGTCGCCGCCTTCGCCAAAGTCCCGCGCGAAAATTTCGTCGGGCCGGGGCCATGGCGGATTGCCGGCGGTGAAGCCGGCTGTCGGACCACGCCAAACGCCGATCCGGAAAACGTCTACCACGATGTCTTGATCGCGCTCGACGAGGCGGCCGGCGTTAACAACGGCCAGCCCAGTCTCTATGCGGCTTTATTCGATCAGCTTAACGTCTCCGCCGGAGCGACGGCGCTGCATATCGGAGCCGGGACCGGCTATTACAGCGCTATTCTGGCCGAACTGGTCGGCCCCGCCGGCAAGGTCGAGGCGGTCGAGATCGACCCTGTTTTGGCCGCGAAGGCCACCATTGCGCTGGCGCCCTGGCGACAGGTCGAGGTCGCGGCCGCCGATGGCGTAAACGCCGTCTTCGAGCCCGTCGACGTCATTCTTGTCAGCGCCGGCCTCACCCATCCGCCCGCGGCGTGGCTCGACGCGCTGAAACCGGGCGGACGCCTGCTGTTCGCGATGACGACGCGCCAGGGGGCAGGCAGAATGCTGCTGGTCACGCGCCTCGGTCAAACCGCGTTCGAGGCGGTGTTTTCAACGTCGGTGGCCTTTATCGAAGCTGTCGGCGGCCGAGACCCGGACGTCGAAGCTCGGCTGGGCGCCGCTTTTGCCCACGACCACGGACGCGGCGTCAAATCGCTGCGCCGCGATCCTCACGCGGAGGACGGAAGCTGCTGGCTGCATGGCGACGGCTGGTGTCTCTCGAAACGCCCGCCCGTTTGAGCGGCGCTCAAGTCGATTGCGCGGCGTCGCCCTGGATGCGCCCGAGCAATCCGTTGGGCGCGCGTGGCGTCGGCAGGATGTAGCGGCCGCGTTCGCGCACCATTTTGGTCACGGCGGCGAAATCCAGCTTGCCCGAGCCCAGCAGAGGAACGCTTTCGACGATCATCACCTCGGCCGGAATCATCAGATCGGCGGCGCCCTTGGCTTTGGCGAAGCTTTGAAAATCGGCCCGCGTCGCCCAGGATTCCTGCGTCACCAGCACGATGCGCTCGCCCTTGCGCGGGTCGATCTCGGTCGTCGCCGCGCTTTGCGACTTGGGCCATAGCTCCGCCGCCAGGATTTCCACGGCGGCGAGCGAGACCATCTCGCCGCCGATCTTGGCGAAGCGCTTGGCGCGGCCCTTGATCGACACGAAGCCCTGTTCGTCGATGGCGACAATATCGCCGGTGTCGTGCCAGCCGTCCTTGGGCGGCTCCAGCACGCCGGGATTTTCGGCGCGAAGATAGCCCAGCATGACATTCGGCCCGCGCACGAACAGCCTGCCGCCGCCCTCGATTCCCATGACCGGATCGAGCCGGCTTTCGACGCCCGGCATCAGCCGTCCGACCGTGCCGAATTTATTGAACATCGGCGTGTTCAGCGCCAGCACCGGCGCCGTCTCCGTGACGCCGTAACCTTCCAGGATGCGCACGCCGAATTTCTCGCTCCACACCGCGCGCGTCGCTTCCTTGACGGGCTCCGCCCCTGCGACGACATAGCGGATGGAGCGGAAATCGTAAGCGTTGGCGGAGCGCGCATAGCCGGCGAGGAATGTGTCGGTGCCGAATAATATCGTGGCGTTGGAGGCGTAAACCAGCTCCGGCACGATGCGATAATGCAGCGGGGAGGGGTAAAGATAGATCGGCACGCCGGAGACCAGCGGCAGCACAAAGCCGACCGTCAGTCCGAAACAATGGAAGATCGGCAGCACGCTGAACACTTTGTCGTCGCGCCCGAAGTCGATGCGCGCCGCCGCCTGGGCGGCGTTGGTCAACATATTCTTGTGCGAGAGCGCGACCCCCTTGGGCGTCCCTTCGGAGCCCGAGGTGAACAGGATCGCCGCCATGTCGCTGGGGAGGCGCCGGGCCAGCGGGCGCTTATGCGTCAGCAACGCGCGCAATTTGTCCTTTTGCGTAACGCTATCGCGCAAATCCTCAAGATAAATCAGCTCCACTTCGACTTCGAGCGCGGCGACAAGCTTTTCCAACCGCCCTTTTTCGATGAAGGCGCGCGAGGTGACGACGCTTTGCACCCGCGCGGCTTTGAGGCCCGCGAGAATATTGGTCGCGCCAGCGGTGAAATTCAGCATCGCCGGCACGCAGCCCGCCGAGGACAGCGCCAGCAGCGCCACGCCCGCGCCATTGGCGTTGGGGACGAGGAGGCCGACCGCTTCGCCTGGCGCAGCCAGGGGCGAGAGCTTTTCCGCCAGCACGCGCGCGCCGATCAGCAATTTGCGATAGCTCAGCTTGCCGCCCACCGGGTCTTGCAGCGCGATGCGCCCGTAGCCATGCTCGCGCGCGGCGTCTCCCACGGCTTCGAACAAAGTGCGGTCGGAATTGGTCGTGCGGAAGACGAGGTCCGACATGATCTGATACAGCGCCGAGCCGGCGGCGTGTCGCCGCGCCTTGCCCTTCAGCTTTTCGTCGACGGCGAGCGACGCCGGCTCCAGCACGGTCAGCGTGAACTTGGGGAACCAGCGGCGGCGCACCTGCGTCTTCGACAGCCGCCCGAAGATCGTCGCCTCCGGCCCCTCGATGCGAATGGGAATGACCATCGCGCCGGATTTATCGGCGATCAGCCCGGCGCCGTCATAGACCTTCATCAGGCTGCCCGTCACGGTGAGACGCCCCTCGGGAAAGATCACCAGACTGTCGCCGCCCTTGACGGCGTTGACCAGCGTGCGCGTTCCCATCGGCTTGGTCGGATCGAGCGGCACGGCGCGGGTGAGCTTTAAAAAGGGTTTCACCCACCACGCCTTGGCGATGGCGCTGTCGATGGCGAAAATCGGCTCCGCCGGCAAAATCGACAGCGCCAGCGCCGCGTCGAGAAAGCTGACATGGTTGAGCGCGATGATCGGATTGGCGCCCGCCTTTGCGAAATTCTCCACGCCCTTCACTTCGAGCCGGTAAAGCGCGCGAAAGAAGATCGACAAAAAGTCCCGAAACGGCGAGACGACCACCGCCTTGACGATCCACACCGATGCAACGAGCCCAATCGCGCCGACGCCGACGAACAGCGACCACACCGGGACGCCATTGGTTTGCAGGGCCGCGACCACCAGCCCGCCCGCGACCATGAAGGCGGCGTTGAGCACATTGACGGCGGCGATGATGCGGGCGCGCTCCGCGGGCGCGGAAAAGGCCTGAAGCGCGGCGAAGGCGGGCACGACGATCAAGCCGCCGGCCATCGACAACAGAGCCAGATCGATGGCCGCCCGCCACGCGCCGGGCTGCGCGAAATAGGCCGCCGGCGCGAGCAATGCGGCGTCCGGCGTCGCGACTCGCAATGCGAGGCAAACGCCAAGATCGATGGAGACGAGCGCGATGATCGCGGCGCCGACGGCGGCTGGCAGCAATACGATCTTGCCATGCAGCAGGAACGCCGCAATACCGGAACCGACGCCAATCGCAATGGCGAAGACGGCGAGATGAATCGTCACAACCTCGTCCGAACCATGCAGCGTCTGGGTGACGAGCGAGGGCAGCAGCGACATCACGACAGCGCCGATCAGCCAAAAAATGCTGGTGACGACGCCGAGGCGCCATAGTTTTGTTTCGCGCCACAATTCGCGCAGCAGAACCAGCGTCGACCGGAGGATATTGGGGTCGATGCGCAGTTCCGGCGCCGCTCGCGCCGTCGCGGGAATGAACCAGGCGGCGGCGTAGCTCGCAACGGCGAAGCCCATCATGCCGCCCGCCAGCGTCTTGAGATCGCCGCCGCCTTCCATGGCGAGGCCGCCGGCGATCGTTCCGGCGAGGATGGCGAGAAAGGTCGCGGTTTCAACAAGCGCGTTGCCGGCGGGCAATTCCTCGCGCGCAAGGCAATCGGGCAGAATGCCGTATTTGACCGGCGCGAATAAAGCGCCGAGCGCGCCGAAGAGAAACAGCGCGACAAACAGCAGTTCAACGGAACTGGTCCAAAAGCCGGCGACCGCGACGCCGGCGGGCGATTTCAACCAGCTTAATGCGTCTGGCGACCACGGATTTGTCGAATTTATCGGCAAGTTGGCCGCCGAGCGCCGACAGCAGGAAATGCGGCGCCATCAGCACGACGCCGGCCAGCGTCACCAGCGAAGCGCCGGCCTCGCCGCCGATTTTGAACAGGATGAACAGCACCAGCGCGTTCTTCAGGAAATTATCGTTGAAGGCGGCGAAAAACTGGCACCAAAACAAAGGCGCGAAACGGCGCGTCGCGAGCAGCGGCTGTGACATGGGAAAGATCCATCGCGGGTGGCGAAAAATGACCGGCGATTTATGCACGCATCCGTTTAAGGATCGGTTCTATCGCCGGCCGGTTGTATTTGTTTGGCTCTTATAGCGTTGCTTGTTGATATGGTCCCATTCCGATTGCCCCGAGGATCATGGCGGTAGACGTGACGTTCTGTCCCAGCGCCTCGAGGGTGCGGCGCCATCCGAGATAGTTCGGG
>Ga0182030_10017693_pt1 | contig 13728 bp, 9 predicted proteins | sample 812S3MmetaG_FD_121299 | JGI IMG/M metagenome (GOLD analysis project Ga0182030, IMG submission 121299) | Permafrost microbial communities from Stordalen Mire, Sweden - 812S3M metaG (Illumina Assembly) | ecosystem: Environmental > Terrestrial > Soil > Wetlands > Permafrost | place: Sweden... | reverse complement strand
TTGGCGGAGAGAGAGGGATTCGAACCCTCGAAGGGCTTTTGACCCTTACACCCTTAGCAGGGGTGCGCCTTCGACCACTCGGCCATCTCTCCGTGAGCGAGTGCCGGCGGCGCCGGTTCGCGGCGCAATCATACTGAAGGGGTGGGGCCAGGGCAAAGAACCGCTGCCCGGCCGGGAGGTTTCAGCTGGTGGAAGTGGTTTCTTCCGCTTGCAGGGCTTCGGCCCCCTCGTGCTTGATGCGGTGAAAAATCTCCTCCCGCTGCACCGACACCGACTTGGGGGCATTCACCCCCAGACGCACCTGGTTGCCCTTGACCCGCAGCACCGTCACCGTCACGTCATCGCCGATCATCACGGTTTCACCGATTCGACGCGTCAGGATAAGCACCTTGCGATACTCCTCGACTGTTCCCGTTCCGAACAGTCTCGGCTGATAGCGCTAAAAGAGCACGTTAAAATTCATCAATGTGCCGCCAGCCGCGCGCGCACCCACGGCGTGACACTGGCGAGCGCCGCATCGAGCTCCTGCGGCTTGCTGCCGCCAGCCTGCGCGAAGTCCGCACGGCCGCCGCCCTTGCCGCCGACTTGGGCCGCGACCGCGCCGATTAGTTCCCCGGCCTTGACGCGTTCGGTCTGGTCGGGCGTGACACCCGCGACCAGCACCACCTTCGAGTCTGCTGCGACCGAGCCAAGCACGACGATCGCCGATCCCAGCCGGCTCTTCAGTTGATCGACCGCCGCGCGCAGCGCGCCGGCGTCGGCGCCCTCCACGCGCGTCGCCAGCACCATCACACCACCGACATCGACCGCGCCTGCAGCCAGGTCGCCGCCTTGGCCCAGCGCCAGCTTGTCCTTGAGCCCGCGATTCTCCTTCTCCAGCGCGCGGATCCGCTCCAGTGCCTCGCGTACCTTGCCGGCCGTGTCATCCGCCGAGCCGTGCACCAGCTGCGCGATATCCGCCAGCAGCGTGTCGAGCCGGTTGAGGTAGTCGAGTGCGGCCTGCCCCGTGACCGCCTCGATCCGCCGCACCCCGGCCGCGACACCGGTTTCACTGACGATATGAAATATTCCGATATCCCCGGTCCGCCTAACGTGCGTGCCCCCGCACAGCTCGGTCGAGAAGTTGCCCATCGACAGCACCCGCACGCGGCTTTCATACTTCTCGCCGAACAGCGCCATCGCGCCGCCCGCGATCGCATGCTCGTAATCCATCATGCGAATCGCCGCCTCGACATTGCCGCGGATCTCATCGTTCACCAGCTTCTCGACCTGCGAGCGCTGGGCGTTGGTGAGCGGCTGGCTATGCGAGTAGTCGAAGCGCAGCCGGTCCGGCGCCACCAGCGAGCCCTTCTGGGTCACATGCGGGCCGAGCACCTTGCGCAGCGCCGCGTGCAGCAAATGCGTGGCCGAATGATTCAGGCGAATCGCGGCCCGGCGCTCGCCATCGATGCGCGCCTGCACGCTGTCCCCAACCTGCAGGCGGCCGGCCGCGAGCTGCCCGATATGCGAGTGTGCCGCCCCGCGCTTCTGCGTGTCCTCGACCACGAGGCGCGTAGTTGCGGCGCCCAGCAGCTCACCGGTATCGCCAACCTGGCCGCCCGATTCGGCATAAAACACCGTGCGATCCAGGATCACCTCGCCGCGCTCACCACTGCTGAGCGCCTCGACACTCATGCCGTCGCGTAGCAGCGCGACCACGCGCCCTTGGCACTCGAGCGTCTCGTAGCCGCAGAACTCACTGCGCTCCGCCAGCGGCGCACCGCCGCGTTGGTCGACTCCGAACTTGCTCGCCGCACGCGCCCGCTCGCGCTGCGCCTGCATCTCGCGCTCGTAGCCGGCGATATCCACCTTCAGCTGGCGCTCGCGCGCGATGTCGGCCGTCAGGTCCGGCGGAAATCCGTAGGTATCGTGCAGCAGGAAGACCAGTGTGCCCGGCACCGTATCACCGCCTTGCTCGCGCATGCGCGCATCGAACTGCAGCATGCCGGCCGTGAGCGTCTCGGCGAAGCGCTCCTCCTCCTGCCGCAGTACCTGCTGCACCCGCCCGGCCGCGCGCGCCAGCTCCGGAAACGCATCGCCCATGGTCGTCACCAGGGCGGGCACGATCTTATAAAAAAATGGTTCTTCCTGGCCGAGCTGGTACCCATGGCGCAGCGCGCGCCGGATGATGCGCCGGAGCACATAACCGCGGCCCTCGTTCGACGGCACCACGCTATCCATGATCAGGAAACTGCAGGCGCGGATGTGATCCGCGATTACGCGCAGCGACGGCGAGGCGAGATCGCTGGTGCCGGTGGCCTCGGCGGCCGCCAGGATCAGGTCGCGGAACAGGTCGATGTCGTAGTTCGAATGCACGCCCTGCATCACCGCCGCCAGCCGCTCAAGCCCGGCGCCGGTGTCCACCGACGGTTTCGGCAGCGCGCTCAGCGTCCCGTCCGCGCCGCGCTCGTACTGCATGAACACCAGGTTCCAGATCTCGACGTAACGATCGCCGTCCTCATCCGGGGAGCCGGGCGGGCCGCCCGCCACCGTCGGCCCGTGGTCGTAGAAGATCTCGCTGCACGGTCCGCACGGCCCGGTGTCGCCCATGGCCCAGAAATTCGATTTCTCACCCAGCCGCTTGACGCGTTCCGGGTCCACGCCGATATCATTGATCCAGATGTCCGCGGCATCATCGTCATCGCAGTACACCGTCACCCACAGGCGCGCCGGATCCAGCTTCAGCCGCCGGGTGATGAACTGCCACGCATATCGGATCGCTTCGCGCTTGAAGTAATCGCCGAACGAGAAGTTCCCCAGCATCTCGAAGAAGGTGTGATGCCGGGCGGTGTAGCCGACGTTCTCCAGGTCGTTGTGCTTGCCGCCAGCGCGCACGCAGCGCTGGCTGGTCACCGCGCGCACGTAGTCGCGCTTCTCCTTGCCGAGAAACACGTCCTTGAACTGCACCATGCCCGCATTGGTGAACAGCAGCGTCGGATCGTTGCCCGGCACCAGAGACGACGACGCCACTACCGTGTGGCCGTGCTCGCGGAAGTACTCGAGAAACGCGCGCCGCACGTCGCTGGCGCTCATGTAGATCGGTTTAGCGGTCATGTATTCCTAACGTCAGGTTTCCAGGCCCATGTTTTCAAGATCGCTGGGATCGGCGCCGAGCGCCGCGCGGATATGATCGTTGCCAAAACCGCGGTACTGCAAAAAGCGCATGCGCCGGGCCTTCTCCGGCCAGCCGCCCGGCGGCGCCGCGCCGAAACGCCGCGTCAGCACCGTGCGCGCCAGTGTCGCCCAGTCGCCGTACGACTCCAATTGGGGTTCGATCAACGCCGCCGGCAGGCCGAGCTCCGCCAGGTCGCGCCGTATGCGCACCGGGCCCTGGCCGCGTTCGGCGTGAATAACTACGAATAGCCGCGCATAGCGCTCATCGTCCAGGTAGCGCCGCTCGATCAGCTCCGCCAGCGCCGCGCGCACCGCGTCGGGTTCGAAACCTTTTGCCGTCAGCTTCGCGCCCAGCTCGATCGAACAGAATTCGCGCCGCGCCAGCAGCGTCACGGCCGCGACCAGCGCCGCCGCCGGATCGCCGGCCTGCTCGCTGGCCGGGCGCCCCTTAGGCTGTCTTTTCCTCAACACGCACGGGCGGCAGCAGCTTCAGCCGGATCTTCTGTTCGATGTCGTTCGCGATGTCCTTGTGCTGCTGCAGGTACAGGCGCGTATTGTCCTTGCCCTGGCCGATGCGCTCGCCGTTGTAGCTGTACCAAGCGCCGGATTTATCGATGATGCCGTGGGTCGACCCGATATCGATGATCTCGCCCTCGCGCGAGATGCCCGAGCCGTACATGATCTCGAATTCGGCCTCGCGGAACGGCGGTGCCACCTTGTTCTTGACCACCTTGACGCGGGTCTGGTTGCCGACCACTTCTTCGCCGTTCTTGATCGCGCCGATACGGCGGATATCGAGCCGGACCGAGGCGTAGAACTTCAGCGCATTGCCGCCGGTGGTGGTCTCCGGATTGCCGAACATCACGCCGATCTTCATGCGGATCTGGTTGATGAAAATGACCATGGTGTTGGAGCGCTTGATGTTGCCGGTCAGCTTGCGCAGCGCCTGCGACATCAGCCGCGCGTGCAGTCCGAGCTGCATCTCACCCATCTCACCCTCGATCTCGGCCTTGGGCGTCAGCGCCGCGACCGAGTCGATCACCACCACGTCGACCGCGCCCGAGCGCACCAGCATGTCGGTGATCTCCAGCGCCTGTTCGCCGGTGTCCGGCTGCGACACCAGCAGGTCCTGCACGTTGACGCCTAGTTTCTCGGCATAGGCCGGATCGAGGGCGTGCTCGGCGTCGACGAACGCGGCGGTGCCGCCACCGCGCTGGATCTGCGCCACCACCTGCAGCGTCAGTGTGGTCTTGCCCGAAGATTCCGGGCCGTAGATCTCGACCACGCGGCCGCGCGGCAGGCCGCCGATCCCGAGCGCGATATCCAGTCCCAGCGAACCGGTGGGCACCGCCTCGACGTCATAGGCCGCCGAAGCGTCGCCCAAGCGCATGACCGAGCCCTTGCCGAACTGCTTCTCGATCTGTCCGAGCGCGGCGGCCAGTGCCTTTTTCCGGTTCTCGTCGATGCGTGGTTCCATGCGTAGCAATCCTCTGAATTAATGCGGCGCGATTGATGTCGAATTATCCCACAACGAGCCGCCAAGTGCCGGCCGCAAAACGCTCGCCAAGCGATGAATATGCGGCGCATCCATCGGCCTGCCGGACCAGTATTTCAGGCGCGCAGTGGCCATGAGGCTAGCCTCGCATAGCGCGCCGCCTCGGTGGGACCGCAAACTTGCGCCCCAACCCCCTGACTTTCCGCCAGATAGAAGCGCCCTGCAGGCAGCGTGAGCGGCAACAATCGCAGCGCGGTGTCCCCGGAGCCCACAGCTGGTGCCGCCGCCGTTTCCGCCGCCACCGCCCGCGGCAGCGGCACGCCACGCGCCAACGTGACATGCGGGCGCCAGGGCCGCCGCTCAAGGGCCAGTCCGACCTCGCCGGCCGCGGCCGCCAGCGCCCCGAGGAGTTCGGCGGCCGCGCCGGGCACGCGCTCGACCGTGGCCGCCAGGATCCGGGCCTCGCGCCACAATTCCAGGCGCTGGAAGCTCAGTTCGAACGCAGCCGCGTCGATACCGGCCGCGCGCTCGCGCAGCGCCGCGAGTTCCGGCTCTGCTACCGCGCCCAGGAACCACAGCGTCACATGCAGATCAACCCGCGCCACGGCTCGTCCACCTGCCGCAGCTAGTACCGGCGCCGCGGCTTCGATCAGCCGCTCGCACCATGTGCCGTCCGGCCAGAGTGCGAAGAACAGCCGTCTCAGGAGCGCCCCAGCGCAGCCCGCCCTGGATCCGCGGCCCCGATCACCAGCCGTAACGCGGTAGCCACGGACGCGCGCCGGATTGCCTCGCGATCGCCGCTGTAGCGCTGCTCGACCACCACCGGCGGTGCGCTGTGCTGCGCCAGCGCAAACCACACCAGACCTACCGGCTTGTCGGCGCTGCCGCCATCGGGCCCGGCGATGCCGGTGATCGCGACCGCGAGGTCGGTGCCACTGGCATGCAGCGCACCCGCCGCCATCTGCTCGACGGTCGGGCGGCTGACCGCACCGAAGGTCTGGATCACGCCGGGGGCGACGCCGATCGACTGCTGCTTCGCCAGGTCCGAGTAGGTCACGTAGCCGCGCTCGAACCACCGCGAGCTGCCGGGGATATCCGTCAGGCACTTGGCCACCCAGCCGCCGGTACAGGACTCGGCGGTGGCCACGCGCCGCCCTGCTGCCAGCAGCAGGGCCCCCGCCTGCTCGGCAAGGGCGCGCAGCGCACTGTCACTCAAATCGATGGCGCTAAACGTTCGCACTGCGCCGAAGAATAGTCGAATTGTCCCTTCATGCCATCAGGGAGCCAGAGCCGAGCACGCAACCGGGCCCGGCTGATCGGTCAGATTCGCTTTGCCCATGATCTTGGGATCGGCCGTGGTATGCAATTCGTCCGGCAGCCCGGCAAGATTCATCCACAGGTGGTAGATGTCGGCATGCGCCAGCGACGGCGCGGCAAGCAGCGGCCGCAACCGCTCATTCGGATCGAAAGTGCGCAGGAAAGCGCTGTTCCACAGCACCACCGCCGGGACATAGGCCGCCTTCGCGGTGGTGCGTGCTCCGAAGTGATAGTGCATGCCGTTGTGGTCGGCGAGCAGGTTCTCGCCGTGATCGGAGACATAGACCACGAAGGCGGGTATGGCGATGGCGTCGACCAGCGCGGCTAGCTTGGCCAGCACCGCCAGGGTCTGATCGTTGGCCCTCTGGTACTGCAGCGCCTCCCTGCGCTCGGCGTCGATGCCGGGAGGCTCCGGCATCGGCGGATAATGCTGATCGTACGGAGCGTGGCTGTCCCACAGATGAATCAGCAGCGCCTTGTTGCGCCGCTGATTCCAGCTCAGGAAAGCCGCGGCTATGGGTATCAGTGCGTCGTCGTATCCATAGCCTTTCGCCTGCCACACCAGGTCACGCTTCTCGTCACTGAAGAGTTTGTCCTCCTGGTTCGATATCCATGCCGTCTCGTAACCTGCCGACGCGAGCCGTGCGAGACCCGATGGTGCCGTCGCGGCATCGCGGCTGTGCTCCGGGGAGGTTCCGGTCAGCAGCATCGGCACGCTGATCACGGTGGCGTCCGCAGACGCGCAAACCTTCGGCAGCCACTGTCCGAGGCCGGCACCTACGCGCTGGTTGAGCGCCGCCCACCCGGCGCCGCCGAAATTGAAATCCAGCGGCCGATCGAATCGAAACGCTTCTCCCAGCACGAAGATCGCATCGATGGGCTGCGACACTGGCGCATCGTGCGCTGCCTGGCGCCCGCTGCCCGGTTGAGTTTGCCACCGCACGCCGGACCCTGGATCGAGCAGGCCGGCAACTATGTCGGCCATGCAGCCGTATGGAAAGTTCTGCAGATCGCTGCGCCTGGGAAACGCGGATGGCACATCCATCAGTAGCGGCAACAGCCACGCGTTGACCATTGCTGCCGCCAGCGACGCCGCGACGATGGTCCAGGAGTGCCGCAACCGCCGGGGTGAACCGCAGGCAAAGGAGCCCGCCAGCAGCATGACCTGCAGCGCGGCAACGGCAATCGAGCGCTGGTTAGCGATCAGGCGCAGAGCGCCCATTGCCTCGGCAGTGTAGGTGTTTCTCAGGGTGCCGAGCGCGTCGCTCGGGGTCGGACCCGTGCCGTTCAGGCTCACGTACCCGATCCATAGCAGCGATAGCGGCAACACGATTGCGGTCAGCAGGCGCGCCGCACGAAACCCGGCGAGCGGCAATGCCGACAGCAGCACGCCGGACAGGGCGGCCGCGGCCACCGCCCCGACGATCCGGCTGACCGGCAAACCTCCGCCAAGCAGGGAAATCGTCGGGCACATCCACGCCGCAAGAAACGACAGGCGCGCCAGATCAACCATTGCACGACCCGGCCTGCTCGGCCGGCGAGCGCAGCGCCCCATTGCTCAATGCGCTGCTGACAGCTGGCACGCCGGCCATATCTCTTTGCAACTCATCGATTTATGTACCGACCGCCTGCACTGGAATGATCGCAGCGATGAAATAGTACGTCGGTTTCAACCTCCTGAGCGCACCAGAGTTGCCAATGCCAGCCACAGCCAATGCCAGCCACGCTAAAAAGGGCGATCGACCTCACCGCCTGTACCGGGCGCTGCCCCGATTCCTCTCGCTCAATTCATCGAACGCCACGATCGTCTGCGAGGCACGGCACGTGAGCTGGTTCCATCCCGAGGTTGACCAATAGTTCAGCGCCCTGGGTACCACCCGCGTGTTCGCCGACCCGCCGATCGATGCAGCACTGCAACCGCCGATAATGCCGGGGCAATTTTCATATCTTCGCCCGCATGGCCAGCGACGCCGCTATTATTCTTCCTGTTCTGCGGACTACCTGGCCGCTCTGGCAGCGCGTCTGAAACCGGCGGCCGACGCGCCCGGCGCATGGTGCATGGTGCATGGTGCATATTCGACAACACAGCGGGCCGTGCCGCCTGGCCCAATTCGATTCAATTAAAACAGGACCTGCTGCGCCCGGCATATGGATAAATCAGCTTCAGACCAGCAGACGCCGGCAGCCGGCGCGAGTGCGGAAGGCGCTGCGCTGCACACGCCGATGATGCAGCAGTACCTGCGCATCAAGGCCCAGCACCCGGACGCGCTGCTGTTCTACCGCATGGGCGATTTCTACGAGCTGTTCTACGACGACGCGCGCACCGCCGCTGGGCTGCTCGACATCGCACTGACTAGCCGCGGCCAGTCCGCCGGCGCGGCCATCCCGATGGCCGGCGTGCCGGTGCAAAGCCTCGACGTCTACCTCGCGCGCCTGGTGCGGCGCGGCCAATCGGTCGCCATCTGCGAGCAGGTCGGTGACCCGGGCAAGACCCGCGGCCCGATGGAACGCCAGGTGGTGCGCGTCGTGACACCCGGCACCGTCACCGACGATGCGCTACTGGAACAGCGCCGCGAGACACTGCTGGCCGCGCTGCTGACCGATCGCGACCGCTTCGGCCTGGCGTGGCTGGAACTGTCCTCGGGCCGCTTCACGGTGCTCGAATCCGGCCAGCCCGGTGCCCTCGAAGCCGAGCTCGAACGCCTGCGGCCCGCGGAACTGTTGCTGGCCGAGGACCAGGCGCGCGATATCCAGGCGCAGTTCCGCCAGCCGCTGGTGGTGCGCACCCGCGCGCCGTGGCATTTCGAACTCGCCAGCGCCTCACGCGTGCTGACCGATCAGCTCGGCACGCTGGACCTCAAGGGCTTCGGCGTCGATGAGCTGCCGCTCGCAATCCGCGCCGCCGGGGCGCTGCTGCAATACGTGCGCGACACGCAGAAATCAGCCGTGCCGCACATTCGCGCGATGCGGGTCGAGCAGCGCGCCGACAGCCTGGGCCTCGATGCCGCGACGCGCCGCAACCTGGAACTCGACACCAGCCTGTCGGCCAACGAGGGCGCGACGCTGTTCGCGGTGCTCGATGCCAGCGTCACTGCGATGGGTTCGCGCGCGCTGCGGCGCTGGCTCAACCGCCCGATCCGCTCGCCGCCGCTGCTGCGCCAGCGCTATCACGCCATCGGCGCGCTGGCGGAGTCGCGCCGCTACGAGCCGCTGCGCGAGCAGCTGCGCGACATCGGCGACCTGGAGCGCATCCTGGCGCGCGTGGCGCTGCGCTCTGCGCGACCGCGCGACCTGGTGCAGCTGCGCGCCTCGCTCGCCGCGGCCCCGACACTGCGCGCCGAGCTCAGCCGGTTCGACTCTCCGGCACTGGGCGCGCTGCAGCGCCTGATGGGCGAGCACCACGCCGAGCAGCTGCTGCTGCAACGCGCGATTGCGTCCGAACCGGCGCAGCTGCTGCGCGACGGCGGCGTGATTGCACCCGGCTACGATGCCGGCCTCGATGAGCTGCGCCTGATCGCCAGCAACACCGACGGCTTCCTGCTCGAGCTGGAGCGGCGCGAGCGCGAACGCACCGGTATCGCAAACCTCAAGCTCGGCTACAACCGCGTGCAGGGCTTCTACATCGAGGTGTCGCGTCAGCAGGCCGAGCGCGTGCCGGCGGATTACCTGCGCCGGCAGACGGTCAAGAGCGCCGAGCGCTTCATCACCCCGGAACTCAAGGGCTTCGAGGACAAGGTGCTGGGCGCACGCGAGCGCTCGCTGGCGCGCGAGAAGGAACTTTACGATGAGCTGCTGACCACGCTGATCGACGCACTGCCGGCGCTGCAACAGACCGCCGAATCGATCGCGACGCTCGACGCGCTGGCGGCGCTGGCGCAGCGCGCCGCGACGCTTGGCTGGTCGGAGCCGACGCTGGTCGTCGAACCGCGGCTGATGATCGAGGCTGCCCGCCACCCGGTGGTCGAGCAGTTCATCGATGCTCCATTCGTCCCCAACGACCTGGCGATGGACGAGCGCCGACGCATGCTGATCATCACCGGCCCGAACATGGGCGGCAAATCAACCTATATGCGCTCGATCGCGCTCGTGGTACTGCTGGCGCACATGGGCAGTTTCGTACCGGCGGCGCGCGCCGAGATCGGACCCATCGACCGTATCTTCACGCGCATCGGCGCCGCCGACGATCTGGCCGGCGGGCGTTCAACCTTCATGGTCGAGATGACCGAGACCGCCAATATCCTGCACAACGCCAGCAGCCACAGCCTGGTGTTGATGGATGAGATCGGACGCGGCACCAGCACCTTTGATGGCCTGTCGCTCGCCTACGCGGTGGCGCGGCACATGGCCGATAAGCTGCGCGCCTGCACGCTGTTCGCGACCCACTATTTCGAGCTGACCGCGCTCGCCGACGAGATCGACGGCTGCGCCAACGTACATCTGGATGCCACCGAGCACGGCGACTCGCTCGTGTTCCTGCACGCACTCAAGGAAGGTCCGGCGAACCGCAGCTTCGGACTGCAGGTGGCGCAGCTGGCCGGCGTGCCGCGCGAGGTGATCGGCGAGGCGCGCCGCTACATGACGCTGCTGGAGGCTGGCAGTCTGGCCAGCCAGCGCGCCGCCGGCGCAGCGCAGGCGGAATTGCCGCTATTCGCCCCGGCCACACCGCCGCCCGGCGCCGAGCCCGCGTCGTGCACAGTGGACGCACTGCGGCTGCGCCTCGCCGCCATCGAACCCGACGAACTGACGCCGCGCCGGGCGCTGGAACTGCTGTATGAACTGCGCCAGCTCGCCCGCAGCCTTACTTCAGGCGCGACTGGACCTTCTTGAGGCCCTCGAGCGCGCACTCTTCGTCCTTGGCACTCGGTTCCGCGCCGCTGACCCCGAGCGCGCCGATGACGTCTTTTCCGGCCATGATCAACACGCCGCCGGCCCAGGTCACGTAGTTGTTCGCATCGCCGGCGAGCTTCGCGGCCAGCGCCGGATCGGCCTGCGCGGCAGCGGCCACGCGGCCGGACGGCATCTTGAATGACAGCGCGGTGTTGGCCTTGCGATAACCGGTATAGGCGTGCGTGCCGCCGGTGCCGTCCGGGATGTAATAGAGCTTCGGCGTGCCAGCGGCATCCAGGATGCTGATGCCGACGTGATAGCCCTTGCACGCGACCACGATCGCCCTGGCCAGATCGACCGCGACATCGATCGGCGCGCTGCGCGCCACCACGTCCGGCGGGCGCGGGCCCGGCGGCGGACCGCCCGGCATTCCGGGTAGCGGGCCGGGCGGCGGACCGTTGGCGTTGCCGGGACTCTTGAGATCCGCAGGACCGCCGGGCGGCGGCTGCTGGGCAAAGCCACTGGCGACCACCACCGTGAGTGCCAGGGTGCCGAAGATCCGCACCTGCATGTTCATTCGAGCGTCCCCGCTGCTGCTGAAGCCTGCGGCACTCTACATCCAGCGCCTGCACCGGCGCGATGGGCCGATCGACGACAGCAATTGGCGGCGTCAATCTCTGGCGCAATCCGCGCGCTGAACGGCTTGCCGCTGCCGTCCCGGCCTACTGCAGTTTCATCTCCATGCGCACCTGGCCATCCGGGCCGCCAGCCGATTCGCGCTCGGTCAGGAACACACGCCCTGGCGGCAACTCCTGATTGGCCAGCAACGCCGCCTGCGCAGCGTCGGCACGTGCCCGCCCCAGGCTCTCGCGCTGATCGCGTGTCGGCTTGAATTGCTGCAGCAGTTCCTGTTCGAGCCACGCGACGCGTTGCGCGTCGATGTCCTGACCCGCAGCCGCCCCTCCGGCGGCCAGCTCTGCCGGATACACAGGCTCGGCCTGGAACTTGTCGCGATACAGTGCAGCCATTGCGATCAGCTGCGGTGACGCCGGCGCCGCCGCGGAGCTGGCTCGAGCCGCCTTGTGCTTGCTGCCCGGCGGCGCTGCAGCAGCCGTCGCCAGCGCCTGCTCGAGCGCAGCTTTCTCCAGCGCTGCATCATCAGTCGCGCTGATGGTATGCAGCGGAATGTCGAGTTTTAACTGCGGCCGCTCAACCAGTGCCTTCGCCAGTTTCGGCAGCTTCTGCGCCTCGCTGTCGACCAGCAGCGCCGAGCCGGCTGGAAAATCGATATAGGCGAGCTGCTCGCCGCCGCCGAACAGTGAGCCCAGCAACGCAAACGGCGCGGTGACGATCTTGGTGATAAGGCCGACCACCAGCTTCCAGATGATCGGGCCGATCTTGAAACTCGGATCGTCGATGCTGCCGCTGACCGGCAGATCGAGGCTGATCACGCCGTCGCGATCCTTCAGCAATGCGGCCGCGAGTTTCACCGGCAGCGGCACCGCCTGTTTGCTGTCCGTGGCGGCGCCGAATTCAAGCTGGTCGATGACCACATGGTGGCTGGCCTCGAGTTTGCGGTTCTCGATGTGGTAGTGCAGCTCGGTGGACAACTTGCCCTGCGCGATGCTGTAGCCGGCGAACTTTCCCGAATACGGATTGAAGGTGGTCAGCTCTATGTTATGGAAGCTCATCGCGATGTCGGTAAAGGATGCCGGCGCGAACGGGCTCAACTGCCCCTTGATCGACACCGGAGCGTATTGATCCACGCTGCCATCCAGCGTCACCTGGGCGCGCGCTGCCGGATCCGATGACAGCCCGACCACCGAGCCATGCAGTCCCAGAATCGCGGCCGAGAAATTGGGCTCGACCGAGTGGTCAGTGAAGTCAGCGGTGGCGTCGCGGATTTCCACGCGCTTGATGTGGATCGGCATGGTCGGGCCGGCGCTTGCTGCCGCGGGCGTGGCCGCGCTACGAACTGGCGGCGGCCGGGCCGCCTTCGCCACTTTGGCCGGCTTCACCGGCTGCCCCGATTCGCTCGATTGCGTCGCCGCCGGCGGCGGCGCAGAACCTGCCGGCCGCAGCACTTCGGACACATTCAGGCTGCCATTGGCACCGATGATTACGCGACCGTAGGCGCCCTGCGCGCGTATCTGGTCGATATCGAGCGCGCTTGGGGCGCGCTGGTAGCGCAGTCCGGCGATCTGCAGGGATCTCCAGGTGATGAAGTCTGTGTTGGTTGGGTTGTCTCGCGTCGCCAGGTCGTTGACCTGGATCGCGCCGGATACCCTGAGCTGCGGCTGGCCCACCTGCGGGCTGGCCGCAAAGCCGAGCTGCAGCTGCGATGACAGGCGGCCGCGATAGATCGTCATGTCCGTCTGCTGTGAGACGTACGGCTGCAGCGGCGCCAGGTCGAAATCCGTAAGGTTAGTGGTCATCGCCACAGTCATCGGCGACAGCGCCAGCGTGCCGCCGACATGCAGATGTCCGCTGGCTCCAAGGCCGGTGTCCAGGTCGATGCTCAGCGGCTGCGCGCCGTCGCTGGCGTAGTTCTGCACCGTCAGGTTCAGCGGTGCGATCTTCAGCTGCGTTGCGGGTTTGACGCTGCGATCTTCCGCCGCGATGCTCGCCCCATCGATCACCAGCTTGGACAGCGTGACCTTCCAGGCCGGTGCGGGGGTCGTTGCGACCGCGGGCACTGGCGCCACAGCCGCCGTTGGCACCGGTGGGCCGAGCAGGCGTTGCAGGTTCAGGCTGTTATCGGCTTCACGCCAGACCTGCAGCGACGGGTTCTGCAGCGTCACCTGGCCAATGGCGACCCGCCGCTCCGGCAGCGCCAGCGTGGTGACGGCGATGTCCACTTCCGGCAACTGGATCCACGGCGCGCCGGCACCCGCGCTGTCTGCCCCCGCCCCCGCCCCCGCCCCCGCCCCCGCCCC
>Ga0182030_10017692_pt1 | contig 13729 bp, 8 predicted proteins | sample 812S3MmetaG_FD_121299 | JGI IMG/M metagenome (GOLD analysis project Ga0182030, IMG submission 121299) | Permafrost microbial communities from Stordalen Mire, Sweden - 812S3M metaG (Illumina Assembly) | ecosystem: Environmental > Terrestrial > Soil > Wetlands > Permafrost | place: Sweden... | reverse complement strand
ATATGGTCCATAGACTCGATAACCATAAATTTGTCCGGGACGAATATCCTTCAGGTAACCATGCCAGACATAGCCGTTGTACTCCGGCAGCACAATTCTCTGGCTCTCCTTCGTTGACTCTGGTGAATCAAAGAGACAAAGCTCGACTTTAGTGCCGTGCTCCGAAAATATTGCGAAATTTACGCCAAGTCCATCCCAGGTGGCTCCCAGAGGATAAGGTTTTCCAGAGACGATTTGCATGTTTCCTAGTTTCCTCTGATTAACAATGCGGGTCCCGTACAGCCATTACTTTCCGTCGCCCTGAACATTGGGTTTTGAAACCGATGCAACCGAAGCTTTCAGCAGGGCGACCGGAAACTTTTGCAATATATCAGACAACTGTATCTTTGCATCTTTTATGGGCACGGTTTGCAACGTGAACATATTTTGCAGTCTATCTACTTGCAACCCATCGGGTAGAACAAGTTCGGTATCGCCCCAAAAATTCGCACTCATCACTATCTTTCGCACTTCTTCCGTTGGTTGTTCTTCCCCGGATTTGAGCAAAACAGATGCCACCATAATCGGTGCCACCGTTATAGCGACAACACCCTCATACTGCCGAGCAAAAGCAATAACATTGTCAGCTCTGGAACCGGTTACCTCGAGCGGAATGTACTTACCATCCGTAAACAACTTTGGATATCGTGTTCTAAGTCTCAGAGCAGTGCCAATCACGAACAGCTTTGGTCGACCGGAGGCCCAATCCTCAACGATTTGCTCTATAAACTGATCTTGCTCGCCACTAGCAGCATTTACATCAATATCGTCTTCCGTGCTGTTTTCCAGGAATGATGTCATCTCGAACAAAACACGCCAGCGTGTTTCGTAATCAACAGGTCGTCTGTTATCTGGGTCTACAAGGCTGAAATCCCAAAATTCATTTCCCTGATAGACATCTGGCACACCGGGACAGGTCGTCTTGAGCAGCGTCTGAACCAGAGAATTGAGCAACCCGAACGGAGCGATCAAGCTTCGGAAAGCAAGAAAATCTTCAAGAAACGGATTTTTGTTCGTCTCGCTTAGAGCCTTCTGCACAAAAGACGACAGTGCGTTTTCATAACCCTGATTCTGGTTTAACCAGCTCGTGTGTCGTTTTGATTCCTTTGCCGCTTTTAAAATATACTGTTCGACACGACCAGCAAAGCTTGCGATCGTTTCCAAATTCAAATTGATCGGACAAACACCCAACATTGTTTGATAAATCAAATATTCATCATTAGCATCGGGGGCTGGCTCATCATCGAGCTGCACTTTCCGACTACGGTTGATCCGAGACCAGTTCGTCACCTTTTCACGCCAGATTTCGGGTAACTCCGAGAGTACTGCGAGGCGAGCACGAACGTCTTCTGAACGCTTGGTGTCATGAGTGGAAGTCGATAGCATCTCATATGGATGGTTCTGCTGGCGAAATGTATTCTGATGATGGAAACCAGCTAGAGAGCCACCAAATTTATCTGGCTCACCGCCGACTTCATTCAATCCGACGAAGCGATTAAAGCGATAGAATGCAGTGTCTTCAACACTCTTCGCCATAACAGGTCCCGTAAATTGCTGAAACTTCATGGCGAAGGTTTGCACTGCTTTGATGAATTCTTCAGGATCATTATCCGAAGAATATTCTTGCGCTTTATCTAGAATTTCAAGCGTCAATACCTGGCGCACGAAATCGTACACGTTAGAGTGCAGAACAGTGCTACGTTTGCGTGCAAGTCCAACCGCCCAATCGATGTATTGCTTGGCGATTTTGTCTACTTTCCCTGGCTGAACATAGGTTCGATAAACAGGGAAGTGGCTGAGAACCTCTCTTAACCCTGCTCGCAACGAATTCAAAGTCAGATCGCGGAAGAACCAGCTTGACTGTGCAATCTGGTGCAGTCGGTGGCTCAGAACATTCAGCTCGCTGGCTAGCAGCGTATCAAGTATCAGAACTTTGCAACGACGCTTAAGCTCTTCATAGTCAACACGAGTTCCAATAAATTCCTCATAGATGCTCGTAAAAGCAGCCTTGTTTTCATTCTCAATCAGCAAATCATTTACTGCATTCAGAAACTCGTAACCGACCGTTCCAGCGACTTTCCAGTCCTGTTCGAGATGTTCGAACGGAGCCAGAATCTTCTCCACTACGATATAGATAGGCAGCTTACTTGGCGGCAGCTCCTCATCAGGATCATAGTTCGTGCCAAAAAGACCAGCACAGCTAGATTGCAGGTCAATGAAATATTGGGCCGGATCGAACAGACCATCGGGATGGTCTATTCGCAAACCATCCACTTTGCCTGATTTTACCCACTCGAAAACGAGTTCATGCATCTCATTGAAGACACGAGCATCTTCTGTGCGGATGGCCGCCAGGCTGTCGACATCGAAGAATCTACGGTAATTGATTTCATCCGAAGATACTCGCCAGAATGCCAATCGGTAGGCCTGGGCCTCGAGCAGATTATGCAACCTACCTAAAGCTGCCGAATCGCCAGGTTTGACGTCGAAATCTGCCAGGTTCTGCTCGATAAACTCACGTATCTTGGGATTTCGTTGCACTAATGCAGATAGCCTGCGCATCTGTGTTTTCTTTTCTCTAATACGTTCGGAAAATCCGACCGGTTCAATGTGATTAGGAAGATGCTGAAACGCCGTTATTATACTCATATACTCGGAGACGTCTGGATTTTCAGCGCCGAACCTTTCATTTAAAACATTCAGCCGCCGACCAAGCACAGTAGGATACGACACCGGATTAAGTGGCACTATATGGTCGTAGTAGCGAAGTAAAAGCGAGCCCTTGCCGCTATTGAGTTCGATACGCAGCTGTCCACCTTCCAAAACGCGACCGTATGGTTCACCCAGGATCGGCAGCAAGACTTTGCCATATAATTCCTTATTGACCGGGTGCCAATCAATGTCGAAATAGTCCGCATAGAGAGAGGCGGGACCATTCTCTAGAACGTCCATCCACCAGGGATTAAATGCCCCTATCCCCATGTGATTCGGCACTATATCCAGTATCAACCCCAAACCGTGACGTTTCAACTCTTTCACGAAGTGATCGAGTTCGTCAGGTGAACCAATTTCAGGATTCAGCTCTTTGTGATTGACGATATCATAACCATGCATGCTTCCAGGATTAGCTTTGAGAAGCGGACTCGCATAGCAGTGACTGACGCCCAGGTGCGCAAGATAAGGAATAAGTTGCACAGCCCGTCTTAGAGGAAACTCCTTATTAAATTGGAACCGATACGTGCCGGTTGGAATAATGGTCTGATGTGTAGCCTCATCTCTGGCACGTGCCGCAGCAACATGTGTGAATGCCCCTCTCTCGCCCGTCAACGCGGCAATAAGATTCTTCAGACGCTCATCAGAGACAAACTCCTCGAGTGGCAGCGAATGGCGAGCGGGAAAGTTAGCATCGTATACGGTGCCGACAGCTTTACCTCCAGGCTCACCGATAGCCACGTCTTCCAGGCTGAAAACTACAAGCTTTGCCGGTGATTTAGCTAAACATTCATAAACGGCTGAAACAAATTCTGGAGTGATTTCAGTAACACTTGCCGGATCCGTCGTAAGTCCCTCCGGAAGGCATTCATTTTGCTCTAGAAAACGCAAGAGGGCGGCACGCTCCAGCACTCTTTCTTCGATCAGCCTCTGGCGAGTTTCTTTGGCATTGGCGCCGTCCAATTTAATGGCAGCTACATCCTGTCCGAGCCAAAACACCGCAAGGCTAGGAATTTCTCGGGAACCAAAGCTGAGCAGACTCTCTGCAGGAATACTTGAAAGATCACGAAATGAACTCCATTCGTCTTTTTCCAAATAGAGAGAACGGCGAGTCATAAAGCCGAGACTTTCCGGTGAACCGATATCTTCGACGGGCGTTAAAGCCGCTTTGTTATAATGGTGCCGCGCAATCAAAGCACATCGTTGCCTGTGGCTCTCAAGCACGGATATAGCAAGAAGATCATGCGTAACTTGGCGGCTGTAAGCCAGCTCCAGTTCGGGCAAACCTTCAGACTCCCAGGTAACAGTTTGAAATTCAAGTGCATCCTCGAGGCTTGTGCCACCAGCAAAACGCATCGAAGAACGCAAGACTTGTACGAACGGCTGATAGCCCTCGACTAAAAGCTGCTCGGGTAAAACTGCAGAATAGGGGAGGTCCTTCCAAACAACCCTGTGCACATCCCTTTTCTTCAGATCAACGTGCGTGGCAAACAATAACTGATCTATCCAGACATCGGCACCATATGCAGTGCTGCCATACGCCACTGTCGCGCAAAGCCCTATAGGCAGTCGACGATCATAGGACTCTTGGCCCGCAGCCATAAGTTGCACTTCGGCTACCCACTGCAGGTATTTAAAAAACTCAACACGCTCGCGATTCTTTTCAGCAAACGCCTGCACTTGCTCGCTAGACGGGTCGAGATATTCGGCAGGCCATTTTGCAAAACCCTTCTTTTCAGATTTGATCGGACGAAACTGCTCATTTAAAGCTTCGAAGAGACCATAAGCTGCAAGTCGTTTGCCACCAGCGTATTGAAAATTACGAAACGCCTGAGCGCGGGGGCTATTGATTTTGACATGGTGCTGACGAAAACGCTGAAACAGCGCTTCGAGAATTTGCAACTTCGCAGCCCAGATATCCGCATACGATTGACCGAGAGAGACTCGAAAAGCTGCTAGCTTTTGCTGGAATGACGGAGCCAACACAAGGCGTTGAGCATCTTCAGACTCCACGAAATCGGCGACAGTTTCCACATCGATAAAGAGCGGATTAATGTAATATCGGCTCGAAAAGGCTGGCGTTGGCTCGCTTTCAAGTTCATCCTGAATCACTTGCAAAGAATCGAGGTGAATCAAACCCGCACCTTGCTCCGCAGCCCAACGCACAAGCATTTTCAGATCGGTGAGGTCGCCTATACCCCAGTTCCGTTTCGAACTCACTGACGGAAGGTGCACGTGGGCGCCCCAGAACCGGCGCTCACCTTCTATGGTTTCAGGGCTAAACGCCTTCCCTTGAGCAACAATTAGCGACGCGTCTTGATTGAACTGACTGGGAATACTTTCGTCCTCCGGCACTTTAACATTCAATTGATGATAGCCAAATGGAATCTTCTGATCGAAGCTTGCCGCAAAGCAAAGATATGTCGAGCCGTCATCGAGCTCAAATCTGCTGACGGGAGTAGCCTGGTCAAATTTCCATTCGCCTTCGAGAGTGTCACCATTTTCGAGACGCACCAGCCACTTAACCCGCTTTACGGCATCAGCCAATATCAAAGTAAGTTCTTCTAACCCTTCTTCCGTTTGTTGCAAAACCACGGTATGCGGTACCACTCTCTTCAATCGTGTTTCAATCGACTGCTGCACGAGTTGTGGTGTGTCGCATGCAACTCCGCAGGCTTTGAGCACGGCTTTCAATGATTCTGTCTGCTTAGCCTCCTCATCGATAGCTGAGAGCCGAGGTTGTAGACCGCACAGCGCTACCAGGAGTCCAAGATCTGCCTTTACTGATAGCTTTGAAGTTTCGATGCTGACCATTACTTCGTTTTATCCCTTAGAGAGCGAAATGATTTGCGGTAGGTTTTTAGTGAACCAGTAAACAGTAAACAGTGAGGGTGAGCGGTGAGCGGTGAACTATGAACCGGTTAAACGATCACAACAAAGCGAATGTCGACTCAAGACTTTATCCAGAATACGGTCCATGGATTAAGCGTTAAAGAACTCGAATCGTCAGTAACTGCACTTTGCCATTGGTGCTCATCTGAAGCGTAGACCAATTGACTCTTTCGTAACTGCGAACGTAGCTGTGCATCGGTCACAGACAAAGGTTTATCTGAGAAGTTAGCCAGCAAATGTAATCCGGTTTTAGCTCCGGTTTTAGCTCCGGTTTTAGCTCCGAACTCAGCTCCGGCTTCCGATGTGGTTTCAGAGTTGGTTGCAGATACGGATTCAGCGCCGAACTCCCATGAAGCGTAAATGCCAGACTCACCATAAGTTTCAAATTTGGCGGAAGTATAATGCGGCAAGAGTGGAACAATCTCGTCCTTGCGAAGTTGAATCAGCTTTTTATAATGAGCGAGGAACGCTCCATGACCCTCGTCGCCAGGTTCTTGCCAGTTCAATTTACTCTTTTTGAATGTCTCGACGTTGCAGGGGTCTGGAATTTTCTCGCGAGTTTCAGGCTTGCTGAACTCTGGAAACTTCTCAAACTCTTTGCGGCGCCCAGCTGTGACCAGTGGTGCCAACTCATCGCCGACGTCGCAGAAATAGAAAAAGGGCGTCTTGCTTCCCCATTCCTCGCCCATATATAGCATTGGAATCAATGGGGCGAGAAGATAACCCCCGCTTATCGCCTTGAGGGCCTCTACGCTTGTCAAATTAGCAATGCGGTCTCCGAATGCTCGATTGCCAATTTGATCATGATTTTGAATGAAGGAAACGAAGGATGTCGGAGGTAAATGCTTTGAAGGTTGACCTTTACTTTCTCCGTCTCGACCTTTCGACGCCTGACCCTGATAGGTAAAGCCCTGAGTCAAACAACGGCCCAGATGCTTAATTGGCGAATACTCCGATCCGTCGAGAGTGTAATCAGCGTAATAGCCGCTCTTCTCGCCAGTTGTTAGCACGTGAAAACAATGGTGAATATCATCATCCCATTGAGCGGTATAAAGGGCAGGTTGATTTTTACCGCCTCGCTCAAGGAAGTCGGCAGTGTTGTCGTCATTCTCTAAAATCAGATGTATATGCCGTTCAGCGCCTGGTCCGGCAGCGACAGCCTGCGCCAATGCTTTTAAAATGTGCTGCTTCGAATCGTCTTTGATCGCATGCACAGCATCCAACCTCAACCCGTCGAAGCGATACTCTTCCAACCAGTAAAGTGCATTTTGAATAAAGAAATCTCGCACAACTTCGCAGCCAACATCATCGAAGTTTATAGCTGCGCCCCAGGGAGTTTTGTGTTTCTCTGTGAAAAACCCCTTCGCATAAGCATGCAAATAATTGCCTTCGGGGCCAAAATGGTTATAGACAACATCCAGAAAAATCATAAGACCTTTCTGGTGCGCGGTCTCAACGAGCGACTTTAAATCTTCAGGTCGTCCATAACTGGCTTCAGGAGCGAATGGCAGAACTCCGTCATAGCCCCAACCGAACTTACCTGGGAAATCAGAAATTGGCATGAGTTCGATTGCTGTGACACCAAGAGAAACAAGATAATCTAGTTTTTCCTCGAGCCCTTTGAACGTACCTTCTTCGGAAAAAGTACCGACATTCAATTCATAAATTACGGCTGAATCCCATGGTTTCCCACGCCACTCCCCATCCTTCCACTTGAATGCAACCGGATCCACTAGCTGGCTTTTTCCGTGAACATCATCTGGTTGATAACGCGATGCAGGATCTGGGACACGTAGATCCTGATCGATAACAAATTGGTATCGATCATCAGCTTTGGCAGATGTGGTTACAGAGAACCAGCCATCAGCCTCTTTGACCATAGGAACAATTTTTTCTCCAGACGTTAACGACAGGGCAAGCGTGACATCTTTAGCACCGGGCGCCCAAATTCGAAATTCGAATCCATCAGCATCAAGCCTTGTGCCAAATTGCATTTGATGAAAGCGGCTGCTTTGCTCAGCTTTTTCATTTGCCGCTCTGGTGCCCGAACTCTGAATTTTCATCTTGTCTCCATAAAATTGATCTGCACTCAGTCGAAGTTGTTTTTTAAGTCAACAGGCATGATTGATCAGCCTTCGAGATAGGCCGGTTGAAAATCGTCATTTAAATCAGTCTGGATAGTTTAATGCCCAATGCTCCACTCGTTAAGCCTCAAAATTAATCGACAGCTGCCAAGAATATGGGTTTTCAACCCGCTCCTTAACCCTCACCTTAACCAAGTCGTTCGTAACACTAGTCCTTAAACCAAGTCTTCAACCCAAGTCTTCAACCCGAGTCGGTAACCCGAGTGCTAACCCGAGTCCTTTACTCGCAGTCTCAGCTAGATTTATTGGAAGAAGCCGTGACCGGCTCTTTTCCATCAACAACTTTGGGCAGCTCATGATCACTCATGCCGGGGAACAGTTTGTGGCGATTTCTATAGACCACAATTGCAGCAAGTGGCGTGCCTAGAGCAATTGCCAGGGCAGCGATAAGAATGGCACCGAAAATGTAATTAAGCTTGTTATTCAAGTCTTCCAGAGGAGTAGCCACGCCAGCGATCGGCTTCTCGAGCGAAACGATTGGTGCTTTCAGCTCCTTGATCTCCTGCTTCATACCAGCTAGATCTGAGCGAACGCCCTGAACCTGGCTCTGCATGCTATCTAATTGACCATGCATCGTACCGATTTGACCATCCACGGTTATCATCTGCTTCTGAAGGCTTTGCATCGGAGGCTGCAATGCAGCAATAGGACCCTCGAGCTTCATAATCTGTTGTTCGAGCTTAATACTCATGCCCTCAAGATTTTCAACAGGACGCAACAGCTTCTTAATTGGATGGAATCCCTTAATAGGTGGTTCTGTTGGCGGCTCGAGATCTTCTTTTTTCACATTGACGCCTGGAACCTGGTTCACGACCGAAGCGGTCTCACTGGCCGACTTCTTTTTATCGGGCGTCGCCTGCACATGGACAGCTTCATTCTTGTCCTTACTTGAACTCTTGTCACCAGCGGTTCCGTTTAATTTCTGAGCTTCACTCACGTTCGAGTTTTTAGCGGACTCTTTGTCATTCTTCTCGCGATTGTTGAGATTTCCAGCCAGCACAGATGACGCGCAGATAACCAATGACGCCGATAAAAGTATTGATGCGACTGACGCCTTGCTGCCTGGTAGATTAAACGCGTTCATTCCTTCTCCCCATAGATGCTCCTCGAGCTGCGACGGACCGGGGCAAAAACTGTTCCGTAGAAAGTTGAGCATGCGAAACCTTAATTATTAATTGACAACCACGGACATCAAGAAAAGGATCAAAAAATCCTGATAGCTGGCAAATCAAACCGTAGTATGCGCTCTTTGCAATGTGCAACTCCATAGCAGTATGCAACTCCATATCTATACACGATATGATTACTTCTGCATAAAGAGAGCTCCCTTTTGGGATATGCAATCGCTAAAATACAGAAATTTCAATCCAAGAGTGAAATCAAGTGCAACACATGGCTGAAAAAACAATACCTCGGCGCGAGTCTATCAAAATAGCAACAGAGGCACCGGCTCCGTTGGGATGCTACTCGCACGCAATTAAAGCTAATGGCTTCCTTTTTATATCGGGACAAGGCGCTCGAGATGCGCGGACAGGCAAAGAATACGGGGTAACTCTTGATTCTGCTGGCAATGTAGTTGACTACGATATAAGTGAGCAGACTCGCGCCGTAATCAACAATTTGAGGATCGTTCTAAAGCACTCCGGATGCACTCTTAAGGATCTTGTTGAAGTCAATGTGTTTCTCAAAGATATGAGTGACTTCGCTGAATATAATGCGATTTACGCTGAGTATTTTTCATTCGAAGACCCGCCCGCTAGAACCACTGTCCAGGTCGCAGGATTGCCGGGCAATAATTTTATCGAAATCAAGGCTACCGCTTTGTGCCCAACTGAACCATCTCAAACTTGAACCGCGAACAAAGTGCGCGAACAAATAATGTGAGAGTAAAAAATAATGCAAACTAGCGTTCAACCCAAAGTAATTGAGCTTAATCACTTCATTGGCGGTCAATATGTCGCGCCCGGGAATCAAGAATATTTTGACAATGTGAACCCAGCAACGGGTGAAGTATTCTCTCGCGTCGCCGTGGGCACGGCTGAAGATATAGATCGGGCGGCGCAAGCGGCTCATCGTGCCTTCGAAAGCGGAGTCTGGAGCGGTAAAACGCTGCGTGAACGGTGTGCCATTTTGCGGAAAATGGGCGACTTGATTCTGGCGAGAAAAACTGAGCTTGCCCAGGCTGAAACACAGGACACAGGCAAACCAATCACCGAAAGCCTGGAAGGCGACATTCCGCGGTCGGCTTTAAACTTTCACTTCTTTGCCGACTTTGCTGCATCACAAGAAGAAGGATGTTTTACATCGGGACCACTCGAACGGCATGTGGCGATCCAGGAGCCAGTAGGCGTAATTGGTTTAATCACGCCATGGAATCTTCCGCTTTACCTTGCCACATGGAAAATTGCCCCATGCCTTGCGATGGGCAATTCCTGTATTTTAAAACCAGCCGAATGGACACCATACACAGCGACCCTCCTCGGAGAGATAGCGATGGAAGCAGGGCTGCCACCAGGTGTTCTAAACATAGTGCACGGCTTTGGCGCTGGCGGAGCGGGAGAAGCGCTGACCAGACATCCACTAGTCAGTCGTATTTCTTTCACGGGAGAAACCAGTACTGGCAAAGCAATCATGATTGCAGCGGCAGACACATTGAAAAAAGTATCTTTCGAATTGGGCGGCAAAGGCGCAAACATTATTTTTGATGATGCCGACCTGGACGAGGCGATACCAACTGCGGTGCGAGCGGCTTTCCGCAATCAGGGGCAGATTTGTCTGGCTGGCTCCAGGCTTTACGTTCAACGGGGCGTCTACAACGAAGTCGTTGAAAGAATGGTTGAAGCAGTAAAAAAAATAAAAGTAGGGAATCCGCTTGATCCAGACACACAAATGGGCGCGCTCGTAAGCCAAGAACATATGGAAAAAGTTCAGAGCTATATTGAAATTGGCAAGAAAGAAGGAAAACTGTTGACCGGCGGCGAAAGACTAACCGAGCGTGGACCAGGAAACTTCCTGAGCCCTGCAGTCTTCATCGACATCCCTAACAGCTCGCGATTTTGCCAGGAAGAAATCTTTGGTCCGGCACTGCCGATAATACCATTTGACGATGAAAGCGATGCCATCGCAATGACTAACAGCACACCATACGGGCTCTCAGCTAGCTTGTGGAGCAAAGATGTAGATCGCTGCCACAGCGTCTCCAGCAAACTCAAGACTGGACTGGTATGGGTGAACACGTGGTTCGCCCGAGATCTGCGTACTCCTTTTGGCGGACAGAAGGCATCAGGCATCGGTCGTGAAGGCGGGCGATACAGTCTGGAGTTTTACTCTGAATTGAAAACGATCAGCTACAAATACAAACAACGGTAGCATGGCTAAAAGCAAAAGCAAAAGCAAGCAAAACCAAAAGCAACAGTATAAGCAAAAGCAACAGTATAAAGAAGGACCAAGGAAGATAAGAATGGAAAAGACACAGACAAAAGCGAACATAGATCTTAAAGAGCTAAGCGACTATGTAAACTCGGTTAGAAAAGATTACGAAATCACTTTGAAGAGTCTGGTCGATATCCCGAGCGTAAGTATGGATCCTGCATTCAAAGCTGACGTTCTAAAGGCTGGCGAACGAGCCTGCGAAGTATTGAAAGAGGCTGGTGCAGAGGCTGAAATAATCCAGACGGCAGGTTATCCAGTAATCATTGGTCAATTCAAAAGCGATCCAAAACATCCAACTGTGACAATCTATAATCACATGGATGTTCAGCCTGCGGACCCAGCAGAGTGGAATTCAGCACCATTCACGATGAAGGTTGACGGCGACACTTATCACGGTCGCGGAACCACCGATGATAAGGGACCGGCTATGTCTGTCCTATACGCCGCCAAGTATGCGCACGCACATAAATTTCCGATCAATATAAAGTTCATTTGGGAACTCGAAGAAGAAAATGGCAGCCCTTCGTTTGAAGGATTTCTCAAAGCAAACAAAGACAAACTAACTACCGACTCTGTGGCAGTTTCGGACACTATTTGGGTTTCGAGAGAACGTCCGGCAATTGCGTACGGTTTACGGGGATTGCAAGGTGTTTGCGTAAAACTCAAAACCGGCGCCAAAGCTGTTCATTCCGGTACCACCGGCGGATTGGCCAGAAACCCTATAGGTGAGCTCTGTCAGCTGATCTCCGAGTGCTACGATGCGCGTACAGGCAAAGTGAACATTCCTGGTTTTTATGATGACGTGCAAGACCCGTCAGACCTTGAAGTCGAGAACTTCGTCAAGTCGGGTTTCGATGTTGAAAACTTTAAAAAAGCGCACGAATTAAGAGACCTGCGCACTTCCGATCCGCGCGAAGCAGCTCTGCGCATTTGGGCGAAACCAACATTTGAAGTGCACGGTATCACCGGCGGTTATTCCGGAGCCGGAGTAAAAACTATTGTGCCGCACGAAGCAGAAGCAAAAATTTCTATGCGACTTGTTCCTAATCAGGACCCAGCAAAAATATTCGAGCTCTTTTCAAAATTTGTAAAAGAGAAGTGTCCGGATGCTGAAATAGAACCTCAAGGCTCGCTCAAACCCTACCTGGGCGAATTCAGCGGGCGATTCAACAAAGCTGCAACTGACTCTTACGAAGCGGCATTCGGTAAACAGGCTGCATTCACCCGAGAAGGCGGATCTATCGGCGCAGTGGTCAGCATGAACGATGTTTTGAAAGTGCCCATCACTTTCCTTGGATTATCATTGCCTGAGCACGGATACCATGCAGTGAACGAAAATTTTGACTGGCAGCAAGCAGGCGGTGGAATAAAACTGTTCGTGCATTACTTCGACCTGCTTTCCAGATAATGCATTAGGCCGGGCACAAACCGAACCATTAGTTCGTCGCTTCGTGGGTTGAACGCCCTCTCCAGTGACGAGGTGAATTTTATGGGAATATCTCTCCGCACCCCTCCGGAGCAGAGCGTGCAGACACGGTCGTGGTTCAGCCCCAAACTTCTGATAGCCATTTTAATAGCGGGCTTCTCGCTGCTCACCTATTTCGGCAGTTCGGAATTGAATCCTATAACCAATAAGAATCAACATATCGACTTGACGCCCCGACAGGAAATCGCCCTGGGATTGCAGTCAGCACCAGAGATGGAGCATCAATATGGCGGCGTTTCTTCCGACCAGAAAGCGGTTGGAGCGGTTTCTGATATTGGTAGCGAGCTTGTCACGAAGACGACGGTGAGCAACACTCCTTACAAATACGACTTTCACCTGCTCGCAGACGATCACACCATTAATGCGTTTGCTCTTCCAGGCGGACAGGTTTTCATAACAGAAGGCCTGTATAAAAAGCTAAACACGCCAGGTGAGGTCGCATGTGTTCTCGCTCATGAAGTAGGACACGTAGCAGCCAGACACTCGGCGCAGCAAATCGCTAAACAGCAGTTGATGCAGGGGTTAACCGGTGCAGCAGTTCTTGCTACCTATGACCCTGACGATTCGAACAGTCGAAACAGCGCGGCGATGGCTACACTCGTGGGCCGGCTGGTCACCTTGAAATTTGGTCGCTCTGATGAATTAGAAGCAGACAAACTCGGCGTACGATTCGCTACGGAAGCTGGTTATGATCCCCGTTCAATGATCAAAGTAATGCAGATTTTGGACCAGGTCAGCAAGTCGCGCACTCCCGAATTTTTCAGCACTCACCCAAATCCAGAACATCGCATCGAACGAATAAAGGAAGCAATCTCGCAGCAGTACCCTAATGGGCTGCCATCAGGATTGAAGGAATAGCTTTGGCACACCGCTATATCGAGTGCCTATTCGAGAATTTCCGCTACATTTAGTGATGAAGACTCAATAGACCAATCACTACCTCTATTAAGATCAAAACTATAACTGTCAATTCAAGAATCAAGGCGCGCGTTTCTTGTGCCTCGTCAGCGGCATACCTGTATAT
>Ga0182030_10017689_pt1 | contig 13730 bp, 11 predicted proteins | sample 812S3MmetaG_FD_121299 | JGI IMG/M metagenome (GOLD analysis project Ga0182030, IMG submission 121299) | Permafrost microbial communities from Stordalen Mire, Sweden - 812S3M metaG (Illumina Assembly) | ecosystem: Environmental > Terrestrial > Soil > Wetlands > Permafrost | place: Sweden... | reverse complement strand
TACTGTGTTTTTGCTTCGATACTCATTGTCGTTGTCTCGGTAACCACGATTATGAGTCAACGAACCGCTTAACCCTTTGCCAAGCTTGCCTCCCCGGTAACATTTATTGTGAGGCAATGCGGCGTCGTTACAGCGGAGCGAATCAGCAAGACAGTCTGCTGGGAAATAGAGTAGAGTCACAGGCCCGTCCATCGCCATGCCGCTTCTTCAACTCCGCCAAATCACACTGAAATACAGCGCCGCGCCGCTGCTCGACCAGATCGATTTCCAAGTCGATGCGGGCGAGCGCATCTGTCTGCTTGGGCGCAACGGCGCGGGCAAGACGAGCCTGATGCGGATTATCACAGGCGAGGAGACGCCGAACGAAGGCGAGCTTATCCTACCGTCGGAGTCGAAAGTGACGCGCCTGATCCAGGAGATTCCGGACGACATCACCGGCACGGTCATGGAGGTGCTGCACACCGGCCTGCGCCCCGACCGGCACGAGGAGGAATGGCAGACCGATGTGCGCCTGGAAGATCTCGCGGCCGAGATGCATCTGCCCACCGGCCACGAATTTTCCGAGCTGTCGGGCGGGTTGAAGCGGCGCGTCCTGCTGGCGCGCGCGCTGGCCGGGCAGCCTGATATTCTGCTGCTCGACGAACCGACAAATCATCTCGATCTCGATTCGATCCTGTGGCTGGAGAAATTTCTGCTCGAGTCGAAGATGACACTTTTCTTCGTCACGCACGACCGGACTTTTCTGCGCAAACTCGCCACGCGCATTGTCGAGCTCGATCGGGGCCAGCTCACGAGTTGGGCCTGCGATTACGATACCTATCTCGAACGCAAGGCGTCGAATCTCGAAGCGGAGGAAAAGCAGTGGGCTGCTTTTGACAAGAAACTTGCGCAGGAGGAAGTCTGGCTGCGTCAGGGCGTGAAGGCGCGCCGGACGCGCAATGAGGGACGCGTGCGCGCGTTGCAGGCGATGCGCAATGAGCGGAGCGAACGCCGTCAGCGAGAAGGCACGGCCCGCATCGAAATCCAGATCGGCAGCATGTCGGGCCAGAAGGTGATCGAGGCGAAGGACATCAGTTTTGATTATGGTGCCGCGCCGATTGTGCGCGACTTCACGACGACCATCTGGCGTGGCGACAAGATCGGCATCATCGGTCCGAACGGCGGCGGCAAGACCACGCTGTTGAAATTATTGCTGGGCCAACTGGAACCGCAGTCGGGCACGGTCAAGCTCGGAACGAACCTGCAGGTTGTTTATCTCGACCAGTTGCGCGGGCAGATCGACAATGCGAAGACGGTCGCGCAAAACGTCGCGGGCGACGCGGAGACGGTCACTTTCCAGGGCCGTCCGCGTCATATCCACAGCTACCTCCAGGATTTCCTTTTCCGCGCGGACCGCATCCGGATGCCGGCGAAAATGCTTTCGGGCGGCGAGCGCAATCGCCTGCTCCTCGCGCGGCTTTTTCTGCAACCGGCCAACGTGCTGGTGATGGATGAGCCGACCAACGATCTCGATGCCGAGACGCTCGAACTGCTCGAGGAATTGCTGCTCGAATATACCGGCACGCTGCTGTTGGTTTCGCACGACCGCGCCTTTTTGGACAACGTGGTGACGAGCGTTTTGGTCTTTGAAGGCGAGGGGCGCATCACCGAATATACCGGCGGTTACGAGGACTGGATTCGGCAGCGCGATGCGAAGCCGGTCCACTTCCGGGAGATTCTCGCCGAGCCCAAACCCGAATCGAAGCCCGCGCCATCGTCCGGAACCCGCCAGGAAAAGGGGCCTAAATTTCTCAAGCGTGAGCAGCGGGAGTTGGAGGAGCTTCCCGCGCAGATCGAAAAGATGGAAGAGGAGTTAAGTGCGTTGAATGCAAGGTTGTGGGACCCGGCGATTTACCAAAAACAACCGGAGAACGTCTCGCAGCTCAAGACCGAGTTGGCAGCGTTGGAAGAGCGCATCAAGAACGGCTACGCGCGCTGGGAGCAGCTCGAAGCCAGGCGCAAAGCCAGCGAAGGAGAGGGCGTTTAGTTGCGACTGGCGGTATCTCCGGTTTCCCAGGCCACCATGGCAAACTTGGGGCCTTCCCGGCTAAAAAGCTCTCCGGCTCTGCGGCTTGGAAAATAGAGATCGATGACGAGGGCGCTCCGTTCCTCGGAATTGTGCCCGGATTCCCTGGCGGCCTTCCTCGTAATGACCGCAGTGCCGGTATCCATGGCAACATAGCTGCCGACTCCGGGTATGGTGACGACGCTCCCGTACGGGATGATGCGAGAGTCGACCGCGCAGAAACCATTGCGCAAGCGCACTCCGGTGGCGCTTTGCTTGCGACTGGTGTAATGGTCCTCGCCCGGCCAGTAAGCGGTGATGCGGGCCAGCCGGCCCTGGCTTGAGTCGCTCGCGTCCGAATCACTCTCATTGGGGTGAACGGACTTGGAAAAGGTGGATTTGGATGAGTACGTTTCGGCTTGAGCCAGGGGGCAAAGCATGAGGACAAGAACGAGGTTGATTGTGATCGCAGCACGCATAGGTGGCCCTTGGTGTGAAGTGAATTAACGCATGCGCGAAAGGACGCATCGACCGTGCCAGATTTGCGGATGACTGAAACGACGTTGGCATGTTCCGAATTATCCCGTGTGTGAATGGCAGCCAGGGGACACTCCGGGCGTGGTTTTTCCGACAGGTGTTTTACTTTCCGACGCTGGCATATATTGACTTAGATAAACCCGCGTTCGGAGAGGGCGTCGGTGAGGGAAACTTGCTTTTCCATCGCGCCGAAATAATCGAAGTCGGGGCGCGCGGTTGGCTCGGCGGTGTCGGTCGGGTTGATCTGGACGAGTTCGTTCGACCATTCGTTGACCGATTTCTTCGGTTCGGCGGCAGCGAGGGCCTGGATCGCGGCACCGAGTGCGGCGCCTTCCGGTTCGGCGAGAGTCACCACGCGGCAGCCAAAGACATTGGCGCAAATTTGCCGCCAGATCACGCTCTTGCTGCCTCCGCCGGTGAGGCGAATTTCCGTGGGCGAGATGCCCAGCGTCCGCATCCGGTGCAAGCCATAGAGCAGGCCCAGTGTGACGCCTTCCATCGTGGCGCGGGCCATATGCGCGGGCGTCATCGTGCGGGTCGTGAGCCCGTGAAAGACACCGGTGCCGCGCGGTAGATTCGGCGTCCGCTCGCCCTGCAGGTAGGGAAGAAAGAGGAGGCCGTCAGCGCCGGGCGGAACGCTGCGGACGGCGTCATCGAGTTGCGCGTGTGACCAGCCGAAAAGATTCCGCGCGGCTTCCGTGGCCACGGTGACGTTCATCGTGCAGACCAGTGGCAGCCACGCGTCGGTGCTGTCGCAGAAGCCGGCCACTTCGCCAGAGGGATCGATTACCGGCTTTTCGCTGTAGGCATAGATCGTGCCCGACGTGCCGAGGCTGGCGGTGACGCGGCCCGGAGCGACGTTGCCCGTGCCGATGGCGCCCATCATGTTATCGCCGCCGCCCGCGCTGACGACGACGTCGACAGGGAGCGTCCAGCGTTGAGCCAGGGCAGGGAGCAGCATCCCGGCCGGTTTGCGGGAGGAGCCGAGAGGCGGCATTTTTTCCACCAGCGCCGGATCGATAAAATCGAGCACGTCCTGCGCCCAGGCGCGGTTGCGGACGTCCATCAGGGCCGTGCCGGACGCGTCACCATATTCCATGCGGAATTGGCCGGTCAGGATAAAATTGAGATAATCGTGCGGGAGCAGCACCGTCGCGAGCCGCACAAAATTTTCCGGCTCATTCCGCTTCAGCCAAAGGATTTTTGGCGCGGTGAATCCAGGCAGCATGTCCATGCCCACTTTTTCGATGACGGCTTTGGCGCCACCAAAATGCGCGCGAATGAGATCGCATTCCTCGGCGGTCGACGTGTCGCACCAAAGCTTGGCAGGGCGGATGACATGCGCGTCGCGATCCAAGGCGACAAAACCGTGCTGCTGGCCGGAAACGCCAATGCCGCGCACCTCGGCGCGCCGCGTTCCCAATGTTTCCAGGACCTGCTGGACCGTCGTGTCCACGGCCTGCACCCATGTCGATGGATTTTGTTCGAGGTGTCCCGGCGGTAGGCCGGGCAGGACCTCGTAACTTTGTGCTGCGGATGCGATGATCCGGCCCGAACCGGCATCCAGGGCGATGGTTTTCGTGCTTTGCGTGCCGCAGTCAATACCGAGGTAGATCATACAGAAAAGGGTAAAGGGAGAAGGGAAAAGATAAAAGGGAAAGACGTGACAGACAGGGCAAACAATCGGGAAGAAGTCAGGATCAGGCCGGCAGACACGGCTGGCGGCGAACTCTCAGAGGTGCAGGCACGTCGCGCGATAATCAGCTTGAACAAGCGTTGTCAGAGAGCACGCTTGTTCTCCCATGGCTAAAACGCATTTTCCGAAGATCAAAACCATTCGCTACGAAGGCCCCGGCAGTTCAAATCCTCTCGCCTTTAAACACTACAATCCCGCCGAGAAGATCAACGGTAAGACGCTGAAGGAGCAGATGCGTTTTTCGATTGCGTATTGGCACTCGTTTCGCGGTGTCGGCTCCGATCCGTTTGGCCCGGGCACGATTGTCCGCCCGTGGGAAAAGGGGAATGACCCCGTCTCTACCGCAAAAGTCCGCATGGACGCGGCCTTTGAGTTCTTCACGAAAATCGGCGCGCCCTTCTATGCCTTCCATGATCGCGACATCGCGCCCGAGGGCCGGACGCTGGCCGAATCGAATCGTAATCTCGATAAAATTGTTGCCCACGCCAAGGGACTCCAGAAATCGACGGGCGTGAAACTTCTCTGGGGCACGGCCAACCTCTTTTCCAATCCCCGCTACATGTGCGGCGCCGCCACAAATCCCGATGCGCACGTCTTCGCCTACGCAGCGGCACAGGTAAAAAAAGCGCTCGAAGTCACCAAGACGCTGGGCGGCGAAAATTATGTTTTCTGGGGTGGGCGCGAAGGCTACGAGACGCTGCTCAACACGAACCTGAAGCGGGAGCAGGACCACCTCGCCGCGTTTCTTCACATGGCGGTTGATTATGCCAAAAAGATCGGCTTCAAAGGCCAGTTCCTGATCGAGCCAAAACCGAAGGAGCCGACCAAGCACCAATACGATTTCGACGTGGCCAGCGGCATTGCGTTTCTTCGCACCTACGGCCTTGATAAGGATTTCAAATTTAATATTGAGACCAACCACGCCACGCTGGCGGGCCATACGTTCAATCACGAAATCGAAGTGGCCGCTGCGGTGGGGATGCTCGGCTCAATTGACGCGAACGCAGGCGACATGCTACTCGGCTGGGACACCGACCAGTTCAACACCGACGTGAAGGAGCTGACCCTCGCGATGCTGTCAATCCTGCGGGCGGGCGGACTTGGCTCAGGCGGCTTCAATTTCGACGCGAAACTACGGCGTCCCTCCATTGATTTGGAAGATTTATTTTACGCGCACATCGGCGGGATGGATGCCTATGCGCTGGCCTACAAGCTGGCGCTGAAGATTCGCGCTGACAAAAAGCTGGAAGGCTTTATCGCCGACCGTTATGCGAGCTTTGACAGCGATTATGGTCGCGCCATCGAAAAGCGGAAGATCGGGTTTACGGAACTGAACAAACTCGTGCTGACCAAGCTGGGCGAGCCGAAGCGGAAGAGCGGACGTCAGGAGTTTTTGGAGAATCTCCTGAATTCGTATTTGTATTCGTAATGGAGCCAATAAAACTTCACTATTCGGAGGCACTTGTTCTTAAGGCCGTCCGCTCCTTCATGCTTCGATTTATTGGTTGGCGATATGTGGCGGCTTTGGCGGTGTTGTCGGCTTCAACCTTCTATTTGCTTGCTACGGGCGAGCGATCTTGGCTCATCGGTGTGTTTGGATCGGCATGGGCGCTCGGTCTTGTGCTGCCATTCGCAATATTCATTGCTCATCGGCGTGCGGCGCTCATTCGGCTTCGGCGCCTTGGCAAGGCCGAAGCCATCTTTGAGCCCAAGGAAGACGGGTTCCGCGTCACATCCGACGTAGGCATGATAAATTTGCCTTGGAGCGAAATTACGGCAGTCTGGCTCTTTCCTGAATTCTGGTTGCTCTTTTTTTCACAATCAGAATTCATCACCCTTCCACTAGCAGATGCGAACAACGAGGTCAGAGAGTTTATCCTCGCCCGAGTTCGATCCCACGGAATCAAGGTTTCCTGATTCTGAAGCATTCCTAGACGTGCTTTTTTTCCACGTTGGGCAGGAACCAAGTCAGGATGCCTATCAAGGGCAGAAACGAGCAGATATGGAAGACATAGGTGATGCTGGTCACGTCGGCGAGTTTGCCGAGCACGGCTGAGCCGATGCCGCCCATGCCGAAGGCGAGGCCGAAGAATAATCCGGCGATCATGCCCACGTTACCGGGCACCAGCTCCTGCGCGTAGACGAGGATGGCGGAAAAGGCGGAAGCCAGAATCACGCCGATGATGGCCGTAAGAATTCCGCACTCGACGAGGTTGGCATAGGGCAGCAGTAGCGTGAACGGTGCGACACCGAGGATCGAGGCCCAGATGACGCGTTTGCGCCCAATGCGATCTCCGATAGGGCCGCCGATGAACGTGCCAGCCGTAATAGCGAAGAGGAAGATGAAGAGAAAGTATAAGGGTACTGTTGACTCGGTTGAAAAGTGAAACTTTTCCGTAAGGAAGAACATGTAATAGCTCGTCATGCTGGTGAGATAAAAATACTTTGAAAAAACCAACGCGATCAGAATGGCCACGGCGAGGAACACTTTCCGCGAAGAGAGAGCGGAAGTGCCGGCACGGGTTTTTGTGGGTGTTTTTAACCGGTGCGTGTTCTCCCGGTACCAATGGCCGACATAAGTCAGCACGACGATGCCGGTGAGCGCGACCAGCGAGAACCAGAGCACTTCTCCTCGTCCGTAAGGAACGATGATGAGCGCGGCCAGCAACGGACCGAAGGAGGTGCCCGCATTGCCGCCGACCTGAAACAGCGATTGCGCAAAACCGTACCGGCCGCCCGAGGCCATGCGCGCCACCCGCGAGGCTTCCGGATGAAAGACCGACGAGCCCATTCCGACCAGGGCCGCGGCCACAAGGACCAAGGCGAAGTGGCTCGCCAATCCCAGCAAAACCAAGCCGGCGAGCGTAAAGCCCATCCCAACGGCCAGGGAATAGGGTTTCGGGTACCGGTCCGTGTAGAACCCGACGAGCGGTTGCAAAAGGGAAGCGGTCAGTTGGTTGGTCAGGGTGATGAGGCCGATTTGCGTAAAACTGAGGTGAAAAGATGTCTTCAAAAGCGGGTAGATCGCAGGCAGCAGCGACTGCATCGTGTCGTTGAGCAGATGGGAAAAACTGAGCGCGAAAAGGATCGCCAGCACGGTGTTTTGCGGCGAGGCGGGGGGGGTGAATGCCGCGCCTTCGCCGTTGGCCAGGATAGGCGGGGTCTCCGGAGATGCTCGCATCGGATCAATCTAAAGCGTGTCTGGAAGACGACAAGGGCGGGTGTTCGCGGAATCGAGCTGCGCGACGAAAAAGTGGTAGATCTGTTCCGTCAGCTTGCCTTCGGGAACTGGAAGGATCGTTTCGGAGAGCGGCGTGAGGCCCAGTTCATGTGCCAGCTTCTCCAGGGCATGGCATGGCGTGCTCCTGCGCTCGACCGCATAGCCGAGGAAGGCTCCGCTGCGCAGCGAGGAAACGATGTGGGGCAGCGCCACGTAGTAGGGTACGTAGTCGCCCATCAAGCCCACGGTAATGGCGAAATCGTATGGTTTCGCCAGTTCGGGACATTCCTGCGGCAGGAGCAAATTGGCCTGCAGCAGATGGCGGTAGCAGCCGGTTTCCCGCGCCAGGTCGAGCATGACCGGGGAGAGATCGAGTCCGTCGAGCGGCTGGCGCAGACCCGCCTCGCGCAAGGCGATGCCCAGCACACCCGATCCGCAGCCGAAATCGATGCCTTGCGCGTCGGGATGCAGATGCGGCATCAGCGCTTGCGCCGCGCCCGTCGGAGCTCCACTGGACAGGATCGCCTGATGATACTCCGGCCCGAACCGGTCAAATGCCGCCTGCACCGCGGCAACAGACCCGTAGCTCGCGCCCCAGATCGTATCTTCAAGGGGAGACTTCATGCGTGTGTGGGTTGAAGAATTACCAAGTGTGCTATCCTAAAGAAAACACCCGTGAAGCCTATGCAAAAGATCATCAAATCGGACGAGGAATGGAAGAAGCAACTCACGGACGAAGAGTACCGTATCACCCGCGGAAAGGGGACGGAACGGGCCTTCTGCGGAGTGTTTTATGACAATCACAAAGAAGGCGTCTATCATTGCGTCTGCTGCGATCTGCCGCTTTTTTCCTCCGGCGCAAAGTTCGATTCCGGCACGGGCTGGCCTAGCTTTTTCCAGCCGGTCACGAAAGAGAATGTCGAGACAGTGACCGACTCAAGCCACGGCATGACCCGGACGGAAATTGTCTGCGCCCGCTGCGACGCCCATCTCGGCCACGTCTTCAACGATGGCCCGCGTCCCACGGGCTTGCGCTACTGCCTGAACTCCGCCGCGCTGAAATTTGTCGAGGGCGCCAGGGAAAAAGCGAAAGTAGAAAAGTCGGGTCTGGCCCAAGCCGCGTTTGGTGCCGGTTGCTTTTGGGGCGTCGAGGCCGCGTTTCGAGAGGTGCCTGGTGTCCGCGAAACGGTGGTTGGATATCAGGGCGGCACGCTCAAAAATCCTACCTACGAGGATGTCTGCTCGGGCCGGACCGGACACGCCGAGGTCGTCCATGTCGAATACGATCCCGCCGAAGTCTCATACGATAAACTGCTGGAACTTTTCTGGGCCGAGCACGATCCGACGACGCTTAATCGGCAAGGCCCGGATCACGGCACGCAATATCGCTCGGTGATTTTTTATTATACGCCGGCCCAAAAAACAGCGGCGGAGGCTTCCAAGGCGAAACTCGAGGCGTCAGGCCATTTCAAGCGGCCCATCGTGACGCAGATCGTTCCCGCGCCCGAGTTTTATCGCGCGGAGGAATATCATCAGCGTTACCTCGAAAAACGGGGTCAGCGCAGTTGCGCTTTATAAGCAGGTTGTTGTCCTGAGCTTGCCGATATTCGATTATGGGATCTTACTCAATTGGACTGCTGGTGATCGAGAGTCTTCTTATTCTATGCAGTATCATAAGAAGGCAGCAATTTGCTCTATGGATATTCTCGGCGGGATTGGTCCTTCTGATTTATTGTGGTGTGTCCGCTTATTTTAATTTTTCATTTCCTTACCTGCAGCTTGGTTTAAGCATTTATTTGGTATTATTTTTAGCAATCATGTTCATTTTTGCTGGAGGACTCGGCCTTGTAGTGAATTTTTTAAGGCTTAAATGAAGTCAAGGGACTTGCTTTTGAGATTCCTTTGTTTTTCGCGATGTCTCAGGCTTCTTGCGTCATGTGCGGATCGGTGTTAAGAACAGCCCGTGCGAGGCATATTTGGTATCGTCAGCCTTTTGGTCATAGGCGTGGCAGCCGCATTTTATTTCACGTCAGCCCAGCCTGAACTAACGCAGCCCGGGCAGTACCAGAAATTGCAATCGAAAGTCGACGCCACGGTGAAGTTGATGCAGCACGATCCTCAGGCAGATTTGGATGCCGCGAGCCGAACTTCGTCCCCTGCCACCAACACTCCGGCCCCCGGCAACTAAGCCAAGCCGGAACGGTTCGGTCAGAGGCGGGCAAATATTCGCCGGTGACATGTGCCGGAAAAAAATTGAGATCGACGGATGGCCGTCGTAGCTCGAAATAATGAGCGATGAATTTCAAAACTCGATGCCATGCGTCCTGCCGCGGCTTTTCCCTGCTGGAAATGCTTTTGGTTCTGGCATTGATAGCAGGGGTGGTCGCCCTGGCCATGGAGGGTTATTCCACGACGGTCCAGGCGTCTGCTGTGACCACGGGGGTGGATATGCTCCGCGATGCCTTGATCGAAGCGCGTGCGGACGCCGTCGCGCAGAATACCACAGTGGAAGTGCGGATTTATGATCTTCCTCCCCAACCGGGGGTTGCTCCGGTTTATAACGCGCTGCAACTCCACTGGCTCAAGGACGACAAAACGACTCCTCCCGTGACGAGTCCGGTGCTGCTGCCTGCATGGGTCGTCATCGACACCACGGCGGCACATTCCCCGCTCATCGCCGCCAACACAAATAATCCGCCGACTGATGCCAGCGATACGCGGTTGAACAGCCAGACGCGCGTGTTTCATTTCCTGCCCGATGGTTCCACGGATCTGGATCCCGCCACCAGATGGTTTATGACCGTGCGTGCGGCGACGCAATCAGACCCCGCCCGCTTCCCTTCCAACTGGGCCTGTGTCGCGGTCGATGCCACCACCGGACGTCCGCAGATTTATCGGCCCTGAGGAACGGGATGTATGGGAGTGATAGGTCCGTCGCCCGGAGGCCGACGGCTACCAAGGCACTCTCTTCGTCACACGTCTGACATAAAATAATTGCGCGTCTGCATTGCAATTCACACAACACGATTTATAGAAGAAGGCCAATGGGAACACCGTCAGAACCGTGGGATGTCGCCCGCGCGCTCCATACTTACAACATCGCCCGGTGGGGCACTGGCTATTTTGGGGTGAATGACGCCGGCAACATGACTGTGCGTCCCGTTCAAGACCAGGGCCCGGCGCTGGATCTCATGGCGGTGATGGCCGAAGCGCGCGATCGCGGGCTGACCTTTCCCCTGCTTCTTCGTTTCCAGGATTTATTGCGTCACCGCGTGCAGGTCTTGAACGAGGAATTCCGCGCCGCCATTGCCGAGGCTGGTTATCAGGGCCAATACCGCGGCGTCTTCCCGATCAAGGTGAATCAACTGCGCGAAGTCGTGGAAGAAATCATGGATGCCGGTGCGCCCTACAAGTTCGGGTTGGAAGTCGGGAGCAAGCCCGAGCTTTTCGCCGCGCTCGCCATCCATCGCGACCCGGAGTGCATCCTGATCTGCAATGGTTACAAGGACTCGCTCTACATCCAGATGGCGCTGCTCGGGCGCAAGCTGGGCAAGACCATTATCATGGTCGTGGAAAAAGTGGAGGAACTCAGGGCGATCATTGATGTCTCCCGGCAACTCGGCGTCCGTCCCATCATCGGGGTGCGGATCCGGCTCCTGGCGAAAAGTTCCGGCAAATGGGCGACCTCTGGAGGCGAAAATGCCAAGTTTGGACTTTCAACCAGTGAAGTGATGGAGGCGACGGAACTACTCAAAGCCTGCAAGATGGAGGATTGCCTCAAGCTCATGCACTTCCATATCGGCTCGCAAATTCCCGACATTCAGACGGTCAAGCGCGCCGTGCGGGAAGCGGCCCGCTACTACGCCAAGCTTAAGCAGCTCGGCTTTCCCCTCGAGTACCTTGATGTCGGCGGCGGTCTCGGTGTGGATTATGACGGCAGCCGTTCCGCCTACGACAGCAGTACAAATTACTCGCTCGGCGAGTATGCGCGCGATGTCGTTTACAACGTGGCCGATGTCTGCAACGAGGAAAAAGTGCCGCACCCGACCCTGATCAGTGAGAGCGGCCGCGCCATCGTCGCGCATCATTCTGTCCTTATCGTCGACATCTTCGGCGTCATCGAAAAAACCAAGGCCAAGCCGTTTGTCGTGCCCGAAGGGCCCAGGCCGCCCAAGCCTGTGGCTGATCTGCTCGAATTGCGCGCAACATTGAACCGGAAGAACCGTCGCGAACATTTCCACGATGCAGTGCAAATCAGGGACGACGCGCAGGCTCGTTTTGATCTTGGCCTGCTCGATCTTGCCACCAAGGCACAGGTGGAGACCCTCTTCTGGGAGATTGCCGAGGCCGTGGTGCGCCTTTACGTCGGCGCGAAGGCGACACCGGAGGAAATCCATGACCTGAAGGATTCGCTCGGAGACCAGTTCCTCTGCAACTTTTCCGTCTTCCAGTCGCTGCTCGATCATTGGGCCTTGGGCCAGCTCTTCCCCATCGCGCCGATCCACCGGCTCAACGAAGCGCCGGAACATAACGCGACACTGGTCGACATCACATGCGACTCGGACGGAAAGATCAGCAAGTTCATCGACGCCGAAGGCGAAGTCAGCCGGACCCTGCCGCTTCATACGCTGAACGGAAAACCCTATTACCTTGGGATTTTTCTCCTCGGAGCCTACCAGGACATCATGGGCGACCTGCACAATCTTTTCGGACGCGTCAATGAAGCGCACATCTTTCTTGATGCGGACGAGGAAAGTGGTTTTTACATCGAGGAAACCATCCCTGGCAGCACCATCTCCGAGGTGCTGGGCGATGTGCAGTATGATACCAATACGCTTGCGCGCGGCATGAAGGAGCAGATAGATCGCGCCATCAAGGCCGACGTCCTCAAGCCCAACGAAGGCATGCGCCTGCTCGAATCCTACGAGCTGGGACTGAAGACTTCGACGTACTTGCAGTTTTAGTTATTAAGAACCGGATGGCACCGGCCCGATGGTTTGACCCGGGCGATACGCGGGCGGAAAAATGATATCTGTCACGGGTTGCCCGGTCAGCGCCGCGCGGTTGAGGGCTTCGGCCGCACGCTCACCCGCGCTAAAAAACTCGAAGCGCGCCGTGGTCAGAGCCGGTTCGATATAATTCAGGTAGGGCCAGTCGTGGAAGCTGACGATGCTCAGATCCGCGGGCACTTGAAGCCCTGCGTCCCGTCGCGCATGGTGGCTCAGAATGGAGCCGAGGCTGTCGTCAAAGGCGATCACCGCCGTGGGACGCGGGCGCAGTTGGAGCACGTCACGCGCCGCTTGGAAAATGCCGCCTTCCTGACCGTTGGTGGAAAACTCCGGTGCCTGGGCCGGATCGATCCCCGCCTCGCCTAGCGCGTCGTGGACGCCCATCCGTTTGGTCGCGTCGAGGCAGACGTCGTAGCCAGTGAGAAGCGCGATGCGTCGATGGCCCAGTCGCACGAGTTGTTCCGTCATGTGACGGGCCGCTTCTCGCTGGCCCATCCGAACGCGAGGCCCCGGCAAATCCGATTCCGTGAAGAGGAGGAATGGCAGGTTACGATTCTCGAGAACTTCGAGGTCCTTCACCGTCACGTCCTGGGGCACCACAATAACGCCGCCCAGGCTGCTCGCTTTTTCCGGTCGCCACTCTGCCGGAGGGGTGCTTGTCAGCAGGACGGCCGAACGAACGGAGGCCATCACGGTTTGGGCTCCACGAATCATTTCGGCAACCGGTCGGTGCTGCGCCGACAGGGGTGATTTCATTAATATCCCGAGGTAGCGGTGAGTCAGCGTCGAGTGTCCGTTGGCAAACGTGCCCTTGCCGTGCTTGCGGTAAATGAGGCCGCGGTTTTCCAAGTCACTCAATGCCAATCTGACTGTAACACGACTGACATCAAATCGTCGGCAAAGCTGGTGCTCACTCGCGATGGGAAACGAAGAGTGCTCATTCTTGTTAAGAATTTCCTCCGTCAGGGCGGCAACCAAGCGCGCTCGAGCGGTAGACGGACGTTGGGATGGCACCTAACGCTATTTTAGTCCATTCTCACTAAACACAAGTCAAAATTTTCAATATACAAAAGATAAACGTCTTGTAGATACATCATTTCATTAGGGAAACGCTGATTTAATCAGACCGTTTATTTTGATAGAGTGGGGCATGGAGCAACAGATCAGTTTTGCACAGGCGGAATACGCGGACAAAAAGAAAATCACGCGGCGGGAACGCTTTCT
>Ga0182030_10017688_pt1 | contig 13731 bp, 10 predicted proteins | sample 812S3MmetaG_FD_121299 | JGI IMG/M metagenome (GOLD analysis project Ga0182030, IMG submission 121299) | Permafrost microbial communities from Stordalen Mire, Sweden - 812S3M metaG (Illumina Assembly) | ecosystem: Environmental > Terrestrial > Soil > Wetlands > Permafrost | place: Sweden... | reverse complement strand
TTTGCAGTGAGCCCGCAGGTGGGGCAGGCGGTGCTCGCCTTCGCTCGATCCTATTCGAACAGCGGGCCTGATTCAGTGCGGGCGGGCAGGCGGCACCGCCTGCCCCACCTGCGAAGCTCTCGCCATCGAAAGGAATGGCTCAGCCCATTTTCCCCGCCGGGCAGAAACTGCGGGGCGAGATCAGGAGTTCTCCGGGCTCAGGCAAGGTCGAAGCGATCGAGGTTCATCACCTTGTTCCACGCACTCACGAAGTCCCTCACAAACGCCTCCTTCGAGTCGTCACATGCATAGAATTCCGCAAGGGCTCGGAGCTGGGAGTTGGAACCGAAGACGAGATCGACCACCGTGCCCGTCCACTTGAGTTCGCCCGTCGCCCGATCGCGCCCTTCTAACACCCCTTCAGATGTGGCGGACTTCTGCCACTTGGTGTTCATGTCGAGCAGGTTGACGAAGAAATCATTCGTCAACGTCTCGGGCCGCTTGGTGAAAACACCGTGTTTGGACTGCCCGAAGTTGGCATCCAGGGCGCGCATGCCACCAACCAGAACCGTCATCTCGGGAGCGGACAGGGTCATCAGGTGCGCCCGATCCACCAGCAGCTCAGCCGCCGATCCCTCGCATCCCTTCCGGAGATAGTTGCGGAACCCGTCCGCGGCCGGGTCCAATACGGCGAAGGAATGCACATCGGTCTCCTCCTGCGACGTGTCCATGCGCCCCGGCGAGAAGGGAACCTTCACGTCGTGGCCGGCCTTCTTCGCGGATGCCTCGACGGCTGCGCAGCCGCCCAGAACGATCAGGTCGGCAAGCGAGACCTTCTTCCCACCGGACTGCGCGCCGTTGAAATCCTTCCGGATCGCCTCCAGCGTCTGAAGAACCTTGGCCAACTCGGCCGGCTGGTTGACTTCCCAATCCTTCTGCGGCGCCAGGCTAATGCGCGCCCCGTTGGCGCCGCCGCGCTTGTCAGTGCCGCGGAAGGTTGCCGCCGACGCCCAGGCCGTCGTGACCAGTTGGGAGATGGACAGTCCGGATGCGAGGATCTTGGCTTTCAGAGCGGCAATATCCTGCTCCCCGATCAATTCATGATCCACAGCGGGAACGGGGTCCTGCCACAGCAACGGCTCCGCGGGAACGAGCGGGCCCAGGTACCGCGAAACAGGCCCCATGTCGCGGTGTGTCAGCTTGAACCAAGCCTTGGCGAACGCGTCTGCGAATGCCTGCGGGTTCTCATGGAAGCGCTTCGAAATGGGCGCGTAGTCCGGGTCCACCTTCAGTGCCAGGTCCGTCGTGAACATGATCGGGGCGTGCCTCTTCGACGGATCGTGGGCATCCGGCACGGCGCCCGCAGCAGCTCCGTTCTTGGGAATCCATTGCTGAGCGCCGGCGGGACTCTTGGTGAGTTCATATTCATGGCCGAACAGGTTGTCGAAATAGCCGTTGTCCCACTTCACCGGGTTGGTGGTCCATGCGCCCTCCAACCCGCTGCTGATGGTGTCGACGCCTTTGCCGCTGCCAAAGGTGTTTTTCCAGCCCAAGCCTTGCTCTTCGATGCCGGCTCCCTCGGGTTCGAAACCGACGTACTTGCCGGGATCGGCAGCGCCGTGGGATTTGCCGAACGTGTGTCCGCCGGCGATGAGGGCAACTGTCTCCTCGTCATTCATCGCCATGCGGGCGAACGTCTCTCGAATATCCCGTGCCGCGGCGACCGGGTCCGGTTTTCCATTGGGCCCTTCCGGATTCACGTAGATCAGGCCCATTTGAACAGCCCCGAGCGGATTGTCGAGCTGACGGTCGCCGCTGTAGCGCTCGTCCGCCAGCCACTTGCCCTCAGGCCCCCAGTAAATACTTTCATCTGGCTCCCAGATGTCTTCGCGCCCACCGCCGAAACCGAAGGTCTTGAGTCCCATCGAGTCCAACGCGACGGTACCGGCGAGAATTATCAGGTCGGCCCAGGAGAGTTTCCGGCCGTACTTCTGCTTGATCGGCCAGATCAATCGGCGCGCCTTATCGAGGCTCACGTTGTCCGGCCAACTGTTGAGGGGCGCAAATCGCTGTGCTCCGGAACCCCCACCGCCTCGGCCATCGGCGATCCGGTAGGTGCCTGCGCTATGCCACGCCATACGGATGAAGAACGGCCCATAGTGGCCGTAGTCCGCGGGCCACCAGTCCTGCGAGGTCGTCATCAAGGCATGAAGGTCCTTGATCACGGCATCCAGGTCGAGGCTCTTGAACTCTTCCGCATAGTTGAACGCCTCGCCCATTGGGTCGGACAGCGGGGAGTGTTGGCGCAAAATCTTCAGGTTCAGTTGATTGGGCCACCAGTCTGCGTTTGTTGGGGCCCCGGCAATTGCGTGTTTGCGAGCGCCGCCCGAGAAGGGGCACTTGGCTTCGGTTGACAAGTTTTGCTCCGGAATGTGGGGGACAGGCGCCCCCAGTGTGGTTTCGAGTGTCTTATCCATATGTTTCATCTTCCTTCAACTTAGTTAGAAAACTGTGACGAACTACGGCCCCCTCCTGGCTTTCCCATTCGCGGGAGCGCGCCGCGGAGCGCACTTCGTGCAGAGCCCCCGGAAAATCAGCTCCCATTCGCGAACAATCCGCTTACCGAGGGCGCCCGAGTCAGGCCTGGGCACGTCGTGCCACTCAAGGTCCTCCACATTGCCGCAGCGGTCGCAGATGAAGTGGTGATGCCGCATGCCTATCGCTTCGAATCGCGCGCCGCGGCCCTCGATGGCCACTTCACGCACCAAACCCGCCTGCACCAAGTCCCGCAGATTGTTATACGTCGTGGCCTTTGAAGAGCGCGGATCCACGCGATTCACGGCTTCGAAGATTTCCGCAGCCGTGGGATGGCTGTTGTGTTCCATCAGGAATGCCATCACGGCGTAGCGCTGCGGAGTGCACCGCAACCCGCTGGCTTCCAAGGACCGTTTAATCGCCCCGGCGTCCATGACCAATTTAGACTATATCTAATGTGAGAGTTTGTCAAGACTCATGCTTTTGGCTGAATGCCGGCGCGCGTGTGCAGCGCCTAAAATGCCGCGCCCTTGTCCGCTTGAGTGATCATTCTCTTAGTCGCCGGAAGCTTCCGCCGTCACCACGTAGTCCGGCTGGCGGCGTTCCCGCTGGGCGGAGCGGAGCATCATCGCGGCGGTGTAAACCACCACGCAGACTACCAGCCAGTTGACCGCCGTCAGCGGCAGCGATTTCACTACATACGCCGCTAGCAGGACGCCGGGAACTCCGCCGGCCGCCAGGCCCAGAGCGGCTTTCAGGTGGTACCTGCCGCTGCGCACGAAGCGGACGCTGCCCACCGGCATCAGGAATGCGCAGGAGCCCATCATGATGGGATAAGCGACCAGCGGACTCATGCCCAACAGGTAAACGAGAATCATGCAGGGCGCGAAGAGACCGATTCCCAGCGTCATCAGCGCGCCCAGCAGTGCGTTGCCCGCAACGCCGACGATCAGCCTGGTTCCGGTGAGTCCTATCTCATGGCCGCCGCCGGGCACCCAATTCATCTGCCGCAGTACGATGACGGCTGCCGCGGCCAGCAACACGCCGCCCATGCCGATCTGCACTTTGCGCCGTGGCCATGCGCTCACGATTCCCGCGCCCAGCCACGCTCCCACCGTGGACGCCGCAATCATCAAGACCAGCGTAGTGACGTCCACCTGCACCAGCGCCATGTAGATAAATGCTTCGGCCACGGTGGGCAGAGTGTGGCCCACGTTGAGAGTCCCTGGAATCTGCTCGTCGGGGACCAGGCCGCCCAGTTTGAAGAGGGAACTGGTGGTGGCGAAGGAGCCCACGCCCAAGGTGTCCAGAAAATTAGCGAAAAAACCGATGCCGATATCGAGGGGCATCGGTGTGTGGGAAGGCGCGCCGGTCCCCCGCAAACGTCGCACGCTTACAATCTGCCGCACCCAGACAAGAAGATATCCCAGGGTGAAAATGCCGAGGCCGATAAACAGCGCAGTCTTCATACGGATTGCATGAAGTATATCTCGAACGGCGGTTGCCATGCAGCGCTACGCGCGATAATTGCTCTCCGTCCGCGGCCGCATCCGGTAGTCGCAGCAGCCTTGCCGGACCTCGCGGATGGTGCGGAAGTCACCCGGTTGGGCGTCTTTTCCCAACATCTCCGCGGTGAGGTACGAGTCTCGAAACCCTGATGTCGTGGAAGTTGTGGGAAGCCCGAGGTGGGGCAGCCTGAGTCCCTGCTCCATTGCGTATGCCCGCACGCCGGAGCTTGTCCGGCGCGGGCTGGCGCGTCATGACGTGCCGGCATTCCAGTTGGCGCGCCTGGCGGTGGATCTCAAAGTACAGGGGCAAGGGCTTGGGGGGCAACTTCTGCTGTCGGCGGGCAGGAAATGTCTACTGGCATCCGCGGAGGTGGGGGGCGTAGCGATACTCATCAATGCCAAGGGCGCGAAAGTTGCGGCGTGGTATGCGAGCTACGGGGCTCCGCCGCTGGCGACCGTGGAAGCGGCCGTATAACCAGTTCAATCGCGCCCCAGCCGCTTCACCGCTATTACCTTTGACCGATTGCCTGGAAACCCGTTCAGCCAACCGGCAGGCGTGACCCCACGCGTACTGCGCGAGGAGTCACGCCCCGCCAGGAAGCAGCTACATCACTTTTGCAGGTTGGCGATAGACGCCTTAAGCAGGCCTACCGTGTACTCCATGTTGTGTATCCCCTTGCTGCCGTCGTTGGTGACGAACAGCCAGTTGTACGCCGCTTCCAACTGCGGCTTCGTCCAGGTGGAATCGATGGTGAGCGAGGTTTTCGCCTGGGCGTTCGGCGGCAGCAACGCGGAAAGCTGGTCGAGCAGGCCCTGTACTTCGGTCTGCACGCCTGAGACTGTTCCGTTGCCCGAAAAATCGAACGTCGGGAAGTTGAAGGTGGTGATGTCCGGCCCGTGGCAGGTCTGGCAGGCGCCCACCAAGTCCTCGGCGGGTTGTCCCGCGGGAGCGTAGGTGGTGCTGAAGGTGTGGTCCCCGGCTTTCATGAACGCCGGATCGGTGCTGGCCACGGTCTGCATGTGGCAGTCGACGCAAGTATTCGTGGTCACGTATTGGTGCGCGGAACTGGGGATTGTCTGGCCGTATGTGTAGCCATTGGTGCCCATCAACATGTCCGCCTGCGGCCCTTCGTGCGGCCCGAAGTGGGCGCTTCCCGCCGTGGTGTCCACGGCTGAGGCGGCCATTCGGCTTTGGTGGCACTGCATGCACAGGATGCCTTCTCCGGCGTTCGCTGTTGTCACCTTGGTCCCATCGGCCAGCGTCACAGACGCCATGTTGCGGATCAGATGGGTATCGGTGGCTGGCTGGGTTACTCCGTGCGGCTCATGGCAGGTGGCGCAATCGATGGAGTGGTATGTGGTGTCGGTGATGGTGGTGGCGCCGTTCATCCTGGCGATGAAACCGGTGCCGGTGTGGCAGCCTACGCAGGTCGCATTGCCCACCGGATCCCGCGTGGTTACGGCGTGCACGGAATTGGCCCACGCAGCGGACTTGATGTGGTGCGTCGGTTCGTCGTGGCACTGGCTGCAGGCGCCCGAATTGGACGGTATCGCAACCGCAATCACGTCGCCACCGTAGTTGGCATGCTCGCTGCCCGGCCCGTGGCAGTTCTCGCACTGAATGTTAGACACGTTCTGCAGGGCAGCCGGCATGGCTAGGAAATTGCCCGCCTGGCCGGTCGCCGGAAACGCCCATTTCAACTGCTTGGCCAGGTAACTGAAGCCGCCGTCATTGACGGTGGAATTGGCGTCATAGCCCACCGTATGGCAGGCGGCACAAGACGCGCTTTCGGTGTCGCCTGCGATGGCGGTGCCGTTAATGACGTCGGTGAAGACACTGGCGTGGGCCGTCTTCGACCACGGCGTCACCAAAGCCTCGGCAAGCCCTCCGCCATGGCACTGCGTGCAGACGGCTACGCCCACATAGGTCCCCCCAACATAGGATTGAGCAAGTGCCGTCGGCGTGCCGCCGATCGTCACGGTAGCACTTACTACGTAGAGCCCGTGAAGATCCGGCACCAACAGTCGCCGGCCAGCCACCTTGTAGACCAGGGCGTCCGACGGCTCCGCAATGGGCACGTTCGCTCCCAGCGGACTCGCGGCTAGCTTGGCCGTGGAACCCGATGGCGCCTCGGTGATCGCCCAAGTGACGGCGCCTAACTGGGCCGCGGTGACGCCAATGTCAACCTGCACCTCTAAATACAGCGGCTCGCCGAGCCCAACTGTCCCCAGGCCGCCCGATATCTGAATAGTGGACGGCAGTTTATAATTCGTGATGTCGCCGTTCGTCAGCGCGCGCAGTGCCAGGCGCGGCGCCATAGTCGTTTGTGCACTCAATGTGGTCGTTGCGGCCACAGCCATCAGCGCCACTGCGAAAAGACCAGCTAGCGCTCTAGGAAGCCGTTTGTTCATTTTGACCCCCATCTTGAAACTCCAATCTGAAAACGCCTAAAAAGGGATATTCAGACATTATTGTATTCTCGGTCGCGGTCTTTTACTATATTTTTTTGCGACGGCTGCCTATTATTTGCCTGCGGAGTTAGAAGATTGCTGAAATATTCAACAGCGGAGCGGCGAAAATACGACCGCGTTTCTATACAAAAACGGCTGCTTATTGGAGTGAACTCTGATTGGACCATATAAGTCCAAGTTGAGTCGATCTGCTATGGTGGCGCAGCCGGTTCGCGGATCCCGTTAAGCCGAGGCCTTAGTCATCTTCCCTCACCCCCTTGTGTACGATACCAGCGGTTCTGCGGCCAGTTGTTCCGCCTTGCACGTTACCACCCGCCTGCCCCACCTGCGGGCTCACGGCAAATTCCACGGGATCAGGAGTTCTGATATTCAGTACAACAACTGCACCGACCATCCGTCGAACCCGTTCGCGAAATTCTCCGCGGACGTCGCGCGCACTATCGGCGAGCGGCGCCCGAAACGCATCGTGGTGGACCTGCGGCACAATGGCGGAGGCAACTTGCGTGTCATAGCGCCCCTGGTGGCAGTGCTGAAAAGCCAGCGCCGGACGCCAGTCTCATCGGGATTCATGGCGGCCCGCGATTTGAAGCGCCAGGCGCATGCCGTACTGGTGGGCGAGTTCGCCGCCCGCGGCGACCCGCCCTCATACCCGCTGGACCACGCCATCGACATGACTTCCGGGGACTTGCAGGCCGGACGAGATCCCATCATGGACTGGATTCCGCGGCAGTAGCGCGCCGGGCAGAATGCACCTCCTGGCGAAAGCCGCGTTGTTGTGACACCATATGATTTCTATGTGGCTGGGAATCGACATCGGAACTGGTGGTTCGCGCGCGCTCCTGATCGATGGACGGGGCGGCGTCCGCGCTGGGTGTACCGCGCCTCATGAAGAAATGCGCATGGAGCGGCCGCTGTGGGCCGAGCAGCGCCCTGAAAACTGGTGGGACGCGGCCGTCGTGGCCATCAAGGGCGTGCTCGCCGAAGCCGGCGTCTCCGGCTCGCAGGTGAAAGGCATCGGACTTTCGGGCCAAATGCACGGTCTGGTCATGATGGATGGCGCGGCGGCCGTCATTCGCCCGTCGCTGATCTGGTGCGACCAGCGCAGTCAGGCGCAGGTGGATGCCGTCAACGCGAAATTGGGCCCGGAGAACATCCTCCGCTACATCGCCAACCCCGTTCTGACCGGCTTCACCCTGCCCAAACTGCTGTGGGTCCGCGACAATGAACCGCACAACTTCGCGCGCATGCGGCGCATGCTGCTTCCCAAAGACTATGTGCGCTTCCGGCTCACGGGCGAATTCGCCACGGAAGTGTCCGACGCGTCCGGCACCGCGCTTTTCGACGTGGTGAACCGCCACTGGTCGTACGAGATGATCGACGGGCTGGGACTCGACCGCACCACCCTCCCCAAATGCTACGAATCGACCGAGGTGAGCGGGAAAATCACGCCCCGCGTGGCCGAGATCACCGGACTGGTGGCGGGCACGCCCGTGGTGGGCGGCGGCGGCGATCAGGCTGCCAGCGCCGTGGGCAATGGCATTGTCGAACCGGGCATCGTGTCGTGTACGCTGGGCACCTCCGGCGTGGTCTTCGCCCATATGGACCAGGTGGCATACGATCCCGCGGGCCGTGTCCACACCTTTTGCCACGCGGTACGCGACAAGTGGCACGTGATGGGCGTCACCCAGGGCGCCGGCCTGAGCCTGCAGTGGTTCCGCAATCGCCTGGCCCCCGGCACGGAGTACGACGCGCTGACCGCGGAAGCCGAACAGTCGCCGGCCGGAGCGCAGGGATTATTCTGGCTGCCCTACCTGATGGGCGAACGCACTCCGCACCTGGACGCCACCGCGCGCGGTGGATGGATCGGCCTCACCAACAGCCACACGCGCGCCGATCTGATCCGCGCGGTGATCGAAGGCGTCTGCTACAGCCAGCGCGATTGCCTCGATATTGTGGCCGGCCTGGGCGTGCCGTTGAATTCCGTGCGCGCCTCCGGCGGCGGAGCCAAGAGCGCTTTCTGGCGCCAGTTACTGGCCGATATTCTGGGCAAGCGAGTAGTCACGCTGGAGACCCGGGAAGGCTCGGCCTATGGCGCGGCGCTACTGGCGCTGGTTGGAACGGGCGAATACGGGTCGGTGCCGGACGTCTGCCGCAATGCCATTCGCGAGACGGAGTCGGTGGCTCCGCGCCCGGTGGAGACGGCATATTATGGCCGGGCTCACGGTGTGTATAAGGCGCTCTACCCGGCGCTCAAGCCGATTTTTGGGCAGATCGCGGAGATTTGAACTTAGAGGCGCGGGGCGGGCGAAGTGCCGGGAAAGAGACCCTGGAAGAGCTCTATGTAAGCATGGTAGAGAGGCGACTCCATGTGGTGTCGTCCCACGCGCCTCACGCAAACTATGCCTGAGCGTCCTCTTCCAATATGTTACACAACGCGGTCTTGAGGGACTCAGGCGCCCCATCGTCGGCGAGGTACCCGTCGGCGAGTGCTTGGGCCCGAGCGTAGTCTCCAGCCTTTAGTGCGGCGCGCACTGCGCCACGCCGCGCGATCCGTCCTTCCGGGTCGGACACCGGAAGCGCCTTCGCCAGCTCCTCCTCAAGCGAGGAAACTTCCGTCCAAGCCTGCGAGGCAGACGGGATGCCGTGAATTTCGAGCCGCTCCGCCCGCCAGATGGCGCCGCTGACCAGCGTGTTGAGAGTATCAGTTTCCACTATGCTGCCTCTCGGTGAAATGAAGGGCGGCCAACGGTTCTTGAAAGCCCATCACACCAGCTCCCCGCCATATCCGCGAAGTGAACCGCAGCGGCTCTAGAAGTACACCCCGAAATCTTTTTGCAGAATCAGCGCTACCGTGCCGCGCAGACGCGCCATGCCATCTTCGGGCGCCGGATCCAGGCGCGGCATGCCGCCGCCGGGCAGAATCTGGTCCCGTACTTCCGCCTCGATGATCGGGCCGAACCGGTTCCACGACCGGGTGAGATCGCCCACTACCACGATGCGCTCCGGCGCCAACCCCGCCACAATCATCCGCATTCCCCTGCCCAGGTACTGCGCCATGGTCTCCAGCGCTTTGGCGGCGCGCACATCGCCGTTGTCGGCGCGGCTCAACAGATCCAGGAAGGTCAGGCCCGAGGTGGCCGCGCCGGACTCGAGGTAATAACGCAGCGCGGCGCGATTGGAGGCGAATACCTCCCAGCACCCGCGCCCACCGCAACCGCAGACAGGCCCCTTGGCATCCAGCGGCACGTGGCCAAATTCGCCGGCCATGCCGTTCAACCCGCGCACCAGTTGTCCGTTCACCAGAATTCCAGTGCCAATGCCCTCGGAAACCGTCACCACCACCAGGTTGCGGCTGGCTTCGTTGTGCTCGAACCAGACCGTCGCCAGCACGCAGGCGTTGGCCGCGTTCTCCAGTTCCACATCGACGCCGGTGGCTTTCATGATGGGCGTGCGCAGGTCGAAATCGCGCCATTTCAGGTTTGGGGCGAAAACCAGCCGGTCGGATACATGGCTGAAACGGCCCGGCAGGCTGATACCCACGCCTTCCAGTTTCTTGCCGCGGCAGGAAGCCTGAATCCGCTGGATGCACTCGATCAGTTCATCCACCGCGGTCTTCGGGTCGGTAGGCGTGGGGATGACTTCCCGCGAGGTGAACTTGCCGTTGGCGTCGGCCAGGGCCACGGTGGTCTGCGTGGGACGAATGTCTACCCCCACGATCACCCGCTCCTCATTAAGGCGCAGGAAAGTGGGCCGGCGGCCGCGCGGCAAACGTCCCGTAGGCCCCTCAATCACCCACGATTCGGCGATCAGTTGCTCTACGATCAGCGAGATGGTGCTGCGCTGCAGGCCGCACAACCGGGCCAGGTCGGCTCGTGAGATCGGATGGCGCGTACGAATGAGATTCAGGACGATCCGGCGGTTGATGTCGCGCACCACCTCGCTCGATGCGCCCTGAATTCGTTTTGGGTCGATGACCTTCATTTTCGGCTGGTAATTCGTGCTTGTGAGATGTGAAAGCGTAAGTGTACCTCAGCCCGCGGCCGAACGAAACAGCAGGCGTCTCTATGGTGCGCCCGCTCCCTTACCGTCGCGGCTCGGAAACGGGCGCATTGATTTCGCAAGCGTTTACCGAGCCGCGCGCGGGAGCAAGCGGGGGGATTCCCGAAAACGTGTGGCGCCCGCCTCCCTACGGCATGGATATGGTAACTTCCACATGCGGGATCTTGCCTGCCGGCTGTCCACCTCCGACGGCGATCTGCGCGTTGCCTTTTGGCAAATCTTCAGCGCTCATGGTGAATTTTACGTCCTTCGATTCGCCCGCGCGCAGATGCACGCGCTGGAATCCGCGGAGCGAGCGGATGGCACCGTCCGGCGCGCCGGTCACATAGAGTTGAACTACCTCGTCGCCTTCCGGCCCCGAGGCGTTTTTCACGCGGACCGACACTTCCGCGCCGGTCGCCGTACGCTGCCCCTTGGGCGCGGAATATTGGAAAGTGGAATAGCTCAGTCCGTAGCCGAACCCGTACAGCGGCTCGCCTTTGAAGTAGCGGTAAGTGCGCCCATCCATGGAATAGTCGTCGAACTTGGGCAACTGATCCACCCCTTTATAGAAGGTCACCGGCAGCCGTCCGGAAGGATTGTTGACGCCGGCCAGCGTCTCGGCGATGGCGGTCCCGCTCTCTTCGCCGCCATACCACAGTTCCAGGAGCGCCGCGGCATGTTCCGCCGCGTAATTAGCGGCGATGGCGCTGCCGCTGGTGAGCACCACGACCACCGGTTTGCCGGTGCCGATGGCCGCCTTTACCAGGCTCTCCTGGGTTTCCGGCAGAGTGATTTCGGTGCGGTCTCCGCCCGAAAATCCGGGCTGATTGACGCGCATTTCTTCGCCCTCCAGATTGGAGTTGAGGCCCACGAATACCACGGCCAGATCGGAGTTCTTCACCGCCTCCACGGCTTCGGCCAGCATGGCGTCCGCGGGCGGCAGCCAGGTTAGTTGCGCGCTGCCCGCAGGTCCGTTGGTCTTATATTCCGCCCGCAGCTTGTAGGTATGTCCCGCTTCCATTTGCACGTGGATGGGCGCCGCGGCGCCGCGGCCGGGTCCACGTCCACCGCCGGCGGGGGCATCCGCGGACGGCGCCGGCGTTGGCGCCGGGGCCGGAGCCACCAGTTCCTTATCGTCGAGGAAGATGCGCAGCGCGCTGGCGCCGAATCCGCCCCGGTCGCCGATCAGATAGTCGCCCGTCACGGGAGCTTTCAGGGCGCCGGTCCAGCGCACCGATGCCGTCGGCGCGGGAGGCGTGAAGCCGCCGCGTGCGGCTCCCGGAGCGGGAGGCGCGGGCGGAGGCAGGGTGGGAATGACAGCGGACACCGCCGGGTCGACGAGGCCCTGCTGCTGGAAGATGCGCGGCTCTACCCGCGACAGCTTGGGCTGGCCCGATAGATCGGGATTGTCGAAGTATTCGGCCAGCAGTCCGCGGCCGGAACCACTGGGCGGAGTCAATGCCGAGGCCGGCACCAGCCCCTGCATGCCCGGAACATACGGGCTGCCCATGGCGTAACGAATCTCGGCCTTTCCGGCGAACTGATGCTCCATGCCTTCGAGCGGGGCCACCTCCTTCGGCGAGAATCCGTTATAGTTGCCCAGCAGCCCCACAGGGTCGTCCGCCGAGGGACCGATGACCGCAATCCTCTTCACCGCGGCCTTCACCGGCAGCGTCCGATTGTCGTTCTTCAGCAGCACGATCGATTTGCGCGCCGCTTCGAGCGCCACCTGGCGATGCCCCGGGCTGTCGTTGTCGGCCAGCGTAATCTTGCTGAAAGGCACGCGCTCCGGCGGATCGAACATGCCCAGTTTGAAGCGCGCGGTGAACAGCCGGACCATCGCCTGGTCGATTTCGGATTCCTTGATCAGGCCGTTCTTCACGGCATCGGGCAAGCCGCGGCCATATTCGGTGCCGCAAGTGAGATCGGTGCCGGCCTTGACCGCCGTGGCCGAAGCTTCCGCGGCCGAGGGGCTGTACTTGTGGCCGGTAGCGCTATAGAAATCGTTGATGGCGCCGCAATCGCTCACGATGTAGCCATCGAATCCCCAAGCCTTCAGGTCCTTCTGCAGCAAATCGGTATTGGCGCACGCCGGGTAGCCATTGATGGCGTTGTAAGCGCACATGATGGAATCCACTTTGCCGTCTTTCACCGCGGCCTTGAACGCCGGCAGGTAGGTATCGTTCAGATCGCGCTCGCTGGGATGCACGTCGAAGCGGTGCCGGTCGGACTCCGGCCCGCTGTGCACGGCGTAATGTTTAGCGGTGGCGATGACTTTGAAGTAGTGCGGGTCGTTGCCCTGCATGCCCTTGATAAAGGCCACCCCGATGCGGCCGGTGAGGTACGGATCCTCGCCGAAAGTCTCCTGTCCGCGGCCCCAGCGCGGATCGCGGAAGATGTTGATGTTGGGCGACCAGAAGGTCAGTCCCGAATACTGCCCGCGGACGTTGCGGCGGATGGCGTCGTTATATTTGGCGCGGGCTTCGGTGGCGATGATGTCGCCGATGCGCTGTTCCAGGTCGACATCCCAGGTGGCGGCCAAGCCAATGGCCTGTGGGAAAACCGTGGCTTGGCCGGCGCGGGCCACGCCGTGCAGGGCTTCGTTCCACCAGCCGTAGGCGGGAACTCCCAGGCGCTCGATAGCCGGCGCGTTGTTCTGCATCTGGAGAATTTTTTCCTCCAGGGTCATGCGGCCCACCAGGTCGGCGGCACGCTTTTCAGGGGACAGATCGGGATTGCGATACGCCGGAGTATCGGCCGGCTGGCCGGTGAGGGTCAGGGCCAGAGTGGCCAGAAAACCGGGAACGAGAACCTGCACTATCTTTCGCGCCATAGTCGTGGATCCTTTTTCACGAAGTCGAAAACGTTGGCAGGCGGCACCGCCTGCCCCACCGCGCTTTCAATGCCTCTTCACGTCCGGCATGAAAGCGCTAACATTTTGTTGCCACCTCAAACTGTAGTAGCTGTCGCGCCGAAAATCAAGAATAACGATTCAATTGCCACCTAAACTAAACTCAGAACTCCTGACGTCGTGGTATTTGGGATGAGCCCGTTTTCGTGGCGCAGGCACTCCTGCCTGCTGGGTCGAGACTCATCTCGACCCTCTTCGCGAGCGGTATCCACCGTCCCGGAGCGCCGAGATGAGTCTCGGCGCCGCAGACACGAGTGTCTGCGCCACGTCATGGCTCAGGTCATT
>Ga0182030_10017687_pt1 | contig 13733 bp, 8 predicted proteins | sample 812S3MmetaG_FD_121299 | JGI IMG/M metagenome (GOLD analysis project Ga0182030, IMG submission 121299) | Permafrost microbial communities from Stordalen Mire, Sweden - 812S3M metaG (Illumina Assembly) | ecosystem: Environmental > Terrestrial > Soil > Wetlands > Permafrost | place: Sweden... | reverse complement strand
TGCGTGGAGTCTCATACACATAGCGCGGTGCCTCCATCTCGAGCCGGACGCTGTGTTCGGGCAGCGCTCGGCCAGCGGCGTGCGCGCTGCGAAAGGCGTCAATCAGGCCGCGCGCGATGCCGGGCTCGAAGTTCTTATCGACGAGCGCTTCGATCATCGCGGCGGGTGGCGCACCCCGCGCGAGATTCTCGGTGATCCAGGCCCGCAGGGCGCTGGAGAGATTGACCGTGACGGACATGCGCAAAGAATGCGGGATTTGTATGTCGCCGTGATTGCGATCGGGCGGCGCGGTGTCATCTACCTGTATGACATTCGAAGTTGTTCCTCACTGCAAGCGAAGTAATTCCATCTGCGTGCGACTTTGATCATGAAACCTTCACGGAAGTTTCATTCGCATTGGCCACCATCGCTCCGGTTCGCACGGCGAGCGCGGATCAAGTGCAAGTGTCCGCTGCGCGAACAAGGCGGGTGATTGCCAGACCGCGTTTGCTCTTGCCCCGGTAAATCATTTCAGTGAGGTCCAAAAATGAATTTCTTCGTCAAGGCGGCAGTGGTCGCCGCGGCTCTCGGCGCCAGCGCCGTCGCCAGCGCTGATAACTTCGATTTCTCGTATGTGTTTACGGATGGCCAGGAGGTCACCGGATCCTTTGCCGGGCTCACCTCCAACGGTGGCCAGTCGGCGACCGATATCAGCAATCTGCAGGTGGCCTTCAACGGCATCGCGTTCTCAGGCGGTGCGGGTCCTCTGGTGCTGAACGCCTGGAATACCAGCACGGAATTATTCAATGCCCCCAGTTCGTCGACGGCCATCTACGCGAATGCGTCGCAGAACAATTTCGGCATTTCCGACGTTGACCAGTCGGTGAACAGCGGACCGGACTATTACTTCAACTTCGTCAATGACCCCAGCCCGAAGGTCGGTTCGTCCGTCACGGCACTCAATGCCCTGCAGAGCGACGCCTTCAGCAGTGCGCTCGGGTTCCAGTTCGATTCCGACAACGTAACCGGCACGTGGACATTGACTGACGTGAGTGCGGTCCCGCTCCCGGCGGGGCTGCCGCTGCTGCTGTCGGGCCTCGGCCTGTTCGGCATCGCTGCCCGCCGTCGCATCGCCTAACCCATCAAATTCAGGGAGAGATCTGAACATGTCCCAGTCCAAAATGCTGCGTCCCTCACTGGTCGCGGCCGCCGTCGCTATGGCGATCGGCTCCGCGTCCGCCTTTGCCGCCAACATATCCATCGTACAGGGCACCGTGGGCGGCGCCTCCTTCACCCCGCCGGTGTTTGCCGACACTGCCGCGGGCTCCCAGGGCTCCAGCACCGCCGCTGCGGTGTATGCCGGCGCCACGGTCTTTTTCGACTACAACGGCAACGGCGTGCTCGATCCGGGTGAGCCTTCGACCACGACTGCCGCGGACGGCAGCTTCAAGCTGGCGAGCATCAAAGGCATTGCCGACATCGTGGCCCTGATCCCCGCCACGACCCTCTCAACCGTGACCAGTGCCAATGCCACCAGCACTAGCCGCAACGTGTTCCGCGTCAAGGCCGCCCAGGTGCAGGCCGCGACCGTCAACCCGGCGCTGCCGGCGAAGGTGGACATCACCCCGCTGTCTACGGAAGTGGCCCATGCGGTTGACTTCACCGGAACGAGCTATGCGACGGCAGTCGACAACCTCGCCCAGCGCATTGGCGTGTCCTCGGCTGACGTGCTTACCGCCCCGACCAAAATCACGGATGCCACCGAACTGCCGGCGATCCTGAAGGAGGCGGTGATCGACGCCGGCCGATTCCAGCTGGCTGCCAAGTTCATTGATCGTGGCGACACCATCGGCGAGCTGCGGGGCAATTTCGATTGCGCGAACAGCTCCGCGCCCACCGTCAGCGACAGCAGCGAAGACTCCACCTCCGACGGCTGCACGGGCACGGACCTGACCGCCCCGTCGACCATCTGGCAGGCCCAGGACTATGCCGAGAACCTGGAGGGCATGCCGCGCTACGACTATGTGTTCGTGATCATCCTTGAGAACGAGTCGCTGAGCAGCCTCAAGAATGCTGCGGGCATCCCGTACCTGAACTCCTTCATCAACCAGGGCAACCAGTTCTACGACTACTTCTCCACTGGCGATCCGAGCGAGCCGAATTACCTCGCCCTGGGTGGCGCGGATGACTTTGGCATCACCGGCGACGAACCCTCGAACCTGCCCTACCCCAGCGTCACCGGCGTGCGCGCCAACCTGTTCAACTCCCTGGACGCCCATGGCGTGAGCTGGCATGTGTATGAGGAGTCCCTGTGGCCTTCGGCTGCGGGCACCGAGGCGAACACGGGTGCCGGCAGCTGGAACAGCGCGGTCGGCACTGCCTATTTCGATAACCCGGCCGACAGTTCGATCGTGGGTGCGGGGGATAGTGTCAGCTACCCCGCCTCGGTCGTCGCCAAAAAGCATCAGCCGGCCGTCTGGTACGCCGACGTGGCGATGCAGCCGAACTACCTGAGCAACAGCCGCACCATTTCCGGCGCCGGCACCGACGTCAATGGCAATGCCATCCCGTACATCTACGCCAGCGCGGATCCGAGCAGCGGCTCCGATGACTACAAGGCTACTGGTGAATGGGATGCCGGTCTGCAGCTGTATGCGAACGGGAAAGGCATCACCTCCTGGTGGAACGGCAACGCCTGGGTGCAGGACCAGTTTCTGGTGGATCTGCAGAGCGACGGTGTGGCCAACTACAATTTCATCGTGCCTGACACCAAGGACGACGGCCACGATACCGGTGTGAATTCGCGCTCCGATTACTTTGTGCAAAAGACCGTGGCGAAGATCGAGTCCTCCTCGATCTGGAAGGATCCGACCAAGCGCGTCGCCATCGTTGTCACCTACGACGAGGGCGAATCCAATACGGTGCCGGATTCCTGCTGCGGCTGGAACCCCAACCGCAGCGGCGACGGGGCTGCCACCCCGGTGGCGGTGACCGTCGCCAGCAACGGCACGGTCAGTGTCGGGGCGGGCGCCCCGGTCTCCGGCGTGGAGGCGTTCAACGGCACCGCTTACAGCGTCCCCTACGCCAACGGCAACCGCGGCCATGGCATCACGCTGTTCGGCCTGCAGTCCAACCAGCAGGCGCTGAACAGTGCGCCGGCGGGGTTGTACGACACGGACTACTACAGCCACTTCTCGTTCGTGCGCACGCTGCAGGACATCTTCGGCGTGGCTGACCCCGGCCAGCCGGGCACGTACGTGAACCGCGCCAAGTACACGGAGAACTTCATCGAGCAGAACGCGACGTTGCTGCCGGAGTTCGCCAACAGCTCCAACCCGCACTTCGATGCGGTGCGGGCAATGAACCACGTGTACGCGTTCCCGTCGGGCGTGGCCCATGTCAACGGTGCTGGTGCCACTTCGGCTCAGCCCGTGACGACTGGTCCGGACGCCACCCAGACCAACCTCTGGGCAGTGAAATAAGCCAAGCAGGAAAGTCGGGCCGGCGGGGTGACCCGCCGGCCCGTGATTTTTCAGTCCTTCAAGAATTTCCGGAGGATGCCGTGTTGTTCAAGTACTCGAGAAAGTCTGGTGGCAAGTCGGCTGGTATGCGCCAGACGCTCGCCGCCGCAGTCTGCGTCCTCGGGGGCTTGGCCGTTCTGGCCCATGCCCAGTCAACGATCACCCTGACTCCGCTGGCCCAGCTGGGCCAGCAGCTGTTCTTCGATACCAACCTGGCGGCTTCCAAGCAGATGTCGTGTGCGACCTGCCACGACCCCACCAACCACTACGCGCAGTCCGTCGGCAATACCCGCGCCGTGCAGCTGGGCGGTCCTTCTCTTACCACGCCGGGCTACCGGGCCGTGCCGACCCTCACCTACAAGCAGCTCATTCCCCCGTACTCGGATAATGCCGTCAACCCGGATGGCGTGAGCACCAGTGCGCCCGGCGGCGGCTTCACCTGGGATGGTCGCGCCAACACCCTGGCGACGCAGGTGGCGATCCCGCTGTTGTCGTCCTTCGAGATGGCTAATGCCAGCCCGGCCGCGGTGGTCGCGGTGGTGCAGGCCGCCAGCTACGCCGCGCTGCTGTCGCCGGCGGCCCAGCAGGCGTCCACACAGTACGGCATCAATGTCTCCGCTATCGCAAGCGACCCGACCACGGCATTCACGGTCATCGGGCTGGCGCTCCAGGAATACCAGCTCGAGGATACCGACTTCCATCCCTACACCAGCAAGTTCGACTACTACGCCAATCTCGAACTCAGCGATGACCAGGCGGTCAACCTGACCGCGGCCGAGGACCGCGGCTACGGCGTGTTCCTGGATTCGAGCCGCGGCAACTGCTTCGCCTGCCACTACAGTGGCCCGATGGGCGGCCCCTCGTACCCCAACGGTGGCGACTATGAGTTCAGCGATTTTACCTACCAGGCCTTGGGCGTGCCGCGCAACACGGCCATCCCGGCCACTGCCACGAGGCCCGGCCTGCCGCCAACGTACTACGACCTGGGTCTGTGCACCGCGCAGAATCCCGCCTATCCGCATAAACTGCCGGCCTCCGCGCAATTCTGCGGCCTGTTCAAGGTGCCGACCCTGCGCAACGTGGCAACCCGCAGCGTGTTCTTCCACAACGGCGTGTTCAGCTCCCTGGCGCAGGTGCTGCTGTGGTACAACACCCGCGACACCAATCCCGCCGCGTGGTATCCCAGCCAGGGCGGTGTGGTGCAGAAATTCAACGACCTGCCGACGCTCTACAAGCCCAATGTCTCCGGCAATGCCACGCTCGCCCAGGCCATCCAGCTGGCTCAGGCTGCGGACGAGCAGGCGCTGGGGGAGGAATTGCAGCCGCCCTGCAACGTCGCCGGGACGCCGGGGTTCAATCTCCAGGATGCGCAGAGCTGCCTGGGCTGGGTGTCGTCCTGGGGCCTGGCGCCCGGCGCAACGCCGGCCATGACGCCGCAGAACCTGGCGGACCTGCAGTGCTTCCTGGAGACCCTGACCGACGGCTATGCGCAGGGCGTGACGCCACAGGATCCGAATTGTGTAAATTGATTGAGTGACGTGAATTGAAGAACATGAAGATGTGGATGGCCGCGGCTGCCGCGGCGAGTGTGATGTGGATGGCGGGTGCGCAGGCGGATACGCCGGCCCCCAGCGACAAGGATTTGGTGCCAGCAGTCAAGGCATTCCTCGCCGATCACGGCGACCTGTGCCTGGCCTGGTACACCTGGCCGCGGGATCTGACCGCCGCCGAACAGCAGACCGGCATGAACGAGGCAGTGCAGCTGCCGGTGCTGGAGCGGCTGGGGATCGTGCAGTCGGCGGAGATTCCGGCGTCCGTTCCCAAGGATACGGCGGCGGCAGCCATTGGCGCAAAGCGCTACACGCTGACCGCCAAGGGCCGGCAGTACTACCTGCGGAAAAAGCGCACCATCCTCAATGTGCACAGCCAGCCGGAGGTGCACGACGCCGACTTCTGCGTGGCGCACCTGACTCTGGACAAGGTGATGAAGTGGTCTCCGCCCGAGTCCGTGAATGGTTATCCGGAGACAATGGTCCAGTACACCTACCACATCAAGGCCGCCGACTGGATGGCTGATCCCGAGGCGCAGAAGGTCTTTCCGGTCGTAGACCGGATCATCCGCGGCCAGGGCAAACTGCTGATGAGCGTGAGCGCGCAGCTGCAGGACGGCAAGTGGGTGCCGGTATTGCCTGGGGCGTGACGTTCTTGGTCCCGGGCAAAGCAGCCGAGGATGACCCGCGGGTGCTGGCGGCTGCACTGGGTGATGTGGCGCACACCCGCGGTATGGCGCAGCTTGCGCGCAAGACCGGCATGACGCGCGAAGCCCGCTAGCGCTCCGGGGACATAATCCGTCCAGACGTGAGGTTGCCGGTCCGACTTAACTGCTGAATAATCAAACAGTTGCCACGATCATGCCCGCGCCACGGTTGCAGTTGTCAATGCAACGGCGAATGCGTGACCCCGGATCTGTTGCAACGACAACCGGTCGCTCGGTCGACGCGGGCTGACCTGGCTCAACCTTGGGAGGTTTAATGATCTTCGAGGGCAATGGGGTGCCGTTGATCGACGCGCGGCCGCAGTTCGTGACTCTTGGCAGCACGTCAATAATAGCCGGATATACTACCTGTCAGCTAGGCGACCTCCCTTTCGCGGAGGGGCGGCTACCCGGGGGTTTTCGAGTGTTTTCAATGCGCAAGTCCATCGCCTCAGCTGTAGCCGTCCTGGCCACCTCGGGCCTGTGCCTGTCCATGGGCATGGGCGCCACAGCGCTTGCTGCGAGTCCCGCTGTGCCGATCGACATCTCCCACGGGAACTGGAAAACCGTCCAGACCTACTGCTTCGACTGCCACAACGTGGAGGACTGGGCCGGTGGCGTCGCCTTTGATTCGATGTCCACGGATGCTATTCCGCAGGACGCGAAGATCTGGGAACAGGCGGTACGCAAACTGCGCGGCGGCATGATGCCCCCTCCGGGTCACAAGCGCCCGGACAATGGTGCCGTCAAGAACCTCGTCTCGTACCTCGAAACGACGTTGGATGACGCGAGCACCCATACCAATCCGGCCAATCCGGGACGCGTACCGCTGCACCGCCTGAACCGTCGCCAATATGCCAATGCCGTCCACGATCTGATCGGCCTCGATGTCGATGGGGCCGCGTGGCTGCCGGAAGATCCGCTGAAGGATGGTTTTGACACGGACGCCGACCTGCTGCGGGTGACGCCGAATTTCCTGGATCAGTCCGTGGCTGCCGCAAGGGCGCTCGCGCTGGAGGCGGTGGGTGACCCCAAGGCTGCGCCGATCGACACGACGTACGGCAATATCGCCAACATGATCATTTCGCTGAATCCGCGCCCCGGGATGGGGACCGGTAATCAGGAGAAGTACCAGGACGGCATGCCGTTCGGCACTCGTGGCGGAATGGTCGCGGAACACTGGTTCCCCGCAGACGGCGAATATTCGCTGACCATCGGGGACATGGCCATGGCCCGCGAAGTGCCGAAATTGGAGTTCGAAAACACGGTGCTCGTGCTGCTCGATGGCAAGGAGATCCACCGCGTCAACGTGGGTGGGGAGCAGGACTACAAGGACATCGATCAGAATCTTGAGGCGGGGGTCTACCACGTCAACAGCCGCCTGCGTGATATCCGCTTTCATGCCACCGCCGGCCAGCACAAGGTGGCCGTCACCTTCCTGCGTCGCAGCTACGCAGAGAGCGATGAGCGCGTACGTCCGAACGTACTGGACGGCGGTCAGCAGCGCGTGAACGCGGTTCATGCCATGCAGATCAAGGGGCCGCTCAAGATCACCGGCATGAGCATGACGCCGAGCCGCGCGAAGATATTCATCTGCACACCCGCCAACGCCGCCGAGGAAATGCCCTGCGCACAGCGGATCATCGCCAACCTGGGACAGCATGCCTTCCGGCGCCCGCTCACCGACGCGGACATGCAGCCGTTGCTCGCCTTCTATCAGAAGGGTCGCCAGGCAGGCACCTTCGATACCGGCATCCGTGATGCCCTCTCGGCGATCCTCGCCAGCCCGAACTTCCTGTTTCGAATGGAGGAGGCGGGCGACAGCGTCCGCACGCTGAGCGATCTCGAACTCGCCTCGCGCCTGTCATTCTTCATCTGGAGCAGCCTGCCCGACCAGGAACTGCTGGATCTGGCGACCAGGAACGAATTGTCGAAGCCGGAAGTGCTCAAGGCCCAGGTGCACCGGATGCTCGGCGATCCGCGCGCCCTCACACTGACCACCGATTTCGCCTTCCAGTGGCTGAACATCGCGAAGATGGACACGATTTCCCCGGCACAGGCGCAATTCGGTTACGCCGCCGGCGCCTACGATCCGCGGCCGCTGTTCAAGAAGGAGCTGACGCTCTTCATCGACGGCATCTTCCGCTCGGACCGCAGCGTCGTGGAACTGCTTACCGACGACCACACCTACGTCAACGAGCAACTCGCGCTGCTGTACGGAATGGAGGATGTGAAGGGCGGCGAATTTCGCCGCGTCACGCTGACCGACCCGGATCGTTTCGGCCTGTTGGGCAAGGGCGCGGTTCTGATGACGACGGCCAATCCCGATCGCACGGCCCCGGTGCTGCGCGGGGCATGGATCATGGAGCGGATCCTGGGTACACCGCAGACCAATCCGCCGCCCAATGTGCCGACCCTGACCGCATTCATTGCCAGCAAACCCATGACGGTCCGGGAGCGCACCGAAGTACACCGCCGCAACCCGCCGTGTTCGGGGTGTCATTCCGTCATGGATCCCTTGGGCTTCGCGCTCGAGAACTTCAATACGGTGGGCGAATTCCGCGCCATCGACCCGCAGACACATACGGTGATTGACACGGCGGCCACCATGCCGGATGGCACCCACATGGCCGGCCCGGCGGACCTGCACAAGGCCCTGGCCGCGCGCGGTCCCCAACTCGTCCAGACGATCACCGAAAAGCTGATGACCTATGCGGTGGACCGTCCCACGGAGTATTACGACATGCCCGCCGTGCGGTCCATCGTGCGCGACGCAGCCAAAGACAATTACCGATTCGAGTCCATCGTCCTGGGAGTGGTGAACAGCGACGCTTTCCGCAAGCGTGCGCCGGCCGCTCCATTGCCGGCGCATCTTACGACGCAAGCGTCCAACCTGAGTGCGGCACCCTAGAAGACCGGAGGCATAGACCATGTTCCTGACCAAGAAGCACCTGTCCCGTCGTACGGTCCTCAAGGGCGCAGGCGCCGCGATCGCGCTGCCCTTGCTTGATGCGATGATTCCGGCGGGCACTGCGCTGGCCGATACCGCGGCCGCAGTGAGGCCGCGACTGGGCTACGTCTACTTCCCGCACGGAGCCGTGCAGAAGTTCTGGACGCCGGAGGGCACCGGCAAGGATTTCACGTTCTCGCGGATCCTGAAGCCCCTCGAAGGCATGCGCGAGTACGTCAGTGTCGTCACCAACCTGCGGAACAAGCCGGCCGAGAGTACGGACCCACATGGCATCGTCGAGGCGACCTGGCTCACGGCCCTCGCCCCGACCGCGCCTCACGAGGGTCCGAATGCAGGCGTTTCCATCGATCAGGTGGCGGCACGCCAGATCGGCGGCGATACGCCGCTGCCCTCGTTGGAGTTATGCGGCGAACCCGGAGGCGCCTGCAACTATCACAGCCCCGGCCAGGGGCTGCCGCTGGAAGGCAACCCGCGCCACGTGTTCACAACCATGTTTGGTCCCGGTGATTCGAACGCCGAGCGCAAGGGTCTGCTGCGGGCCACCGGCAGCCTGCTCGACTATGTGCAGGAAACCAGCAAGAACCTCAATTCGCAGTTGGATGCCTCTGATCGCGCCTTGGTGAGCGATTACCTGGAATCGGTACGCGAAGTTGAGAAGCGCGTGCAGAAACTGTCAGCCAAAGCCGATTCGCTGGGCAACCTGCCCAATGCGCCCCTGGGCGCGCCGGACGATTTCGGCGAGCTTCTGGACATCCAGTTCGAGATGATCGCGCTGGCGTTCCAGACAGGCCAGACACGGATCGCAACCATGCGCATGGTGAAGGAAGCCAGCATGCGGACCTATCCGATGGTCAACGTCGATGAGGCTTTCCACCCGCTCTCGCATCACGGTGAGGATCCGGAGAAGTTCGAGCGTCTGGTGCGCATCCAGGCCTGGCACACCGAGCACATCAACCGCTTCGCGAAGCGTCTGGCCAGTATCAAGGAAGGCAGCGGCAACGTGCTGGACAACTCGATCATCCTGTTCGGCAGCAACATGGCAAACAGCGACCTGCACAACCAGAACCCGATACCGCAGCTGCTGCTGGGCAAGGGTGGTGGTATCAAGGGCGGTCAGCACCTGGCCATGCCGAAGGACACCCCGCACGCGAACATCCTGCTGACCATGGTCCAGCGTGCCGGGGTAAGGCTGGACAAGTTCAGCGATTCCACCGGCCCGCTGGCCGATATCTGATATGCGACACGTCGGCATGCAGGTCGCCGCCCTGGCCGTTGCCAGCATCCTGTACGGAGCGGCCGGACTGGCTGCTGACGCCGACGTGCGGCCCGATGGCAGCACGTCGCTGGCATGGGCAGTCTTCAAGGGCGACGTAGCGCAGGCGAAGAAGCTGCTGGCCGCCGGCGCCGACGTCAAGGCCATGAATGCCTACGGCGTCAACGCGATGCAGCTGGCTGCGGACGCGTCCAACACGGAACTGATCCGGCTGCTGCTGAAGGCCGGGGCCGATCCCAATTCGCCGAATCCGGATGGCGAAACGGCGCTGCACCTGGTGGCGCGCTCCGGCAATATCGAGGCGGCGAAACTGCTGCTGCGGGCCGGCGCCGCAGTGGATCCACGGGAGAGCTTTGGTGGACAGACGCCGCTGATGTGGGCGGCGGCGAGACGCCACCCGGAAATGGTGGAACTGCTGGCCGCCAAGGGCGCGGACGTGAATGCACGCTCCGCAGTCCGCGACTACCAGCGGGTCGCCACCGCAGAGAGTCGTGCCAAGTTCCTGGATCGCGGCGGCTTCACGCCGTTGCTGTACGCCGCGCGCGAGAATTGTGGCGCGTGCGTCGATGAGTTGTTGAAACACAAGGTCGATGTGGACCTGCCGGACCCCTCGGGCATGTCGCCAATGACCATCGCGATGATGAACAGCAATTGGGACATCGCCAAGCGCCTCATTGCGGCGGGCGCGGATGTCAATCAATGGGACAATTTCGGTCAGGCGCCGCTGCACGTGGCCATCGGCAATATGCGCAGCCGCGGCGACGGCAATCCCCTGGATCAGGACCGGCCAAACAAAACGACGGGCCGCGAAGTCGTACAGCTGCTCGTTGAGCGCGGTGCCAATCCCAATCAGCAGACGTATTACAAGCCGCCGGGACGCGGCGGGTTCGGCGGGGGTGTCGGCTTCGGCGGCGGTACCGGTCGGGGTACGACCCCGTTCCTGGTGGCCTGTGCCAGCGGCGAGCTGGATGTTGTGAAGCTGCTCCTGGCCCATGGCGCCAATCCCAAACTCGCCACGGCGGACGGCCAGGGGCCGATCATTCTCGCCGTGGGGTCGCGCAGCGGCGGTACGGGCAATCCCGGACCGGTCCGTGCCGACGTCGCGCCAGAAGGAGCCCCGGGTGCGGAAATTCCCCCGGCGGTGCGGGGCGGTACGCGCGCCAAGACCGGCACTGGGGCGGCGGCAGCCCCCGCCCAGGCTGCTGGGTCCGGTGCGCCAGCCGCCCCCCCGTCAGCCGCGCCGAGCGCCAATCCGACGGTCGAACTCATCAAGTTCCTCGTAGCCAATGGCGCGGATATCAATCTCATGTCCGAGCGCCACTTCCTGCAACGCACCCGTGGCGGCTCAGCGCTGCACTACGCGGTTCGCGCCGGCAACAAGGAGGTCATGGTTGCCCTCATGAAACTGGGCATCGACGTGAACCTCAAGGACGAGGATGGTCTCACCGCGCTCGACTACGCAATGGCGCGCGGATATGTCCCGTTTCTGCAGATGCGAGGCCGCCCCCGCAATGACCTGGCGGACATCCTGCGCAACGCGGGCGGCACTGTGGAACTCGCCAAGACGCCGGATTGGCCGCCTCAGAGTCCCCCGATCGCCACGGTCGTTTACGACGCCGTGATCTGGCCCGTGGACCCCGTAGGACCCTGATGCCTATTTCCCGTCGACTGTTCCTGCGCGGTGCAGCGCAGGCTCTTTCTGCTGCCTCGCTGCTGGCAGCCGTGCCCAAGCTGGTCACGGCTGCGGACAAGGACCAGAAGAGCGTCAGCGCCCGCGATATCAGCGTGAAGGATGTGAATGGGCTTGCCGTGTTTGCCGGCGCGGGCTGCAACGTCGTTGCGCTGGCCGGACCCGACGGCGCGCTGCTGGTCGATGGTGGACTTGCCGTGAATTCCGCAGTGCTCCTGAAGGTGATCGCGGAGAATCTGAAGACCAAGCGCGTCCAGACGCTGCTCAATACCCACTGGCATCCGGAGCAGACCGGAGCCAACGAAGCCGTGGGCAAGGCCGGGGGCACGATCATCTCGCATGAGGTCTCGAAACTGTTCCTGCAGCGCAAGGAGCGGTCCGCGTTGTACGAGGGCTTTTACGGGCCGCTGCCTCCCAAGGCGATCCCGACCCAGACCACGTACAACGTCGGATCGCTGATGTTCGCCGACGAGCAGGTCGACTACCGTTACCTGCCGGCCGCGCACACCAACGGCGATCTGTTCATCCACTTCCCGAAGCACAACGTCATCGCCGCCGGCGGTCCGGTCGCCGCGGACCACTGGCCGGTGATGGATTACCCGAACGGGGCCTTCATGCACGGCTTCGTCCGCTCCTACGAGATTCTTGCCGAAGTGGTGAAGCCCGATACCATCATCGTGCCGGCCAACGGCCCCACGCTTACTGGCGCGGACATTGTCAAGCAGAAGGACATGTACTGGGCACTGTTCAAACAGTTCTTCATCTTTTTCAACAAGGGTTTCGGTCCCCACGATGTGGTGGACGCGCACCCGCTGAAGGACTACGAGGCGCAATACGGGGATCCGGCGCAGTTCCTCGAGTACGCCTTCCGCAGCCTGCAGCTGGCCACCATTCCGTTCTAGGCCGTCACCATCCGCGCGCGGACGCGTTGCTCCAACGCCTGCACCGCCAGGTAGAAGGCGATGGAAATCGCCGCTGAGACGGCTGCGACGGCCCAGATCATGCCGTAGTCCAGCTCGCCGCGTGATTCGTTCAGCAGGTTGCCCAGCCCGCGGCCCGTTGCCAGCCACTCGGCCATCATCACGCCCAGCAGTGCGCGCGGCGCCACGAGCCGGGCGGCCATGCAGATCTGCGGCACGCAACCGGGCAGTGCCGCGAGCCACAGGATCTGCAGCCGCGAAGCGCCGTAGACGGCGAGCACTTCCTGCGCTGGCCGCGGGGTCTGTGCCAGGCCCTGCGCGATCGTGATGAATGCGGCGAAGAAAGTGACCGACAGGGTCACAACAACAGTAGTCAGGAAATCCCGTCCGAACAGCAGCACGATCAGCGGTGTCAGCGCGACCAGGGGCATGGATTGCAGCAGCAGCGCCACCGGCATGAGGGTTTCGACCAGCCGCGGTTTCAGAAATCCCAGCATGGCGACCGCCAGTGCGCTCGCGAGACCCAGTGCCAGACCCAGACCCGCCAGTGGTAGCGACTGTGCAAGAGCTCCGAACAGCGCAGCGCGGGCCTCCCCAGCATCAGAAGAAGTTGTCAGATAATGGAACAGGTCGAGCGGCGTGCGCGCCACGATCGCGGACAGGTGGGAGAGTTCGAGCAAACCCTGCCATACAGCCAAGGGCAGTACCGCTGCGACCAGAATCACGAGCAGTCGCAGCCAGCGCGGTTCGGTCGCTTGAGCGGGGCGCGGTACGCTGACTGTGATCGTGACCGGCAGTGTTGCGCCGAGCAGGTGGCGGGACAGCGCGGAGAAGACGCCGTAGGCGCTCGCGGAGAGGGCCGTCGCGACGAGGCCGATGCCCCAAAGGCGGCTCGGATTCGCCTGACCCAGTGAACCCAGCAGAAAAGACCCCAGTCCCCAGCGCGCCCCGCTACCGAACTCGGCGAGGATGGCGCCGAGCAGTGCCGCGGGCGCCGCGACTCGCAGTCCGCTCAACATCATCGGCAGGCAGGAGGGCCAGCGGACCCGGACCAGTTCCGCGATCTGGCCGCCGCCATAGCTGCGAACGACTTCAAGCAGCCGGGGGTCAGCCTCGCGCAGTCCC
>Ga0182030_10017686_pt1 | contig 13733 bp, 12 predicted proteins | sample 812S3MmetaG_FD_121299 | JGI IMG/M metagenome (GOLD analysis project Ga0182030, IMG submission 121299) | Permafrost microbial communities from Stordalen Mire, Sweden - 812S3M metaG (Illumina Assembly) | ecosystem: Environmental > Terrestrial > Soil > Wetlands > Permafrost | place: Sweden... | reverse complement strand
TCGTCTGTGCGAGTAGCTTTGAGAGCTATTTGGCGTAGTGCTTCAGAATCATTTGGCTTATTCCGCTTCAGTGCGGCCAAATCACCAGGCTGTGGCCCCTCTATGGCTGCGGCGGGTTCGGGAGCTGCGATGTATTCTGACCGGCGGCAAACTTCCACGTTCCATCCACCTGCTGAACGGCTAGATACTTGAAATGGGTGACCAGCGTTCCCGTAGCTGTATCTACGATTCCGGGCGGCAGACCCTTGAAATTCGTCACAGTCTGGTCTGTATCGACCACGGCCGCTTGATCTGAAAGCAGGGTGAATTTCCGAATAACGATGCTGATCGTGCTGTCCTTAAAGGGTCCGGCGAAGATCTTGGCATGCTGTGCCTGCACTGCTGCTTTCCCTTCAAAGACCTGGCCCCGGATGTTGATGAAGTCCGCGTTATCGGTATACTCTTCGGCATACGCCACGCTGTCCCCTGCATTCCACGCTGTTTGCTCGGTTGCAAGTACCTTCTCAATTGCAGTTTGAGGCGCATCCTGAGCCGCGTGAACTCCTCCTCCGCATCCGGTTGATATGATTGCAATGGTCACTGTGAGTGCCCCCATCCAATATCGAAGTCGCATTTCAGAAAGTCCTTTCGGGATAACATGTCGCTCTGTAACGCTATGTTTGCAGGATCCTTTCTCTAAGTCCTGACCACGGTCTGAACATTTTCTGAAGGTTTTTCGGTAGCCGATGAGCGAGAACACCTGGATCATCGATGGATTGGAGCTTGACCGTCGGAGCTTCACTCTGCGGCGCAATGGAAAAGCTGTGCGGCTGGACCCCAAGCCGCTGGAGCTTCTGTTCCTGCTGGTCGAAAGCCAGGGGGCTGTGATCTCTCACGGCGAAGCACTCCGGCGCGTATGGGGCGAAGACGTATTTGTGAATGGAGAGGCCGCGCTGTATACGGCCGTCAAGAAGATCCGCCAGGCGATCGGCGACCCGACATTGATCGAGACCGTCCCTGGGAGAGGTTACCGGCTCCGCGCAGCCGCGAATGGGAGTGTAACTGGCGCTGCCAGCTCTGTCCCATCACAACAGGAAGAGCAGAGACTCGCTATCTTGCCCCTGGCCAATCTTTCCAATGATCCGGAACAGGATTACTTCTCAGATGGACTTACGGAAGAGTTGATTAACACGATCTCGCGGCTCCTGCGTGGTCAGATGGGTGTTATCGCGCGGACATCGGTCATGCGCTATCGCGCAGTTAGCAAGCCAGTGCAGCAGATCGCTCGCGAGCTCAATGCGCAATATCTGGTAGAAGGCAGCGTGCGGCGTCACGCTGGCAGAGTGCGGATTGCAGTACAGCTGGTGCGCGCCGCGGACGGGACGGGAATATGGAGCGAGAGCTTTGAGCGGTCCCTGGATGATGCGTTCGCGTTGCAGTCTGAAATCGCACTTGCAACAGCGACCTCAATCGGTCTCCAGATCTCGCCCCGAAACATCCTTGCGGCCGAAACGCTAAAGCCAGTCCTGATCGATGCGGAAGTTCATGACCGTTACCTGCGTGCCCGTCACCTCATGGGACAGCGTACGCGCCCGACCATTCAAGCGGCGATGCGCTATTTTCAGGAGGCTTTGGCGATCGATGCTGCATTTGCACCGGCCATGGCAGGCCTCGCCTTCTGCCATGCCGTGCTGCCGATCACGAGTCTGCTGCGGCCGCACGATTGCTTTCCGGCAGCGCAGAACTTGGCCGGCGATGCACTGTCGTTGGACCCCACACTGGCGGATGCTCATATCGCCCTTGGCCTTGTCGATTTCTGGTATCGGCGCGATTGGGATGCGGCGCGACGCCACTTCTCCGAGGCTGCAATGCTGAATCCCGGCGACAGCGCGCCTCCGATGTTTCTTGCCCATATCCATTCCGTGCTCGGGGAGCACGAAGAGGCCCTAACGACCCTTTCCTCCGCCCTCCGATTGGATCCAATTTCTCCTATTGTGAGAACGCATCATGGCCACTTTCTTTACAACGCGGGCCGCTCCCAGGAGGCATTGCTTCCGCTGAAACAAGTGCTGGAGTTGAATCCTCAATTCTGGATAGCTCATCTCATGCACGGAAAAGCCCTCGCAACGCCCGATCATGAACCTGGCGCGGCTCCCGGCGTCTCCGCTACATCTGGCGAGGCGATCGAGTCCTTCCTTCTATCTGAGCGTTTTGGCATGGGTAATACGGAGCCGTTGGCCTTTCGCATTCACACCTTGGCCGCTTCTGGAAACAGAGTCGCCGCAAAGGAGGCGTTTGTAGAAATGCAACAGAGGCATATGACCAATCCAGTGCCTCCGCTGCACCGGGCGCTTGCGGTATTAGGGACCGGCGATCGGGAAGCCGCCGGGGAATTGCTTGAAGAAGGATTCGCGGAGCACGATGTTCGGTTGATCTTCTTGTCTGTTGAATCGCGCTGGCGCGCTTTGGGAGAAAGCGGCTACGCGCGCATCTTAGAGCGCGCTGGCCTGCCGAATCAAGTCGCGACAGTTCACTCTGCGGGTTAGAAAGGAGTGCGGCAAGAGGTCGGGGGCATGCGGCATTAGGCTTGAATTGTGGGTGCCAACACCTGGAAACTCCTTCCAGTTCGTCGTTGAGGACCTTGGTCCGTGTCTGGAGCAGGAGATGCGCTCCACGAAGGGTCCACTGGTCGCGGTAGGGATGTCGATTGCCCGGCACCCACTGGGTGGCCGAAGGCAGTCACCCGCCTCCGGCTCCCACAGAACCCAGCGTGCGGATTCCCCGCACTGAGCTCGTCGGTCATTGATTCACACTATGGCGATAGCTTGTAACTTCGGATAATGAAGGTACAGCTTTGGTCTGAGCAGGAACCGGAACTGATCGCAGCAAATGCCCGCATCGGTATTGCACTCGCCCAATTCTTTCTACAGATCAGTATCACTGGGATTGGTGGTACGGCTAACGTAGACCAACTGGTACCGGCTCGGTGAGATACTCCATTCTGACGCCCAGGCGCGGATCATATACGGCCGGTAGTACCGCTGGAGCGGGGAGATCTCGAATTCAACCCTTTTTGGCCGTGAACTCCTGCTTGACCTTGAGGGCGATAGCGTCCGTAGGCTGCTTCGATGTCTGCATCATCGTCTTGTCCGGCAGTCACTGGCTGATCAGCGTGCTCGTCGTGCCAACTTAGGCGAGCTTACCACGATGATTTCGCGCTCAAGGAACCACCCGGCCGCGAGTACCAATCATGTCGTCCTAGTTCCCCTTATTCTTCTGCGCCCCATTTAGCACCCTGTCTGTTCTTCGCTCCGTCCTAAACAGCAGAACAGCCTCAACTTCGACGGACGCGATTGCGTCAGACTTCTGCCGTGTGGAGGCAGAGGTCGACATCTAAAACAATCTATTATGTTTACGAGGATCGCAGCGTCAAGCAGAATAGAAGAGTGGGCGATGTGCCCGACATCCAAAACAAGTACACGCTGACGGGCGCGTACTTTGTCTCATTAGAACCGAGGAATTTTTGTATGCCAGACGAACTGTTCGGGACCACTGGCAAATCGATGGACCTTCGACCGCTGCTGGTTAGTCTTCGTGGGTTGATCCAGGACGCGCGAAAGCAGATTCTACGCAGCGCAAACGTGATTCAGGTTCAGACCTGCTGGGAGATCGGAAGGCATATTGTCGAGTTTGAGCAGGGTGGGTCTGACAGGGCGAAGTATGGCAAGCAGTTGCTGCCGGCCCTTGCCGCTACGCTAACGGAAGAATTCGGTAAAGGGTTTGACGTAATTAACTTACGGCACATGCGCGGTTTCTACCTGGGGTTTCCAATTCGCGACGCACTGCGTCGCGAATTGAGCTGGACTCACTACCGCACGCTCCTGCGGGCCGACGATGCGAAGGCTCGCCAGTGGTACATGAATGAATCCGCCGACCAGAGTTGGAGCACTCGTGCTCTGGAGCGCCAGATCGGTACACTTTACTATGAGCGCCTGCTTGCGAGTTCCGACCGCCGGGAAGTGGAGCAGGAAGCTGCATCCAATATCGCGCCGCTCCAGCAGAATCCGCGCGAATTTGTGCGCGACCCGGTCATGCTGGAGTTCCTGGGCTTGCCAGGCACGGGCAAACTGCTGGAATCGAATCTTGAACAAGCGCTCTTGGACAATCTGCAAGCGTTCCTTCTCGAGCTGGGCAAGGGCTTTGCCTTTGTCGCGCGCCAGTTGCGCATCAGCACCGAGTCGACCGATATTGAATGCGCTTAGGAAAAGCCCACGAAAAGGTCGCCCGGAGGCACCGAAAGCGCCTTCGCCAGCTTCACGATGTTTTCAAGAGCCACATTCCGCTCGCCACGCTCCACCCCACCCACATAATTGCGATGCAGTTCCGCTCGCTCGGCGAGTTCCTCTTGCGAGTAGCCTCGCTCGTCGCGGAGTTGCCGCAACGTGTTGCCGAATCGAGATTTGACGGAGCGTGTTGCCACACTCCCATACCTGAGCCCTGACCACTATGAGTCTACACACGATGAGTGTGATACTTTATCTGCGAGAGTCCTTCCCAAGGTAACCGGCTACCGAAGTTTTTTGCGGTAGCACCCTGCCGCCGTTGTGGAAAAGTTCTAGCGCGATTGCCATGCAATTTCCGGTTGAATATGCGATTCTAGGGTGATTGAGAGGTCTAGGTTCATGCAGGATGATTACGTCGAGTGTCCTGAACTTTCGGGAAAGACGATTCAAACTTTCCGCATTCATAAAGATACGGGAGATGGAACGAATCTTCAGATTGAATTGACGGACGGGACCAGCTTTTCGTGTTGTCTCAACCATCGTCCAGATGTAAAAGCATCCTTATATAGAGGCGGCGTCGGCACCCCGGAAACCATCCGAAACTACGAAATATAGGCATTTGAGCACTGCCCGGCCAGGCGTTATTCCTGAAACGCATAACGCTCTCCCTGGAATTCATTGGACGCTGCCGCCGGATTCGCCCTAGCTTTGCACAAATAGCTGACACGCCAGGTCTGCGGAGGTGCAAAGTGAATCGATTCCGTCCTCTCTTCCGACTGGAAAAGACTACCACTCGGTCGTCCATTCTGTCCGCCAATCGGCAGACAGATCGCTCCCTCAAACCAATCCTTCTCACTGCCATCCGCGTGATGGCTCCCACCCTGCTTGCCCTCACCTTCGCGGGCGTTGCCCATGCGCAAGGAACGATGGACTTCTCCGGGGCGCAGACGCTCATGGGGACATTCAAAACCTTCGCCATCTATGCGGGCGCCATCATCTGTTTCGGCGGTCTGATCTTCGCCGGAATACGGATGATGAGCGGCCGCTTTCAAGATGCCATTCCGGGGCTATTCGGCGCGCTGTTCGGTGCAGGCGTGCTGGGATGGGGCGCTGGCTGGATCGGCCCGCTAACCGGCCAGTCGATGTGACGGTGCGCCATGACCAAGCGAGGAGAACCATTACCAATCAATCAGGCCATGAACAGACCGAGAGACAAATTGGGCCTCGACCTCTCAGCATGGATGGCGATCGTTTTCGTATCGGTGACGGTTTTCCTCGTTGGGTTCCGAATGATTGCAATCGTTAGTTTCCCGATGATGGCAGTCTGTGCCTGGCTCATCGTCCGCAAACACCCAAAGATGTTCCAGCTCTGGGGACTCAGCCTAAGTCAGAGGTCTTACTATGATCCACGCAAACACCGAGCAGTTGAAACATACGCCGTGGTTCGCCAAGGCCGGAGCAGCGTGCAGCATCGTTCCTATTGCACGCTTTGTCGGGCCGAATATCTTCGCCCTCAAGGGCGGCGGCTATGGGTGCCTGTTCTCACTCACTGGCATCGACCAAGAAGGCATGACGGACCTGGAACTTGACTCACGGATGCGGTCCATTGAAGGGGCGTTGCGTGGACTGCCCGAGGGATCGCGCCTCTATCAATATACCCGCGTCATGTCTGGGTTCGATCTTCCGCGACAGAGCAAATACACGAATCCAGCCACAGAAGTGTTCGTCACGGATCGCATTGTGTTTCTGGAAAAGACAGCGGCATTTCGTCGAATCGACCTACATTGGTGCCTCACACTGGAGCCGTCAAAAGCCAGTGAGTTCGAGCGCAAACCGCAGGAGAATGCAGCCGACACTTCGCGTATGCTCGCGGACCTTGAAAAAACGGCAACCATTCTTCAGAGCCATCTCGGTAGCATGCTTGGCCTGCAGCTTCTCGGCAGCACCAATACGTTCCAGTTCTTCAGCTACCTGTTCAACCTTGAGGAATGGTCGGAGCATGACCAGCTCCGCAGCGATACAGGCGTGGACCGGCAGATTGTCAAGAGTCCGGTTGAGTGGCATAGCGATTATCTTCAAGTGGGCAAGCGTCATGTCCAAATGTTCTCGCTGAAGATGACGCCGGAAGCGTCGAGGCCCTGCCTCTTCTCCGGCTTGCTAACCCTCGATTGCGACAGCGTGCTGTGCTCGACCTGGCGGGTGAAATCAACTTCGGCGGCCCGCAGCGAGATAGACGCACAGGAGAAGTTCATCTCGTTTTTCAAAGTCGGTGTGTTGACACGGGTCATGAGCGGGCACGACACCGCTTCGCTCGAAACTGGAGCCGGCGCCAAGGCTGCAAATATCAATGTCGATGACCTGAGCGAGGTCATTCGCTCACTCGACAAGAAGGCCCAGGGTGAATATTCCCTGCGGCTGTTGCTGGCGGCGCGCAGCCCTGAGCAGCTTCGCAACACCGTCCCTGCGGTGCATCGCATCTTCGTCGATGCACGCGCGCAGGTGATGGAGGAGACGCTTGGCAATCTGTCGGCGTTCTATGCCATGTTCCCAGGCAATCACAAGTTCAATGTCTTCCTTCTGTGGCTGGCGGAGGACCACCATGCACGGTTATCCTCTGTGTTCGCCCCCCACATCGGCCATCCTCGCTCGGAAGACCTCGACAACGAATACCTCAATATCTTCGAGACCCGCACTCGAACCCCGTTCTTTCAGGACGTGTATGTGGATGGTGTCCGGGTCATGCTATTCATCGGGCCTACGGGATCGGGCAAGTCGGTTCACGGTAACGCGGCCGTCGCGCTAGAGCAGAAGGACGGCGGCTTTACCAACATCTTCGACATCGGCGGCAGCTACCTACGCGAGCGTGAAAGAGCATAGGCTGAAACAAGTGCGAGCCGGCCAGTAGAGTTGGCCGGCTCGTACCTATTGCGGTTAGTGAATCAGTAATTGATCGTTGTCCGGAATGGCCAACGGACTTATTACCGTGGACGGGGATGCCGCGAAGCCGGCGCTGTTATACGGAATCACCAGGAGCGAGTTGTTGAACCTGTCGCCGGCAGCTACGTACTTGCCATCCAAGGTAATGCCGAGTGTGGTGACGTACATTAGGGTGACCGACCCACTTGAACTGGCGTATGTCGGAGCGTACAAGCCGCCGATCTGGGTAAGCGTTCCCGTATCGACGCCGCTGAAAAGCAGCAGGCCACCGACGCCGCCCACCACCGCAAATTTGCCGTCGGGAGTGACCGAGACTGCAAGTGGTTCTAAGTTGAGAGCGCTGAGGTCGAGCGGAGTACCCAGGACGGGAGTCGAGGGAAGTCCGGTCAGCATCTGTATGCCCGAGGAACCCACAACGACGGCGCGGCTGGAATCGACGGGGCTGATCGCCATCCCGTCCCTGCCGTCCTCTCCGCTGGCGGTGAGCGTTGACGTCAGGTCCGTGATCTGCGTGAAGGAATGAGAAATGGTGCCCGCGATGCCGGCCCTCGGAGTGATAGGCGCCACCGAGAAGACGGTAATCTGCGTGCCCATTCTCGCCAGCAGAACCTGACCGTCGTTGGAAAGGACGACACCATCGCGATCGCTGGGAACCGGGATAACTTCCGCCACCACAGGATTGCCCGAAACGATTCCAGATACCAATTCCAGTTGGCTGTTGTCGTCCAGAGTGGCCACCGCTTCGTCGCCGTTGGGCATGATTGCGATCGAATCTCCATCACCGCCATAGGTGGAGACGTCGAGGGCTGTAGGCGAGGCCAAAGGAACGCCTGTTTGTACGGCGGAGAAGAAGAGCAAGTTGTTGCCGCCGTCGACCATGATGCCCTGGGAACCGTCTGGAGTGAGCGCCTCGCCGTCCAGATCGCCTGCGTTAGCATAGTCAAGCAAAGTGATGACCGGTGTGGTGAGCAGATTGCCCGTAACGTCATAGAGGTGGATCACCTGTAGACCGTCGGAGCCGTCCGACATATCGTATCCGTCATCGGCAAGGAGCACAACACCGAGATTGGAAACGGAAGTGTTGGTGCCTTTGGCGGGCTGATAGAGAAGGAACGTGCCCGGTTGGACCAGGCCCGGCAGAGTTACGGAGACGAGGTTTTCGGTCAGGTTGAGATTGGAGCCGACGATGAACGTTGCGATATCAACCCACTGGTTATTTTCGAGGATTGCAAGGTTGATCGTGCTGCCCGGTGCAAACGTAGCATCCACCGTACCGCTGACGGCGACAGGAACGTTGAAGACCGCGATCGATGTTGGATCGACAGAGAGTCCAAAGGCCGCCATGAAAGTGTCATTGGCCGAAACCATGGGAGCTACGCGGCCATTGGTCCTCGTCTGGCGAGCAAGCGGAACCGGCAGGTTGGCCTTCAGGATGGGAGTGACGGTGACGGTTGCGTCCTGATTGACAGTCCCGGCAGCAAAACTATAGGTGAGCGAAGAAGTGCTCGAGAGGGGCAGTGTCCCCGAGGCTGCCGCGCCTGGCGTAAGTGGGATGATAATTCCGTTCGTGGGTGTTCCGTTGATTTCTGCCGAAAACGCAGACTCGCCGCCCGTGCCGACCGCCGTTATCGCGAAGTAATAAACGGTGCCATTCGCTAGACCAGTCACGTTGGCGGATGTGCCGTTTGTCCCGCTGATCTTGGTGGCGTTGGCAATGGTGAGAGGCGTGGTAGTGCCGTAATAGATGTTGTATGTAGTGGCTCCTGAAGAGGCGGTCCAAGTGAGCGAGACCTGGCTATCGCCAACCGTAACATGCAGTCCGGTAGGAGCAACCGGTGGGAGAGCCGGCGCGACAGGCGTAGCCGTGGCCTGGCTCGAGGCCGCGGATTCTCCACCCGCATTCACCGCAGTCACGATAAAGAAATATGGTGTGCCATTGGTGAGCGAAGAGATAGTCGTCGCTGTCGAGCTGATTCCTACTACCTTGGTCCCATTGGCAATAGTAACGCCGGTGGATGTCGAATAGTAGACGTTGTAAGAGGTAGCTCCGGAGACAGCGGTCCAGGTGAGCGCGACCTGTGCGTTTCCCGCTACGGCATTCAAGCCGGTGGGAGCGGTTGGGATGGCAGGAACCGGCGTTGCCGAAACCTGGGCAGCTGCGACGGACTCGCCCGCCGAATTCACAGCGGTCACGATGAAGTAATAGGCCGTGCCGTTGGTGAGTCCGGTGACAGTGGCGCTCGCCGAACTTGCGGTCATCTTGGTGCCATTTGCTGGGGTAACGCCGGTGGCGGCGGAGTAATAAACGTTGTAAGAGGAAGCACCTGAAACAGCGTTCCAGGAAAGCGATACCTGCGAGTCACCAACAGTGGCGGCCAAGCCTGTTGGGGAACCCGGAACAGTGACCTGCGTCGTGGTAGTTGTTGTTTGTTTTGAGCCTCCTCCGCAGCCTGCGAGGAAAGCCAGAATCAGAACTGAGATTACACAACAGAACTTCTTCATCACCGAATGCTCCTTGTTGGGAACGACTCAGCGGCTTCCAATGCCAATCGCGCGCATAGGAGGATCAGTTCTCAATCAAGGAAGTGAGAATTGGAGGTGAATGAATACCACGCGGAGTTTTCGCGTCAATTTGGACAACGTGATTGTTGCCCCCAAGCCCTACGCGATGTTACCGGAGAAACATGTCCAACACAGCGACCCAATGATGCCAGAAGGTGAACTAATCTCCAATACCAGCAAATTGCGCTAGTGGAACGGCGAAAGAGCCCTGAGGTTATGGGAAGCCATTCGGCTTCCTCGTTGGGGTAGAGTCTGCAGGGCAGACTTTGGAACGAGAGAACTCCAACTGCAAACATACGTAAGTAATTTGAAGGGGGAGCCAATTCAGTGCTGTGATTTGCGATACCATTGCGTGTGACAAGAGCGTGGTCTTGCGAGCGTCAAATACATCGGTCGCCGAACCAAAGTTATGTGAGCTTGAGACTCTACATTATTTTTTGAATTTCTAGATATTTTCTGACCCGGTTTATCCCTGGATTCCGTTTATGCCTAATGAGGTGGTGCGTGGAAGTCTAAGAAATGCTCCCGTACCGCAATCGTTTTGAGGGGTTGGACCGTGCAAACACCGACTATAACCATCCAGTCTTCACCAAGGGTCAATTGGTCTCTGCTTTTCTGTCTCTTTTCTATCGCGCTGGTTCCACCGCCCCGGCTTCCTGCTTCCCTGACTGTAAATCTCGCCGCGTCCGAGGATGAGCAGAAGTCTGTTTGCCGTCCAATAGAAACGGCCGAAGAGGTCTAACCAGCTGCGAGACGAACGCTGTCGATTCCAGGAGATCACTTATGCAATTCGCTGACAAGGAACTGAGGTGCTTACGTTGTGAAAGCACGTTTGTCTTTACTGCAGACGAGCAAGTCTTCTTCAGCGGCAAGAAGTTCGTCCACGAACCTAAGCATTGCAAACTGTGCAGAGCAAAGCGTTCAATGGGATGCCTGAGAGCCCGCGCGGAAACCAGGACGACCTGCGCGGAGTGCGGAATCGAGACCACGGTCCCCTTCAAACCGACGAAGGGCCTGCCCGTCATGTGCCGCTCATGTTTTCAGAAGCTAAGAACGCCCTTGCAGCCCGTAGTCCATGGATGCGTTCCGCAATTGGCATAGGCGCTTGCGCGCCGCCCCACCGCCAGGCGACGTTTTCTACCAATAACTCGCCCAAGAATAAGCCGTTCACAGGGGTCAAAGTCGTCAAGAAGTTCCGTCAATGGGAAAGGAAAGAGCTTGCTACCCTAACTCATCAATACGATACCTACCGCTGCCGACAGGAGATTGCCGATCTGGCTGACAGCCTGTTTCCAGACGAGCCACGCACGAACTTGCACCGTAACGACAGTACAGGACATGATGGGATTTTCTTGGCTAGACACTCGGAAGTCGACTCGTATGTTCGCGACTACCAGCCGCAGGTTTTGCGGCTGGATATAAGGACGGATTGTCACAACCTGAGCGCAATGAATTTTCTCGAGTCGAAGGGGCTCAGCTTTGACCGCGTGATCGTTTTCCCGCATCGACTGGGGAGCGCTGGCTAAAGACTTCCGAATGTCGGCATATCAAAGGCTCACGAGCAACGCTTTACGTCGGGATAACGAGGACGAGGTACAGCGTCGCTTTTGTCCTCGACAGATCTGCGGCGATACCGAATGCACAGTTTTACCAACCAGCGGAGTTTGTATTGACGGCCCCTGGGGCAAAGAAGCTCCGGCGATAAGTAACGGAATGTCGGCGACACGAATCCATGGCTCGTTTCAAGTGAAGGATCGCAGTAGGGATCGGCGATTCAGGGGACTTTAATCCTCTACTCATTGCAGTTCAACGGCACACCATCATCCCTTACTATATTCAGCAACCTACCAGGCCAAGCGCATCAGGGATATGCCTTGCCGCGGTATGCTCGTTGCGATCGACATCCGACCGTTTGATATATCGACCCACTGCGGCGAAGTAAGAAGCTGCAGTTGGCCTGCGGCCTTCAGGTCGGCGTATTGACTCGTTGTAGGATGCTGCGGAGACCCCATCGCGAGCCACGCGGTGTAGGCATTGCTATGCGTATCATCGATCCGGTAGTGCTCCAGAAATACCTTATGAACGCTCGCCGGAATTCCTTTGATCGTCACCGTGGTGGTGGCCGGCTCGGCGGCGCCCTCCGCATCGTGATAATTCCACACCAGTACGGCCGCTTCATGATCCCCGTACGTGGCGAATGCATCGACATCCGGCGTCTGCCGAACACCAGTGCTGACCAGGGTATCCAAGGGAACCCTGCCGGAACTGAGCGTGCCGACGCGATTGCCGGACATTAAACCGAACATGCGGAAGACGTTCAGCACCGGCTTGTCGATGCCGTTCGTGGCCAGCGAGCGAAAGCCTTCGAAGTAGTCCTTATCCTCAAATTCGAACGACCAGCTCAGCATTGCCAGCAGGTTGACCGCGTGGCGATCCTGAAGGTCGAATAAGGCTTTGAACGCGGCCGCGGTGTACGCGGGGTAGAGCGTCCCGTTGCGGTAGTTGTTGGCAGGATTAATCTTCGCGGAGCACGCCGCACAGCCCTCGGGATCGGCTTCGCTAAGGAGGATGGGAAGCTTCCTGAATCGCGGATACGAGCCGATCAGCGCGAAGCCCTGTTCGGCGTCATGGAGCTCGCTGTGGATGCCCATGGTGACCTTGCCTGCGTCGATCCTCGGCGAGCCCTTGCAGTGAAAGGAGATGAAGTCCATCGGGATGAGTTTGCCATCCGCGGCGCTCCTGCCTGAGTTCACATGCTCGAGGAAGTTCTGAAGAAACGAATAGGCTTTAGGATTTCCCGGGCCGGTCGAAGCCGGTCCGCCGACTTTTGCACCGGGAAGCGCCGCCCTCACGCCCGCTACAGCGTAATCATAGAGATTCCAATACTCCTGCGGCGTGGCGTGCCAGTAATCAATGTCCGGCTCATTCCAGACTTCGAAATACCACTGCAACACCTCATACTTGCCGTATCGCTCGACCAGGTGAGCGGTGACGGCGCGCACAAGCTCTCCCCACCTGGCATAGTCCTTCGGCGGATTGTTGCTATTACCGGAGACCGTCGACTGCGGAAAGTGGACCTCGTACGGCTCGTGCCGATCCGGAAGGTCCGCAGCCAGATCCCTGGGCATAAACCCAAGCTCGACCATGGGCCTGACCCCGGCCGCCTGATACGCGTCGAAGATGCCGTCGAGGATCTTGAAGTCGTAGTGCGGTTTGCCGTTTGCGTCTTCCGAGTAGACGTTGGTCGAACTGAACTTCAGCTCCGCTTTGCCGTCGCCCGAGGTTAGCAGATGATGCGTGCGGATGTAGACCGGCACCGGACTGAGGTCATGCAACTCGCTCAACAGCTCTTTGCCGTGGGGCATGGTCGTATAGTTCGCTTCGTCGTAACCGAACCAGCGATAGATTGGCTTGTAGACCCCGATGGTCTTGGTCAGGTCGATCTGAATCGTGACCTGGGGCTCATGGGAGATTGGAGCGGGATCGGGCACTATGCCCTGGGCAGCGAGCGGAGCGATCAGCGACACCGTTAATGCAACCTTGAGAATCACGGAAGGTACCCCGAGTCGCCCTTGGAACCATTTGGAAAGCTGCGCCATCGTATATCGCCTCTGCCACTATGGTACGCATGAGCGGGTGACAGGTACAGGCAGGTCGGGACTGGCACGTCAGGGTCGAGTTCGGAATCGATTACTGGAGTTGAAAATGGGCGTTTAGGAGGACCGATCTGGTGGGACCCGACCGGGAAATGCGCCTTGTCCTGTTGGCGTCGGTTGAGAAACGGTTTCTGGTTGTCGGCTGCTGTCCTCGACGAGAAATCAGCTGACGAAAGCGCCAGAGAAGTAAATAGCCAGGGCCGACGCATATCAAATCCCCAGTAATTTGAGTAAGTAGGGGAGGTTCCATGCGGCTCTGAGTCTTTTTCCTTTGATCCCGCGCTTGAAAGTAGTGTCCTGTTTGAGCAGGTTCAAC
>Ga0182030_10017685_pt1 | contig 13734 bp, 3 predicted proteins | sample 812S3MmetaG_FD_121299 | JGI IMG/M metagenome (GOLD analysis project Ga0182030, IMG submission 121299) | Permafrost microbial communities from Stordalen Mire, Sweden - 812S3M metaG (Illumina Assembly) | ecosystem: Environmental > Terrestrial > Soil > Wetlands > Permafrost | place: Sweden... | reverse complement strand
GCCGATGCGCGGCGATTGGGGCATCCGGTGTTAGCCCTGTTACGGGCGTCCGCGGTGAATCAAGATGGTGCTTCAAACGGACTGACCGCCCCGAATGGGCCGTCGCAGCAGCGGTTGATCCGAGCGGCACTGACCAACGGCGGCCTGACCGCGGCCGACGTGGACGTGGTCGAAGGGCATGGGACGGGTACCACGCTGGGGGACCCGATCGAGGCGCAGGCACTTTTGGCGACGTACGGACAGGACCGGCCGGCCGATCGGCCGCTGTGGTTGGGGTCGATCAAATCCAACATCGGTCATTCGTCGGCTGCCGCGGGCGTGGCCGGGGTGATCAAGATGGTGCAGGCGATGCGGCACGGGGTGCTGCCGAAGACGCTGAACGTGGATGTGCCGACGCCGCATGTGGACTGGTCGGAGGGCGCGGTTTCGTTGTTGACGGAGCCGCAACCCTGGCCGGTGGTGGACCGGCCGCGGCGGGCAGGAGTGTCGTCGTTCGGCATCAGCGGTACGAATGCGCATGTCATTATCGAGCAATCACCGGAGCCGGAAAGCGGTGTAGCTCAACATGATGACGCCAAGACGGCGGCGGCATGGGTGCTCTCCGCGCGCTCAAGCCAGGCGCTGGCCAATCAGGCCACCCGGTTGCTGGACCACGTGGCCGGCGTCGAGGCGGGCACGGGCAGTCTGAGCCCGGTGGATGTGGGCTGGTCACTGGTCTCCACGCGCTCGGTTTTCGAACATCGCGCGGTGGTGGTCGGTGCCGATCGGGATGCTCTGATGGCCGGGCTGGCCAGGCTGGCTGCCGGTGAACCCGGCGCGAACGTGGCGGTGGGCCGTGCGAAGTCGGCGACCAAGGTGGTGTTCGTCTTTCCCGGCCAAGGCTCGCAGGCGCTGGGGATGGGCGCTCAGCTGTACGAGCGATTCCCGGTGTTCGCGAAGGCTCTGGAGGAGGTGATGCACGCGTTGGACGGTCATCTGCGGGTGCCGCTCAGGCAGGTGCTCTGGGGCGATGACGCGGAACTGTTGGAGAACACGGAATTTGCCCAGCCGGCGCTGTTCGCGATCGAAGTGGCATTGGCGGCCCTGTGGCGGCACTGGGGTGTGCTGCCCGACGTGGTGATGGGGCATTCGGTGGGGGAGATCGCCGCCGCGCATGTGGCGGGCGTGCTGACGCTCGACGATGCCGCGCGGCTGGTAGCGGTTCGAGGCCGGCTGATGGCGGCGTTGCCGTCCGGTGGCGCGATGGTTGCCGTGGCCGCCAGCGAAGACGAAGTGACACCGCTACTTACACCGGATGTCAGTGTCGCGGCGATCAATGGCCCGAACGCGGTGGTGATCTCCGGTGACGCGGCCGCGGTGAGCAGTCTGGCGGATCAGTTCACCGGGCAGGGTCGGCGGGTGCATCGGTTGGCGGTTTCGCACGCGTTTCACTCGGTGTTGATGGAGCCCATGACCGAGGAATTTGCCCGGCTGCTGGTCGGGGTGGCGGCGGAGGAGCCACAGATCAGCCTGGTGTCCAACGTGACTGGGCAGTTAGCCGGTCCCGGCTATGGCTCGGCACCGTATTGGGTTGAGCATGTGCGTCAGCCGGTGCGCTTCGCCGACGGCGTGCGATTGGCCGAATCACTGGGGGCTGGGGTCTATCTCGAAGTCGGCCCCGGCGCGGGCTTGAATGCGGCTGTACAGCAGTCGTTGGCAACCGAGCAGGCCGGCTCGGTGGTGACCCTGGCGAAGGGTCAACCCGAAATCGATTCGCTGCTGAGAGCCGCCGGGCAGCTGTTCACCACGGGTGTGGGGGTGGACTGGCAGGCCGCGCTGGGTGGTTTGGGCGCCCGCCGGGTGGAGTTGCCGACCTATGGGTTTGCGCGGCGCCGGTATTGGTTGGCGGCGGGTGGGTCCGGGTCAGGTGCCGGGGTGCGGGCCGCGGGTTTGGTCGGTGGCGATCATCCCTTGCTGGGTGCGGTGGTGGAGCGTCCCGATGTGGGTGGGGTGGTGCTGACCGGCTGGTTGTCCCTGGGCGCCCAGGAATGGCTGGCTGATCATGCCGTCGGCGCAGCGGTGCTGTTTCCGGGGGCCGGGTTTGTGGAGTTGGTATTACGGGCCGGCGATGAGGTCGGCTGCGGGGTGGTAGATGAGCTGACCTTGATGGCTCCGTTGGTGTTGCCGGCCACCGGCGGAGTACGGGTGCAGGTGGTGGTGGGCGCGGCCGAAGAGTCGGGTACGCGGGCAGTGTGGGTGTATTCGCATGCTGGCGAGCCCGATTCGGTGTGGGTGGTGCACGCGCAGGGCGCGCTGAGCGCCGGCTCGCTGGCGCCGACGGCTGATTTGTCGGTGTGGCCGCCGGTGGGAGCCTCGCCGGTGGATGTCGCTGATGCATATGACCAGTTCGCCGCGCGGGGCTATGGGTACGGCCCGGCATTTCGCGGTTTGCGTGGTATCTGGCGGCGGGAAGATGAGACCTTCGCCGAAGTTGCCGTTCCCGACGACGCGGGTCTGGCGGTGGACGGCTTCGGGATTCATCCGGTGGTGTTGGACGCGGCCTTGCACGCGATGGGCGTGGTTGGTGAGCTCGACTCGATGGTGTTGCCGTTTTCGTGGCAGGGGGTGTGTTTGCATGCGGCGGGGGCGTCGCGGGTTCGGGTCCGAATAGCGCCGGCCGACGCCGGAGCGGTTTCGGTCGAACTGGCCGATGGAGCGGGGCTGCCGGTCTTGTCGGTGCGGTCGTTGGTGATGCGTCCGGTGTCGCTTGAGCAGTTGTCGGCGGCCGCGGCTCCCTCTGCTCGTGCCGGTGGGGGGTTGTTGGAGGTGACATGGTCTCCGGTTTCGTTGGACGCCAACGATGTTGGGGCCGTGTCGGTACGGGTATGGCAGGATTTCGAGACTGACACAGCGATCGACGGGGCCGCCGCCGACGCGGTGGTGTGGAAGTTGGGATCTGATGATGCGGGCGTGGTGGGGTCGGTGCATGCCGCCACCCATGCGGTCCTGGCGGTGTTGCAATCATGGTTGGCCGGTGAGCGCACTGCGCTGCTGGTGGTGCTGACCAGCGGTGCGGTGGGGTTGGCGGGTGAGGATGTGACGGATCTGGCGGGCGCGGCGGTGTGGGGGTTGGTGCGTTCGGCGCAGGCCGAACAACCGGGCCGAGTCCTCTTGCTGGATTCGGATGGGTCCGTCGATGTCGGCGCTGTAATCGGCTGTGGTGAACCACAATTGGTGGTGCGTTCCGGTGTGGTGCATGCGGCTCGGCTGGCGCCGGCGAACTCCCCGCCGGTATTGCGTTTGCCTGAGCCGCCGTTGGTGTGGCGGTTGGCCGCCGGCAGCGGGGGAACGTTAGAGGATTTGGTGGTCCAGTCGAGCGAACCAGTGGAACTGGCTGCCGGCCAGGTGCGGGTGGCGGTGGCGGCCGTCGGGGTCAATTTCCGGGATGTGCTGGTGGCGTTGGGCATGTATCCGGGCGCGGCGCAGCTCGGGGCCGAGGGTTCCGGGGTCGTCGTCGAGGTCGCTCCGGGTGTGACCGGACTGGCCGTTGGCGATGCGGTGATGGGCGTGCTGGGGGTCGCGGGCTCAGAAGCTGCGGTGGATGAGCGGTTCCTTACGCGGGTGCCGCAGGGTTGGTCGTTGGCGGAGGCCGCGGGTGTGCCGGTGGTGTTCTTGACGGCCTACTACGGCTTGTCGACTCTGGCGCAGGTGCGCGCCGGCGAATCGGTGCTCGTGCATGCTGCCGCCGGTGGGGTGGGTATGGCCGCGGTGCAGCTGGCTCGGCATTGGGGGTTGGAGGTATTCGCAACTGCCAGTCGAGGCAAGTGGGATACGTTGCGCGCAATGGGGTTTGACGATGACCACATTGCGGATTCACGGACGCTGGAGTTCGAGGAGAAATTCTCTTCCGCCAGCGGGGGTCGTGGGGTGGATGTGGTGCTCAACTCGTTGGCCGGTGAGTTCACGGACGCTTCGCTGCGGTTGTTGGCGCCCGGCGGTCGTTTTCTCGAGATGGGCAAGACCGATCTTCGGGACGAGGAATCGCTCGCCCGTGATCACCAAGGGGTGAGATATCGGGCGTTTGATCTGATGGAGGCCGGCCCGGAACATATTCAGCAGATGTTGACCGAGTTGATCGGGTTGTTCGAAGCCGATGTGTTGCAACGCCTGCCCCTGAAGACCTGGGATGTGCGTCGTGCCGCGGAGGCCTATCGATTTATGAGCCAGGCTCGCCACATCGGCAAGGTGGTCTTGACCCTGCCCGATGGGCCCGGTGGTGGGTTTCGTGCGGGCACCGTGTTGATCACCGGCGGCACCGGGATGGCCGGCGGTGTGGTGGCCCGCCATGTGGTGCACCGGTATGGGGCCCGTCATGTGGTGTTGGCCAGTCGTCGCGGCCAAGATGCTGACGGCGTCGGTGAGTTGGCGGCCGACTTGGCACAAGCGGGCGCCCAGGTGCAAGTGGTGGCCTGTGACGTTAGTGATCGTGCGGCAGTGGCGGCGTTGTTGGCAGACCTGCCAACCCAGTACCCGTTGACCGCGGTGATTCATGCTGCGGGGGTGCTCGACGATGCGGTGATTGCGTCGCTGAACGCTGAGCGCATCGATACGGTCCTGCGGGCCAAGGTGGACGCGGCGTGGAATCTGCATGAGCTGACCCAGGATCGGGATTTGTCGGCGTTTGTGGTGTTTTCGTCGATGGCCGGGATTGTCGGCGGCCCGGGGCAGGGCAATTATGCGGCGGCCAACAGTTTTCTCGACGGGCTGGCCACGCATCGGCGTGCTCGCGGGCTGCCAGGACTATCGGTGGCCTGGGGACTGTGGGAACAAGCGTCGGCAATGACCGAACACCTTGGGGAACGCGATAAAGCCAGGATGAGCAGAGTGGGCCTGGCCCCGTTGTCGAACAACCAAGCGCTCGAATTGTTCGATACCGCGATGCTCGGTGAGCGTCCGGTCGTGGTGGCCACCCGCCTGGATCAGGCTGGACTCGCTGCCAACAGCGCCGTCCTACCGCCCCTGTTGAGTCAGTTGACCACCCGCCGAACTCGGCGCGTTGTCGACGACACCGCCAGCACGATGGCGTCGCTGACGGGCCTGCGGGCACGGCTGGAGGGCCTGACCCCCGAGCAGCGACACAGCGAACTCGTCGAACTGGTCTGCAGCAACGCCACAGCCGTGCTGGGGCACCTGAACGTTGCGGACATTAACGCCGACACCGGGTTTCAGGATCTCGGGTTTGATTCATTGAGTGCGGTCGAATTGCGGAACCGGCTCAAAACCGCCACTGGACTGACGATGTCGCCCACGGTGATCTTCGACTACCCGACGCCCGCCGCGCTGGCCCAGCATTTCGATACCGAACTCGCGGCCACCCCAACCAGCCAAGCCACCGCCACCGCCAGCGATCAACCCACCTCGATGGCCAGGTTCAACGACATCACTCGTGAACTGCAAACCCTGATCAGCCAGCCGCACTGGAACCCAGACGAAAGAACACAGCTGAGCACTCGCCTGGAAACCCTGCTGGCCACGGCCAGCGTCGCACCCCTGAGCACGGACCTATTCCAGCCAGAGCACCCCGACGACCTGTACAACGACGACATCAGCACCGCTACGGAAAGCCAGCTCTTCGCCATTCTCGACGAAGATCTGGGCCCGTAACGCCTGGGCAACTCAACCGGCGCTGCCGGGCATGCCGGCGCTGCCGTTTTGGCCGACGGGCGTACCGGTAGCGCGTGGTCGCAACACGGGCACGCTCGGGTTTACCGCTAGCTTGGTCGCAGGCGTATTAATTCGTCGAGGGTGGAGGGTGCTGTGAAAACGGCAGACGTGGCAATTATCGGGCTCGCGTGCCGGTTTCCCGGCGCTGCCGGACCCGAGGCCTTCTGGCGCGTCGTCCGTGACGGGCTCGAGGTTACCCGGCCGCCCGGTGCAGACCCCCGAGCGGATATCCGCGCGAATCGGCAGCGAGAAGGGTTGTTGGACAACGTCGCCGAATTCGACGCTGACTTCTTCAACGTATCGCCGCACGAGGCCCGCGCCATGGACCCACGGCAGCGACTGGCGCTCGAACTGACGTGGGAACTGCTCGAAAGCGCCTTCGTCGTTCCGGGAGCCCTACGCGGAAAGCAGGTTGCCGTTTACCTCGGAGCGATGACGGATGACTACGCCGTGCTGACGCTGCGCGACACTACCGACAACATCGATCACCACTCATTCACCGGCCTTAGCCGGGCAATGATCGCCAACAAGATCTCCTATGCCTTCGGTCTGCGTGGCCCCAGCATGATCGTCGATTCCGGCCAGTCATCTTCCCTGACAGCTGTGCACCTGGCGTGCGAAAGCCTTCGCTCAGGCGAATCGGCGCTGGCGATCGCGGGTGGGGTCCACCTCAACCTGGCAAGAGAAACCGCGTCCTTGGAAAGAGAATTCGGTGCTCTATCCAGGTCTGGTCACACCTACGCGTTTGATTCGCGCGCAGACGGTTATGTGCGCAGCGAGGGCGGCGGCCTTGTTCTACTCAAGCCGTTGCGCGCCGCCCTCGATGACGGCGACCGCATCCGGGCCGTCATTCGCGGCAGCGCGATCGGTAATGCCGGACACAGCACCGCCGGACAGACAGTGCCGTCGGTGTCAGCGCAAGCCGACGTTATCCGGCGTGCCCTGTCGAGCGCAGGCCTGGACAGCGGCCACATCCACTACATCGAGGCCCACGGCACAGGCACCGAGATCGGCGACCCGGTAGAGGCACGAGCGCTCGGCGAAGTATTCGCGCGGCGCCAACACCGTCGGTTGAGTGTGGGCTCAGTGAAGACCAATATCGGCCACGCCGGCGGCGCCGCGGGAATCGCCGGTTTGCTGAAAACCATTCTGGCACTGGAAAACGCAATGATTCCGCCGAGTCTCAACTTTGCCGGCCCAAGCCCCGCTATTGACCTGGACGGCCTGGGGCTGCGCGTCAACACCACACTGACACCGTGGCCGGTGGGGGATGAGCCCCGGCGGGCGGGGGTGTCATCGTTCGGAATGGGCGGGACGAATGCCCACGTGCTCGTCGAGCAGGCCCCGGCGGAGCGGGACAGTGTCGCGGCTGAACGTGATGACGCGCCGCTGGCCTGGGTGGTGTCGGGTCGTACGGAGCAGGCGTTGACTAACCAGGCGGCGCGACTGCTGGCGCACGTCACCGGCGATCCCGGCCTGACTGCGGCAGATGTGGGGTGGTCGTTGGCGACGACGCGCTCGGAATTCGAACATCGGGCGGTGCTGGTGGCTGCCGATCGCGAGGTTCTGTTGGCGGAGTTGGCGGGGTTGGCTGCCGGGAAGCCGGATGCGGGTGCTGTGGTGGGCCGGGCTGGTACCGCGGGCAAGACGGTCTTCGTGTTTCCCGGCCAGGGCACACAGTGGCCGGGGATGGGCGCTGCGCTCTATCGCAGATTTCCGGTGTTCGCGCAGGCTTTCGATGAGGCCGCCGCGATGTTGGAGGGTCACATGCGGTTGCCGCTGCGCGACGTGATGTGGGGTGGCACCGCCGAGCTGGTCGATAACACCGAGTTTGCTCAGCCGGCAATTTTCGCCATCGAGGTTGCGTTGGCGGCGTTGCTGCAGCACTGGGGGGTGGTCCCGGATGTGGTGCTCGGCCATTCGGCGGGCGAGATCACCGCCGCCTATGTGGCCGGCGTGATCTCGCTACGCGATGCGGCACGCATCGTCGCGGGGCGGGGTCGGTTGATGGCCGACTTGCCCGCCGGTGGGGTGATGGTCGCGGTGGCAGCCGGCGAAAGCGAAGTGGCGTCGTTGCTCACCGAAGGGGTGGAGGTTGCGGCGACCAACAGCCCGAACGCAGTGGTGATTTCGGGTGCCGCGGCGCCGGTGGGTATGGTGGCGGATCTGTTGGCGCAGCGGGGCAGGCGGGTGCACCGATTGGCGGTCTCGCTTGCCGCTCATTCGGCGTTGGTCGACCCCATGCTGGGTCCGTTTGCTCAGCTGTTGGCCGAATTAAAGCCCGATGAACCACGGATTGGGTTGGTGTCCACAGTTTCTGGGCAGCTGGCCGGGCCCGGATATGGGACGGCACGGTATTGGGTACAGCATCTGCGTCAGCCCGTGCGTTTTGCAGACGGAGTGCGTGCCGCCGAGTCGTTGGGGGCCGGGGTGTTCGTCGAAGTTGGCCCCGGTGGTGGTCTGAGCGCAGCGGTGGAGCAGTCGCTGAAAACCCAGCAGCCGGTGTCAGTTATCACGATGACCAAAGACCAACCCGAGGCGCACTCACTGCTGGTCGCGGCCGGGCGGTTGTTTACCGCCGGCGTCGGGGTGAAGTGGGATGCGGTCTTGGCGGGCTCGCGCGGGCGGCGGGTTTCGTTGCCCACCTACGGGTTTGTTCGCCAACGGTTTTGGGTGGGCACCGGGGCGGATCAACAGCTCCTGATTGCGAGTCAGCCGGCCGACTGGGCCGACCGCGTGAAGCAGCTGGATCCCGACGAGCAACACCGCCGGCTGGTCGAATTGGTATGCGGCCATGTGGCAATCGTGTTGGGACACACAAGCGGCCATGACATCGACGCCGGGCGCGCTTTTGAAGACCTCGGATTCGACTCGCTCACCGGTGTCGAACTCCGCAACCGACTCAAGGCCGATACTGGGCTGGCTTTGTCGCGCACCTTGATCTTTGACTATCCCACTCCGGCCGCGTTGGCCGATCACCTGCTCCAACAACTGCTTTACGACCGTAACGCCGAAACCGACGATGAGAAGATTTGGTCGTCGCTGAAAAAGATTCCGCTTCAAGAGCTTCGACGCACCGGTTTGCTTGACCAGCTTCTATTACTTGCGGACGGTGCCGAAAAGTCACTTCCTGATTCAATAATCAGCGATGACGTCATCGATTCGTTGAGCCCCGAGGCTCTAATCGCGATGGCACTTAACCCGGTTAACCCAGAAGATGACGTTGAATAACGAAATACTAGGTGGCGGAACCAATTACGGAACCTCAATACAACACGTGTCGAATAAGGGCCCTTTTGCCAGACTGTGTCAAACAACATAAACTCGGGTATACGGGAGTGTTGGTTGACCTTTGACTTATAGAGGGCGGGCTATGAGCGTCATCGCGGGAGTTTTCGGTGCGTTGCCGCCGCATCGCTATAGCCAGAGCGAGATTACCGACCAGATTGTCCAGTTCCCGGCTTTGCAGGAGCACGAGGGAATCGTTCGGCGTCTCCATGCCGCCGCGAAGGTCGACAGCCGCCATTTCGTCCTGCCGCTGGAACAGTATGCGTCACTGGGCGACTTCACTGAGACGAACGAGATCTTCATCGAACACGCGGTGGACCTCGGCTGTGAGGCTTTGCTGGGCGCTCTTGAAGAGGCCGGCCTGCAGCCCCAAGACATCGATATGATCGCCAGCACGACGGTCACCGGAATCGCGGTACCGTCGCTGGAAGCCCGGATCGCAGGACGGCTCGGCCTGCGCCCGGACGTTCGCCGGTTGCCACTGTTCGGCTTGGGCTGCGCGGCGGGGGCGGGGGGAGTGGCCCGGCTCAACGACTATTTGCTCGGTGCGCCCGACGACGTTGCTGCGCTGGTGTCGGTCGAGCTTTGCTCGCTTACCTTCCCAGGGGTCAAACCAACCGTGTCGGGCCTGGTCGGCACGGCGATGTTCGGAGACGGAGCCGCCGCGGTCGTGGCTGTCGGGGACCGTCGCGCCCAACAAGTGGGCGCCAACGGCCCGGACATTGTGGATTCGCGCAGCCGCCTATACCCCGGATCGCTGCACATCATGGGCTGGGACGTCGGTTCCGACGGCATGCAACTGCGGCTTTCCCCAGACCTCACCAAGCTGATCGAGCAATACCTGGCCGGGGACGTCAACGGGTTCCTGGGCACGCATGGGTTGAGCAGCGGCGACATCGGCGCCTGGATTACCCATCCCGGCGGTCCCAAGGTCATCGACGCGATCGGTAAGACCCTCGAGCTCCCCCCGGAAGCGCAGGAGTTGACCTGGCGATCTCTTGGCGAGATCGCCAACCTCTCGTCGGCTTCGGTGCTGCACATCTTGCGGGACACCATCGCCAAACCGCCACCCAGTGGCAGCCCTGGGGTGATGCTCGCCATGGGTCCCGGATTCTGCACGGAACTCGTACTGCTGCGCTGGCAGTAAGCCGTTTTCATTCGAGCAATTCCGACAGCTCCATCCAGCGGTTCTCCGTCGCAGCGACTTCGCTTTCCAGACCGCGCAACTCTCCCGTCAGCTTCGTGACGCCGACATGGTCGGCCTGATCATGCTCGGCGAGTTCGCTGTGTTTGGTCGCGATCCGTTCGGCGAGCCGTGCAAGCTGGCGATCCGTGGCGGCCAGCTCCTTCTCAGCGGTGCGACGCCGCGCACCGGACATCGCGTGCGCTTCGACCGGCAGCCCTTCGGCAGCCTCCCCAGCAGTACTTGTGGCCGTCGGACGGCCGGCCAGCCGCAGATATTCGTCGATGCCGCCGGGCAGATGCCGCAACCGGCCGTCGAGAATGGCGTACTGCTGGTCGGTGACACGCTCGAGCAGGTAGCGGTCGTGCGAGACGACGATCAAGGTGCCCGGCCAGGAGTCGAGCAGGTCCTCCGTGGCCGTCAGCATGTCGGTGTCGACGTCGTTGGTCGGCTCGTCGAGGAGCAGCACGTTCGGCTCGGATAACAAGGTGAGCATCAGCTGCAACCGCCGCCGTTGGCCGCCGGAAAGTTCGCCGACTCGCGCGGACAGCTCGTCAAAACCGAGTCGCTCCAGCAGCTGGGCCGGGGTGACCTCGCGGCCCTCGACCTCATAGCCGCCGGGCAGCCTGCCCAGCACATCGGCGATCCGGTCACCGGCCAGCGCGGCCAGCTGATCGCCTTGCTGATCAAGCACGGCCAGCTTGACCGTCTTCCCGTGCTTGACGCGCCCGGTCTCTGGCTGCACTGTGCCCGCGATCAACCCCAGCAGGGTTGACTTCCCGGCCCCGTTGGCACCGACGATGCCGGTGCGCTCACCGGGGCCGATGCGCCACTCGACATCACGCAGCACCGGGCGGCCATCAAACGAGACCGACACGTCGAGCAGGTCGACGACGATCTTGCCCAGCCGGGCGGTGGCCAGCTTGGCCAGTTCGACGGTGTCGCGCAGCGGGGGGACGTCGGCGATCAACTGGTTGGCGGCATCGATGCGAAATTTAGGCTTGGAGGTCCGCGCCGGCGGGCCCCGACGCAGCCAGGCCAACTCCTTGCGCATCAGGTTCTGCCGCTTGGCCTCCGAAGCGGCGGCCATGCGGTCCCGCTCGACGCGCTGCAAAACGTAGGCCGCGTAGCCACCCTCGAACGGTTCGACGATCCCGTCGTGCACCTCCCAGGTGGTGCTGGCGACCTCGTCGAGAAACCAGCGGTCGTGTGTCACCACCAGCAGCCCACCGGTGTTGCGCGGCCAGCGTTGTTGCAGGTGAGCGGCCAGCCAGGTGATGCCTTGGATGTCCAGGTGGTTGGTGGGCTCGTCCAGAGCGATCACGTCCCACTCGCCGACCAGCAGTTTGGCCAGCTGCACCCGTCGGCGTTGGCCGCCGCTGAGGGTGCCCACGGTGGCATCCCAGCCGATGTCGGACACCAGCCCGTCAACCACGTCGCGCACGCGCGCGTCACCCGCCCACTGGTGTTCGGCTTGGTCGCCGACGAGGGTCCAGCCGACCGTGTCGTCCGGGTCGAGGGTGTCGGCCTGGCTCAGCGCGCTGACCCGCAGTCCGCCGCGCTGGGTAACGCGACCGGAGTCCGGCCGCAGCTGGCCGGTCAGCAGGCCGAGCAGGCTGGACTTGCCGTCGCCGTTGCGTCCCACGATGCCGATGCGCGCACCGTCATTGACCCCGAGCGTGACGGCCTCGAATACCACTTGGTTCGGGTATGCGAGGTGTATCGACTCGGCTCCCAACAGGTGCGCCACCGGGCCGAGGGTACCGGCGCACCGGCCCGACCGCGGCCGACAAAGCCCCGCGCGAACAAACTGCCTGACCAGAGCCACACCACAGGCCCGTGTGCCATGATGTCCAAGCTGTCAAGAGTTAGGGAGCAGCGGTGGGTCTGAATTTTTCGATGGTCACCCGACCGGTCGAGCGTCTGGTGGCCACGGCGCAAAACGGCCTGGAAGTCCTGCGGCTGGGGGGCCTGGAGACCGGGAGCGTTCCGTCGCCGTCTCAGATCGTCGAGAGCGTACCGATGTACAAGCTCCGACGGTATTTTCCACCGAAAGGCCAGCCGGTGGGTCCGCCCGTGCTGATGGTGCATCCGATGATGATGTCGGCGGACATGTGGGACGTCACCCGCGAGGAGGGCGCGGTGGGGATCCTGCACGCCAGCGGGCTCGATCCGTGGGTGATCGACTTTGGCTCGCCCGACAAAATCGAAGGCGGCATGCGCCGCAACCTGGCCGACCACATCGTCGCGCTCAGTGCAGCGGTCGACACCGTCAAGGACGCTACCGGCAGCGACGTGCACCTGGTCGGGTACTCGCAAGGCGGGATGTTCTGCTACCAGGCTGCGGCATACCGGCGTTCCAAAGACATCGCCAGCATCGTGACGTTCGGAGCGCCGGTCGATACCCTGGCCGCGCTGCCGATGGGCATCCCGGCCAATTTGGGCGTCGCTGCAGCCAATTTCATGGCGGACCACGTCTTCAGCTGGATGGATATCCCAAGCTGGTTGGCGCGCGCGGGTTTCCAGATGCTGGACCCACTGAAAACAGCCAAGGCGCGGGTCGACTTCGTGCGTCAGCTGCACGATCGCGAAGCGCTGCTACCGCGCGAACAGCAGCGCCGGTTCCTCGAGTCCGAAGGGTGGATCGCGTGGTCGGGCCCGGCGGTCTCCGAGTTGCTCAAGCAATTCATCGCGCACAACCGAATGATGACCGGCGGCTTTGCCGTCAATGGGCAAATGGTCACGCTCACCGATATCACCTCTCCGGTATTGGCTTTCATCGGCGAAGTTGACGACATCGGCCAGCCGGCATCGGTGCGCGGCATCCGGCGGGCCGCGCCCAACGCCGAGGTCTACGAACATCGCATCCGGACAGGGCATTTCGGTCTCGTCGTTGGATCCAAGGCGGCCGAGCAGGGCTGGCCGACGGTGGCCGAATGGGTGCAATGGCTCAATACCGGGGGAGATAAGCCGGACAGCATCGACGTGATGGCCGATCAACCGGCCGAATACACCGACAGCGGCGTCGCATTGAGCTCTCGGCTTGTGCACGGTGTCGGGGAAGCGTCCGAAGCCGCGCTTGCGCTGGCCCGCGGCGCGGCCGACGCCGTCGTCGGCGCCAACAAATCGATGCGCACGTTGGCCGTGGAAACGGCCCGGACGCTGCCACGGCTGGCCCGGCTCGGACAGCTCAACGACCACACCCGGATCTCATTGGGCCGCATCATTGATGAGCAGGCACACAACGCCCCGCAGGGCGAATTCCTGCTGTTCGACGGGCGCGTGCACACCTACGAGGCCGTCAACCGCCGTATCGACAACGTGGTTCGCGGCCTGATCGAGGTCGGGGTACGGCAGGGCGACCGGGTGGGTGTGCTGATGGAGACGCGGCCCAGCGCGCTGGTCGCCATTGCCGCGCTGTCCCGGCTTGGTGCGGTTGCCGTGGTGATACGGCCGGACGCCGATCTGGCCGCGTCGGTCCGGCTCGGACGGGTGAGTGAGATCCTGACCGACCCCACCAACCTCGAAGCCGCGCGCCAGCAACCCGGGAATGTTCTGGT
>Ga0182030_10017684_pt1 | contig 13734 bp, 12 predicted proteins | sample 812S3MmetaG_FD_121299 | JGI IMG/M metagenome (GOLD analysis project Ga0182030, IMG submission 121299) | Permafrost microbial communities from Stordalen Mire, Sweden - 812S3M metaG (Illumina Assembly) | ecosystem: Environmental > Terrestrial > Soil > Wetlands > Permafrost | place: Sweden... | reverse complement strand
GCTTGGTGGGCGTAGCTCAGCTGGTAGAGCTCCGGGTTGTGGTCCCGGCGGTCGCGGGTTCGAATCCCGTCGCTCACCCTAGTAAAATACCTGCAAACCAGCGCATATAGCGGTGAGCGGCGTCCGCGCCAGCCCAATTCTATGGACCAATCATGGACCAATTTGTCGGGGAGCGAGGGCGCGAGCGCCGAGAACGCGCGATGAGCTACCTCCTCGCACTGACGGGATCGGCGAACGCCACGCCCGACGACATACAAGACACCGTGGACTGGCACCTCCACCCGGAGCGACGGGCGATCTGGACTAACCGCAAGATTGACGGGATAGCGAAGGGCATGCGACTCGCCGTGAAGATGGCCGGCGCGAAGGTCGTCGTGTTGACCGGAACTGTTGCGGTCGCGGCCCCCCGCGAGGACCCAGTCGAGGACTGGGACGGGCGACTTCTCCACTGGCGCTATGACGTGGACTGGGATCCCGGGAGGGCCGGTCTCTGGGTGCCTGTCCACGAGCTAGGGCCGCCGTTCAGCGAAAACGTGCGCACGATGCGCTTCATCGACCGGGCCGATTGGCTCCGCGTATATCACGCGCTTCACGGCGAGGATCCCGTGCCTCAGGCCTGACGGACGGCTGATCGGGCGCATACCTTGCGATATCGTCGCCGCGTGCGCCGGAGCAGGCCAATCGGGTGGTCACTTGCAGCTTGCTGCTGCCTGCTGGTCGCGGCCCACGGGAGCTCGGCGAACGCCTCCTCCAAAGCAAAGTCGCCCGCGCGCCTGTCGGCGAAAACAGCCCAGCTCGTGGCCGTGCCAGAGGCCACCCTCGCCGAGCTCGCCACCGACGTCGAGCTAGTGAAGGCCGCCGCTCTCATCAGCCAGATCCGCGCCGCCTCCGGCAGCGCCCGCACGGCCCTGCTCAAAGAGCTAGCCGCCGACGACCCCGCCTGCGTCACCTACAGCAACTTCGGCGAGCCCGACGGCGTCAGCACCGGAGACACCTGCCCGGCCGCGACCTTGGCCCCGCTGGCGACGCGCCATGCCCAGGCCGAGCGCGCAGTGACCTCGATCATCTCCATCCTCACGAGCGCCGACGCCTCCGCGCAGACGATTGTCCCCAACTCCCTCGGCTTCCACCTCACCGTCGGCGGAGACCTCAGCAGCGATATCAAGAATGCCGACCGCGCGGGCTTCGCCGACCAGGCCGCGCGGCTGAGCGCGTTCAAGGCCCCCATTAGCGCCGGCACAACCGCGCCCAACGACACCGCGACAACAGAGCAATGCGGCACCGTCTTCGCCAGCTCCTTCGCGGCCTTCCAACTGACGGCCACCAACATGTCGTGCGCGGTCGCAGCCCAAGCCGTGAAGTCGGCTCCGGCTCCGGCGAACATCAGCGCCTCCACGACCATCGAGATCCCTGGCTACAGCTGTAGCCACGCGGTCGTGGGCGGCCGTGAGAACTGGAGCTGCAAGGCTGCCGCCAGCGACCAGTCACTCAACTTCTACACGAGCGCTTCCTAACGCCGCCAGGCGTCATCAGCGGCGGCCCGCGACCGGCCCCATCGCCTCGGCAGCGTCGAACGGCCGGTCGTTGAGGCGCGCTCCGCAACGACGATGGATCGGCTGTTGTTCACGGCTTCCGTATTGTCCCGCGCGAGGCGGCTGCGACGACAGTGGCGCGCCGGCACGACAGGGTTCCGACGAGCCGCCGGGTTTCGGTCCAGCCCAAGCTCCTACTAGGTGCCGGATCGAGCCGACCGACGCCAAGACGCCGTGGTCGTCGAACGACTGCGTGTAGTCGATCGACGTGCACTGGGCGGACACTGTTGCGGTGGTGGACAAGCCCGACGACGGCCCCGCGATCGCGGTGGTCATGCAGAGACACCGTTGGAGGCAGGCGCCGTACGTCGACGTACGATGCTGGGGTGCATCGGTATTGGGGGAACCACCAGGGCGGCTTGCCCGCGGCGGACGCCGCTTTCATCGATGACACCGCCGAGTCGGACTAGACGCCATGGCAGCTCAATCACCACGCGCGCGCGGCGCCTTGGGCGCTCTACGGTTGACGGCGGCGACGGGGCCGGCGTCTGGCTCGCTGTCTAAGCTTGCTACGAGCTGACTCTGGGCTTCGCAGACGCTGATGCCGACCACGATCGCGCTCCGCTTCCGAGACCTTGCTGGCCCGACAATTCCGGGCCATCGGCAAGCGATCGCCGATCACGGCAGCGCTTGGTGGGCCTGGTGGTCGAAGCCTGAGGAGAACATCCCGCGCAAACTTCTGGCGCAGCTCGTGGCCCAGCTGGAACGCAGCGAAGAGGTCTGGCTGTTGCTCGTCGATTCGGGCGAGAAGAAGGTCTATCGGGCACAGCTGAGCTCGATCTGCGTCGCGCCCGGCGCCAGCCGCATTCCGAGTCCCGACCAGAGCCGCACCCCCGCCTACTACGAGGACCAGGAGTACCTCGTGTGGTTCGAGTTCTCCGCAATTGAAGGTCCCGAGCCTGAGACGCGACTGACTGGCTTCAGCTACGACGAGCTCGCGCAAGGCGAGTTCGATCAGGACCCCTATCGGGACGACTTCGACGGCAAGCGCGTCTTCGGCGTTACCGAGCTCCTTGGTCGTCATCGCACGATGTACTTCCTACGACCGGCCGAGGCTGGAGACCCTGAACACAAAGTCACGCTCGGTGCTTCTGAAAGAAATGCGCCGTTCTTGACGCGTTCTATAGAGGTCCCGTCGGACTACATCCTCCACCTTTCGGACCTGCACTTCGGCTCACATCACGCGTTCCCGCTGATCACCAACGCGCCAGCGCGCAACCTTGCGATTCGCGTGATCGACGACCTGACCAGTCGCTATGGGGACAAGCCGCCCGGAGCGGTGATCCTCAGCGGCGATTTCACCTGGCTCGGTACCCCCGGCGAATTCGACGCAGCGGCCACGCTCATCGATGAATTCCAGAGTGTCTACAAGCTCCACCCGTCGCGGTTCGTGATCTGTCCGGGTAACCACGACATCCAGTGGGCCGCCGTCACCGAAGCGGAGACATACTCGCCAAAGGCACCAGTTAGCCGCGCTAAGCCGCAAGCCGAAGCGAACTACCGCGCGTTTGCCGTCAAGGCGCTCCAGCTGACGTTTCCACCCGAGTCGCTGGCCGTCGGACGCCGGTTTCTGTTGTCGAACTTCATGCCTGTCGACATCGTCGCGGTGAACTCCTCGCAGCTCGAGAGCCGGCATTTTGCCGGCTACGGCTTCGTGTCACGCGCTCAGCTACTCCAAGCGGCCGAGGCCATGGGCTGGAGCGGCGGCCCCGAAGCTGGACCCAAGCTACGAATACTCGTGTTACATCACCACGTCGTGCCGGTCCTTCCGCAAGAGGAGATCTTCAACCCTGAAGCGGGGTACAGCCTCACGCTTGACGCCGCAGAGCTTCTATATACAGCCCTAGAGTTTGGAGTCGATCTCATCGTCCACGGGCATCAACACCAGCCCTTTGCTGCGGCCTACAGCCGTGTTGAGCGCGCGGGCACCATCCCTCCGGGGCGCCGCGTGGCTATACAGGCAGCCGGCAGCGCCGGCGTCAAACGCGAGAGTATCCCGGACAGCTTCGGTCGCAATAGCTACTGCACTTACGAGATTGGCGAAACAGCTGTCACAGTGGTCATCCGGACCATCAGCGAGGTTCTAACCGGGTTTGCACACGACTGGGAATACACGCTCACTCGCAACGCCGCTGGACTGACCCCGACAACCGAACTCGGTCACGCCCGATGATCAAGCTCGTCATTTGCGACCTTGACAACACGCTTTACGACTGGGTTGGCTACTACGTTCCTGCATTCGAAGCAATGGTCTCTGAGCTTCAGCACGAACACGGTGTCGACCGGGAGCGGCTACTTGACGACTTCCGGAGCGTGCATCAGAGCCACGGGACGAGCGAGTACGCATTCGTGCTGACTGAGCTGGACGTATTGCGCGACGTTGACACGCTGGCCGCGAGCGGCGCGGGCCTGCACCCTGCAATCGCGGCGTTCCGTAACAAGGCCGCTGAAACGCTGCACCTATACGACGGTGTGCGTGACACACTCGTTCAGTTGCGGGCGCAAGAGCGCGGCATCGTCGCGTACACCGACGCGATGATGGCCTACGCCGACCTCCGTCTCGACCAGCTCGACGTTGCGGACCTATTCGACGAGTTGGTCGCCACGCGTGACCATCCCGTTCCGCCGCTTGCGAATGATCAAGTCAGCTACTTTCCGCCCGCACGCTTTCGTGCGCCCACGATTGCGCGTCACTCGGCGCTTGACTTCGCCGCGCGGAAGCCGAACCCGGCTGGCCTCGTCGCGCTACTGCGACGTTGGGGCGTTGCTCCCGAGGAAACGATCTATGTCGGCGACAGCTTGACCCGCGACGTTGCCATGGCACAAGCCGCGCACGTCCACGACGTTCACGCTTCCTACGGCCGATCGTACGCTCCCGACCTCTGGCATCAACTCGTGCGAGTCACACACTGGACGCCCGAAGACGTGGAGCGCGAGCGTCGCCGCGCCATAGAACCGGTCACTCCGACGCACGCGATCGGGTCGTTTGCAGAACTGCTCGCGGTTGTCGAAGCGCTGGACGCTGACGTGACCGTTCGCGCGCAGTGCCAGAGTAGAGCGGCCGCCGCAACCGTACGTCGCTAGCGCGGGCCTCCCGAAACGGGGCTCGCCCTGTCCAACGGATCTCGTGCTGCACACGGCCGCGGCGCCGGTAGAGGCCCGCGGCCCGCATTTCTCGAGTGACTCCGAGCTAAGTGCTCGCGTGTGAAGCGATACGTCCAGCCCCGCGAAATTGCCCGTTTTGCGTGCAAATCGGCTTAATCCGTGAGCATCGCCTGATCGCGATATTCCCGTAGTTTGCGCTCATTTACCGAGAGTTCGGGCAGTTTGGGCCCTCGGACTGCCCGAACATCGAGGCTCCGATGTGGGGCTTCGCCCACCCGAAGGAGGGCGCAAGGCGAGGCGACGCGCCCGGCCTCGCCGAGCGATCGTCTAGCTCCCTAGCGTCGCCTTGGCGCGGGCGTACAGCACATCGGCGAGATGTTGCTCGAACGCCGGGGCCGGAGGTTCACCGAACGTTGTCACAGTTAGACCGACATCGGCTTGACCGTAAGGGATCGTCAGGCCGTCCGTGTAGACCGCGACTCGTACTGCCCTTGCGCTATGCAGCGCCGCAGCGTCGGCACCGGGCGGGCCCGAGAGCACGTACGTGGCTCGAATCGCGTAGACAACTGGCGCCGTCGCGGGGAGCCGGACGACACGGATCGCACTAACGCTCTCACCGTTCGGAGGGTTGGATAGCGAGGCCTTCTGGTAGGCCAACGCGCACGGCACCACGCGTGGCCCCGCATCCGCAGCAAGATCCCGGGCTTGCCATGCAGCTGTAGGAAAGACAACTGTGGCGGACTCCGCCATGCTGCCCCCGCTGACAAAGCCTGGCGAGAGGGCGAGTGCGTAGGCGGTGCTCAGCGGCACGGTGCCCGCGCACGCGCTCTCCTTGGCCGAGAGCGCACGCCGTTGAGTCGTGAAGGGATGAGCTGGCGTCTGCTCGAAGCTTGGTAGGTCGCTGTGCCTTAGAGCGATCGCGGACGCGACCGACCTGGCCTCCGCGCGCGTCACCGTTCGAACGCTCGCGCTGGCGACGGCCGCGAGCGCAGCGCACAAGAGGCCCACCATGAGCGCGCCACACGACGCACGGCCCCATAACCTGCCTGCGCACGGGTGCTTGAGCACGGGCGGAGGCTACCGGAGGGCTGCGGTGGACCGGTGCGGGCGCCCCCCGGATCTGGCGGGACCAGTAGCGGGCGCGTGACCGCGACGGGCTCCTGCTCTTCGTCGTGGCTGTTGCGTAAAGGGGTCGTCCGGCGGGTTTAAGACGATTCGTTGATGCCCGAGAACTTCATTGCTGTTGATCGTGAGCAGGTGTTGTTGTTGCCGCCGGATCTGCGGGATTGGCTGCCGCAGGATCATTTGGCGTGGTTCGTGCTGGCTGCTGTCGACGAGCTCGATCTAGCCGCGTTTATCAGCGCGTATCGCCGTGACGGACATGGCCGTGCGGCGTTTGATCCGGCGATGATGGTGGCGTTGTTGTTGTTCGCTTATGCGAAGGGTCAGCGGTCTTCGAGGGTGATCGAGCGTGAGTGTGTCGAGAACGTTGCCTACCGGGTGATCGCGGCGAACCAGCGTCCGGATCACACGACGATCGCACGGTTTCGCAAGCGTCACGAGCGCGCGATTAGCGAGCTGTTCGTGCAGGTTCTCGGGTTGTGCGCGGAGGCCGGGTTGGTGAACGTCGGTGTGATCGCGATCGACGGGACGAAGCTTCGCGCGAACGCTTCGCAGCATGCCGCGCGTGACTACGCGGAGATCGCCAAGGAGATCCTCGCTGAGGCTGACCGGGTCGATCGTGAAGAGGACGAGCGCTACGGTGACGCGCGCGGGGATGAGTTGCCCGAGGGGTTCGCGACTGACCAGGGGCGGCGCGGCTGGTTGCGCGCGGCACGCCAGCGTCTGGATGAGAAGCGTGCCGCGGAGGCCAAGCCGATCCCGCGCTCACGCAGTGAGCGGCTGAGCGAATCGAAGCGGCGCCTTGAAGAAGACCATGCGACCGAATGCGCAGCCAACACGGCTTATGAGACATGGCGTGCTGGCGGTTACATGCGAAACGGGCGGCGGTTCGGTGCGCCGATCCGCCCCTACGAGTCACCCGAACTACCGCCCGGGAAGATCAACGTGACTGATCCCGACTCGCGCAACATCAAGACCCCGCGCGGCTACATGCAGGGCTACAACGCGCAAGCGGTCGCGACCGAGCAGCAGATCGTGATCGCCGCCGAGGTCACGATCAGCTCACCTGACTTCGGGCTGCTCGAACCGATGCTCAACGCGACCCGTGCTGACCTTGCAGCCGCCGGTGTGGACGAGCCGATCGAGCTGATTGTCGCGGACGCCGGCTACTGGCACCAAAAGCAAATGGAGAACGTGATCAACCGCGGCATCCAGGTGCTGATCCCGCCCGATGCCGGGAAACGCCGCGGTGAGCGGCCCGGCTGGGAAGGCGGCGCTTACGCGCACATGCGCACCGTCCTGCAGACCGACCTCGGTGCCGGGCTCTACGCGAAGCGCAAATCGATGATCGAGCCGGTTTTCGCCAACACGAAATTCAACCGGCGGATCGAGCGCTTCCAACGACGAGGAAGATCCGCCGCACGCAGCGAATGGCGACTAATAACCGCCACCCACAACCTGCTGAAGCTCCACAAGCACCAGCTCGCCGCCACAGCCGTCTAAAAGCCCCAGAGAAGCAGCAGCGCGATCAACCAGGCAGACCCGCCGAGCACAGCCGGCCCGCCACAACCCCGGCACAGCATCCCGCCGCACCCTTTACGCAACAGCCACCGTCCGGAGCGGGCGCGTGCGGCTCGGCCAAGGACGCGCTCGCATCCAGGATGAAAGGAGCACTGAACCAGTCCAACACCGCCTCGCGGGGGTTTCGCCGAGCGGCGTCGATCGCGAGCGAACAGGTGAGCGCGAACGGCTCGCGTTTTCTCGATAACGAACCGGACGCGCCCAGGGACCATCCTGGCTGCCACGTTGCCGCCGGGTTAGCTATGTCATAGACGGGAGCAGCGGCGGGGTTCCCCCTCCGCCGAGGAGGTGGCCCAGGCCAGCGATCGTCATGTTGATGATGTGCTGCACAACTTCTGGGGGCAGCACCCCCTGGACTAACGCGCCCAGCAGCGCGGCGCTGACCCAGAGCGCCCAGTCTTTCCGACCCATACGACTGGCGGCCGCTGCGATGTCGTCGAGCTTCGCCTCTAGGTGCAGCATCTGCACCTCGGACAGCGCGTACGTCGAGCTCACGGACTCCTTGATCTGGCGGAGTTGGTCGGCGATGACCGCTAGCTCCTCCGACGAGAAGGGCACGTTCCCGACCGACTCGTAGCGAGTGCCCGTCAGGATCTCCCGCTCGCGCTGGAGCTGTGCCCAGAGGTCGGGCGTATCGGCATCCCGCTTGACATCCCGGGCCCAGCGTTCGACTCGTTCTTCTACGGTCGGCCAGGTGAAGGCTTCGAGCTGCTGGGGCGCGGTCTCCCCGACGACCGTGGTGGTCGTGAAGTGGCCGAACGGACCCTTCACTACGAAAGAGGACCCGGACGGCGCGTGGGTGATACAGCCCCCGCCGTCGTCGCTGAAATCGAAAGTGCACTCCCACCGCGCGAGCCCACCCTTCTCGACCGCCTCGATGACCGGGTTCCTGAAACTCTTCTCCAGCCGCACTACGCAAGCGTACTTGCCCGGTCAGGCCGCCAGCGACCCCAACGCTGGTCTTGTAGCGGGTTGTGCATTGGCTGTCGCAATGGCGGTCCCGATTCGCCACTCTGCTCTCGGGAGGCACACCGAACGTCAACATTGGCGGACCCGTGAAGATGTAAGCCTCGACGTGGCGCGCTCATCGCGCACCCCAACCGCCGCTAGGCGGTTGAAAGGCGAGAGTTTCGCCAATCTCTCCTAGCGCCGCCGGCGTATATCCCTGACCCGATGACCGTTCCGCCCCCCGAACGCCCGAGGGTCGGGATGACCGTGCCTTTGCGGGTACTCGGTGCTGGCGCACGGAAGGCTCGCGCGTCACTGCGAGGCGAGTGGTCGCGCCGCGCTGCGGCACGGAGTCAGCCCGCCGCCGCCCGAGAACCAAACCCGGCCAACCCCACCTGTGAGAGCGGGATGGTGAATGTTCTCCGCAACCGTTCCATAAATGTGTGGCGGCACGTGGGCGCAGGCCGGATGGGCGCTGGCGCCAGCGCCCGCGGCCGATGAGGCGGCGAGGCTGGCGGGAACAGCCAACGCCCCCGCCAGCGCCCGCAGCCGATGCGGGGGTTACGAGGACGCATCCCAGGTGTCGGTGAAGCCGTGGCCGTCGGCTGTGAGACCGCCCGGCTGAGCGAGGATCGTCGAGCCGTTCATCGCCACTGGCGCCCACGGGTAGCCCGTGATCGGGCCGGCGGCGCCGTCGGCAGTGGCCGTGGCGTCGGTGAACGTCACGGGAGTGAAATCGGGGAGCACAGCGGGCGCACCGTCGATGTCCGGCCGCTCGACGATCCACTCCGCAGAGCTCTGGCTTGGCGCGGGCGCCGGCGTCGCGATGGCGGTCTCGAATGTCCAGCCTGCTGTGGCGTCAGCCAGCGAGAACTCCCAGGTGGAGCCGCTCAGCACCACCGACGCGCTCATCACATCCCCAGGTGCGACTGGGTCTGGCAGGTCGACCTCGTGCCCGCCGTCGACCGCGGGGTCACCATACATTTCGTACCAGGCGACGTAGTTCGGTGTGCTGCCATCGCAGGCCACCCGGGTTCCGTCTTGCTCGACGGTGTCGCTCGTCCAGCCGTCGATGCCGACCCATTGCGATGCATCTCCGCTGACGCCGTCAGAGCAGTCGACGGCGGGCACGGTCCAGCTGCCGGATACGCCGCTGAAGGTCTCGCCCGTGGCGACGTAGCCCGACCAGTTGGCACCCTCATATTCCTCGACCGTCAGGACTGCCATGTCGGTCGCGGCCGTTCCTGCGGTGTTCGTGAAGACGGCGCGGAAGGCGTCGCCTATGTCCTGGAGTCCGACGAGCAGCTTGTAGCTGGGCGAGATTGCGCCGGTTATGTCCGCCCACGACGCGCCGCCGTCGGTGGACACTTGCCATTGCACGCTCGGTGTGGGGTTACCGGAGGCGGCGGCGTCGAAGGTGGCATCGGAACCGGCGACGACGCTCTGGCTGAGGGGCTGGGTGGTGATGGCGGGCGCGACCGCCACCGCCGAGACCGTGAGGACGGCGGGGCTGGTCGTGGCCGAGCCAGAGGGGTTCGTGAAGACGGCGCGGTACTCCCAGCCGCTCTCGTTGGCTGCCGCGAGTAGCGAGTAGCTGCCCGCGGTCGCGCCCGTGATCGCCGTCCACGCGCCGCCGCCGTCGGTCGACACCTGCCACTGCGCTGTGGGCGCGGGATCGCCGGAGGCCGCGGCCGAGAACGTGGCCGTCTGCCCAACATCCACCCCCTGGCTGGTGGGCTCGATGGCGACGGCGGGAGCGGACGCGGCCGGCGCCACCGTCAGTACCGCCGCGTCCGTCGTCGCCGACCCCTGTGCGTTCGTGAAGACGGCCCGGTACTCCCAGCCGTTCTCGGCGGTGGCGGCCGTGAACGAGTACGTCGCCGATGGTGACGACGGCACGTCGCCCCAGGTGTCCCCGCCGTCGGTCGAGATCTGCCACTGCACGCTCGGCGTAGGGTTCCCGGATGCGGCCGCTGCCATCGTGACCGTACCGCCGGCGGCCACGGTCTGGCTCACCGGCTGGAGAGTGATGACGGGCGCAGACGCGGGCGCGGGCGCTGGCGCTGGCGCAGACGGCACGATCTGCGAAAGGCCACTGACCGTCAGGTGCGCGGAGCGAGTCTTGGCCACGCCGCCGGCATTGGTGAAGACAGCGCGGTACTCCCAGCCATTATCCGCGCTGGCTGCCGTAAAGGAGTAGTTCGGCCCCGTGGCGCCGGCGACGTCACGCCAGGCGTCTCCGGCACCGGTCTGGACCTGCCACTGCGCCCGCGGTTGTGGCTTGCCTATGGCAGCGGCCGCAAACACGACCGTTGACCCCGGCGAAGCCCCCTGATCTTGGGGCTGCGCGGTCACGTGCGGGGCCCCAACTGCGTACTCAGTGACGACGGCCGTACGCGCCGCGCCCGTGCCGGTGGCTAGAAGAAACGTCAGATGCCGCGAGATCTTGCTCTTGTTCTTGGGCACGTGCACGCTCATCGACGTCCGCCCGCTGCCGCAAGCCTTGGTGGCTTGTAGGTTGAGAGCAGCCGACGAGAATCGGCAGGTAGAGCCCGCGCCGACAACAGCCCGGAGCTCTACGGTCCCTCCCGCTGCCGGGAGTGTCGTCGGCGTCACCGCGAACGAGTGAATGACGCCCGCGGCCCCGCCGCTGGCGTCAAGCAATGTTGTGGCAGCGGCCGACGAAGCCGCTGACCCCACCAACGCAACAGCCGATGCCACAGCCACAGCAAGCACCAGACTCAGGGCACTTCCCGAGAGGCTGGCAGCCCAGCCTCTCGGGAACAACGCAGATAACACCGCTCTCATCTGTGCCAGTCCTCGTCCGGCCATTCCGCGCCTAACAGGTGGGGACCGAGGGATCGATCTACGACGTGTTCAAAACGACGGCTCGGCCTTGGGCGTGAGCAGCGCCGACGCCGGTAGCGGACACCGCCGACAGGGCCACGAGAACGACGAAGGCGCCCAACAACTCGCCACCCGTTTCCGCGGCTCACAAAGCGGGGCGCGCCGCTACAGCGCGCTACCAATGGAACCCTTCCCCTCATACAAGACCATCTCCTGTGACGACCGGAGCATAGGCGCTCACCCGAAGGCTGTAGTGGGGAGTTTCCTCAGAAGGCCGCCAACAAACCCGGCCCGGCCTTTGGGTGCTGGAGACGGACCCACTGCGCGCGGCGACCCTCTGGGCGGCATTCGATAACGCCAAGCTGACCTTCGGCGCGAGTGGACTTCCCCCGGTTCAGACGACACTGCGTCCTCGAAACCGGGGGAAGCCCAGTCCGCCAGGCACGGCTCATCCCGCCGTGATGCGGTGAAGGCCTCGGCTCCTGGTTTCGCCCTTAGTGAGGCGCTGGCGGCAGTCCACGCCGCTCGCGTTGGCCGCTCGCGTTTAGGCTGTCGGTGGCAACGACCCGTTGGCGACCTGGAGGGCGATATGGCTGAGACGTTGAGCAAGCTGCGTGGCGATCTGGAGAGGCGGATCCGCGAGATTGAGCCGTTGATCGAGGAGCACGCGCGGCTTCGCCAGGCGCTCGAGGCGCTGAAGGGCGTTGGCGGCTCGCGGCCGGGGGAGGCGTCCTCAAGTGCGCGCAGGAGCCCTGCGTCTCGGCCGCGCGCCGGAGCGAAGGGGCGTCGTGGCCGCCCGCGTGGTTCGGGCGCTCGCGCGCAGCAGGTTTTGAAGCTTGTGCGTGAGCAGCCCGGGATCACGATCGCCGAGCTCGCGCAGCGACTCAAGATCAAGCCGAACTACCTGTACCGCGTCGTGCCCCAGCTCCAGAAGGATGGCCAGCTTGAGAAGCGCGACAAGGGCTTTCACGCACCGGAAGCCTGAATCGCTCGATTAGCCGAGCCGGTGCGCGAGGCAGAGACGCTACAAAGCGCCCATCGGGTTGCGGGCTCGTCAGGGAGCTGCTCGAGTGCTGCGGCTCCAGCGCGAACGTCGGCGAGCGTCGCGTCTCGCGCCTCGAGGGCGAAGCGTCCGACCCAGCGAAGCGCGGCGCGCTCGTAATGGTTGGGGTCGTTCTCTCTGATGAGCACGCAGACGCGGAGCGCATCGTCGAGACGGATCGTTGGCAGCTCGGCTGCTGCCGCACGAACGACGGGGAGGCTGCCGGTTTGGAGTGCTCGGCGAAAGCGTGCGTAGGCCGATCCCTGGCTCGTCATCTCTACGAACGTATGTTCGCCTGCGCGTCAAGCGACGGCCCCGGCATGCGTGTAGAGCGGGGGAGGGGAGAGCTCTCGACGGCCGCTCGTGTGGCATCCCGTTTGGGGAAGGGCTGCTGGAACACCCCTGTGCCGCTTGTTGTGGGCGAACAAGTTGGCGGTGTCCTCGAACTTCCTACTGTTGGGCACCGATCCTCCCAAGAATCTGCATGATTTCCGCGTGACGGGGCATCGTGTAGTAGATCCTCCCCCCACTGCCTGTCGGCCGCGACTCCTTCTCAATCAGCCCGGCATCACAAAAACGCTTGAGGGTCCGGGGTGTAGACGCGCCGTACTGACTCGCCACAAGTGCCCGGTCGAACTCGTGATGCTTGGCCATGACGTCGCACACCACGCGGAGTAGGCGTGATCGCTCGCAAATCTGCGGACCGTGGCCTCAAGCTCGTTCGTGCTCACTTACTAACTCTCTCGGTCCGTTGAGCAGCAGTAACCGCCTCTTGTACGCTTCGGAGGGAGCGCCCTAACTGACGACGGACGAGCGGTGCCATAAGCCAGGAGCCTACGGACATCTTGCGCCAGGTCACCGTTACCGTGGCCAGCGTGGCCTCCTCTGCCGACGCTAACACCCACTTCACCTGATCAGAGACGCGGAGTCTGAGCAACTTTACGAGCCGACTCCGCACCACCTCTCGAACGAGTACGGAGAGACGACCGAGTTGTCCGGGGCCACCACCGTCCTCCTGCTCATCGGGGTAGCCCTCTACTCGCTGACACTTTTCGCAGGAGCCTCACTCATCACGCTCTTTCTGAGAGTAGAAGCCAACACGCGCGAAGCAATCGAGGTGCTACGTGCGGAGCGCGTCGAACGATAGGACTACGCGCGAGGTCGCGTATCGTGTCGCCCCTTGTCAACGATGGCATCATTACCATGGGAGGAATAGCCCACTGCGTCCGGTCACCTCTCACGTAGCCAGGCGGCTCATCAGCCGCCATCGGCATATACTCCGGGCCGCCATGGAAGTACGGCTCGGACGAGTCTCACGCGGCGGCATCTTGACCGCAGCGTCGATAGCCGCCCTCGCCGCGCCGCTCTCCGGCTGCGGCTCGAGCAACAAGCCGACTACGACCAACGCCGGAGCAGTCGTCCTTAACGTGATCTCGCCGGCGAGCGGTGCGGTCGTGAACGCCGATAACGTAACGATCCGCGGGACCGTTTCGCCGG
>Ga0182030_10017683_pt1 | contig 13734 bp, 12 predicted proteins | sample 812S3MmetaG_FD_121299 | JGI IMG/M metagenome (GOLD analysis project Ga0182030, IMG submission 121299) | Permafrost microbial communities from Stordalen Mire, Sweden - 812S3M metaG (Illumina Assembly) | ecosystem: Environmental > Terrestrial > Soil > Wetlands > Permafrost | place: Sweden... | reverse complement strand
TGCTGCGCTGGCCGTATCCGGCCCCGCACAACGCGTCGGCTTCGGCACCCATCAAGGTATGGATGAACGTCGAGAGCAGCTCGCGCAGCACATCAGGCGAGGTGGTGGTGAGTCGATCGGCCAACACCTGCGGCCAGTCGATATCGTGGGCAGTGGTCATCGCGTTGATTCCTTTGCTCGAGTGACTTTGGACGGTCTCTCGAAGGACGCTTCTATGTTTGTCAATGCGTGACAGAGGCATTGAGGACGCGGAAGAGTTCGCGGGCGGTGTAGCGCTTGAGGGCGCGGCGGATCTCTGGGTCGGATTTACCTCGTGCCCGGCCGGCAGCAATGTAGGCGTGTGTGCGTGGGCACATCCGCCACCGGGTCAGCACGATGTCGTGCAACGCCCGATTTAGATGCCGGTCGCCGCCGCGATTGAGTCGGTGCCGATGGGTGCGACCGCTACTCGCTGGCACCGGGCTGACTCCCGCCAGGGCCGCGAAGGCTGCTTCGTGGCGGCACCGGCCGTGGTGTGACCAGGACACGATCAACTGGCCGCCGCTAACCGGACCGACCCCGAGCCGGTCCTGGAGTCCGGGGGCGAACGCTTCGACCAACTCGGCCAACTGGCGCTTGTTGTCGGCAAGGACACGTGCACCGTCGCGGATCGCCAATGCCAGCCGACGTGCTTCAGCGCGACGCACTTGTGCTTCGGTCGACTCTCCCGAACGGCCGCGACGGCGGGCGATAGCCACGAGGTTGTGTTCGGACATCGTGACCCGCACAAGCAGGCGATCATCGTCGTCTCCGGTGAGCAGTAGGGCTCGAAGCCTGTTGATCTGCGCCGTGCGCACGACAGTCAAGTCGCACCGCGCGCCAAGGAGAATACGAATGGCTTCGCGTTCACCGTCCTTGCGCGGTACCGGCTTTCGGACATCGTCCATCCGCAGCACCTCAAGTGCGGCAAGCCGTGCGTCGATAGGATCAGACTTGCCGCGACGCCGGTGGCGCCGGCGGGGGCACTCCACCTCGACGACGGTGAGGCCGGCACTATTGAGCGCACGAGCGAGCCCGATTCCGTAACTGCGGGTGCCCTCGAGTCCGACCACGATGCAAGGCCCGGGCGCATGTTCGGCGATCCAGGCGAGGGCTTCGGCGAATCCGGAAGCGTTGTTGTTGATCGTCAGTGTCGCGATCGTCGCACCGTTCGGTGCGGTCATCTCCAGTGCGTGGGTGTCGCGGTGGGTGTCGCCACCGATGACAGCGTCCACCGTTTCTGCCACCATTGCCATGGGCCTTTGCGCTCCTTTCCAGTGCACGGGTCAGGGCGGCACCGGCCCGGGAGGAACCACCCGGCGGCATATCTGTGATGGGTCACGTGCCACTGCAGCACGGACAGGCTTCTGATCAGGCCAGCAGGTGGGGCGGGCCGGTGCCGACGCCAGCAACGACGGGTCCTTCGCATGGCACACCGATTCGGCGGCCAAATCACGCGTGAGTCAGTTCCTGGCATCGGCACCGATCCTGACAGCGACTCCAACGTGCGGAACCGCTACGGCACACACTCACAAATCACGCGATGACCTTCAATCATTCGGCTACGACACGCCGGTCCTCAACTCACGGCCCGACTCATACACCACCTTGGTGGACGCAACCACCTCGCCGAGAGCGATCGCGAACGTCAGCGTCATATCACGGTAGTCGGGTCGCCTGGCGGCACACATCACAATCGCGATGGAAGGTGCTCGTTCGGCTTCAAACTGTCGCAGCATGCTTTGGTGAAGCGAACAACCTCTTCGCCGATTCGGACAGTTCCGGGTACTCGAGCAACTACGGGCGTTTGCCCTCACCGCTGATGAGCTGATCCTGTACATGCCTGACGCGCCGATGGCGCGGAGGATCCGACACCACGGGACCGGTTGGTCTGGTCCATGGACACTGGCATGGTGATCGTTCAGGTTCCGCGCGCCACGTTGACGCCGATCCTGAGGCTGATGCGGGTTCTGGCGGCGGTGAAAGTTTGACGGACAGCGCGCGGGCTCGGGGAGCCGGCCGGGAATTTGGGCGGCTCCGTCGCGGGGATGCCTATCGCCATCAACCGCACGCCCACGAGGGTCGTTGCGGCGAGCACGCTGATCCTGCGATGGAAAACGTCGCGGTCAGTGTGGCGGAGTTGTCGCATGTTTCGATTGTTGGTCAGCGGGCTCGCCGGGCGCTTGTCCGTGCGCGCCAACACTGAGCTGCGCTGTTGTCCGATATCCGTACCGCCGCGACCCGGGCAGCGCTAGCGTGCGAAGTATGCAACCGGCCTGGCTGGGCGCTCAGGGTGAGATCGAGGGACGGCTATGGTCGACCGTCCTGCAACCGGCGGCCGCTGAACTTGCCAAGCGCGCCAACGAGATCTCCGACGCGGTCGTGGGCTACATCAGCCAGCGGCTGCCCGATCTACTCGGCAACGCCGAAGCGCTGGAAGCGAACCGGGCCAGCACGGAAGCGAGTATCCGCGACTTCGCTGAGGTGCTGCAATCCGGCGCCGATCCCCTGCACGCCGCCAGCCTGCGCTCCGCGACCCTCGACTACGCGCTGGACGGTGCCCACCACGGTGTACCGCTGACCGTGTTGCTGCGCAGCTACCGGCTCGGCCACGCCGCCACATCGCAGCACCTCAACGCGATCCTGGCCAACCATGTGAGCGACGCGGACGAGCTGAACCGGGCGATCGAGTTGTCTTCGGCATGGATGTTCGCTTACGTGGACGCCGCGCTCTGCCTCCTCGATGATGCGTACACCACCGAGCGTGACCGCTGGCTGCGCAGCGCCGCCGCCAGCCAGGCCGAGACAATCGGCGCCATCCTGTCGGGGCAACCGATCGACACCGAGGTGGCAAGCCGCCGGCTGCGCCACGAACTGCAGCGCGTGCACGTCGCCGCGATCGCCTGGCTGGACACCCACGAAGAGGGCCGCAACACGCTGGCCCTGCTCGAAGCCGCCATCCGCGACATCGCCGCGGCGATCGGCAGCCAGCATCCGCTTGTCCAGCCACTCGGCACGTTGTCCGCAGCAGCCTGGATAAGCACCAAAGGCGACGTCCCGTCGAGAGTCCTCGCCGAGCTGCGGTTCCGGTCGGCGACGGCACCCGGGGTTCGTGTCGCGATCGGCGAACCCGCCCGCGGCATCGCGGGATTTCGCGCCAGCCATCTCGAGGCGCTCCACGCGCAGCGGATCGCCCAGCTGGCCGGCCGCGGCGAAGGCAGCCTCACCCGCTACCGCGACATCTCGCTGCGCGCACTCGCCACCGCGGACATCGACCAGGCCCGCGCGTTCGTTGCGTGCGAGCTGGGCGCACTGGCGGCTGCCGATGACACAACCCGGCGGCTCGCCGCCACCGTGCGCACCTACCTCGACGAGAACGGAAGCCGCGCCAGAACCGCCAAACGACTCAACATCCACGAGAACACCGTCTCCTACCGGCTGCGGCAAGCCGAGGAGATCCTGGGTAGATCGGTGGACAAGCGCACCCTCGAACTGCGCGTCGCACTCACCCTGGCCGACCTCGTGGATGAGACGCTTGAAAGATGACATTCGGATTCCGGGTCGAGCGTGCGACATCTGCTCCGCCTGCAGGTGTGTATGACCTTCTCGCCGACGCGGCGGCCTGGCACGAATGGGTGCCGTTCATCGGTTATTCGCAACTGATCAGGCAGGGAACGCCTGACCCTTTTGGCGCTGGGGCCATCCGTCGAGTGGGTGTGTTCAAAGGGGCGAGCGTTGACGAGGAGATCGTCGAGGCCCAGCCAGCCCACTACCAGCGCTACCGGGGCGTGCGCGGCTTTCCGGTATCGCAGTACTGCGGGGAGATCTGCCTCAATGAGGTCGACGCCGGTACTGAGTTGGTCTGGTCGGTTACCTTCGAGCAGCGCGTTCCCGGCACGGGTCGGCCTCTGGGCCCGGTCATCCGCGCGGTGATCACCGCGATGGTCGACCGCACGATCAAAGTGGCTGAACAATCAGCGTGAGGCCAGTGCCTCCAGGGTTTGCGCAGCAGTGTATTTGGGCGTCCAGCCGAGTAGCGATTTGGCTTTGCCGGTATCCATCAGCACTGACGTTCGTGCCACGTGGAAGATGCCGGCCTCGACGGGAAGGAACGGTAGTCGGGCTACTATTGCCGACCCGATAGTGGCGGTGGCGGCGGGCACCGGTACGGGGCGTCCGCCCAGGGCCGCCGCGATCTTCGACAGCGATGTCTCGCCGTCCCCGGCGATGTTGTAGGCCCCCGGCGGAGCTGAAGTCGTCGCCGCCAATGCGATGGCAGCGGCGACGTCGTCATGATGGACGAGCTGAAGCGGGACACCGGGGTCGGGGAAGGGCATCTTCAGAAGGGGTATCGCGCGCGTGATCGACCGAAATGCGGACGGAAACCGATTCCACGGCATCGCGTCGGCCAGCGCGGTCGCCTTCGGTCCGGCGACGATGCACGGACGAAGCACGAACACCTTCAGCGAAGATCCATCGGTGATCTCAGCGAGCGCGGCTTCGCAGGCGGCCTTTTTGCGCGGAATAGTCATGCTCGGGTGATCCGCGGGGCGGAACGTCTTCGGTGAGCGGATCCGGGTTGTCGCAGTGGTAGCCGTAAGCCGCGGCCGAAGACGTATAGACCAGCCGCGTCACCCGCTCAGCAGCGACGGCGGCCTCGAAGACAATGCGTGTCCCCGCGAGGTTGACGCGCTCACTTTCCGCGCGCGAACCCAGCACGATGAATGCGAGATGGATGACGACATCGGCGTCGGCGACCAACGCGTCCACCGCGTTTCGGTCCATGATGTCGCCCTGGTGATAAGTCGTCTTTGTCCACCCGTGCAAGGCCGGATCGAATGGCCGGCGGGCCATCCCGACGATCCGGTCCACGGCGGGGTCTCGTTCCAGGGCAGTCACTGCCGAGATTCCGATTTCGCCAGTTGGTCCCGTAACAGCCACGGTGAGTCCCATTGGCCTGTCCTCTCTTCCGGATCGGACGGACCGACCCATGTTGGCATTGCGCACTTTTGGAGTGCATTCAGGTTTGCGACCTCGCCCCGACGATGTCTCGGAACAGGGCCTGGCGAAGCGCGAGTTCGCGTGGATCGTTGTACAGGTGGAAGCCGGCTCTGTTCATCGCGTACGCGAACCCAATTCCGGTATCGGGATCGGCGAACCCGAACGAGCCACCGGCTCCGGGGGTTCCGAACGCATTGTCAGACGAACCGAAGCTGAACTTGGGGAAGGGTTTGATGTAGCCGAGTGAGAATGTCGTCTCGACTCGGAGGACCTTGTCGCGCAACCCCTTAGTAGGTGGAATCGCGGGCTTGGCCAGCGCATCGAGAGTGCTCGCCGTTAAGCCGAGATCAAAACCACCTGTCGCGACGCAACCGTAGGCTTTGGCCACCGACCGTGCGGTACCGATGCCGTTGGCGGCTGGTATCTCGACCGCACGAACCTCTTCCCGGTTGTAGGCGTGGATATCACCAATGCCCTTGGGATTGCCGAGTGTTCGAGCTGTCAGACCTCGCGGATTCAATACAGCGGCCACAAAACGCGGCGGCATCGTCTTGAGGTGCAGCAGCAGCTCGCGCTTCGAAAATCCGTGCAAGTGGGCCACGCGGTCGCGATCCACCGAGGCCGGCAATCCGATGTAGAACTCCAGCCCAAGTGGTTTGGCAACCTCGTCCGCGAAGAACTGGCCCAGTGATCGCCCCAAGGGGTCCGCACGGCCGATGAGTTCGGACTCATACCAGCCGAGCGTGACGGCGTGGTAGCCGTGTCTGGTCCCAGGGGTCCAAGCGGGGGCCTGCGCCGCGAGCACCGCCGACATCTTCGCCGGGTCCGCCAGGTCGCGCAGCGTCAGAGCCGCGTCGATGGCGGGCAGCCCGGCTTGGTGGGAAAGCAGCTGCCGGACGGTGATCGATCCTTTGGACGCTTGCGCAAACTCCGGCCAGTAATCGGCCACCTTGGCGTCATACGAAATGAGTCCCCGAGCGGCGGCGACTGCGATCGCAAGCGCGGAAACACCTTTGGTGGTCGAGAACATGTTGACGAGGGTGTCTTCCTGCCATGGAGCTTTGGTGATCCCATTGCGGAAGCCACCCCACAGATCGACAACCTTGACGCCATCGCGGTAAACGGCGACAGCCGCCCCGACTTCGTGACCGCTGACCATGTTGCGGCGAAAAACATCAGCGACTTTCCCGTACCCCTCGTCGACGTCCCCGTCAATGAGATCGGGCGGCACTGTGACTCTGAGAACCATCTGCAACTGTCGCGGTCACGCGGTGAACGGGTTGTGGGCCGGGAGTGGCTTGATCAGCGGGTCGAGCAGCTTGCCGGCCTGCTCCACGCTCAGGACATCTGCGGGGTCGAGCGGGATGATCTCGCGGACGGTTTCGTCGTACTCCCACACGTCCTCGCCGATCAGGCGGCCCTCGTCGTCGTAGGGCCAGATCATGTGCTCGGCAGATTTAATGAGGTACATGGCGTCGGGGTCGACGGGCACGCCGTCTTCTGCGAGGAGGTGACCAGGGGTCTGCTGGTACATCGTCGATGTCGAGACGACCATGTCGTCGCTGATCGCGAGCTTTTCGTCGTCGACGTAGAAGACATTTTGTCCGGTGCGGGTCCACTCCCTGTACACCGTCTGGACGGCCTCGGCTCCGTCAAGCGTGAGCATTTTGCCGTACATGTTGAAGTGATAGACCGGCTTGTCAACGGTCATGTCGGGAGCAAAGATCTCCTCCCAGCGGCCGGCCATCTCCAGATAGCGGTGCCGGTTGTAGGCGTGCAGCAGGTAGAGATGGCGGGGGTTGTCCGTCGTCTCGATCAATCGCTCCACGGCGATATTGGTCTTCGTGATGTCGAAGCGGCTCATTTTTCGGTTTCCTTCCTTGGTGGGTTCAGGCTGGCGCGAATTGGTCGCGCAGCTCTGTCTTCTTGAACTTGCCGGTGGCCGTGCAAGGGATGGTCGCCACGAACTCGAAGCGATCGGGCAGTTGCCATTTGGCGAAGTCGCGCGCGAGGTCCTCACGCAACTCCGCCGGCGAAGTCTGCGCGCCGGCGCGAAGTGATACCACCGCTAGTGGGCGCTCACCCCAACGGTCGTCGGGCACCGCGATGACAGCGGCCTGGGCGACGGCGGGATGCGCCATCAGGTGGTTCTCCAGGTCGACCGAGGAGATCCACTCGCCGCCGGACTTCACCAGGTCCTTGGACCGGTCGCAGATTTTGATGCAACCGTGCGCGTCGATGCGGACCACATCGCCGGTCTTGAACCAGCCGTCGGCAGTGAAGCTTTCGGCGCCCCGGCCCCCGTGGTAGCCGGCCGTGACCCACGGCCCGCGGACTTCGAGCTCACCGATAGCGGCGTCGTCCCAGTTGATGAACTGCCCCTCGTCGTCGCGGGCGCGAATCTCGAACAGCGGGCTGGCGACACCCTGCCGCGCGCGGTATTGGTACTGCTCGTCGGCGGTGCCCTCATCGAGGCTCGCGGGCAGCCGGCCCACCGAACCCAGCGGCGCCGTCTCAGTCATCCCCCAGGCCTGGATGACGCTCAGACCGTGACGGTCGAACCCCTCGAGCATCGACCGCGGCACCGCAGCGCCACCGACGACCAACCGGTCCAGGACCGACAGGTCCCACCGGCCTGGTTGGGCGTCGAGCGCTGCCAGCATCCCCATCCACACGGTGGGAACACCCGCGGTCATCGTCACGCATTCTTCCGCGAGCAGGTCGAGCACACTGTCGGGGTCGAGATGCGGCCCCGGGAGGACCAGCCGCGCTCCGGACATGGCTGCAGCGTAGGGCAACCCCCACGCGTTCGCGTGGAACATCGGGACGACCGGAAGGATTGTGTCCCTTGCCGATACGGCGAGCTGGTCGGGCAGCGCCGCAACAAGGCAGTGCAGCACCAGCGCCCGGTGCGAGTACACGACGCCTTTGGGCCTGCCGGTCGTGCCCGAGGTGTAGCACATCGCCGCCGCGCTACGCTCGTCAAGCGCCGGCCATTGCACCGGCGCACCGCCGGCGATCAACGACTCATAGTCGAGCGTTCCCGCCGGAGGGACGGCCGTGCGGGAGACAACGATGACATGGGCGAAATCGCTTGCAGCGCGGAATGTTTCGAAGACTCCCACCAGCGACTCGTCGACGACGATCACCTTGTCCTGGGCATCGTCGACGATGTAGGCGAGTTCGTCGGGGAACAGGCGGGGGTTCAGGGTGTGGATGACCGCACCCATCGCGGGCACGGCGAAATACAGTTCCAGGTGCTCGCTTTGGTTCCACAACAGCGTGGCAACCGGATCTCCGTCACGCACGCCGAGCGCGCTCAGCGCGCCGGCAAGGCGCCGGGCGCGACCGGTGCAGGCTCCGAGTGTGGTGCGAGAAATCGCCCCCGAGGGCCGACGCGACACCACCTCGCGGTCGGCGTGGAACCGCTCGGCCCGCTCGACGATGCTCGTCAGCGACAGCGGGTAGTCGTCCATGCTGGTGCCGCCGCGCATCTGCCCGTTCATGAGGTTGCCTTCCGACGCGCCGAGGTCTTCCGACCGATCGGGGTCGCTTGTGATTCGTGGACCTTCGCGAGGTCGCGAAGCTCGTCCAGGCCGACCCGCATGGCCTCGAGGATGGGCCACGGGTCGTCGAGCTGTTCGCGATCTACCACGATCCCGAACTCCAACGAGTCCAGGTAGCTCATCACGGTGATATTCAGGCCGATCCCGTCGAGCACTCCGGAGACCGGGAATTGGGCTCGTTGCCGTGCTCCGCCGAGATACATCGGCACCGAGGGGCCCGGAACGTTGGAAATCGCGACGTTGGCGGGCTGGTTGATGCCGCGCACGCCGATCAGCCGGGATGTCGCCCGAGCTGCCTGGGCGAACAGGGCCGGCGGGATGAAATGGTTGGCGTCCAGCAGCAACGACGCCGGCAGCGCGCTGTGATGCTCCTTGGCGGCTTTCATCGTCTCGTTGATCCGGCGCAGCCGCTGCACGGGGTCGGCCTCGTCGGTGGGCAGCTCGGCGATCATCACCGAGACCCGGTTACCGAACGTGCCCATCTGCTCCGGGGTGCGGACCGATATCGGGATGAAGCCCGCCAGCGGTTGGGCCGGCAGCTCTCTGCGCTCGTCCAGCCACGAACGCAACGCGGAAGTGCACAGGGCCAGGACAACGTCGTTGACCGTGCAGCCGAAGGTGTTCTTGATCGTCTTGACGTCAGCCAGCGATAGCGATCCGAACGCGACCCGGCGGTGCGCAGATATGCGTGTTTGGAATCGAGTGTGGGGTGCGATCAGGTCGTTGCCCTGCGGTGCGGATTTGTCTCCACCGACCGGAATCAGCCGCTTGATCATTCGGCCGCTGCGTGCGATCGTCTTCACGCCGGGCAGGTGGCGAAGCGTCGCGACGTCGTCGAGGTGAGGCACGGTGGTGGGTGCCGCACGCAGCACCCGCAGTGGCTGGCGCAACATCCCGACCAGGCCACGGCCCAGCATCTGTACCTCGGACGGGAAGTGCTCACCGACCGCCGCAGACGTTGGCTCCAACTCCCGTCCGGTCGCGGTGTCGTCGAGCAGAATGCTCATGACCTCGGCACCCGAGACTCCGTCAACGGCGGCGTGATGCATCTTCGTCATCACCGCCACCGCGCCGTCCTGAAGCCCGTGGATGACATACACCTCCCACAGCGGGCGCGCCCGGTCGAGCTGACGGCCGATCACGCGGGCCACCTGCTCGGCCAGCTGTCGCTCGTTGCCCGGTGATGGCAGCGCGAGCTCGCGGACGTGGTACTCGACGTCGAAGGTGCCGTCGTCCACCCAGTACGGGTAGTCGAGGCCGAACGGGACGGACGCCAGCCGCCAGCGGAATGTGGGCAGCAGATGCATGCGCGCGGTCACCAGTTCACGAACCAGTGCCGCATCCAACGGTCGGCCCGATGCGGTCTTGGGGTCGTAGACCCCAAGCACGCTTACGTGACCTTGGGTGCGGGCGTTTTCAAGTGCCAGGAACTGGGCGTCGAGACTTGTCAGTTGTCGCATGCGTCGATCTTTGGCCAGCGGGCCGGGTCGGCGCTTGTCTGTGCGCGCCAACGTTGCGGTGCGCGGTTATCGCATTTCCACAGGTCGTGGTTCGCGCGCTGATGGAAAGCTTTTCAGTATGCGCCGCGCGGACAAGTTTGGCGAGGGCGATCACTCCGCGCGTTTGAGCAGACTGTTCAGCTCACCGGCCACCTCGGTGGGTGCCTCCGTTGGTGTGAAGTGGCCGACATCGTCGAGCAGGCGCAGGCGCGCGTCGGGAATTCGAGATGCGAAGGCACGCGCGCTGGCGGGAGTGCAGTACGGGTCGCGAGCACCGAACAGGACGGTCGTGGGAGCCGTAATCCGCGGGAGGGCCTTGCGCGCACGCACGACGGCGCCAAGGCCTCGCCGGTAGGCGGCCCAGGTCAGTGCGGCGGCGCGGCAAGTGTCGGACTGGCGGTACGGGTCATACAACTCGTCGAGCGTGGCGGGATCGATCGGTCGTGCGCATGGTCGCAGGAACAAGCGCTTGAAATCGTTCTCGCGCGACAAAGTCGCGGCGACGTTTCGGGGACCGACGACTGGGACCAGAGAGATCAGCGCCGGCACAGGTGGGCGAAACAGCTCAAGAAAAAGCGTGGTGTTGAGGATTAGCAACGACGCCAGGCGGTCGGGGTTGCGGATTGCCCACATGAGGCCGACAGGTCCGCCGATGTCATGGACGGCCAGATGTATTGGCGCCTTGGGCACCACACGCTCCAGCAGCGCCTCCAGCAGCCGCGACTGTCGAGCGAGCGAATAGTCGTACTTCGGGGGCTTGTCCGACCGCCCGAACCCGGGCAGGTCGGGAATGACCATGCGGGCGCTGTCGCCGACCACTGCTGCGACATCCCGCCATGCGACCGACGACTCAGGAATGCCGTGTACGGCGACGACGGTTGGGTGGGCACTTGCGGCTGGGGCGGTGTCCACGCAGAACACGCCGACCCCGTCGATGACGTGGCTGGAGCCGCCGAAGTCGTCCGCGGGCGACCCTCGTGTAGTCATGATTGGCAACTCCTCTGCACCTTTTTGGTGACATTACGGTCAAACATCGATGGGCAGAGCGGAACCGGCATATCGCCTCCCGAGTTCAGATAAGCACCGGCAGCAGCAACCCCCACGAGCGAACGGTGCTGTGGCCGCTGGTGTCGAGCACGGCGCGCCATGGCCGCGACGATCTTCGGCAGTCCGCAAGGCATCCTCGACCTTGCGCACGGGAATCGTCGGGCCTCAGTGCGCCATTCGGCACTCCCATGCCGTAGAGCTGGGCGACGAATGCCTTCTGCTTTAGCTCGGCGTTGGGCCAGACCTCGGTCACAAGCCCGAGGCGCAACGCCTCGGGGCCAGACACAGTCTTGGCGCGAAGGATCAGATCGACTGCTCGATCGCGGCCGACGCGCTGCCGGGCCGTGGGGCACCCGGCCTTCTTGCCGACGATGTCGCCCAGCGAGCTCTCCGCCTCGGCAAGCGCGATATTGGCGGCGACGCCAGTGTCGTCGGTCACCCGGGCGAGCGGGGTCGTGATGTCGCGCTCGTGGACCCAGAAGTCGAAGGCCCGGATGGCGGGGAACCGTCCGTAGGTGCCGGGGCCTGTCGGCATCCACGAGGGGCGTTCGAGGTCCCGGCTTGAGAGCGAGGCCAGATCCCGCCGACGGTGGTCGTGGGTCGCGCGGATCCGTTCGACGAAGGCTGCGCTGTCCAAACCGGTTGCGGGCGACGGGAATTGCTTTCGTCGCTGGCCGGCTGGTTCAACCGGCGGCACCCTGCCCAACGGCATGGGTCGCGGCGTGGGCGTGCAGGGCCTGCTCGGCCTCGGCGTGGGCGGGCTTGAGGTCGAACACCACCTCTTTCACCGTTCCGGTGAACGCGAAGGGGGCCTTGGGCTCGTAGTCACGGTCGACGACGAGCCCGTTGTCGCGGCCGATGTCCATCCCGGCATAGGACGAAAATGCGACGGGCACGGTGCGGGCCATGTCGCCCTCACCGATCAATTCGTCTCCGGCCCACAGCGTTACGTGGCCTCCGGCGCCGGGGGTGGGCGTGGCGATCTCGAACAGCATCTTCACCGTGACATCGCCGATGGGGATCGGCTGGGTGGATACCTGCTTGTAGGTCTCGATACCCAGGAAGGAGTAGGTGTGATGCAGCAGGTGTTGCTCGTCGACCCACAACGCGAAGCCGCCGATGAAGTCGGCGTTGGCCACGATCACCCCTTGGGCGCCACCGTCGGGAACGCTGAGGTGCGCCTCGATGGCGTAGGAACGGCCGACGATTCTGGGGACCATGCCGCGCTGAATGTTCTGCACGCCGCCCTTGAACATGAATCGGGTGGTCGTCGGCATCGGCGGCAGGATGCCGAAGAACACGGCCATCCCGCCCAGCAGCGGCAGGACCCGGTTGCGTTCGGCCTCCTCCCAGAACAGCTCCTTGAGTTCGGCGAGTTTCTGGGGTTGATCGGCCGCCAAATTCCTCGCCTGGGAAAAGTCGTCGGGCAGGTAATACAGTTCCCAGACGTCCTTGTCGGGGTCATACACCCCGGGCGCGAACCGACTCATGGTCTCCGGTGTGAAGTCCCAGGGCGCCTTGTCCAGCCGTGCGCACGCCCACCAGCCCTCCTGGTAGATGGCGCGGCTGCCGACCATCTCGAAGTACTGCACGGTATGGCGCTCCTCGGCGCTGGCGTTCTCGAAGGTGTGCAGGAAGCTGGTGCCGTCCATCGGTTCCTGGTCGATGCCATCGACGCTGGTGGCTTCCGGTAGCCCGGCGGCTTCCAGCACGGTGGGGGCGATGTCGACGCAGTGGGTGAACTGGCTGCGGATTTCTTTGTCGGGCCGGATCCTGCTCGGCCAGGCCACCACCATCGGGTCGCGTGCCCCGCCGAGGTGGCTGGCCATCTGCTTGCCCCACTGGAACGGGGTGTTGTTCGCATGCGCCCAGGCAGCGGCGAAATGCGGCGCGGTGTGATCGCCGCCGAGTTCTTCGATACCGCCGTAGGTTTCGATGAGCGCCAGCTGGTGGTCGGCATCAAGAGCCACACCGTTGAGGAAGGTCATCTCGTTGAACGAGCCGGTGATAGTCCCTTCCATGCTGGCGCCGTTATCGCCCCAGATGTAGAAGATCAGCGTGTTGTCGAGGTCACCCAGGTCGTCGATCGCGTCAAGGAGTCGCCCAACGTTCCAGTCCGCATTCTCCGAAAACCCGGCGAACACTTCCATCTGCCTCACGTAAAGCTTTTTCTGCGCGTCGGACAAGCCGTCCCACGCCGGGAACAGCTCCGGGCGATCGGTCAGTTCGGTGTCCTGCGGGACGATCCCAAGTTTCTTCTGCCGTTCCAGGGTCTTTGCCCGGTAGGCATCCCAGCCGTCGTCGAACTGGCCCTGATATTTGTCGGCCCATTCCTTGGCCACATGGTGTGGGGCATGGCTGCAGCCGGTGGAGTAGTAGATCATCCACGGCTTCTGGGCGTCCTGGGCGCGCACCGCATGCAGCCACTCCACCGCCTTATCCGTCAAGTCGTCAGGGAAGTAATAGGTCTTCCCGTCTTGTGCTTCAGGCACACCGATGACGGCGTTGTCCTGGGTGATGATCGGGTCGTACTGGCCGGCGGCGCCGGACAGAAAACCCCAATAGTGGTCGAATCCCCACCCCAGCGGCCAATTGTCGAACGG